>JAEEGL011486552.1_pt1 | contig 22084 bp, 18 predicted proteins | sample 9134231 | NCBI WGS metagenome assembly JAEEGL01 (sample SAMN16246548, study PRJNA631951) | gut metagenome | biome: gut microbiome; feature: rumen; material: fiber-attached | host: Bos | place: Iran: Karaj | collected 2018-10 | reverse complement strand
GTTTTCGATATATTTGTCGCGGACACCACCGCCAATTTTAATGTCGTCGTGAATATTTACGCTTTCAATTCCGGCAATCTTAAGGCCTGCGTCCTGAACTTCCTTTTTGATTTTCTGAATAGCCGCAAGTTCCCATGCATCGCCCGGAACAGAATCATACAAAGTTGTAATAACGCCGTGTACTCCCGGTACCTGTCTAATCTGCTGCAAAGTAACGGAATCAAAACCGGTTCCGTACCAACGTAAAGTCATTTCCATAAAAATATCCTCGTATAAATAGTTACTTTTTCAGTATAGCACCCTGCCCCTAATTAAGCAACTAAAATACTTGCATACTAGAAATATAAGATAATTCCCCTATCATAAATGCATGTTAAAAAAAACAGGCTGCCCGTAAAGAAGGACAACCTGTTTTATAAGCGCTTTTTACGCATTAGAATTTATATGTACCTGTTGTAACTGTGCCGCCATTTGAATAAACATCAAAGTTTATAGATTTGGTTGCATTTGCAAGTTCATTATAGAATTCAGCAACATTCTTTACAGACTTACCGTTTACAGCAGTAATTACATCGCCATTCTGCAGTCTTAAAGAAGCCGCAGGAGATTTTTCCTGAACACCGGTTACGACAACACCCTGAAGTTTTTTGTCTGTAATCTTAAGCTGAGATTTTGCATCATCAGTAAGCGGAGCTGGAATGAATCCCGGCCACATTCTGCTGTTGGAAATTTCATCTTCATCTGCACGTTCTTCAATTTTTACAGAAATATTGGAAACAAGTTTTCCGCCTCGCATTACAGAGAAGGTTGCTGTTGTACCAGCCTCAAGGTTACCTACATCACGAACAATCTGATTAACATTCTTAACCTTAGTTCCATTCATTCCAACAATAAAATCACCAGGCTTTATGCCGCCTTTAAATGCAGGAGAGTTTGTGAATACTTCTCCAACAAAGGCTCCTTCAACACCTTCAATCTTAAGTTCTTTCTTAAAATCTTCGGTAATTTCTGCAAGAGAAACACCAAGCCAGCCGTAAGCAATTTTTCCATTCTTAATAAATGAATCAATTGATTTTTTTACATTATTAATAGGAATTGCAAAACCAAGACCAACTGAACCGCCCGAAGAAGAAGCAATCCATGTATTAATTCCGATTACTTCACCATAAATATTTACTAAAGGACCACCCGAGTTACCCTGATTAATAGCGGCATCTGTCTGAATATAATCACTTATAGAAGACATGGAACTTGCAGAACGGCCTGTTGCACTTACAATTCCCTGTGTAACTGACTGACTGAAGCCAAGCGGAGCACCAAAAGCAAGACAAATATCACCAGCCATTACAGCATCAGAATCACCTAATGTAGCAACTGGGATTGAATTATCTTTTGATTCAAAAGAAACCAATGCAATATCCATTCTTGAATCTGCACCAACGAGTTTTCCTTCAAATTCTCTTTCGTCGTTCAGCTTAATAGTAATTTTTGTAGCATTTCCGGCAACATGATTATTTGTAAGAACATAGAATGTATTACCGGATTTTCTGACAATTACACCGGAACCAAGACCGCTGGTTTGATATTCCTGTGTATTTCCTTTTTTACCATCTTTTTCGCTGTCATCGTCTGTATCAGGAGTTCCGAAGAAGAATTCAAAAGGACTTGAAAATCCACCGAAAGGATTTGTATAAGTTTTAGTTTCTGTAATATCAACTTCTACAACTGCAGGAAGCATTTTTTCAGAAACGGAACGGAAAGTAGTCTGCATTGCTTCTACAATACTCAATGCCTGACTTTCATCTGTAGACTTTTTTGTAGACTGTGCAAAACCTGATGTACACATTAATGCAAATAAAGTAAACGAAATAATTAATTTTGAAAGAGTTTTTTTCATTGTTTTCACCTCATTATTTATTTCTTTCTTTAAATATAATACAAAAAATGGTGAACTGTTACATAAAAAACTGTTATTATTGATTTTTATTTTGGGCGGCACCTGCCTGGCGGCAGGCCGGGGGTTCTGCAGTTCCCTAACGGTCAGTCGCAAGCGACTCGCTTCGCGCCTGCGCCATCCCCTGCCGCAATCTACTAAAGAACACCTTTTCCGTTATAGTTCAAATCTGTCAAAACTTCTGTATGATCTGCAAAAACAGCTACAGTATGTTCTTCATGACAGCTTACTTCACCGTCGCAGGTAACTACAGTCCAGCCGTCTTCTTTTGTTTCTACATCCGGAACACCAAGATTAATCATTGGTTCAATGGCAAGAACCATTCCTTCTTTAATGCGGGGATTTGCACCACGGAAAGGACAGTTTGGAACACTAGGATCTTCATGAACTTCTATTCCAACTCCATGTCCGCAGAAATCGTAAACAACTCCGTAGCCATGTGCCGTTGCTATATCGTAAACTGCATTTGCAATATCTTTAATTCTGTTACCAACCTTGCAGGCAGCAATTCCTGCCTTTAAGCATTCTTCAGTAACTTTCTGCAGTTCTCGAACTTTTGGAGGAACATTACCGATTAATATGGAATGAGTTGTATCGCTTATATAACCGTTTAATTCAATTCCAACATCAAGGCTTACAAGGTCTCCGTCACGAATAATTCTTTTTTTAGAAGGAAGCCCGTGAATTACTTCATCATTAATGCTTATGCAGACAGAACCCGGAAATTCTTCTATCCACCATGCAGGTTTTCCGCCATGAGATGTAATGTATTTTTCAAACATCTTGTCTACTTCATAAGTGCTCATTCCGGCTTTAATTTGCGGAATAAGTTCATTAAACATATCTGCAGTTAAATGACAAGCCTTTCTAATTCCGTCAATTTCTTCTTTATTCTTTATTCTGGTCATCTTTTTCTCCCATAAAAAACTCCGTGGCTTTGCACATGGAGACTGGAAATATATACCCTTATTTTAATGAATTCAAAACAAAATGACCATACTATTTCTGTTAGTTTTGATTAACATTATGAATATAATTGACAAGCCGGCACTATAATTTCTAAAATGTGCTGAATATGAAAAAAGAATTATCACAACTTAATTATGGAATTATTGGGCTTGGAATTATGGGAGGCTCAATCGCAAAAGCAATCAGGACAAATATTTTATGCTCAGCAGAAAAAGCCTGCGCAGGAAAAATCATTGCTCTGGATAAAAATCAGGATTCATTAAACCTTGCAAAAGATGAAGGAATAATTGATGAATGTTTTTTGCCGGAACAGACAAATCAAATGCTCAAGAAATGTGATGTTCTTTTTATCTGCCTCTACCCGCATGCAACTCTGGAATTTCTTCACGCACACAAAAACGATTACAAAGACGATTCAATAATTACAGACATTAGCGGCGTAAAAGCACTTATTCAGTCAGACTTTGAATCTCTTTGTCCTGCAAATGCAAATTTAATTCTTGGCCATCCAATGGCAGGCGGCGAAAAAGAAGGCTTTGCCGCATCAAAAGGTGAATATTTTAAAAATCACAATTACATTATTATTTCGCAAAAAAATGACAGGGCAAAACAGGAAGCCCGCGATTTATTAAAAGACCTTGTAACAAAAATGGGCTTTACAAGAATTACCGAAACCGATTCCGACACTCACGACAATAAAATCGGTTTTACTTCGCAGCTTTGTCACGTAGTTGCTTCTGCAATGGTAGAAAGTGCCGAAGATCCCGAAATTACATCTTTTGGCGGCGGAAGCTTTGAAGACTTAACAAGAATTGCAATGATTAACGCACCCTTATGGACTGAGCTTTTTTTGGCAAATAAAGAAAAGCTTTGTGCGCATATCGAAACTTTTAAAAAGCATATAGAAGAAATTCAAACGCTTATTGAAAAAGAAGATGAAGAAGGTTTAAAATCACTTTTGTCAGACGTAAGGGAAAAACGCATTGAGATGCAAAAAAAATAAATAGCATCTTAAAGGAAATTTTATGGATCAGTCACAACTTAAAAAAATCCGCGCCTATGCAAGCCGCGAAGCAGTACCAATTCTTCAGGACGAAACCGGCGATTTTATATGCAGTTATATTAAGGAACATAATGTAAAAAATGTTCTGGAAATTGGAACTGCTATAGGCTATTCTTCCATAAAATTTGCCGCAGTTAATGATGATGTAAAAGTTACAACTATTGAACTTGATATAGACCGTCATCTGGCTGCCGTAGAAAACATTAAGCTTGCAGGATTTTCTGACCGCGTAACTGCAATTCACGGCGATGCGCTTTTTTACGATTTGGGCGACCAGAAATTCGATTTAATTTTTATTGATGCAGCAAAAGCACAGTACATAAAATTCTTCGAAAAATATAAGGAAAATCTTGCTCCGGGCGGCGCAATTATCAGCGACAATCTTTCTTTCCACGGAATGGTTGCAGATCTTTCTTTAACTCACAATTACAGCACCAAAAAGCTTGTAAAAAAGATTCAAAAATATGTTGCGTTCTTAAAGGAAAATCAGGAATTCAATACGGATTTTTTTGAAACCGGAGACGGAATTTCTGTGAGCAAGAGAAAAGTTACTGAATAAATTTTTCAGCAATTTTTTTAATATCGTTCATAACGCGTTTTTTGTCGGTGCACCATGAAGGTGCAATAAGTTCTGCGCGCGAAGGATCGCCTGAAAGGCGGTGAACGACCATATCCGAAGGAAGAATTTCCAGCGCGTCCTGAAGCAGTTTTAAGTATTCATTGTACTCGAGGGCGCGGAAAAGTTTATTTTCATAAAGCCCACAAAGTTCCGTATTTTTTAAAACAAAAAGATTTGCAATTTTTATTCCGTCGCTTTTTGCATTAACTACGGCACGAACTGAATCAAGCATTTGTGTTTCTGATTCTATTCCGTTGAATTCGGTGCGACCGGTTGGAAGGCCAAAAATTACATGAGTTACAACATGAATAGAAGGATTTGCGTTATGAAGCCTTTGAACTGCATTAAAATAAACTTCATTTTTATAACCGCGCCTGAAATACTCTGCAGTATTTTCATCTGCAGTTTGAAAGCCAAGTTCTATCTGAACAAAATGACCTTCCTGCACGAGTGAAGAAAGAACTGCAAGACATTCATCTGAAATACAGTCCGCTCTTGTTCCAAGCGCAAGGCCGGCTACATCCGGCTCCGCCAATGCGGTACGCCATTTTTGTTCCAGAGATTTTAAATTACCGTATGTATTTGTAAAGTTTTGAAAATACGCAATGTATTTTTTTGGAACCTGAATTCCGCGTGCAGTTTTTCTTGAAAATTTTGAATCAACAAGTTTTTTTGCTTCTTTAATTTGTTCCGTTACAGAAAGTGTTCTGCAGGCGGCAAATTCTCCGCTGCCCTTTTCCCCGCAAAAAATGCAGCCACCGGTTCCTAATGTTCCATCCCGCGTTGGACAGGTACAGCCTGCGTCGAGAGAAATTTTATAGGTCTTTGTTCCGAAATGAGTTTTGTAAAATGTGTCTGCAAAAATCATGTTTTAGGAATGCGTTAGCGATGGGAACACCTGCGAAGCAGCCGACCGAAGGTCGGTGAGCGCCAGCGAAGTGTGGACGTAGCGACCCCGCAGCGGCAAAGTCGCTGCGGGGGAACGCCATTATTGTAAGGCTAAAAAATGCTTTCGCATTTTTTTTAACGCCTTGCTATCGAACACCGACCGCCAGCGGCCTTACACATTAGAAAATTTTCTTGAATTCACCAAGAAGAATATCTGTTTCGATAGAAGCGTCAAGGTCTGTAATCTTGCCCTTGTTCTTGTAGTAGTTGATGAGAGGTTCTGTCTGTTCGCGGTAAACGTCCATACGGTGAAGGATAGATTCCTGTTTGTCGTCATCGCGCTGATAGAGTTCTCCGCCACACTTATCGCAAACACCTTCTACTTTTGGTGGAAGTGTTTTGATGTTGTAGTTAGCACCACAAGCCTTGCAAACGCGGCGTGTAGAAAGACGTCCGATTACGATTTCATCTGCAATCTGGAAGTTTACAACCTTAAGGTCTGCAACAAGTCCGTCGAGCATTTCTGCCTGAGGAATTGTACGTGGGAATCCGTCAAGAATGTATCCGTTCTTGCAGTCATCCTGAGCAAGGCGGTCTTTTACAAGTTCGAATGTAAGTTCATCGCTTACCAAAGAACCGGAATCAATAATTGCCTTAACTTTTACTCCAAGTGGAGTCTGAGCCTTAATGTTCGCACGGAAAATATCTCCTGTTGAAATGTGCGGAATCTGATAATCTGCAGCAACTTTTACTGCAAGGGAACCTTTTCCTGCTCCTGGTGGTCCTAAAAATACAAAATTATTCATTTTTAACCTCGTTCAATAAATATATTCTTATATTTTATTATGAAAAATTAATATAAACAAGTAGAAATTCAAATTGTGTGCGGAAATCAGTTTTACACATTTATAAATAAAAAAATAGCTACCGGGCGAGAACCGCCTTTCAAAACCGCACGCTAGCGTGCTACACGCTATTTTGCGGTGGAACTATATACGTTGCCGCTCGCGCGGCAGCAAAATAGAGTGTTTTTGAAAGGCGAACCTCTCCCTCCCGCTATTTTTTTAATACATATTTTTACCTAACTGATTTCCGCACACAATTTATTTTATAAATGCATTTGTAATATTTTTATTGACTATAATAATTTTACTTTATAAATTTATTTATGAGATTCTAAATCTCTTATTTTGTATTTTTATTGAGGACATTATTATGAAGAAATTTCCTAAATGGGTTATTCCTGTTCTTATTGTTTTATTTTGTGTGTTCGGACTTTATTCCTGCTACAAAAATACTTACAACGGAATTATTTACAGTGAAGAATCTGTAGATGCTGCATGGGCTGAAGTTCAGAATCAGTATCAGAGACGTTTAGATTTAATTCCTAACCTTGTTTCTACTGTAAAAGGTTATGCGGCTCACGAAAGTGAAGTTTTTACTCAGGTTTCGGAAGCTCGTTCTAAGGCCGGCGGACAAATTAATATCAGTGATGATATTCTCAGCGATCCAGATGCATTTGCACGCTATCAGCAGGTTCAGGATAATCTTGGTACAAGCTTGCAGAGACTTCTTATGGTAACAGAACAGTATCCTCAGCTTCAGGCTGATCAGAACTTCCTTGCCTTGCAGGACCAGCTGGAAGGAACAGAAAACAGAATTACTGTTGCACGCCAGCGATACAATACTGCCGCACAAGGTTATAACTCAAAAATCCGAAGTTTTCCTACAAATATAATTGCAAATCTTTGCGGTGCAGAAAAGAAACAGTACTTTGCAGCAAGTTCAGAGGCTCAAAGCGCGCCAAAAGTTGAATTTTAGAGGAAATTGATATGAATACAAAAACGCTTGTAAAAAAGCTTAGGCTTTCTGAACAGGATTTTGAAGACATAAAGAAAGCTGTAGAAGAAGCAGAAAAAAAGACCACAGGAGAAATTACACTTGCTGTTACTGCAGAAAGTTCACACTACTCTTTCTGGGAGCTTCTTTTTTCCAATATTTTTGCTGCAATAGCAATTTTTGCTTTTCTGCCGTTTTCAAATAAAATAAAGGATCTTTATTCCATCCTTTACTGGAAGAATGAACCTTCGTGGATTTTACCGGTATTTTTTATTCTTACAAGTTTTTCTCTAATAATCATTGCATTCTATATTACAAATATTCCTTTTATTGACCGTTTTATTATTCCGGATACAGTAAAAAAATCCTGCGTAACCGCAAGAGCATTCCAGCATTTTTCTCAGTCAAATGTGTACTGCACAAATGAACATACCGGCATTTTAATTTTTGTTTCCTATATGGAGCGTCAGGTTAGAATTATTGCCGATAAAGGAATTTCTGATAAAATTTCGCAGGACATTTGGAACTTAATTACTGATGAATTTGCCGAAACGCTTGGAAAAAAAGATGCAAAAACTGCTTTTATAACTGCAATTCAGCGCTGCGGAGAATTACTTGCAGAAAATTTCCCGGCTCACAAAGAAAATCCGAATGAACTTTCTGACGGACTTGTAATTCTGGAGGCAAATCAATGGAATTAAAAATAAAATTTCTAAACAGACGAATTCGTTTTCTCCTGATTTTATTAGCGTTCTGTGCCATTCCGCTGTCTGCGGCAAAAGTTCCGGAATTAAAAAGCCGGGTAAATGACTATGCGGGCGTAATAAACGATAAAACAGAAGCAGAAATAAATGAATATCTTACTGCTCTGGAAGAACAGACTGGCATTCAAATTGCCGTACTTACAGTTCAGAGTCTTGAAGGAGATGACATTGCAAGCTTTGGAATTAAAGTTGCAGATTCATGGAAAATAGGTTCAGAAGCCAATGATAACGGTGCAATTTTAATTGCCGCAATGCAGGAACACGACATAAGAATTGAAGTTGGCGACGGCCTGGAGGGTGAACTTACAGATGCAAAATGCGGCCTTATTCTAAGAAACGTTATTATTCCTTCATTCCGCGAAGGAGACTATTCTGAAGGAATTTTGGAAGGCGTAAAGAATATGGGCGGCGTTGCTTCCGGAAATATGGAAATTGTAAGCTCAAGCGTACAGAACGGACGCGAAGAAGATGTTGATATTGGTTCCATACTTGCCATAATTTTCTGGATTGTTTTCTTCAGTATTGTTGTAAGCTCAAAATGCGGAATCTGGAAATGGCTGTTTTTCGCAAACGTTGCGAACAATCACTATAAAAGATATACCGGCTGGAGCGGCGGCTCTTCAAGAGGTTTTAGCAGCGGTGGAAGCAGTTTTCACAGCAGTTTTCATGGCGGCGGCGGACATTTTAGCGGCGGCGGAGCTTCCGGTCACTGGTAAAAAAAAACATTGTAGTAAATAACTTTGTTTATTTAACGCATTTTTGCTTTGCAAAAACTGCTTTAGACAGAATTCATGGCTGGAATTCTATTTTCCGGCCTGAATTCCCCCAAAAATGTCTAAAAATTAGAGTTTTATTAAAAAATTGCACTTTTTTTCATATTTTTTTTCACTTTTTTCTTGACATATAAATCTTTTCGACTTATCATAATCTTAAATAAGAATGGTTGAACAAAGAATTTTTAGTTAAAAAACTTAATTCAATCAATTAAAAAAGTATTTAATATTAATTTAAATATATTTATTTAAAAATGATTTAATAATATTTATTTAAAAATATAAGAGCTATTTAAAAAAGGTTTTTTTTATTTATTTTTCGTTATAAGAAGCACATGCGTATGCATTATGATTATGGATGCTTTCGTCATTTTCTGCTTCTACAGTAAATTCTGTAAATCCCATTGATTTTAATCCGAGGTACACTTCCCTAACGATATCTTCAACAAATCTGGGATTTTCATATGCATGTTCAGTTACAAACTTTTCATCTTTTCTTTTTAAAAGCGTATACAAAGGCGACGAGCTGCATTTTTCTATCATTGCAATTACATCTTCAATCCAGAAGAAATTTGAATATAAAAGCCTTACACTGACAAGCCCGCGCTGATTATGAGCACCGTATTCGCTTATTGCTTTACTGCAGGGACAAAGTGTTGTAACAGGAACCTTTATTGAAACATAAAAGTTCCGCTTATTTGAATTATCTGCTGCTGAATGAACTTTTCTTTTTGAATTATTATCAGAATCTTCGCAGATTACTTCGCCTTCATACGAACATTCATACTCCATTATTCCGCAGGATTCCGAAACCGGAGCTTTTTTTTCTATATAGTAAGGAAAAACTATCTTTCCAAAAGCCCTTTGAGCATTCAGTTTTTCGCGCATTTCCTCGAGCATGTCCAGAAAATGCTGCATTGTAATATCGGTATGATATTTATGAAAAACTTCAATAAAACGGGACATATGAGTTCCCTTAAAATTGTGCGGAAGGTTTACAAATAAATCAACAACAGCTGTCGTATTCTGAATTTTCTTTGATTTATCCAGAACTGTTACAGGATATTTTACGCCTTTTACGCCAACTTTTTCCAAAGGAACTTCACGATCATCAATCTCGTTTTGAATATCACGCATTATTACTGCTCCGAGAATTTCTGTGCAGAAATCAATGTATTCTGCATAAGCATGGCAATTGTCATTGGACCAACTCCGCCAGGAACAGGTGTTATATATGAACATTTTTCTTTTAATGTATCAAAATCGCTGTCGCCAATAAGACGGAACCCGCTTTTTTTAGTGCTGTCTGGAATTCTGTTTACTCCAACATCAATTACTACAGCACCGTCTTTTACCATATCGCTTGTTAATGTATGAGGCCGTCCGCTTGCAACTACTATAATATCAGCATTTTTTGTATGCGCAGCAAGGTCTTTTGTACCTGTATGGCACATTGTTACAGTACAGTTAACGTCTTTTCTTGAAAGAAGTACGGAAACCGGCTTTCCTACAATATTTGAACGGCCGATTACAACTGCATTTTTTCCGTTTGTATCAATTCCGGCAGTTTTTAACAGAACTATAATTCCATGAGGCGTACAAGGTAAAAATCCGTCGCGGCCAATCATCATATTTCCAACGTTTACAGGATGAAAACCGTCAACATCCTTTTCCGGAGAAATTGCCATAATTACCTTATCTTCATTAATATGCTTAGGAAGCGGCAGCTGAACTAAAATTCCGTGAACGGAATCGTCTTTATTTAACTTTGCAATCAAATCAAGAAGTTCTGCTTCGCTGATATTTTCTTCAAGTTCAATACTTTTATCGTTCATTCCAACTTCGGCAAGAGCCTTTCTTTTTCCTGTTACATAAGAAACAGAAGCCGGATTATTTCCAACCAAAATAACTGCAAGACAAGGAACTATTCCCTTTGCTTTTAATGCTTCAACATTTTTTGCGACATCCTCGCGAACACTCTGTGCAACTGCTTTTCCATCAATAATTACGGCACTCATATAAAACCCCTGAAACTTTAAATAGCATATGTAACTTTTTATATAATCAAAAGTTTATTTTAAAAAGTGATAGAAAAAATCACATAAAAAATATATACTTATTGAACTTGCTCTTCACTATCAAAATACAATTTGAAGTTTTGAAGCAAAAAAGTCCTAAAAAGAATATACTAGATAAAGAAAAAGGTCGCAAGATGAAACGAATATTTTGTATTTTGCTTTTATTAAGTTTTTGTATACCGGCAATGTTTGCTGCTTCTGATGAAGACATTTATGATGATTATGAATATGAACAGAATGGAGCGGGAGATCAGTTCTTTAAAGTAGATTTGACTGCTGCTATTCCTTTAAACTTTACAGGAAGCACTGCAAACGCAGATATAAATACACAGGGAAAATGGCAGATGAAGGTTGGACCAGCTTTTGGTCTAAGCTATTTCCGCTTTATTGGTACTACTTTAGCTCTTGGTGGAGATATAGGCTTTGCGTATAACGCAACTCTTAAAAGAAGAGCTTTATTAACAGTTCCAATTACTCTTGGAATTCTTTATCAGCCTTATGTTGGAAATTTTGAATTTCCGCTCACACTTACTTTGGGAATTTCAGCACTTTCATGCCAGGGTATGACATTCTTCCCGGCATTTACTGCAAAAGGTTCTGCAGGACTTTTCTATAGAATAAATGAATCCTGGTCTGCAGGTATTAATGCTTCTTTAATGTATATTCCAATGTGGCTTAAGGATGAATACAAAGGTCTTTACAAAAATCCGGACGGTTCTGATAAGACTTATGATTACGGATTATTTACTAATGCAGGTATTGCAGTAAGATATCACTTCTAGTTAGCAGGTAAAAATATGAATAAATTAATTAAAAATACATTTACAGTTTCTCTTTTATTAATATGCGGATTTTTATTTGCAAGTTGTTTTGATCCTATATTTTTTGAAATAAGAAATGAAATTCCTCCTGAGGAACCGACAGTTTCGGGAGTAATTCAGCATATAGTAAGATATACTTCCGGCGGAAATGAATACATACTTTGTGTTGCAGACGGCGGTGTAAGATACAAGAGATCAAATAATGAATCTCACGGAAGCTGGGACACAATGGGACTTCCATTCAGTTCACTTCACTATGATTTTGCAAGCGATCAATTTAAAGGAGAATATCCAATATCTCTTGCTGCAGATAATAACAATATTTATCTTGCCTCTGTAAAACTTCGCACATCCGCAAACGGAACAAATGAAGTTTACGAAGTTACCATAAGAACTGCCAGCACAATTAACGGTTCATGGTCGGAAGTATGGTCAAAGAATACAGGTGATTCAACTTCTGTATTTGCTTATAATTCTTATTCAGATTATATAAACCTTAACTTTAATATGTTCTGTACAAACTCTCCAAAAACTGCAAACAGAAAAGCATATTTCCGTGAAGGAGATTCAACTCTTTACGAGCTTTCTGGAACCTCAAAAACAGAAGTTACTGCAAACAATGTTTGTATGGATTCAAACAGTGCAACAAAATGGAATTCTGCTGTAAGCTTTAGCGGCCAAACATTATTCTTCCATACAGGAGCCAGCGATACAAACGAGACTTTTACCGCAGAAGCAACAAAGGTTTATTACTCAGATGATAACGATCTTTATTACAGTGCTATAGCAGCGCCTGTAATGGCTTCAGGAACAGCATTTGAAAGAGGTGATTTTGATTTCAGCCGAAGTGGCGCTACAACAAATTACCTTATCAGGAGCATTGCTGTCTGCTCAGATTGTATTCTTCTTTCTAAAGGTGATTTAAGGGATGGTTACGGAGGAATTAGCGCTATTGATCTTAATGCAGAAGGCGTTCCAGCTTCTGAATTAACAAATTCAAGAACTCACGTAGACCGCACTATTTCGCCTAACTATCTGGTTCCTTTAGTATTTAATGCTACTCCAGGAAATAACGAAACATCAAGCATTTTGTATGCAACTACAGCAATTCCTACTGCTGGAAACGGTATTAACGTAAGCTATAAAGATATCGGTCTTTTTGCTTACTTCCCTACCAGAGGAAACTGGAACAGAGAATAGCCGGGCTCAACAGGAAAACGGTCTGAAATCAAAGAGCCGTTAAAAAGCGGGCTGCAAAAATAGGAAAGAAATGTCTGAAAACTCTTTATTTGAACAGATAAAACTTGAATCAGAACCGCTTGCGGCCAGAATGCGGCCTAGAAATCTTGATGAGTATATCGGACAGGATCATATAGTTGGAAAAGGAAGACTTTTGCGAAGGGCAATTGCCGCCGACCAGCTGACTTCCGTAATTTTTTACGGTCCTCCCGGCAGTGGAAAAACTACACTTGCAAGAGTAATTGCAAATCACACAAAGTCTAATTTTATTACCTTAAATGCAGTTTTAACCGGTGTAAGCGACATTCGCGAAGCAATAAAACAGGCAGATGACTATAAAAATCTTTATCAGAGAAGAACCATTCTTTTTGTTGATGAAGTTCACCGCTGGAATAAAAGTCAGCAGGATGCATTACTTCCGTGGGTAGAAAACGGAACAATTATTCTGATTGGCGCAACAACCGAAAATCCATTTTTTGAAGTTAATAAGGCGCTTGTAAGCCGCTCAAGAGTTTTCCAGTTAAAACCACTCACCTCTCAGGATTTAAAACAGGCAGCAATTCAGGCACTTTCAGATACAGAACGAGGATACGGATACTGGAAGGTTGAATTTGAAGATGGAGCCCTTGAACATTTAATAGAAACTGCTAACGGTGATGCGCGCTCGCTTTTAAATGCGCTTGAGCTTGCCGTAGAAACTACTCCCGAAAAATGGAATCCTAAAGGAAATCCTCCGGAACCCGCTCATGGAAGTACAATTTATATTTCGCGGGAAACTGCAGAAGAATCAATTCAGAAAAAAGTAATTTTATATGACCGCGACGGTGACTATCACTACGATATTATAAGCGCATTTATAAAGAGCCTTCGCGGAAGAGATCCTGATGCAGCTATGTACTGGCTTGCAAGAATGGTTGCGGCAGGAGAAGATCCGCATTTTATTTTTAGAAGAATGCTCATTTCTTCATGTGAAGATACCGGCCTCGCAGATCCAAATGCTATATCAATTGTAAATGCCTGCGCCGCTGCCTTTGACAGAGTGGGCCTGCCAGAAGGACGCTATTTTCTTGCACATGCAGCTTTATATCTTTCTACCGCGCCAAAGTCCAACAGTTCAATGGCATTTTTTGATGCGCTTTCTGCAGTAGAAAAAGAAGATGTTGAAGTTCCAAATCATTTAAAAGATGGAAATCGCGATGCAGAAGGCTTTGGACACGGAAGCGGTTATCTCTACCCGCACGCATACCGCGACCACTGGGTTGCACAGCAATATCTGCCAGATGAATTAATGGGAAAAGTTTTTTATACTCCAAGCACACAAGGCTACGAAGAAAAAATCAGAAATGAAGTTCTTTCCAGAAGAGAGTTACAGATTGCAGCTATTCTTGAAAAAGAAAATCCCGAAAATTCAGAAGAAAAGTCGGAGTTTGGAGAAACCCCTATTTCTCAATGGTGGATAAAAGAACATTTTAAAAATAATCCGAAAACAGAAGAAAATCTTACATTCAGTCCAAAAGACCCTTCTAAAGAAGTTGCGCTTGAACGTGCAGACAGATTCTGGCGTCAAAGACTGGATACAAACAGGGCTGAATTTCTTCTTTCTATAAGAGACACAATGACTCAGATGGCAGAATTACGCAGGCATCACCGCTGCCTTATCTGGAACGCAGATAACGGCCTGCTGCTTTGGGAAATTGCACGAAAAACGCCGGAAGGAGTTACATGCGGTGTCTGCAGAACAGAAAAAGGAAAACAGATTCTTGAACAGTACGGACGAACGCTGAATTCTCTGGACCGCCCTATTTTAAATTTCCGTGGACAGTCTATTTCGCAGGACTTTTTAACTCAAAAAGATTTTTATAATGTTCTTGTAAACTTTCAATATGCAGGAGCTGTATTTGACAGAATTTTCTTTACGGATCCGTTTGCTTCGGAATCTTCAATAATAGCATTGGCTGAATCTTTGGCTGGAGTTTTAACACCGCAAAAGCATTACAGCGAAGATGAAGAAGCAGATAAAGAATTCAATTCGGAGGATGAAAATTTCCAGTATGAAAGTCCGCTTGCCGCAGACTGGAAGGTTATTATTTCCCAGAAAATTCCATGCCATGGACAGCGCATAAGTAATCTTGTAAGAAAGCAAATTCTGGGTGAAGAAAATTCAAAGACTATGAATGAAGTTTTAGACAGACTTCAGGAAGCAGAAGAAGAATTTTTTGAAGACAGAGATAATCCTCTTTTCTCCTGGGACGGAGTTTATATTGCAAACACATTCCGAAAAAAAGGTTTGTCTGTAAAAGCCGAAAGTAAAATTCTTACGGAGAAAAAAAGAATTTCTGTTGCCGAAATAGAAAAATGGTTTTCTTCGGAAGAGTCTGCTTACACAGAAAAAATGAAAATGGCAATTGGCGAAGAAAACCTTTTTAAAATAAAAAATCTTCTGCTTGCAAGCTGCGATAAAACAATATTCGACTGGAACAGTGAATTCTCGTTCATTACAATCTGCAAGCAGTAAAATTAATTTCTTATTGAATCAATATTAGCTTTTCCGCCCGGAACAAAAGGAAGTACATTTTCTTCTGAACCAACCATAAAGCGTACAAAGCAAGGTTTATTTTCCTGATTCATTGCAAAGGCCTTTTCGTACCATAAAGGATCTTTATCACCGTCAATAGCCTGAATTCCAAAGCCCTGAGCAATAGAAAGTAAATCAGGTTCCTTAGAAAAAACAGAAGCGCTGTAATTTTTGTCAAAGAGAAATTTCTGCTGTTGGTAAACCATTCCCAAGGTTCCGTTCTGGAATACAATTACCGTTACATTAAGATTCTGTTCTGCAAGTGTTGCAAGCTCCTGAATATTCATCATTATAGAACCGTCTCCACTAATGCAGACAATTTTCTTTTCGGGATTCTGCAGTGCAGCGCCAATAGCGGCCGGCAAACCAAAGCCCATTGTTCCAAGACTTCCGGAAGTTAAGAAAGTTCTTGGCGCAGATACAGGATAATACTGTGCAGCCCACATCTGATGCTGCCCTACATCTGTAGTCAAAATAATTTCAGAAGCAGAAAGTCCAGCCTTTTCTGCAAAATCAGGTAATTCCTTTAACAGCTTTCTAGGATTGATTTTTGTTTCATTTTTCGGACGTCCCAAAAGAAGTGTATCTTCTTTATTTTTTTCTGCTACTATCTGCTTTAAGAATTTCTTGTCGGAAGAAATATTCTTTTCTTTTAACAGCTCTGTAATAATCGGGAAAACCGACTCAACATCTGCAACAACAGAAATGTCTGAATGAATGATTTTATTTACTTCTGCAGCATCTATATCTATATGAATAATTTTTGCATTCGGACAGAATTTATGAACAATACCTGTAGCTCTGTCATCAAAGCGAACGCCTGCGGCAATAACTAAATCACTTTCATACATTGCAAGGTTTGCCGCATAGCTTCCGTGCATTCCAAGCATTCCGATAAAATTTTCGCTTGAAGACGGAACGCAGCCTAAGCCCATAAGACTTGTTACAACAGGAACACTGTAAGTATTAAGGAAGCTGTTTAACGCGTCAAAGGCATCTTTTGAATTACAGCCGCCGCCGCAATACAAAACGCATTTTTTAGACTGTCTGATTGATTCAACAATTTCTCCAAACTTAGAAGTGTATTCATCAATCGGAGTATGAAAGCGAATATCATGAGTATGAATTTTCTGAATGTCCGGATACTGGTCAAATTCACAAACCTGAAGCTGTACATCGCGGGGAACATCAATTAATACAGGACCCGGTCTTCCGTTTAATGCAATTTCAAAAGCCTTTGGAATTGCATCCAAAAGTTCTTCGCTGGACTTTACCATTACTGAATGTTTTGTAATTGGAAAAGAAAGTCCAAAAGTATCTGCTTCCTGAAAAGCATCGGTTCCAATTAAATATGTATTAACCTGACCTGTAATTGCAATAATTGGAATAGAATCTGCTCTTGCATCTGCAATGGAAGTCAAAAGGTTCATGGCTCCAGGACCGCTTGTTGCAAGACAAACAGCCGGCTTTCCGCTGGAACGAGTCATTCCCTGAGCAATAAAACCTGCAGCCTGTTCCTGGCGCACTAGGACATGCTTAATTGAAGATTTGTTCAGTTCATCATAAAGCGGCAAAATAGAACCGCCGGGAATTCCAGAAACAATCTGAATTCCATACATCTTAAGAAAATCAACAATAATTTGTGCGCCTGTTCTTTTCATAAGTTAACTCCATAAATTAAAAAATAAAATAAAAAAGCTCCCCTTTCCGGAGAGCCTTTATAACAACTGCATACAGCATATCATTCAACTCAACCGGTTACTAAAACTCCGAGAAGACGAGGACTGATACGACTGTTACAGAAAAATTCTTATTCATTGACTTCAGATAATGCAATTTTTTTTTGATTGTGTCAAGAGTTTATGATACAATGTGTCTATGTCTCTAAACTGTAACGAAATTGATTTAATACTTCAGGAATTATCTCTTGAAGGTGCTTTTATACAAGACATAATTCAGCCCGGCTATGATACGCTGGCTTTATATACATATAAAGAAGGTTCAGCAAAAACTGTTTTAATATGCACTTCGCAAAATTCTGTAAGATTAAATTCAACTGCAAGGAAAATTACAAAAAATGAAAAACCTCTGAGGTTCATGGAATTTCTCCGCTCAAGAATAAAAGGCTGCAGAATTTCAACCTGCGGGCAGATTGGACTAGAACGCGTTATCAAAATGACGCTTACACAGAAAAAAAATACAGACGGCGCAAATACAGAAGAAAAAAAATCTGAAGACACTGGCAATGCTGAAATTAATTCTTCATTTGAAATTTTTAATCTTTATATACGTCTGTGGAACAATGCAGCAAATGTAATTTTATGCGATGAACACGATCTGGTTTTAGATTCTATGTTCCGCCGCCCGGAAAGATATGAAGTAAAGGGTGAAGTTTTTATTCCGCCGGCAGTAATTGAAGAAAAATATAATGAATCAGAAAAATTTCCTGTTCGGGAATGGAACACTTCCTCTGAAAATCTATCCGAAACACCTGCATTCAAAAGCTTTAATGAATATATAGACTGGTGGTACAGCGAAAAATCAAGTTCGCTTTCCAGAGCGGCTCTTCTGGAAAAAAACGAAAAATGGTATTTATCAAATCTTTCAAAAAGAGAAGCTGCATTAAAAAATCTTGAAGACAAGCTTGAAAGCTTTTCTCAGGCCGAAAAATTCAAGCATTACGGAGACCTTCTTCTTGCTGTTTATACGCCCGTTGAAAAAGGAACTAAAAGTATTGAATGCGAAGATTTTGAAACAGGTAATAAAATTTCCATAATAATTGATCCGCAGAAAACTCTTCAGGAAAATGCTGCTGAATATTACAGGCAATATAAAAAGGCTGTAAACGGAAAGGAAGAACTTGAACGCGACATTCAGATTGCAAAGGCACAGATAAATAATCTTACTGCAGAATATGAAAAAATTAAAAACGAAAAGAATCCTGTAAAAATTGAACAGCTTCTTCGCAAGAATACGACACCTGCCCAGCAGAAAAAAAAGACACATCCCGGTCTGGATTATACGGTAAACGGCTGGTATATTCTTGTCGGCAGAAATGCAAACGAAAACGATGAACTGCTTCGTCATCATGTAAGGGGCGAAGATTTATGGCTGCATGTAAGGGATTATTCCGGCGGTTATGTTTTTATAAAAGCCCGGAAAGGAAAGACGGTTCCTTTAGATATTCTACTTGACGCCGCAAACCTCGCTGTATATTATTCAAAGGCAAGAAATGCAGGAACAACCGATTTATATTATACGCATGTAAAATATTTAAGGCGCGCAAAAAACGGCCCGAAAGGACTGGTTCTCCCAACGCAGGAAAAAAATCTGTGTATTAAACCGGACAAAGCAAGGCTTGCAAAATTAGATTCCCTGCAGAAAGAGGCTGAATTTTGAAAAAGAAAGCATCTGGTGTTTTACCACTCACTAAGTTTTCCAATATATCGCCTTATTTTATTTTAACTACAAATCCTTTTACATTCAAACATGCATGGAATTATATTTTTACGATACTGAATAAATTCTTTATAATACAGTTTCTGCAGAAGTTACACATTACAAGACGAAAAGTGTTGTATGTAGACACTCAGCTTGATGACCAGATTCCATTCATGCAGGAAAAAGTTCACGATTACATGCAGTTTACAAATTATTTTGTACGCCCTATTTCCCTGCTGATTTCCGTTCACGGATTTTTTAAGGCTTATCCGGTTATAAATCAGTATCTGGATTTTCTCTCACTGCAATATTCAAGCGCGTCAAAAATTTATAAAAAATGCATGACAACAACTCACAGGCCAAAAATAACAAATAACATGCTTTTCAGAATGATTCACTTTTTTGATCCTCATTTATGCTGCGTGCCGAGCCTTCATGTGGCAGTATGCAGCGGCGTATGGGCCTGGTTCAGAAATTATTTTGAAAAAACACCTGATTTTCCAGATAAAGAATTCAGATTAAACGAAATAAGGACTCTTGCATTAAAAATTGCGGAAAGCGTTCTTTTTGTAAAGCAGCACAGCGTTAACTGCGTTCCAATGTCTCTATACATGCTTACAGCCGTTACACCGGAAAACTTTTTTACGACTAAAGATGCAATAAATTTTTTTGAAGAAATGTTTTTTGATATTCCGGATGAAGTTCTCAGCAGTTCACTTAAAACCGAAATTAAAGATCATTTTCATTTTATTTACGAAAAATCACTTCTTGAACACTGCTATGACGAAGACTGGCAGGAATGCATTATGCGCTGGCTTAATAACTATAACTGACTTTTTATTTACGCACTTTTTATTATTTTCCTAATGACGATTTTAAATTTATATGGTATAATAAAAAGGTGAATTCTATTGATATTTCTACAATTAAGGCTGTAGCTTTTGACATTGACGGAACTCTTTACAGGGCGTGGAAACTTAACGTCAGAATGTCTTTTTACTTTCTGTGCCACGGTGTTTTCTTCTTAAAATATGGCCTTGTTAGAAATATAATGCACAAAACCGCAGCAACTCCCGATTTTATAAAAATTCAGTCTGAGCATATGGCAAAAAAGCTCAAATGTACACCGGAAGAAGCTGAGGAACAGTTAAATACAGTAATTTATAAAGGTCTGGAAAAATATTTTAGACGAATAAAACCTTGTAAAGGTTCTATAGAATTAATTAAAAAACTTAAGGAAGCCGGATACAAAATTGCACTTCTTTCTGATTTTCCTCCGGAGCAAAAGGGAGACATCTGGGGAATTAAAGATATTTGTGATGTTGTATTAAGCTCAGAAGTAGCCGGCGCATTAAAGCCGGACTCTACTCCATTTATTGCACTTGCAAAAAAGCTTGGTCTTGAACCGGAACAGATTCTTTATGTTGGAAACAATCACAAATACGATATTGAAGGTTCAAAAAATGTCGGAATGAAGGCAGCATGGCTTATTCTTCCGCATTCCGGCTGGTTTGGTAAAAAATCAAAAATTGCAGATATAACATTCTGGAGATATAAACAGCTTTATAAATTGTTCTTTGAATCTTCGGACGAATAAAAAATAAAGTTTTGGGTGGGGAAAAATGGTTATTACAATTTCTATTTTAATTTCTTTAGTTATCTCATTAGGAATTTCAATCTACTTCAGTAAAATCAACAAAGACAATAATTCCATGGAAAAGGTTCGTAATTACGCGAACAAACGACAGGAAGACCTTTTAAATCTTTATAAAGAAATTCAGGGAAAATTCAATACTCTTATTTCTGAATTTAACGCGCAGCAGACACAGGCAAACGCAGCCATAAAAATGCTTAAGGTTCAGAATGCAGATTTTTCAGAAAAGATGCAGACATTTTCTCAGAGCATTGCTTCGGTTCAGGATATAAAAAGTCAGATAGATAATTATGCACAGGTTTTAAAAGATCTTGATGAAATGACAGATAACGTAGAAGAAAATCTGGAACGACTTCATAAAGAAAGCGGCATAATTGACAGCCTTTTTGGAAAGCTCAACAAACAGCAGCAGGCTATTGAACTTATGGATAAAAGAATTCCGGAAGTTTCAAAGAATTTTTCGGTTCACAATGCGGAACAGCTTAAGGCAATCGGTACAAAACTTCTTGATGAATACGAATCGTACGCAGATAATCTTGCCGCAGAAATTAAAACTTCAGAAAGCAATGCAAATCAGGCGTTAATGAATATTAAGCAGGAAATCCAGAATGCTTACAACCGCGCAACAGTTCAGGCCGAAAATCTTGAAAATACAGCCTTTGAGCATTTAAGTGAACAGGCAAAGCAGCGCTCAGAATTATATTTAAAAGAACTTTCAGATCAGACAAAATCTTTGCAGGATGCTCTTGAAGAAAAAATCAGCACTTCTCATGATGATATAATAGAAAAAATTGAACAGGAAAATGCTTTATATTCTCAAAAGCTCAAGGAACTCGAAGATTCTTATACTCAGAAAATTCAGGCACTTCACGATAAATACAATGCACAGCTCGAAAGCGTAAGCGGTAAAAATGATGATTTGATTTCTAAAATTACTGCAAGATTCGAAGCCGATTCCGAAAAGCTTGACGAAAAATATTCAACTCAGCTCCAGAATGTACTTTCTAAAAACACAGGAAATTACGATTCATTAATTCAGAAATTTAATTCCGACTTTGAAAAATTCTCAAAAACATATAATCAGGCATTTGAAAATGCAACAGCAACAAATAACAAGAAAATAAACGATTTTAATACAAAATTTGTTGAACTTCATAAAAAGCTTCAGGAAGAAATTGATTCTAAAATAACTGATTTTGAAACGACAAATACTCAGAAAATTGATTCAATTATTTCGGAGCAGACCACAAAACTCGACACTTTTGATTCAGAAAATCAACTTAGAATTGCAAAAATTGAAGAAGGCTACAATCAGGTTTACAGCAATGAATATGCTCAGATCCGCAGCGAATATGTAGAAAAGTTTGAAGAATTGAAAAACGAATATTCTCAGCAGCTTTCTTCAAT
>JAEEGL011444696.1_pt1 | contig 22085 bp, 23 predicted proteins | sample 9134231 | NCBI WGS metagenome assembly JAEEGL01 (sample SAMN16246548, study PRJNA631951) | gut metagenome | biome: gut microbiome; feature: rumen; material: fiber-attached | host: Bos | place: Iran: Karaj | collected 2018-10 | reverse complement strand
AACGCAAACAAACACGTCACGTTCGACGACATTCTTGATTTTCACGTGCAGTTTGAACGCATACATCCGTTTCAGGACGGAAATGGTCGAGTGGGACGGCTTCTCATCTTTTGGCAATGTCTGCAAAGTGGCATCGTGCCATTTATTATAACGGAAGAACTGCGAATGTTCTATTATCGTGGTCTGCAAAACTGGGGACGGATAAACGGCTATTTGCACGACACTTGCCTGACTGCACAAGATGAATACAAAAAAATGATGGAATATTTTAAAATATGAAATAGTTAAAATGGGTACAGTAATTCTGTAGAAACGTGGCGTGGCGCGACCTTACAAATTTGTTCAACAAATAGTTAGATAATTCTTGAAAAACAAGATAGCTTTTGTATTTTTGTTCTTGTAAACATAAAATTTATACCCCAATGTACATTGTCAATACCCACAGTCACGTATACGATGAAGCTTTCGACGACGACCGCGACGAGGTTATTCAACGAGCGATTGATTCGGGGGTTACGAAACTTATTCTTCCCGACATTGATTCTACGTCGCGGGAGCGAATGTTTTCGGTCGCTCAACAATATCCGCAGACGTGTTTCCCTATGTTGGGCGTTCACCCGACTTCGGTTGGCGAAGGGTTTCAAAAAGAATTGGACGCCTTTTTTGCGGAACTGCCACAGAGAAAAATCGTCGGCATTGGTGAAATCGGCATTGATTTGTATTGGGACAAAACATTTTTAGAAGAACAAATTGAAGTTTTCACGCAACAAGTAATTGTAGCACAAGAAAGGAATTTACCAATTGTGACGCACGTCAGAAAGGCATTCAACGAGACGTACAAAGCGTTGCGCACCGTTCCAACACAAGAATTCAAGGGGATTTTTCATTGTTTTTCGGGTTCGAAAGAAGAAGCTTTCAAAGTAATTGACATGGGCTTCCACATTGGCATTGGCGGGGTACTTACATTCAAGACATCGCACCTTGACGAAATAGTGAAAGCAATTCCCCGTGAGAAAATCGTCTTGGAAACCGACGATCCATATTTGACTCCTGTCCCGCACCGTGGCAAACGAAACGAACCAAGCTACGTTACGCTTGTTGCCGAAAAAATGGCGGAAATACTGAACTGTCGGACAGAAGAAGTTGCGGACTTTACAACGGAAAATGCTCTTAAAATTTTCAATCTGAATGAATCCGATTTTTGAGACATATTTCACCCGTTTTGAAGCATTTGAACAACAATCACAGAAACCTGTCGACAGAAATCTTGGCATAATTGTCACAATTCCTTGTTACCACGAACCCGACATTCTACAAACGCTTAATTGTCTATTGAACTGCACAATGCCGAGTTGCCACATAGAAGTCATCATTGTGGTGAATCACAGCGAAACAGCCGATAACAGCATCAAACAGTTCAATCAAAAAACTTTCGAACAACTTTGTGAATACAGTTCCGCAAAGTCGACGGGAACAATTTCATTTTTGCCACTTGCGGCATTCAATATTTCCAAGAAACAAGCGGGTGTTGGATATGCCCGTAAACTCGCAATGGACGAGGCAGTTCACCGTTTTGCCCAAATCGACAATCCCGAAGGTGTAATTGTCTCATGCGACGCAGATACCGTTGTGGACAAGAATTATTTTATAGAAATAGAAACGTTTTATCGAAATAATCCACAATGTTCAGCTGCTAATATTTATTTTGAACACCCTCTAACTGGCGACCTGCAACAAGAACAATATCAAGCAATTGCGCAATACGAATTGTATTTAAGATATTATGTGGAGCAACTAAAACGCATTGGGTTTCCGTATGCATTTCATACCATAGGCTCATGCTTTTCGGTGCGGGCAAAAACCTATTGCCGACAAGGTGGAATGAACAAACGACAAGCAGGCGAAGATTTTTATTTTCTGCAAAAACTGTTTCCTGCCGAATGTTTTGGCGAAATAAACACCACCACGGTTCATCCATCGTCTCGTCAATCAGATAGAGTTCCTTTTGGAACAGGAACGGCAATTGCCGAACTCAAACAAAGCAGACAAGAATTGATGACATATTCCACAGAATGCTTCGACATTCTTCAAGATTTCTTTGTGCGAGCCAAATCATTGCAAAATGCCTCGCCACAAGAAATTCGGGACACATACGAATCGCTTCATACTTGCTTAAAAAAGTTTTTGCCATCTTCCGATTTTGAGCAAAAAATTATTGAGATACAACATAATACCAAAACACACAAACAGTTTTGTAAGCGGTTTTTCCGTTGGTTCAACGGATTGCAGGTATATAAATTCCTGAATTATTCGTGCGGCAACGGGTTTCAGAAAATTCCTATCGGCACTGCTGCTAAAGAACTTTTCGACAAAACTGACATGGATATTTTTTCTCTTTTACAATTCTACCGATTACGAGCAAAAAAAGAAAACAAAGAATAATTTCGGAAAATGTATTGTAAATCAAAAAAAATATTACTTTTGCACCACTCATGGTTCCTTGGATGAGTGGCTTAGTCAGCGGTCTGCAAAACCGTGTACGGCGGTTCGAATCCGCCAGGAACCTCAAAAAGCAGATGTTTTCGGCATCTGCTTTTTTGTTTTCAAGCATAATTTACTGATTATTAAGCCAAGTCCTTCCGTTTGGAAAACAACAAAATCACTCTTCCAAGCAATCGTCCAAATCACGAATAATTTGTTCTTTATCCATTTTTTGTCCGATAAAGACAATTTTCTCCATGCGGTCGCCGTAAGTTTCGTCCCAGTCACGGAGAATACCAGGTTCTTGCTCTACCAATTTTTCAAATTCATCTTTTGGAGCTGTGGCAAACCACAAACCTGCTTCGGTGAGTTTTTTCTGTACGCCCGCCTGCTCAAAAAGATATGACATATCTGGATTGTCGGAGAAATAGCATACGCCTTTTGCACGAATTACCGACTTTGGCCAACGTTGTGTTACGTACGATTCGAACTTGTTCGGATTGAATGCCTTACGACGATAGTACACAAATGTACCTATACCGTATTCCTCCACTTCGCCGCCTTCGTGGTGATGATGGTGATGGTGGCAATGTGGGTCGTGACATTCTTCGGCACTATGGTCGCAGTGATCGTGGTCATGGTCATGGTCGTGGTCATCATCATCGTCATGGTCGTGACGATGGTGGTGGTGATGTTCTTCTTCGTGTTCGTGATGGTGATGATGGTCGGCTTTTGCCTCGCGTTCTTCCTCATCGGTTGCCTGTCGTTCGATTTCCTTTATCCAACCTGCCGAAACGGCTATTTGATTATAACTGAACAAATCCGTATTGATGATTTTTTCCAAATCAACATCGGCATAGTTTGCCTCGATGATTTCGGCAGTCGGCTGCAACGCCTTGATTATCTGTTTGATTCTCTCCAGTTCCGAAGAAGTGACTTCGGCAGCCTTGTTCAAAATCACCATATTACAGAACTCAATCTGTTGAATGAGAAGATTTTCAATATCCTCGTCGTCAATATTTTTCTTCGTCAAACTTTCGCCACACGAGAACTCGCTTTGCATACGGAGAGCGTCAACCACAGTCACAATGCAGTCGAGACGAGCAATGCCATATTGAGTATATTCTCCACCCATCTGAGGAATTGAGCAAATTGTTCGAGCAATCGGTTCAGGCTCGCAGATTCCGCTTGCTTCAATCACAATGTAATCGAAACGATTCAGACGCATAATGTCGTTCAACTGCTCAATCAAATCCATTTTGAGCGTACAACAGATACAACCATTTTGGAGCGCGACCAGACTTTCGTCTTTTTTGCCCACCACGCCACCTTTTTGAATCAGATTTGCATCGATGTTCACTTCGCCAATGTCGTTGACGATTACGGCGAATTTTATTCCTTTTTTATTTGATAAAATATGATTTACCAAGGTTGTCTTTCCACTGCCAAGATAACCCGTAAGAAGCACTACCGGAGTAATTTTGTTTTGCATTTGTCAGTCAATTTTAGTTGAATGCAAAAGTAGCGATATTTTCATTTGTTATACCTAATTTTTCATTTTTGATGTAAGGTGACAACTGTAATTTCCGCATTTGCTCCAATCCGCACGGGGAGCGTACAGCCAAGCCCAACATTTATGTACAGAGATTGGTCGCCTTCGGTGTACAGTCCGTCTGTTTCGATAAACGACAACGAAGCAGGTGTTTTCCCGAATAATTTTATTTGTGCCGCGTGAGTGTGACCGCTCAACGTAAGAGGAATGTCGGTTTTAGGAAGAACCTCGCCCCGCCAATGACTCGGGTCGTGAGTAAGCAAAATACGGAATCCGTCGGTTCCCTGCATTGCCCGTGGCAAATCGCCTCGCGAGATTGTCCGAAAGCCTTGATTTGAACTACATTGATTGTCAACACCGACAATGGTGATTTTGTCGTCTCCACGTTGAACTACGTAATTTTCGTTTCGCAACAAGTTCCAATTCAGTTCATTTTTCTCATATTCAGCAAGTTGTATAACAGCATTTTCTCGTTCTGTGACAGAATTGAAATTGCGGGCATAAATCAGAAAATCGTGATTTCCCAATACACTTACCACACCGTCGGTTGCACGCAAACCACGGAGAATGGACGTATATGGTTCAGCCTCGCTCACGCCGATTGTAACCAAGTCGCCCGTAAAGCAAATTAAATCAGGGTTTTGAGCATTTATGCTGTCAACAAATTTTTGCAGCTCCGAAGGTCTGTCGTCAAAAGTAGATAAATGTAAATCGCTGATATGTACTATTTTGTATCCGTCAAACGATTGAGGAATATCTTTGTTGGCGTATTCAATATGGTTCACGTCAAGCCTAAAGCGACCGATGAAAAACCCATACGCAAGAATAAGCCACAAAAGCACCACCAACGCAAGTGCCGAAATTCCGAACGGTGCATAACTGACCGAAAAATGGAAACACTTTGAACAAATCCACGTGATAACCCACAACACATGCGGAATTACCGCCAAAACCAATCCAAGCACCAACGAAGCTAAAATCATCAACTTTGTCATATCGTATTTTTTTCGACAAAAAACGGAAAATTTCATTTTTGAACAGACAAAAATAGAGTAAATCACTCTTTTGATAGACCTTTTTACCACAATTTCAATAAAAATGAATTGTGACTGCATTTTTATCTATATTTGTCAGGTAAATTTTCGTATATGAAATTAAAAGCGTTTTTACTCGGACTGTGTGTCGCTTTAGTTAGCACAGTCTCCGCTCAGCAAAAGGCAATCGATAGTCTGGAATCAGTTTTGGAATGTGCCAAAGGCAACGAAAAAATCGAAATATTGCAGAAACTTTCTACGCTGTATCTGAATGAATCATCGCAAAAGGCGTTCAAAACCGCATTCCAAGCATATCATTATGCAACATTCACCAACAACTCGTCATTTCTTTCCGATTCGTATTTTACATTAGGAATACTCCATTTCAAGACGAGCGATTTTGATTCGGCAAAAATTTATCTGAACAAGGCATTGAAAACCAGTGTGACAAATGCTCAAACCGCCGAAATACTTGACAATCTTGGAACAATTTACAAAGATTTGAGCAGTTACGATTCTTCGCTGCTGTTCCACAATCAGGCATTGAGACTGCAACAAGTGTTGGGAAACCGCGATGCTGTTGCCGTTTGCTACAAAAATATTGGCAACGTGTATATGCAAATGGCGAAATACGAGGATGCTCTTGATTATTACAAATTATCGATGGAGGAATATGAACTTTCCGACGATAAAAAATCGGCAGCATCGTTATGCAACAACATTAGTTCCGCATACGTCGGAATGAATCGTTATGCCGACGCACTGTCGTATTTGACAAAAGCGGTAGACATACAGACCGAAATTGGCGACAAAAAAGGTGTGGCATATACGTTAAACGGCATTGGAAATTTTTACTTCAGGTTGAAAATTTACGACAAAGCACAAGAGTATTACACAAAATCGCTCGAACTCCGTCAGTCATTGGGAGACAAAAACGACATTGCCGCCTCGCTGTTCAACATTGCAACCGTTCATCGTGATTTAGGCAATTTCCGAGAAGCGCTCAAATACTATGGAAACGCCCTCGAACTCCGCGAACAGACGAATAACAAAGAAGCACAGGCTCTGATTTTGAACGCAATAGGCGGAACATACAAAAATCAGCAACAATACGGCAAAGCTCTCAAAAACTATGAAGACGCACTTGCACTAAACGAAAAAGTCGGAAGTCGAAAAGCTATTGCAAGTTCATACGAACGACTCGGCATGATTTGTCGCGACACAGCAATGACAAACAAAAACCCGATTCTGTATAAACTTGCGGTAAAATATTACAATAGTGCCATTCAGGAATATTTGAGCATTAACGACTCTGTAAATGCCGCCCGCATAAGCAATTTCTTCGGAAACTTACACAAAGACTTCGGCGATTTTCAATCGGCAATGAAATTGTATAACTCTGCTTATGGTCTGTATGCAAAAAATGAATTGGGACAAGCCTATGTATTGTTCAACCAAGGAAAACTTCTTGCAGAACAGAAAAGTGCAGAAGCCGAAAAATATCTTTCCAACGCTTTGACAAAAGCCCAGATTTGCGAAGAAAAGGTTTTGGTATGCGACATTACACATTCATTGTATTTGCTGAAAAAAAGTCAAGGACAGACGGAACAGGCACTGAATTACTATGAAAAATATGTCGCGTTGAACGAAGAAATTGAAGCAGCAAAAAATAAAGAACGAATTGCCGAATTAGAATTTGAATCCGACATGAAAGTTCTGGAACACATAAACGAAAATCAGCAACTGAAGCTCAACGAAGAAATTTCAAAACAGACTCAATCAAAGTATTTCATAATTGTTTTGTCAATAATTTTGCTCGGCATTGTAACATTCTCGCTCCTCTTGTACAGAATGTACGCTCAGAAAAAGAAAGCATTCGCCATGCTTTATCAGAAACAACTTGAAGTTGAGGCAGCCTACGAAGACATTAAGACCGTAAACGAAACGCTTGAACAGAGAAATACACAGATACACGACAGTCTCACATACGCAAAAAGAATACAAAAAGCCATTTTCCCGTCGCAGGAGGATATTTCGACGATTTTTCCGAAAAACTTCATTTTTAATCTTCCCAAAGGCGTTGTGAGCGGCGATTTTTATTGGCTGTCAGAAGTCGACGGAAAAACATTCATTGCCGTGGTAGACTGCACGGGACACGGTGTTCCCGGCGCGTGCATGTCGATGGTGGGAAATATGATTCTGAATCAAATCATCAATGAAAAGAAGGTGTCGGACCCTGTTGAAATTCTTAAACAACTCGACGACGAAATTATAAAAACATTGCGACAGGACGTGGAGACCGATACTCAAGAAGACGGCATGACGATTTCGCTGATTCGCTACGACAGACAAAAATCCGAAATATGTTTCTCCGGAGCAGGTCAAAAAATCACTGTTGTTTCTGACGGGAAAGCACAGACATATTGTACATCGCTATTTCCAATCGGCGGTCTGACGACACACAAACAAGACAAACAAGCGACATTCAAAAACGAAATCATTCCAGTTGCCGAAAATACAACAGTCTATATGTACACCGATGGATTTATAGACCAATTTGGAGCGGGAAAGAACGAAAAATTCTCATCGCAACAATTCGAAAACATGATTGCCAACATGCACACGATGGACATGTCGGAACAATATCTCCACCTTTCCCGCGCACTTGACTCGTGGAAAGGCGACGAAAAACAAACCGATGATATTTTAATTGTAGGTATTTCTTTCTAAAGAGTATGTCTTTATTATCCGACACATTAGTTTTTATCCGTCATCACCAAGATGGTGAAATTGCCGAGAAAATCCGAAACAGCGGTCTTGGCTACAACATGAACTATGGCGTTTCCTCAATGTTGTTGGCAAACTATGCCAAAAAAACAGGCAGAAATCAAGAATTAGCCGAAGCCCTTTGGAAAGAAAACTTCCGCGAGGCAAAACTAATAACGTTCATGGTTGCCGACCCCAACCATCTTTCCGAAACCCAAATCAACACATACGTTCACGGTTGTACGAATATCGAAATGGTTGAAATTGCCGCACTATATCTATTTTCGCATCTCGACGAAGCACTCAAATATGCAAAACAGTGGATTCGTTCGGACGAACGATATGTCAAAATGGCAGGATATTTAACCATTGCACGCCTGGCCGTTCTAAAGAAATTCGGAACCGCCGACGACTTGAACGAAATTTTTTCTCTGTACGAAACAGACCTCGTTTCTCACGATAAATTACTCTATCAGTCTGTCACAAAAGCATTTCAAGAACTTGCTTTTCGTCGACAAGATTTAAAAGATGCTATAATTGCAAAAACAAATTATATTTGCGAACGAAATAAAGGTACAGAATTTGAGTTACAGATTCGTGAAATGATTCAAATTTTAAAATATTGTTAATACATTAAAAACATACAGCTATGTTAGAAAAAACATCAAATCCAGCTTTCACAAGCGAAGCATTCAACAATGCGTCATACGGTTACGCAGTAAGCAACACAATGACACTTAAAGGAACGATAAACAAAAGTTTGACTTTATTGGCACTCATTTTTGCAACAGCAATATTGACGTGGAAAATGACTTTTTCCGGCAATGCGCTCGTTACTCCGTTGATGATTGGCGGATTGATTGTCGGCACCATCTTTTCATTTATCACGATTTTTAAACCCGAAAAAGCAAAATTCACATCAATAATATACGCAATCAGCGAGGGACTTGTACTTGGAGCAATTTCGGCATTCTACGAACTTGCGACAGCAGAGAGCGAATCAGGTTCGTTATTGGGCAACGGCATTGTATTCAACGCTGTAATGCTGACAATTGGCGTATTTTTCGTGATGTTGTATCTATACAAAAACCGCATAATTCAACCAACACAAAAATTCATGCTTGGAATCATTGCCGCTACCGGTGCGATTGCAATTGTGTATTTGGTAGATATTGTCATGGGATTCTTCGGTTCGTCAGTAGGGTTTCTTCATAGCAACGGAATTGTAGGAATCGGAATCAGTTTGATAATTGTGGCTGTGGCTGCGCTCAACTTCATTCTTGATTTTAAAAACGTGGAAGACAGCATTAGCCGCGGAGCACCAGAATATATGGAATGGTACTGCGCATTCGGTATGATGACTACATTAGTATGGTTGTATTTGGAAATGCTCCGTTTATTGGCAAAATTCAGTAGCAGAGACTAATATTTTGAATATACATTCATGACAATCAACGAAATACAAGACGAAATCATTGACGAATTCAGTCTTTTCGACGACTGGATGGATAAATATCAATATCTTATTGATTTGAGCAAAAATTTGCCCGTGATTGACGAAAAATACAAAACGGAAGAAAACCTCATCAAAGGATGTCAGTCGCAAGTATGGTTGGCTGCGGAATACAAAGATGGAAAGGTTTTCTTTACCGCCGATTCCGACGCCATAATCACCAAAGGCATTATTTCGTTGTTGATTCGTGTGTTGTCGGGACAATCGCCGCAAGACATACTGGATTGCGACTTACATTTTATCGAAAGCATCGGACTCAAAGAAAATCTTTCTCCGACACGTTCGAACGGACTGCTTGCCATGATAAAACAAATGAAAATATACGCACTTGCATTCACTACGCAAAGTAAATAATTATGGATCAGGAAGAAAGAGAATTAAAGCGGATACAAGACGAAGTTGTAGAAACATTAAAAACCGTCTACGACCCCGAAATACCAGTCAACGTATATGAGTTAGGGTTGATATACAAGATAAACTACAAACTGCCCGTTGTTGAAATTGACATGGGACTGACATCGCCCAACTGTCCGATGACCGACGTGCTAACATACGAAATACAGACAAAAGTAAAACTGATTCAAGGAGTTGACGATGTTGCTATCAATGTTGTAATGGAGCCGGAATGGAATCAGGACATGATGACGGAAGAGGCGAAATTGAAACTTGGGCTTCTTTAAAATTTATTCCTAAAATAGTTATCAACAGGAGAAAATCAGGTGCAAAACGGATTTCAGGTAGAGGTACTATAATGAGAATGCAAATGTCGGCGACCGAAATAAATTTTTCATTTTTTTATTCAAAGTTATTTAATATATTTGCAATGATTTGCGGAAGACTACAACGTGTAAAATCTTCTATTTTACGATTTTACGAGTCTAAAGCACTTCGAGGATAAAAGAAAATACTGTATGGAAGTTAAAAAATTTTCAGACTTAAATTTATATCTTAAAGGATTCGAGATAGAATCCATCGGAAATCAAGCTGTACGTAAGGCGCAGGAAGAGAACCGGAAAAAAGGTATTCCACTTGTATACTCCGTTGACGGGAAAATTTATTACGAATTGGCAGACGGGACAATTACCACTAACAGTCCGTTCAAAACAGAAAAAGGATAACCTCTGTGAGGAAATTTTTCCACACATACGTGTAGGGTTTTTAATCCCCAATTGTCATTAAAAAATAAAACAGGCATTAAATTTTAGAATATGAAGAACATTTCAAAAGGACTTATCATCGCTTTTAGCTTAGTCCCATGTTGGGCTTTTTCTCAAAAGACAGTTTCAATCGACGTTAAACGCGACGTACATAGTATTAGCCCGTACATATACGGAACAAACGAAAGTTACGACGGTGCGACGGCAACCCGTTGGGGCGGTAACCGCAGTACGAGCTATAACTGGGAAAACAATGCTTCGAACGGTGGAAATGACTATAATTTCTCTTCAGATAATTTTTACGACTACACAGGAACATCAAGTCCTGCATACCCGATTTTAACTGCGACAAAGCAAGCCGACAGCAAGAGACAATATAATCTTGTTTCATTACAAGCAGCAGGATATGTGGCAGCAGACAAAAATGGTGTTGTTACCGAAGAGCAAATAGCACCAAGTGAACGATGGAAAGCTATCTCGTTCCATAAAGACACTGAAAAATATCCATACACATTAACTCCAGATTTAACGGACGATACAGTATATATAGATGAATTGATAAACTATTTGTCTGTTAAACTTGGTCGTGCTGGTGACGGCGGCGTATCGGCATACGCTATTGATAACGAGCCCTATCTTTGGAATCAGACACATGCCCGACTTCACCCAGAGAAGACAAGTCCTGATGAATTAATTAAAAAAACTGTAGAACTTTCGACGGTAATTAGAAACTTAGCGCCAGGTGCTGATATTTATGGACCGATGTTCTTTGGTTGGACAGATGCATACCGTTGGGGCCTAACACAGTCAGAGTGGGATAAAATCCGCCTTGATGAAAATTATAAATCAAAGTATTCTTGGTTTGTTGATTACTATCTTGATACATTGCATAAAGTAGAACAAGAAACAGGACATCGTGCAATCGATGCCATTGCATTCCATTGGTATCCAGAGTCATTTGGGGCAACAACCAAAAAACGTATTGTTGACCTTGATGGGACAAGTACACAAAGCGATCTTGTAAAGGAAGACATGATTACAGCTCGTTTACAAGCTCCGAGAGGATTATGGGATTCTAAATATACCTACCTTGGAAATGATGGAAAATCCTCGTATGTCTGCACTCAAGGAGGAAAGGCAATCTTATCAAAAATAAAAGCTTCTGTTGATAAATTTTATCCAGGAACAAAAATTGCTTTTACAGAATTTGAGTATGATGCTGAAAATCACTGGTCAGGAGGTTTATGTCTTGCCGATGTACTTGGTGTCCTTGGAAGAGAAGATGTATATCTTGCTTGTAAGTGGGATGTTTTCCAGAGCTATTCAATTGCTGCATATAATCTTTATTTGAATTATGATGGAAAAGGAAACAAATATGGAACAACTTCAGTATACGCTATGCAAAGTGATACAGTTGCAATTTCAAGTTTTGCTTCGCTTGATGATGAAAAAAATCTCCATATTATAGCCATCAACAAAACAAACGAAGCACAAAACACCTCTTTCGAAATTGAAAATGGAATTTACTCGAATGGTGTTGTGTACGGATTTGACAAAAACACTTCAGATATAAATTATATAGGAACAATAGATGAAATTCAAAATTCTACATTCTCTTATTCGCTTCCTGCATATTCGGCGTTGCATTTTATTCTAAATGCTGTACCGCAAACAACGCTTGCTAAAGCACAAGTTGTTGAACCTAACCACGATGAAATTCTTCTAACTTTTGAGGATAATATATCTTCGACAGCCTCTTTGGAAGATCTTAAAGGTGACTTTGCTGTAACCATTAATGAAACGGAATATACTGTTAATTCGATTCTTATTTCGGGTAATACGCTCACAATAAAACTTGATGGAGAAATTTCAAGTAGTGACAATAATATTTATGTTTCTTATACTGGTGAGAATATTATCGGAAAGTCAAATCTGCCAATCGAAATATTTTTAGATACATATGTATATAATGAGGTAAACGAAGCTCCGATATATGTCCTTTCTACAAATATTGATGAAATCGGCTCGTTTATAAAAATGACTGTTTCCAAGGAGATTGAAAACATTTCTAACTCTGGAGGTATTTTGATTCAACAAAATAACGAAGATATTGCTATTGATTCTATTAAACTTACCAACAACTACACTATTTATGTGTATCCATCAAAGAGAATAGTTCGGTATTACAACACTATATTATCTAATGTAAACAGCACCGACATTGTTGCAAAAGACGGTAGCGGATTCTCTGATTTTTCATACGAAATTAGAGGAGGTGCAAACTATGCGCCGAATATTGATTCTGCTGTGGTATTTGACAACTATACAGTAAAACTGTACTTTGATAGTAATATGAATCCTGATATTGATTACATGAATGCAGGCATGGTTATTTCTGATGGAGAACAGAACTATGAATTTACTAGTGCGTATTCTAAAAATATTCGTGTAGCAACATTGACAACAACCGAAATGCTAGCGAGTGGAGTTAATTATACATTATCGTATACTGATAACGGGGAAATTACTACCATACATAATGGCGTTCTTGAGTCTTTGAATATAAATCTAAAGAATAATATTATTGATTATGGCGCAACGGTAGTCGAAGTTCCAGGTATAATTCAAGCAGAACAATATTGGAGTAGAATAGGAGATCCTGTAATTGAGGAAAGTACCGATACATCTTCGTTGGGGACAAAAAATACATTAGGCTATATAAGTAATGGTGACCTCTATACTTATAAAATAAAGGTAAATGAAAGTAAAAACTATACTATAAGTATACGGTATGCTTCTCAAAAAGAAGGAGAATTAAATTATCAAATTGATGGAGAAAAATATCATGTAAGTCTTCCTGCAACCTATGCTTTTACTAAATGGAGCGATGCATATCGTGTTATTCCATTGCCAGAAGGAGAACATGAACTAATTTTAGAAATAGTAAATTCAGGATTCAACATCAATTACATTCAAATATTAGAAGGAGAGAAATATCCAGTTTCGCATATAGAAACTGCTTCTATTCCACGAAAAGGAAAGTTAGTTAATATCTTCTTCGATACAAAAATTGCCGTACTTCCTGAGTTGACCGATATTGTATTTATCTGTAACGACACTCTTACGATAACACCATCGAATGTGGAATTGAATTCGAATACAAGTATTTTGAATTGTCAATTAGATGCAACTATTTATAAAGGCGATAAAGTTACACTACAATTCTCTTCAAAATCATTAGAAACCCTTGATGGTGGAAGCGTAAACGATACAACTCTTGCTGTCGAAAATATGTCTACACAAATATATGTTCCACCAATTCCTGATGCTGTATCGGAAATTGACGAGGACGAAATAATTGTATCTCCTAATCCTGCATTTGTCAACCAAGATTTTGTCGTTGCAACTTCTAACGGAGAACAAACACTGTCGTACTCTCTAATTTCTGCAAATGGTAAAACAGTGAAATCGGGCTCATTTGTGGGTTCTACAACAATTTCTGTAAGCCAAGCGGGAACATATTCATTAATAGTAAATGACGGAGAAAAAATTGCAGTTAAGAAAATAATCGTGAGATAGTGTACAAAATACACAATAATGTTTCATATATTTGTACAGTTAAACTAAAAATGTTTTTATTATGAAAAAAGTTTTATTACTCACAGCTACTATTGGATTTGCATTGAGTGTATCTGCTCAACAAACAGACATTCCTAATACGTATTGGAAGGATTTTGAAGCTAACTACGATGAATACGATAGTTGGTGGGAAGTTGACGATCAAACAAAAAATGTTAAGGCATTAACGGGTTTGACACCTACAAATGGTATGAAAATAGACAAAAGTAGCATTTCAAATAATGCATACACTATTACAACTGAAGGTGATGTTTTCCAAATTCACTACGTAAAAACAAGCGATTATGAAAAATTTGGGTTCAGTTGGATGGATTGGGCTTATCCGGAATGTGATGCCGACAACTGGCAATTGGTTAATCCTCTTACTGGTGAAGATTGGGGAGCAGGAAAAGACTGCCATCGTACCGCAAAGGGATATAGCATAGACTTTTCGGATCCTGCCAATCGTCTTGTTTCTTTTAAATATCAAGCTAAAGGTGACGCTGCTATAAATCTCCGTGTTGACCTTTGGGATATTAAAGGTAGAAAAACAACTAAAGAAGGATATATTTGTACTGACGGACTTGAAAGAACAAGTACATTCCTTCCTAATGATGAAAACGCTTGGCAAGATTTTGATATAATTTATGCTGACGAAAATGTTCCTGAAGCTTTTGCTGCATTCCCCGATGAATTTGCAAGCGCATATTGGTACGGAACATGTTCTGGTGTACTTGCTGATGGGAACAACACTTGGTGGAACGGTATTCAATTCCCTTCTACACCAACATTCCCGCTTTATCTTGATCCTTCAAGAATTATTGGTTTGGAAATATACATAAACTGCGACGTAACAACTAAAGGACAAACATCCGACATCTATATTAAAGATTTGACCGTCGGTAATCCAGAAAATGCAGAGGAGTTCACAGCAATTCAATCTGTTGAAGCAAACTCAACTGTCGAAATCACTAACGGTGTGGTTTATTCCGCAGGTGCAATCACAGTATTCGACGTTCTTGGACATAAGGTTAAATCTGGAAAAGAAGAATTGAGCATCAAAGACCTTCCTGCTGGATTCTACTTCATTCAAACAGCTGAAGGAACTACTAAATTTGTAAAATAAATTTCTTCATACAAAATGAAAAGCTCGCTTCGGCGGGCTTTTTTTATATCCTTTTCAGAAATTATGTATCTTTGACGACACAAAAGAATATTGAAACAATGAAAAAGAATAACTTAGAAACAATCTGCGTACAGTCAGGATGGACGCCGACGACAGGCGAACCACGCGTACTTCCTATTTATCAAAGTACAACTTTTAAATACGACACCTCCGATCAAATGGGAAAACTTTTCGACCTCGAAGCGTCAGGATATTTCTACACTCGTTTGCAAAATCCTACGAACGACTTTGTAGCACAAAAAATTTGCGACCTCGAAGGCGGTGTTGCTGCAATGCTTACTTCGTCGGGACAAGCAGCCAACTTTTTCGCCGTATTCAACATCTGCGAAGCCGGCGATCATTTGATTCTTTCTTCGGCAGTTTACGGAGGAACTTTCAACCTACTGACGACGACTGTGAAGAAAATGGGTATCGAAACAACGGTTGTCGACCCAGAAATTTCCGAAGAAGATTTGCAAAAGGCTATTAAACCAAATACAAAATGTATCTTGGCAGAATCAATCTCGAATCCGTCACTCGTGGTTCTTGACTTTGACAAATTTGTGAAAGTTGCCCACAGAAACGGAATTCCTGTCATTGTGGACAATACATTCCCGACACCGATAAACTGCCGTCCGTTTGAATTTGGCGTTGATATTGTAACACATTCAACTACGAAATATATGGACGGTCACGCAGTTGCCGTTGGCGGAGCAATCGTGGACTCGGGAAATTTTGACTGGACTAAATATCCCGACAAATACCCTGGCTTGTGCAAACCCGATGAATCGTATCATGGAATCACCTATACAGAACGATTTGGGAAAGCAGCATTCATTACGAAGGCAACAGCACAATTGATGAGAGACCTCGGTTCAATTCAATCTCCTCAAAACGCATTCTACGTGAACTTAGGACTCGAAACTTTGCATTTACGTATGAAACAACATTGCGAAAATGCGTACAAAGTTGCTAAATGGCTGAAAAGCAACGATAAAGTTGCGTGGGTAAATTACCCAGGACTCGAAGGTGACAAATACTACGAACGTGCTCAAAAATATATGCCGAAAGGAACGTGCGGCGTGCTAACCTTTGGCATAAAAGGAGGTCGTGAGGCTTCGATTAAGTTCATGGATAGTTTGAAATTCATCGCTATCGTGACACACGTTGCCGATGCACGGTCGTGCGTGCTTCACCCAGCAAGTCACACACATCGACAAATGACTGACGAGCAACTGCTCGAAGCTGGCGTTCAACCTGACCTAATCCGCTTCTCGGTAGGAATTGAAAATGCCGACGACATTATTGCCGATTTGGAACAAGCATTGAAATAACAATTATTGTGTTTACGTAGAGACGCGATTATCGCGTCTCTACAAGCAGGAAAAAGATGAAAGAACAAATTGTAAAAATCCTTATGCAAATTCCTATTCCTGGCGAAAAGGGTTCAGTAGTGGAATTTGTACGCAATGTTGAAGAAAAAGACGGTTCTGTTGTTATCCGCATGGGGTTGCCGCAGAAATACGACAAATACGAGCGAGCACTTGTTTCGTCAATTCAAGATGCAGTTAAACGTGCTATTGCCAATGTGCAAAACGTAAAAGTCTTGATTGACATTATCAAGGCAAACGACACGGAAGCAACTGGTGGTGTTTCAAAGGTTAAAAACGTAATTGCCGTTGCTTCGGGCAAAGGCGGAGTAGGAAAATCTACTGTCAGTGCGAATTTGGCTGTCTCTTTGTCGAAAATGGGATATAAAGTCGGTCTGCTTGATGCAGATATTTTCGGTCCTTCGATTCCTAAAATGTTTGGCGTAGAACATGCACAACCATTATCAAAAAAAGAAGGCGACAAAGAATGGATTATGCCGATTGAACAATACGGAATCAAACTCTTGTCGATAGGATTTTTTGTACGTCCCGAAGATGCCTTGGCATGGAGAGGTCCAATGGCAGGGAACGTATTAAAACAATTTGTGGAAGACTCCGACTGGGGCGAACTTGACGTACTTGTAATAGACATGCCTCCAGGCACCAGCGATATTCAACTCACACTCTGCCAAATTCTCAATATTACGGGAGCAATCATGGTTGGAACGCCACAGGACGTTGCCGTAATCGACGTAGTAAAAGCTATAGACTTTTTCTCGAAAGAAAAAATCGAGGTGCCTATTTTGGGACTGATAGAAAACATGGCCTGGTTTACGCCCAAAGAACTACCTGAAAACAAATACTACATCTTTGGCAAGGGCGGCATAGAATCGCTTGCATACGCCAAAGGGTTGCCGTTTTTAGGTTCTGTGCCAATTGTCATGGGCATTCGCGAAGGTGGCGATTCTGGGAAACCTGCTGCACTGAACGATAACTCAATGATAGCCCAACAGTTCCACGAAATTGCAGGGAAATTAGTCGGAAAATTATCATAACAATCTAAAAAATAATTACCTTGCATAAAAATAAAAAATAGAGAAAGATGAAAAGACATATTCCCAATTTCCTCACTATATGCAATTTACTCTGTGGTGTATTCTCGGTAGTTATTTCAACCACACAGTTTGTTTCGTTGGAATGGGCTGTCGCACTAATATTCTGCGGTGCCGTTTTCGACTTTTTTGACGGTTTTTCCGCACGTCTGCTAAAAGTCGCTTCGCCTATCGGGAAAGAACTTGACTCTCTTGCCGACCTGATTACGTTTGGCTTTGCTCCTGCCGCAATCACATCTGCCATTATACTGCATCTTATGTACGCCGGAACAATTCTCGACAACGAACAAATTGGATTTTGGCACTATGTACTGATTTTCTTACCATACCTGATTGTTGCATTTTCCGCAATACGGTTGGCTAAATTCAATCTCGACGAAAGACAAACATGTTCATTCATTGGATTACCAACGCCAGCAAACGCAATATTTTTCGCCTCGTTCGCTTTTCTACCAAATTTAGACTACTTCCCTATTTGGCTTATTGAAAGCCTTGTGGTAATCTTTTCTCTCCTACTCGTTTCGGAAATTCCTATGTTTTCGCTTAAATTCAAAACATATTCGTGGAGCGAAAATAAATTACGTTACTGTTTTCTCATTTTAGCAATAGTTTTCCTTGCCATCTTCCAACTACAAGGATTTTCGTTCATCATACTCGCCTACATCTTACTTTCGCTTACAGACGATATTATGAACAAAAAATTCGGAAAAATAGAGTAACTTATATCTCGAGGTTGATCAACGCATACATATAGGAATCGTAAAGTTTTCCTTCTATTAGAAAATTCTTACGTAAACGCCCCTCGCAGACAAAATTCAATGATTCAAACAAACGTATGGAATCCTGGTTTTCCGTACATATCTGCGCTTCTATACGAGCAAAACTTTTGTTAAACAAAACAGACAAGATTTTCTGTAATAAAACTTTTGCATAACCACGGCGCTGAAATTCAGGTAAAATCACAATAGTGATAGAAGCCGTCAAATGTTTTTTCACCAAATGAGCCGAAACGAAACCTACAAAACTTCCGTCAACATATCCTGCCAAAGAAAATCTATCGTCATCTTCTGTCCACGATTGCAAATATTTATCATTCAGCGAAGTACACAATTCCAAATCTGTATAACGCAACAATAAAGGATTTGAAAACACCTTTAAAACATCTGCGAACACCTCGTGAAATTCTTTTATCTCCATATTCTCACCATTTATCGCATTCAATAACAGAAAGATTTTTAGGAATCCCATTGTCAATTTCAAATTCAAGCATCGTGCGTTTCTGATGGAAACCCGATTTCCCTATCGCCCCAGGATTCATGTGCAACAAACCCATTTTCGGGTCGTTCATCACTTTAAGTATATGCGAATGACCGCTAATAAATATATTAGGCTTGTAATCAACGATTTGAGAAACGACAGAGGGTTCGTACTTACCAGGATAACCACCTATGTGCGTCATCATAATCTTCATTCCCTCACATTCGAACTGAGCTATTTTGGGTATACGAATCCGCAAATCTTGACCATCGATATTTCCCCAAACCGCTCGAACTGGTTTTATGCTCTCAAGCCGCTCCAACAGGGCAAGCGAACCAATATCGCCAGCATGCCAAATTTCGTCAGCTTTTTCGGCATGCGACACAATCACATTGTCAATATAACCGTGCGTATCGGAAATGAGAAGAATCTTTTTCATCAACACAAATTTTATTCAAATGTAAACTTTTTACATACTGCATACAGAAAAAAGCAATGTTTTTTACTATTGACACAACGAACATTCGCATACTTCAAAAAATAAATGTACTTTTGCCTAACTTAAAAATAGAATTGTATGTCAGGACATAGTAAATGGGCTAAAATCAAACGAGATAAAGGAGCCAACGATTCAAAAAGAAGTAAGATTTTCTCACGTATTTCTAAAGAAATTACGATAGCAGTAAAAGAAGGACAAAGCGGCGACCCCGATATGAACCCACGTTTGCGTCTGTGCATTCAGAATGCCAAAAGTCAGAACATGCCGAAAGACGTTATTGAACGTGCTATCAACAAGGGTAAACAAGACAAGTCCGATTTTGAACTACTGACATACGAAGGGTATGCAAACGGTGGAATTGCCGTCTTCGTAGAATGTTTGAGCGACAACAACAATCGTTCATTCACCGCAGTACGTACGGTTTTCAAGAAATATAACAATAGTCTTGGCAACAATGGTTCGCTTGCATTCATTTTCGACCGCAAAGGTGTGTTTGAAATTAAGAAAACTGCCATTTCAATGCCGATGGACGAATTTGAATTTGAACTTATTGACGCTGGTTTGGACGAACTCGATGCCGACGACGATGAAATCGTAACATTATATTGTCCGTACGATTCCTTCGGCGACATTCAGAAAAAATTGGAAGAACTGAATGTTGAAATTGACAACGCAGAATTGAAACGTATTCCTAATACAATGAAAGAGTTACCACTTGAAGAAGCTCAAAAAGTAATGAATTTTGTTGATGCGTTGGAAGAACTCGACGACGTGAGCGCCGTATATCACAATCTTGAAATTACCGACGAATTAGCCAATAACTTATAATATGGAACAACAAGGACAACAAACCGCCACAATGTTGGTGCATTGCAAGGACCAAAAAGGTATTGTAATGGCGGTTACCGATTTTATATTGAAAAATAACGGAAACATCTTGTATCTTGACCAACACGTTGACCACCAAGAATCGGAGTTCTTTATGCGTGTACAATGGGATTTGGCCGGATTCAACATTCCTGCCGAAAAAATCGGAGATTACTTCACTACATTGGTGGCAAAACCGTCGAAACTGAAGTTTGAAATTTATTTCTCGAACACAAAACAACGTGTAGCAATATTTGTATCAAATTTGTCCCACTGTATTTACGACATTCTTTCGCGTGCCCGCTCAGGCGAATGGGACATTGAAGTTCCGCTTATCATAAGCAACCACGAGAAGCTTCGTCACATCGGCGAGGAATTCAATATTCCCTATTATTGCTTGCCAATTACACCAGAAAACAAGTTAGACCAGGAGGCGAAAATCAAAAAACTGTTGCAAGAAAACAATATAGACTTGATTATCCTTGCCCGATACATGCAAGTTGTATCAGATTCATTTATAAAGGATTACACAAATAGAATCATCAATATTCACCATTCATTTTTGCCTGCATTTCCAGGAGCAAAACCTTACGAATCGGCATACGCACGCGGCGTAAAATTGATTGGTGCCACAAGTCACTATGTAACTCCTGAACTTGACGCTGGGCCAATTATCGCACAAGGCGTTACGCAAGTTTCGCACAAAGACACGGTGGAAAATATGAAACGAAAAGGTTTGGATTTGGAGAAAATAGTGCTTTCGAAGGCAATTTGGTCGCACATACAACACAAAACGTTAGTGTACAACAACAAGACCATTGTATTTGAATAACATCCTTAAAAACAAGAAAAATGGATTATTTACCCAAAGATCCTCATATTTTGGTATCAAGCATAAATATGCTTCTTCGCGACGAAGAATTTGATTCGCTTGAATCTTTGTGCAATAGTTTTGACTGCAAACCAAACGATATCATGAATTATTTGGCAAAATACGATTTTGTATATAGTGCGGAGCAAAAGCAATTTCGTCCTGTAGGCTATAACGCGTAGAAAATGATTTCCCAAGCAAGCATAGAAACTGCATATTGTTTTCTGCATCAAAAACTCAAAGTATTCGAACATTCCACACTTGATTGGCAAAAAGATGACATTGAATATGCCATTGATTCATACGTTGCAACCATGCCTAAAGAGTTATACCAACTGCTTGCCAGTGGTCAAAACGATTTTCTCCGCGACCATTCGAGATTTGAAACAGATATGAAATCTGCGGTAGAACAATTAGAGAAATTATTACACATTTAATAGAAAAGACTGCCATAACGACAGTCTTTTCTATTCTTCCATTCATGTAGAGACATGTACATCTCTACCAAACAGATTATTCCACAACTACCTTGAACGTGTACTCTCCTACTTTCACGAAGTATACTCCGTCAAGTCTCACTTGGAACTCGTACTCATCTTGACCTTCTGCCGCGTCTATCTTGCGGCCTTTCACATCATATACTGCCACGTCCTCGCCTGCGGCTCCCTTCACGTATATCGTGTGGCCCCATGCGTACGCCTTCGCATTGCTTCCGCTCAGGTCGTATACCGCATCCGGACCGTCGCTCTCAACCTCCGCTATGTTCGACAACGCTATCGAGAACGGTCCCGATTCCGCCTTCATGAACTGCGTCATAGGATTT
>JAEEGL010113429.1_pt1 | contig 22085 bp, 17 predicted proteins | sample 9134231 | NCBI WGS metagenome assembly JAEEGL01 (sample SAMN16246548, study PRJNA631951) | gut metagenome | biome: gut microbiome; feature: rumen; material: fiber-attached | host: Bos | place: Iran: Karaj | collected 2018-10 | reverse complement strand
GGAACAATGCTTCCTCTATTGGACTCAAGCTCGTAAACATACAGTCTTGAATACTTCTGAAGTTCAGATTTACTAAATATGTCTGTAAGACTGACTGTTCCGGTTCCGTTTGTTACTGTAATATCGAAGTATCCGATATTCTTAGGATTTCTGTTACTCTCTGAATACTTCTCCGAATAGAGACCAAAGTGAAAGGTTCCATCCGATGTAGAATTCTTGGTAATGTAATATCCGTCAAAACTGATATGTGTATAAACAGTAGAAGTATTACCGAACTCAATAATGCTCTTTAATGTTCCAACTGCTATATTCGCTTCAATATCAGCAGTTCCCGTAGACTCATAAGTATTTGCAACAGCACCGAACATTGTGTTGTCGCCAAGTTCTTTAACAATCTGCTGTGCAGACATTGTCTCTGAGCCTTCCCAGGAAACAATCTGACCATTTACATAAATAAGCGCATATGCTGAGAAAGACTCTGTTTCAAAGGAAACGCTGTCTGAATCTCCCGAAAGATCAATATCACTTTCCTTAACTATCTCAACAGCAATATCTGAAGCACTGATGTCTGTAGCATCACTAGTTGCATCAACCGTCTCCATGATCTCTTCGCTGATAGGAAGATGTACAACTCCTACAGACTCAGGATCAACTGCTCCAAGGCTATCAGAGAGCTGGTTGTTGTTAAGCTCCATTGAAATAGCTACTGTTCCTGCCTTGGGCTGATACTCAACCCCGCCCAGCTTAAAGGCTATATCATAAAGAAGTGTATTGCTCTTATCGTATGTCTGCTCGTCCTCAATATCTTTTTCCTCAGAGATACTCTTGGAGTTATTATTGAGAGCCTGCATGTATGCGCCGTAGTTGTAATTCTCGGAATCCTCGGTAATCTCTGTTACTACCAGTTCAATTCCTTCAGGAAGAGCATTGGGATCTGACAAAACAGCCTTAACTGTTACCTTGCTGTCTCCACCCTTAAATTCTGTTACTGTGTTGATCTTATAATATGTAAGATGAAGATCTGCATTCTCTGTAATCTCTACTGTCTCGCCTGTAGCAGTTACAGCTTCATAATATATATATGTTACTGTTTCTTCATCTTCAGTGCTGGCTGCACCAGATGCAGCACTGTCACTCTCTTCCTCTTCCTCATCATCTTCGCTGACTGAAAGAGTTGCTGTTTTCTTATATAATGCAGTGATCTGTGATCCGTTTATCTCGGCCTTGCTGAAGTTATATTCCTCAAAGCTTCTGACATCATCCGGAATAACAAATGATTCTGAGATTGAAAGCTCTTTTGACTCTGAAAGAGCTTCGCCCTGGATGTCCTCGTAAAGCACTGTGATAAGTACGTCTTCCTTAACTTCTATGGAAGCGCTCTCTGAAGCCTTCTCAGAATCTGATGATCCAAGTGAAGAAGCATCTGCTGATGACTCACCTGATGAAGCGCCCGACGAAGCATCTGTTGATGCCAAAGCTTCTGAAGAAGCTGAAGATGAAGCATCCAAAGAGCTGTCTGATGAAGCATCTTCGGAAGCGCCTGAGGATGCATCGGATGAAGCATCATTCTCTAAGTCTTGTGAATCAGCAAAAGAAGCATCTGAAACTGCTGCTTCATCCTCACTGTTCAGCTTCTCGATCATGCCCTCTTCCCAATCTGAATCAGCAGTCTCAAGAACAAGTCCGATCTGCTTTGCTCCATCCTCTGTCATAGCGGTTGCAGGCTTATTCAACATATAGAGCGTTGTTGTGCCTGTAAATAGAGCTACGCAGAGGGCAAAGGCCATCCATTTCTTTCTCCTGCGATGGTTCTTTATGTAGTTTTCTGCGCGATTATCATCTTGCTTGCGCATTATCTTACCCCTGATAAAAAAACAATATTTTCAGTGACAAATTTATAGTCCACCATGAGACTTAAATGGGAAGACTCTGTATATTACCTTACCAATGAGCTGTTCTCTTGTAACACATCCAACAACACTTGATCTGGAATCAATGGAAACATTTCTGTGATCCCCAAGAACAAACCACCTGTTCTCAGGAACCTGATATGGAAACGTTAAATCTGTAGGCTCCAAGCTCTTGTCTGATACATAAGCTTCCTCTATCAGAACTCCGTTTACACTTACATCTCCGTTTGCGTCTATGTTGATCCAGTCGCCCGGAGAACCTATAACTCTTTTAACCAAAACCTTGTTATTATAATAAAAGGCAAGTAGGTCGCCGACTTCAAAGTTCGTACTGTTCTGCGCTATAACTATGTCGCCGGTCTCAAGTGTAGGAGTCATTGAATCTCCTGTAACTTTAAGTACTGTAATAAAGAAACTTGAAACCAATACTGCAAAGGCTGCCACAACAATAACAACAACCAAGGTATTTCTAAGAACTTTTCTATATTCTTTCTTGCTGTTCTCCCGCTTTAGTTCCTTGCGAAGATCATCGACGGAAGGCTTATCAAACTGCTTCTTGCTCATCTTTCTTCTTTCTCGCACGTCTTACAGGCTTTTTCTCAACTACTATCTCAGCTGAAGCCTCTTCGGCAGCGGCCTTGGTTCTTCTTGCCCTTGTCTTGACAGGCTTTATCTCGGCCGTACTTTCCTTGACAGGCTTAATCTCAACAGTGGTATTCTCTGAAATCTTGATATCCTTGATAGGCTTGACCACCGTAAGCTGAGGAGCTTCAGGCTTCATAGCAGCGATTTTCTTCATCTGCTCAGCCTCTGCTACTTTAATCCTTGCCCTGCTCTCTTCAATTTCTTTCATGAGAGCTTTATATTCTGCTTCAGCACTCTTCTTAAGTGTCTCGACATAGAGGTCTGCTGCCTTCTGACCTGCCTCCATGATTCCCCCGAGCTTAATGGATGCCTCTGCAAGCGATTGAGAATTATTGATCTTTAAAAGAGAATCATCAACCTGCCTCTGAAGCTCATCCTTTTCTCTCTGCAGCCTTGCCTTAAGTCCTGCAATATCCTTGTCGAACTTCTCCTGCATCTGAGCCTTCTGTTCGTTGAACTTGATTCTCATCTCGTTCTTCTCTTCGTCGAAGTTCTTGAGCATCGCTGCTCTTTCCTCAGCCATTTCATGCTGCAGTCTGATCATTTCTCTCTCAAGACCTTCTTTATATTCTTGTTCATGTTGCTTGGCAGCTTCAGCTTCCTCAGAGAAAGAAATCATCATCTCCAAAAGCTCTGATCTGCTAAGTCTTTTCAAATTTACTTCAGCCATTGTAGTACCTCACCAAGTGCACCTTACATAAAAACAGGCATCTTGCACAAGACTACCCAGTCTTTGCAAAATGCCTACCGAATTATGTCAAAGGCTTGCAAAGCTAGAATGGTTGCCTCATAGAAAATTCCCTGTATTCCTCGTTATTACCAACAACGAGTGTTCTTCCCTGAACTTCCACGTACTAAAAATTTTCCCATAAAAAATGACCGTCTGAAATAATCCTTTATTCTCAGCTCGGCCAATATGATGATATCTTGTGATACCAGCAACTGGCTGTCTTTCACATTTCTGTGTTAAGACCCTCTAGCTTTGCGTCACTACCTCTCAATAGTTTTGCCTTTATTTGCGTATGAACCCTAACTAAATATTAAGTAACTTTAAAATTAATTTTAAGTTTACGAAGTTAAGATTATTTGTCTTCGCCGTGTAATAAGAATATACTCCTTTGACACAAGAAATACAACCACTTTTCATAAAATTTTCATAGTTTCTTAATAAAAAAATGCTGGACAATAGTCCAGCAGTGTGATACATAATTTCACGGAAACAAAAAAATTTTTTGAGTTTCCGTTTTTTTTTATATTTTAGCGTAGATTAATCATGCAAATGTTATCGCAATATTGGTATTTTTACCATATTTCGAACATCAAAAATCAGCGTTTAAGGCTCTTGATTGTCTGCAGCATCTCATCAGAAGTAGTGATCACGCGGCTGTTCGCCTGAAAACCTCTCTGGGTTGTGATCATATCCGTAAACTCTTTTGAAAGATCCACATTACTTGATTCCAAAACACCTGATGATAAATATCCACCATCAGTCGTAATATCCATGATCATTGGATCACCTGAATTTAGTGAAGCGGCATAAAGATTGTTGCCCACAAGTTCAAGTCCCATGGCATTGCTGAACTCCGCTACTGCAATCTGAGCAAGCTTAACGTCCTGACCATTAGAATATCTTGCATAGATAGAACCGTTATCAGTAACTGAAAGTCCTGTCATCTCACCGTTAGCATAACCCTTGTTTAAACCGTCCACATCGCCCTTATAGACATTAAGAGTAGATGCATGCCCCGGCATAGAGCTTGCATAATTGGATGAATTCTCCATATTCACATGGATGGGACCTACAACAGATGCATCACCATCTAATTCAAGAATGAATCCTTCTACATCTTCAATTCCATCTATAGCCTTGAGTTCACCTGTATGTTTATCATAAGTAAGATCAAAGAAGACCGGTGTATCCATCTTCACAGTCTTTTTATCTGAGTCCTGTACCCCATCAACTTCCATTCTGAAAGTTGATGCATCGTCATCTCCTGCATCTGTAATATTAAACTTGATTGTGTAAGTCTTACCGTCATTGCCGTAAGCCTCAAGCCTTAAAACAATTCCATCCTCCAAAGTCTTGTCATCGCTGTCGATGTTTCCTTTAAAGAAAGCCTCACTTGTAGGAGTACCTGCTATTGTCTTTGTTGCATTAGTAATCAGGTCAAGCCTTGTAAGATTTGAGTTCCGGGTCACATCTCCGCCGCCCATAACACCCATTACATAGAAGCCATTGTTCTGTGTTACAAGTCTTCCCTCTGCATCAATAGTAAACGAACCATCTCTGCTGTAATTTCTGAGTCCGCTCGAATTGTCCGGAGTAATAACAAAGAAAGAATCTCCGTTTATCATGAGATCAAAAGGATTATATGTCACCTGTGCAGAGCCCTGCTTGGTTATGTTAGTGTAAATAGAGCCAACCTTAGCTCCAAGACCTACCTGGGTAACATTTCGTGAGCCCATTGTATTGCTTGCAGGGCCTCCGGCTTTTATTGTCTGATACAAAAGATCCTGGAAACCTGTAGCCTGTGCTTTATATGATGTTGTATTTACGTTTGAAATATTATTACCTATAACATCCATCTCAAGCTGGTGGGTATTAAGTCCTGAAACAGCTGACCAAAGTGATCTCATCATAAGGCACGCACCTCCACTACAAATCCCTTCTGTACGTCCGTGTACTTAAGATTCAATCCTTTGAAAAGATATTTTTATAGCTATATCCTTTATCGGATGAATTCTTTATTTTATTTAGAGGAAATGCGATTTTTTCTTTTAACATATTAATAATGATGTATAATGAAAAAAAGCTCAAAAAGGTAGGACACAAATAAGATGGACTATAGTTCTAAGAAAAACGGAGATGAATTAAAAAAAGAGATCAAGAACATCGTTGATCTCATTCTTTCTGATTATGATAAGGGCCGCGATATCGACCAGCTCGACGTCTTTAACCAGCCTGACCGAGATGCGGTAAAAGATATTGTGATCAAGCTCCTTAGAATTATCTATCCCGGCTATTCAAGAGACAAAATTTATAAAAGCTATAACGACAGCAACAGAATTGCCATTGTTATAGAAGACGTAATCTACAACATGCAGAAGCAGATAGCAATTGCGTTCCATCACAGTCCCGACTATCTTAATGCTTCAGATGAAACACTTGATTGCGGTGCAAGATGCATTACTCATGAATTTTTCAAGCAGCTTCCCAAGATAAGAGAATATATTGATACAGACCTTCAGGCCTGCTTCGATGGAGACCCTGCTGCCTACAGTAAGGGCGAGGTAATCCTGTCCTATCCCGGACTTCTTGCTTCCTCCATCAACAGAATAGCTCACGAGCTGTATCTTCTTAAGGTGCCGCTTATTCCGAGAATGATGACTGAATATGCTCACAGCCGCACAGGTATCGATATTCACCCGGGTGCTACAATCGGCAAATATCTCATGATTGATCATGGAACAGGCATTGTTATAGGCGAGACATCAATCATCGGCGATCATGTTAAGATCTATCAGGGTGTTACAATTGGTGGTCTCTCAACGCGCGGCGGCCAGACACTTAAGGGTGTTAAAAGACATCCCACTATCGAGAACAATGTAACAATTTACGCCGGCGCATCAATCCTTGGCGGCGAAACAATCATCGGCGAAGGCTCCGTCATTGGTGCCAACGCCTTCATCACCTCTTCCGTACCTGCAGGAAGCCGTATAAGCATGCAGAAGTGAGGCTGTATCATTGAGGACGGATGTGGAGATGAGGAAAAGATACCGAATTACTATTAAATAAAATCACACGATGAGAATATGTTGTTGACGGCGGCAAAGTACTCTCCCTTACTGCGGGATTTGCGGATCGCTTTGATGTACTTCTCTGAGTCTGCGAAGTGTGAGTCCAGGAAGGCCCAGTGCTCAAGGAGCTTGAAGATGACGTTGCGCTCCTCAGGAATGTAGTTCTCATAGCCTTCGTAGAGCTTTTGTAGGTAGGTTTTTAGTTCGAGAGCGGTAAGCTTTGGACCACCGGAAAGCTCTCGCGATAGCGCCGGATTTGATAAAAGACCTCGGCCAATCATGATCGCTGAAATTTCATTGAAGGAATTAAGGCTCTTTAATTTGTTCAAAGTATCGTTATTATGATCAGCCTCATTCATGATATTTTTGTCTACTTTTTCTTCATCAAGTATAGCCCCGCCAATGCTTGAAGATGTGATATCTCCGTTGTAACAGATAGCTGCCGCTCCGCCGCATTCGCGGTAGATTCTAACTGCTCTGTCAAAGGCGTCAAGGCGAAGGGGCCCTTTGTAGAAGTCCTCACGCACCCTTGCATGAATAGTCAGCTCTTTTGCAGGATATCTTGCGTAAATCTTCATGAGTTCCTCTGATTCGTTTTCATCCGAAAAGCCCAGTCTTGTTTTGATCGATATGGAGATGTCATCCTCTCTTAGCTGATCAAATATCCCGCCAAGAAATTCGTTAAGATAATCAGTGTCGCGCAAAAGGCCTGATCCTTTACCGGAGTTCGTTACTGTAGCCGCAGGGCATCCAAGATTTAAATTGACTTCATTGTAGCCAAGGTCAGCCATTTCTCTTGCTGCCCAGACAAAGGTCTCAACTATGTTTGACATTATCTGAGGTACAATCTGATCCGTGTAGTTACTAAACGCTTTGTGGTCAATATTTTCAGGAAGCGCATCCTTTTTTTCACGCTTTTTAAACTTAAAGTTATAGTGCGCTGTAAGAAATGGTGTATAGTACTTATCTATGTTTTCACCGAACATGGCGCGGTGCGCATTCCTTAATGGATAAAGAGTTATCCCTTCCATGGGAGCAAAGTAATATTTCATTTCAAAATTCCTTTTTTCATCATTTTTTAGTCACAATTTAGGTATAAAATATATAATAATAACATGTCGAAATAATATCACATAATTATTCTAAGAGAAATGGGGAAAAAAACATGAGTCAGGAGAAAATTGACGCTTACAAAAAAGAAAAGTCTGAGCGCAAAGAGCGCATCGCAAAGCAGAAAAAGAGAAACAAGATCATCAAAATCTCCAGCATCGTAGTTGCTGTTGCTATCGTGGCTGCCATCGCAGGTTCTATCATCTGGAATAATGTTAACTCAACTGCAGCTTCAGATGCCGCTGCTACAGAGGTTTCAGAGGTTGTTGAAGATGCTGCAACAGACAGCGCATCAGCAGAATAATTTAAGACAGAAAAAGCTTCTACCCAATTGTGATAGAAGCTTTTTTACATATAATATGAAATTTTTGACTCATCTTTAGTCACTCAGTCATGTGATTTCCTGATAAGAACATAATATGTGATCATAAGCATCACGTATGCGCCAAGCCAGGCTGAAACTTCGGAAATCGCAATTCCTTTAAAAGAAGCTCTTCCTAATGTAAATCCAAATATCAATCTCATGATAACTTCCAAAAAACCGGACAACATAGGAACGAAGGTATTTCCAAGCCCCTGCACAGCATATCTGTATATAAAAAGCCATCCAAGGCCAAAAATACATATACCCATGACAGGCATAAAATCTGCGCAGTAGCCTATGATTTCAGCATCACTCACCATTATCCCCGCCAAAACTCCCGGAATAAAAATCTGGATAAGTGCAAAGGGAATGTTAGCAACAGTTGACAAAAGAAGCCCTTCTCTCACACCTTTTTTTATCCTGTCATAACATCCTGCGCCCTTATTCTGGCCTACAAACGTAAGGATTGCCAATCCTACCGAAATGCCAAACTGTTCGAAAAGAGAGGCAAATTTCATGCATACGGAATAGGCGGCAACATAAGCACTTCCCATCAGATTCACAAAGTACTGCAAAACCATTGCACCTGCTGCCGTCACAGAATTCATAAAGCCTACAGGAAGACCCATTTTAAGAAGCTCCAGGATTAGTCCTTTATCAATTCTACGCCCGGAAAAAGATGAATCATCCATCTTGTCACCGCTTAGAAAAGATATTCTTTTTACCTTTATCCTACAGTAAAAATATGAAACGACCTGCGCTATGATCGTAGCTACTGCAGCTCCGATTACTCCCATTTTAATCCCAATGACAAATAGAATATCCAGGATTATATTCACTACAGATGAAACAATCATTGCCATAAGCGGAGTCCTGCTATCGCCAAGAGACTGCAGAATCGTGATAGCCAGATTGTTCATGACTGTAACGATGATTCCAAGAAGTATTACAAAAAAGTAGTTATAGGCGTTTCTGAATATATCCTCAGGCGTATTCATGAACAGAAGCATCTTATTTAGAAGTGCGATGCACAACGCTGTAAAGAATACGCTTATCACCGTGCACAAAATCTGTGAATTATAAATATACTTTCTTAAAAGGCCGGTATCACCTTTTCCAAAGGATTGGGAAAAGAGAATTCCAAAGCCCCTGGTAAGTCCAACAACAAAACCAAGGATAAGGAAGTTAAGCGTTCCTGTAGCACCTACAGCGGCAAGTGCCTTGGCTCCAATTCCTTTGCCGACAATAACGCTGTCTACCAGACTGTAAATCTGCTGAAATAAGTTGCCGAACAATAGTGGCAAAAAGAACATCGTAATCTGTTTTAAGCTGTTCCCTGATGTCATGTTACGAGTTTCTGAATTCATGCTGCGCCAAGCTCCATTTTTGCAATTCAAACTATTAATAACAAGTCGGGGCGATATATAAGCTTTGCTTTCTAATATCGCCCCATCCTTTAACTAATCGCTATTATATCATATCCATCGTCATATAACCCTCCTATTCGTAGTCTATCGACTCCGAATCTTTACCTTAATCTAACTCTGTAATTCCCCTGTTGAATTCCTTGTCCAGGTCCTTTGTCCTGAATATCTTGACGGATTTAATCTCAAGACCGCCCTGTGCGAAATAGAACTTGAGGTAGAAGTTGCTGAGGAATGCCGGATTCATCGGAATTCTCAGTGTCTGCCACTCCTTGTCCATACCTGTGAGGGTAACAGTCTTTATCAGCATCTTATCCTGGAAGATTGAAAGAGGAAGCTGAGCCACATCGGGCTGATTGTCTGCTCTCATAACAATTTCCATCTCCATAAGGCACTTCTTAGTGGTTGTAAGAACAAATGCTGTTGTCTCGCCCTTCTCTACCTTGATCTGTGAAGCATCAAGTTCTGTCTCATCAGATGTCATCTTAACTTTGATCATTTCCTGAAGAGATGCATCCTCAGCAGAAACTGCGTCAGCAAGCTCCTTATCGAGTTCTGATTCCTCGCCGAGCATATGTCTGTAAGCAGGTGTCTTTAAGAGGAATCTAAGGATGTTTGCTGCATTTCTTGCAAGCTCGCATCTAAGGAGTCTTCCCTCTTTAAGCGCATTCTCAAGGTCATCGCCATTTGAGTTATCCTCAGCACTTCCGTTAACCATGTTGAGGTCGTTCTGCGCTCTTACCTGTGAAGAAACGTTATTGTAATCTCCCGGTGCACCTGCAGCATCGTTGCCCATTGCCCACCAGTCTGTCATTACGATTCCATCAAAGCCCCACTCACCTCTAAGGATTGTGGTAAGAAGGTCTATACTGCTGGCTGTCCAGATTCCGTTAAGAGGTCCGTATGTGCTCATAAGAGCTCTTGCCTTACCCTCTTTTACCGCAATCTCGAAGCCCTTTAAGTAAATCTCTCGAAGTGCTCTCTCAGAGAGAATATTATTTACTGTATGTCTCTTAAGCTCCTGAGTGTTGCCTGCAAAGTGCTTTATAACACCTGTAACATCGTACTTGTGAAGGCCTTTAAGCTGAGCTGCTACGAGCTTACCTGTAAGGAATGGGTCCTCAGAGAAGTACTCGAAGTTTCTGCCGTTAAGAGGACTTCTGTGGATGTTCATACCCGGTCCTAAAAGAGCATCAATTCTGTGTCTTCTAAGATCAAGAGCCTCCCAGTTAAAGAGTTCTTCGTTGAGCTCTTCATTAAATGTACATGCCAGGCAGGTTCCGTTTGGAAGTGAAAAAGCGTGTGTTCCACAGTCCATGCGGATTCCTGAAGGACCGTCAGCGCAGCCCGCAACAGGGATTCCGAAGTTCTTAAGCTTTTCTGTAACTCCGCCGAAAGCTCCTGCAATTCCTGCTGTTACCTTAGGTGAACACATTCCCTCACCTCTTACGATGTGGCAGAGGTCATCATCAGTAAACTGAGCGATGAAGTCTTCCATTGAAGCTTTTTTATCTTCAACATCCTTAAGCTTTATTCCTTTATCTCCTGTGTATTCAATTGTCTTTGGAAGATTCTTAAGTCTCTTTTCATTAGGATCAAGAGTTCTTGTAGGAACCTCCTCGTAGACTTTGACAAGCTTGCCCTCCTGATCTCCGGGAATGAGTCTGTCAAATCCCTGAACAGGAGCATAAGCTTCCTCGCACTGCTCGATAATTTCTGTATTTTCCAGAGTAAAGCTTCCTGCCTTTTCAGCGCTTCTTACATCGCTTCCGGCAAAAAATGTATACTCTCCCTCCTCACAGACATAAGCTGCCTTGTTTCCTGTAACTCCGCCGTCATCGTATGATGCAAAGCTGTACTTAGGAATATTGAAGGAAAGGAGCTGGCTTTCTCCTGCCTCAAGAAGCTTTGTCTTTTTGAAACCGCAGAGCACTCTTTCAGGCTTGCCAAGCGCTCCCTGAGGTGCCTTAGCATATACCTGAACAACCTCTTTTCCTGCGGTCTTTCCTGTATTTGTAACCTTTACTTCTACGCTTACCCCATTCTTTTCATCATAGGCAAAAGAAGTTGTCTCAGTACTGAAAGTTGTATATGAGAGTCCGTATCCAAAAGGATAGAGGACAGCCTCTTTATCAAAGGTCTCAAAATAACGGTATCCAATGTAAATATCTTCAACCTGGAAGTTTTTCTTCTCAGATCCAAAGTTTTCTGTTGATGAATAATCACTGATGTTTGAAGCGATTGTGTCTGAGAGCTTACCTGAAGGGTTTACTGCTCCTGTGATAACATCAAGAACAGCGTTTCCGCCCTCCTGGCCTCCCTGCCATACATATAAAACAGAGGAAGGATTGATCTCTTTTACCCACTTCATATCAATGATATTTCCAACATTAAGGAGAACAATGGTGCGCTTGAATACGCTGCACACCTTGGAAAGTGCATTTTTCTCCTCATCAGTCAAAAGAAAGCTTCCCTGCTCATCCTTATTATCCTGATCCTCACCTGCGGTTCTTCCTATTACAAAGATCGCAGCATCGGATTCCTCGGAAGCCTTTTTCACAAGCTCGTCAGAAAGAGGCATCTCCTTCTGGAACCAGGGCTCTGCTGCCCATCCCATACCTCTGTCGAATGGGTTTTCCTCAACAAACTGCTCGTAAGCTTCTCTTACAGCCTTGTTAACCTGCAGGTCCTCTGAGTTTTCAAGTGCTTCATAGATTCCAACGACATAATCAACGTTAACCATGCCGCCTGATCCAGTTCCGCTCTTGTAGTAATTCATCTGGCTTCTTCCAAAAAGGGCAACCTTAGTGCCCTTTCCAAGAGGAAGCGCGCTGTCATCGTTCTTTAAAAGAACGCATCCTTCAGCGGCAGCCTTTCTTGCAACCTTTTTAAACTCTTCAATGTTCCATGTCTTTCCCATTATTCTCTCCTTTATCAGCGTCAGTGCTGAATATTTCCGAATGCAAACTGACCATATTTAAAGAAAGATTCTCTCCCCATTTGAACAAGCTTGTGGTCAAAGTTGTGTCTGCATTCGCATTCTATGTCAAATACAAAGGTAGCCTCGTCATTTTCTTTTGAAGCATCCCACCTAGGTAGTTTATCATTATTTAGGTTTCCTGTCTTTGCAAAAGACATAAACGCAGAGAATACCTGGCTTTCAAGCTTTTCTGACACTCCTTCAATGTTTGCTGAAGGCACTCTCTTTACGTTGTTGAAAACGATTTTGTGTATCTAACATAATTCAAAACATGGGTTGCAAAAAGAGCCAGTTTTTGATTTTGGTCTGTTATTTTTGTTATTTTCGAAGGGACAATTTTTGATATTAAGACGTGATTTTTGCGAGGAAGACAAGGGGCAGTCAAGCAGGCTGCCCTCGACAGATTCAATAAATAAAAAATAATCGTTTATAGCACTTCTAATGAAAGGCTGCGCACTGAAAAGTTCGCAGCCTTTCTGGTATTCTATAGAATAGAAGTATCTTATTACTCCTTACCTCCAAGGATATGTTTCACTTCATCTATGCTCACTGTACCTGTCGCAACACCGATGAGAACATCCGTATAGGTCTCGGCAACAGATACTGAGTTACCGACAGCTATATTCATAAGTGAATATACTGCCTCACTATCGAAACTTGTCGGCATTGATACTGATAACCTATATCCTACAAAGCTATGGTCCTTGTCATAGGCAAAGCTCCCGACCGGAACAGCGAAATTTATGTAACTCATAGCTTCATAAACTGCTGCAAGATTATCATCAGGAAGCGTCTCAGATAACGTCAAAATCGCATTGAATATCATTATCTCATCATCTTCTGAACTGGGAGTAAAATAATACTCGCCAATAACTCCTTCATCACCACCAATATCATCTAAAATGGCCCTTACTATCTTTGGAGCATCGGCATCATCAATCTCAGCGACACCAGCTGCAATATATGCCGCCCTAAAGTCTTCAACCATGCGGTCTAAAAGCTCATCTCTCATTGTCACTACTTCTTTAATATTCATATTAGTCTCTCCCTTTTACTTTCCGGCCATTTTTTTATAAAGTTCTATTTCCGTAGGATAACCTTTTTCTTCATCATACTTAAGGTCTAAGGCCTCTACAGCGCTAATATATGCCTCTTTTTCAGCACCTTGTACCCGCTTTGGTCCAAAGAGTTTGCCTCGTATAAATACTGCATATTCACCTGCAATATAGTTACCTGCTGCCCTTAAATCGCTATGTCCTGCTTTATCGGACACCGCCTGTCTTACACTGTATTTTAATGCTTCACCTTCAGGCACCACATATATATCAGGGCAAATACTTCTGTTCTTCTTTATACCTATGATAGTTTTTATCAAGTCATCAATATTGTAATACAAATCAAACATATTTTCCCTCAATGATTTGATCTTCTTCGAATCATTTATGGATGCTGCCAGAGCCTGTACTCCGCCAACTACTGCTGCGATAGTACCCCCAATGCCCGGAAGTGTAATTGACAGTACTCCTGCGGTTGCTATTCGGTAATGGCATCTTGCTGCTGTAGTTTTCCTTGTAATTACGTCATCTGTGAGCTTCGTGATTCCCTTCTCAAACTTTTTCTCCCTTTCGGATACATCTTCTCCTTTGTGCTTCTGATCAAAGTATTCCTTCATGTTTTTCTGAGAGAGAAACTGATTCGTCGCCGTTATTGTTTTTTGCATGGCCAATGTTCCATCCAGGAAAGCACTTCCCGCCGAAATAAGCTGCGTCGTCTCAGACAGTATATTTCCATACTTACCACCTGCATTTATAATATCTTTAATAGTTAATCCCGCTTTCGTCACGTCAAATCCGCTCTTTAAGATGGTAAGCGTAGTCTCTGCGATTCCTCCTTCTGTCATCTGTCCACCTTTTGATACCAATGTGATTATAGATGAAATACAGACCATCGCAGAGCAAACTGCATCAAGGGAATTTGCAGCAGAGCCGGCCCAAAGATTGAGGCTTTTCCAGGTATCATCAAGTCCCCATTTTATTTTTTTCATCTTCCGAAGATTATACGCTCCACTGATAAGCTTTGATGGTGCTTTTCCAAAGAGTATCGAGCCATATTGTAACGCGGACTTAGTATCTTCATTTTTATTGTAAAAATCATTTTTAGTAGTCTTTTTTACTTCCTCATCATGCTCGATAAGCTTCTCTGACTTTTTCTGTAATTCATCATTCAGTCTTATAAAGACCTGTAATCTCTCCTGCATCATTGCTGCAGCTTCTTTGGCATCTGCCTCCGCGGCCTTCTTATCAACTTGTTTGGCTTCAGCAGCCCTCATCAGAGTTTTTCTGTATTGTGCAAGTTCTTTATAGAAAGTTATGAAGGCATCCATTCTCTCAGCATCTATACGCTCTTCCTCTGTCATGCCCTCTTTCTGCGGCTCGACATATCTGTTGTTTTGCAGGTCAGAGTTAAGTTTAATAAGCCCTTTATTCTTTTCGTTTAACTGATAAGCCTCTGAGAGCTTGTGCATATAGGTGTATTCACCGGTAAACCTCGCATAGAACTTTAAAGGATTTGCCTTCATCTTAGATGCAAAGGCATTTAAATTCGGTATATACGTCTCCTGCGACATGCTCACATCCATGAATGATGGTGTTTTTCTCTGATCTGTCTCGACCAGATAATACATGTAAAGCCTCTCTCTTTTTGACTTATTAAGTACTGACTTCACAAAACCTATATGATCATTCTTTACAGAGCCAACAAAAATTCCGGCCAAACCGCCATTATATGCATTCTCAAGAAGCCATTTGTCGATCTTGTCGATACCTTCAAGCTGTGCCTGAGTGAGTCCATCGTCAATCTTATTTTTATTGATCTCGACGTTATTTCTCTTTTTATCCTCTTTTTCTACATGCTCCTCAACAACATTTCCTATTGTCTTATTTTGCTCTACACTTATTGATTTCCTGAAATCCAGGAGTTTTTCCATGCGGAGGAGTGTTTCATAGTCTCTTATGACCTTCTTCTTTTTATCAGTCCATTCATTCTCAGGAAAAGCAAAGCGGTAACATCTTATCTCACGATCAAATCTGCGGTAAAAATCCAGCTTATTCCTTATTACTTCTTCAGGGGACTGAGCTGTTGAAGTCTTACCACAATAACCGCTATAGTTCTCTGTAGCTTTCACAACCTCATTCATATCACTCGCATATTTGTTACGGCTCTGTTTATCAATATCAATGCCACTATACTGCTCACGCCCTGTGATCTCTTTTTCATCAGCAGCCAAAGTGTTCTTTTTGAAAAACTCACTACAAAGCTCAACATAGTCTTTTGCAGCCTGCTTACGCACTTTTGAATTAGATTTATACTGCTTTCCTCTATGCGTGTGGTAATAGGCATCCGAAGCCACATAGAGCTTAAACACAGACTCCAATGCTTTTTCAGTATCTATCTGCATCGGTGCGCCGGCTCTTCCAAAATAGCAATAGACATAATTCATCTCGGCTGCAGCATTAAAAAGCTCATGATTTGTAGCGGCAGCATCCTTCTCGTTAGTCTTTTCCGCCATGATCTTAAGCCTTTTTTCCATTTTCTCGTTACTGAAATTCTCCTTAAATACGTTTAGCTTGCTTTTAATATCAAGGAGTCTTTTGTTGTGAGTGTTCTGCATAACGGCATTTTGCTGATTCACAACCGTGGTGTTTACATTCTGCTGCTGAACCTCAACCTGCTGCTGAACCTCAACCTGCTGATTATGCTGTTCCTGGTGCTCATTCTGCTGTTCAAGCACCTTTTCTTCCGTTACCTGGTTTAAGTATTCCTGATCAGATAAAGGCGCAGACTTTGACAGGTCATTATACTGTACTGGTTCATTCAGATTCTGTTGCTTAAATTCATTTATCATTCCATGACTGTCCATGTTGCTCCGCCTTTCTTATTCTTCTTTTCTGGTTCCAAAAAAAGCTTCCTTTCCCTTTACTTTGGGGAACAGCTTACCAACAAGTGCTGTAATCTCTTTTCTTGATCGTCTTATCCTGATAGTTGTCTCAGGTGGATATAGCTCCTGTCCTTTTTTTATGGCATACGCTATCATCCACGCCAGATGTCTTTCCGAATCCGGGCCCGATGCCTCTAAAAGCACAGGCTCCATGATCCCTGATGCAGTTTTTCTGATAAGGAACAATCCGTTCACTTTGTTGTCGGTTATTGTACAGGCCGAAACAGAGTTTTCAAACCATTCCTTTTGAAGGTATCCGATATCTTCCAAAGCACCTTTTTTCCCGCTAAAAAGTGCATCTTTGATAGCTGTGCGAAACTGCTCGACAGAAAGCTTATCAATACCGCAAATGTACTCCGGAAGCTTTTTTGCCTTGGCGACGTATGGAATCTCTAAGGCGTCCTCAAGCGTCATAGTCACCGTCTCATCTTCCTTTACTTCCTTGGAAAAACCGGCCCGTTCGCAGGATGCTGCACTTTTTTCCTCAGAGAGCCAATAGGAGGATTCCTTTATCTCCTCGCCAAAGACACCCTCTTCCTTATAGGTTTTATGCAAAAGATCAAGAGCTTCATCATTATCCGACTTAAGCCATCTGATGCGGCTCTTAGTATCCTCATCCTCGTTATCAAAGTTGCAGAGTTCATACACTATAACGCCCTCAGCACTGTCATCTCCGACAACGCCATAGGCGCGGTAAAACTCCCTTTTCATGTCTTCCGAGATATCTTCTCCCAAAAGCCCCATGTATTTTTCCATGTTATCGTCAAAGATTACCTCAACATCCAGCATAATCTGCTCCTTAATACTCCAATTCCATTTTTTCCATCAGCTTATGATAAAACTCAGTATTTGACTCAGTGCTGTTTCTTATGAGTGTTTCTATTCGGAACATAATGTTTTCATCTGAATTACTGTTGTTGTAATTCGTCATGGCCTGCTCAACATCTTCTTTCATCATGCGAAGAGCCAGGCGGTCTGTTACCTGTGCAAGCATGAGGACCGTTGTGGGATTATAACGAATCATCACGCACTTTTTGGGAAGCAGAGGATTAATGCACTTTACAAATTCTTGAGCATTCTTTGGATATCTAAGGCGGTAAATCATTGCACTCTTTACCGGAATTACATTATCCTTGATATCAGCCTCAAGATATTTCAGATAAAAACTGTTAAAATAACCCGTATCGCGATCAAGGAAGCTATTTTCATTGATAATGCCGGCATAAACATTGGTGAGGCCTATCGCAAACCCGAGCGGAATGACAGAATACGGCGTAAGACTTGTAAATATCGTTCCTGCGACCATTGGAAGAACGAAGCTCATAACAGTATAAAATTTGAACTCGCGATGCTTCTTTTTATAAGAAGAAACCTGTATAACGCAGGCAATCACATAGCAGAATCTGATTGTCTCGCAAAGAGCGAGCCCCCAGTAAATATGCCATACATGGTCACTATCGATATTAAATAGGAATCCGAAAAAGAGATTTAAGAAAGTGAGAGCTATAATAAGGAAAAGAGGTATGATTCTCACAAGGAATCCTCTCTTTAAAAAGTCCTGACTCTTGTAGATACGGTAATTTGAGTAGCACAGCCATAGTATCACTACTGTATTTATCAGTAGTTCGTTTACTGTCTGAAGCAGCATCGAAATGAATCTTGGTAAAACCTCATCACCGCCTATAAAGCTGATGCCATTAGAAATAGTAAGGCAAAACGTTCCAAGAAGAAGCCATCTAAACAGCTTCCCTTCAAAATGATCCCTAATAATCCCTCTGCTGCATAAAACAAGCACTCCGAGAGAAAGTATGATCGCTGTTACATCAGCATAAAAATTCACGTGAATAATATCACCTGCAAATGTGATATTTCCTAAATCAAGGCCCATCATTGTTCCGTCTCCCTGATACTTATCTCAGCCACTTCGTTCATAGTTCCAAGATGAGTAAACGCGATTGAAATTGCGGTTCCAAGTGCAGCCATTGACACCTCTTTGGCGCCAAAGGTTATAACTATGCTGAGTACGATAGGCATTGCATAGAGCCAAAGCGGAATCAGTTTTGTTTTTTCAATGGTTCTGTATTTGCCTACCATTACAAATCCGGCGGCGATATAGCCAATCAGCACAATATACAAGGGAATAAACATGAAGCTTCGATGATACTCGCCCTGAGCATCAACTTTGAAAATGATTCCTGTAAAACAATTGAGAATAATCGCGATCATTGCAACGATTCCCGGAATATGTACCTTCTGTACCCGGGTTTTGCTTTCCTTTTGCTCATTTTTGAACTTGTACTTGCAATAATCGAACCAGGACATTGAAAGAATAACAAATGATAGATAAAAAAGACTCATAGAAAAAGTCTGAACTGTCCTAAGAACAGGATCTGCCCTGTTCTCAGTGATATATCCAAAGATATCTGTGACCGCCATAACCATGGTAAGCAGCAGTAATCTCAAAAACAGAATGTCTGCTTTCCTTCCGCTGCGCCGCATAAACCTTGTCTCGTGTATAATTCCGAACGCAATAATTACTGCACTGGTATCGAGTATGATGGTTGCAAAGTTTAAATGTGTCAGGTTCAACATAGTTAACCCCCTGCTTGCTGTAGCGATTTCTACAGTTTCCATTCACCTTTAGAAAACAAGTTATTGCATAACCCGATTATTATCTTCGCACTAATTAATATACCATATTACGACAATGCAACTTTATTAAATTACTCTAAATTTCACAAACTTACGAGTTTTCCTGTTCTTTATCATAGTCTTTGAAACAGCCATGAAGGAAGAAGGCTTTCTCCCTGCGAAATGATCATGCCTATGTCTTTAGCTGATTTTGCCAAATAGGTTGCTCCAGCTGTCGTAAGCTCTTTTTCATCTCCATATCCGAATAATACACCTATGGAGTCCATTCCAACTGCAGCAGCGGCTGATATATCATTTTCTCTGTCACCAACCATTACGGCCTCTGAAAGATTTTTTACACCAGCTTCTTTTATCGCATACTTCAGGACGTCAACCTTATGCTGCCTGTCTTCGTCATTAGCAGCTGCTACAAAATCAAAGTACTTATCAAGGCCGAAGTGCTCAAGCACTACTTTTGTGCCATATTCGTTCTTGGATGTAGCTACAATCAGCTTTTTGCCCTCACTTTTAAGCTTTGCAAGCAGTTCCTCGATGCCGGGATACACTTCATTTTCAAAGCGTCCTCCCATGCCATGGTAGTACTCTCTGTAAAAAGCAATTCCTTTGGCAGCATCTTCAGGGGAATAGCCAAGTGACTCTTCAAAAGTTACCTGAAGCGGAGGCCCTACAAATTTCTTAAGCTGGGCCTTATCACTTACCTTGCCTCCCATATGCTCAATAGCGTAGGTGAAGCTGTTCATGATACCCGGTGCAGAATCTGTCAGCGTTCCGTCCAGGTCAAAAAAGATGTAATTATAATTCCCCATTTTCACTCCTTGCTTGTTTTTCCGATACTCTCGATAAAAGCGACAGCTTCATCGATTCCTCCCGCATTCTTAAAGCTCTCTGAAACCTTTTGGGCTCCAGCTTTAAAGCCAGGTTCCTCGATAACTCTTGTGACACATTTCAATATATCCTGCTCTTTTATTGATGGCAGTTTTAAACCTGCTCCCAGTTCAGCAGTTCTTTTTGCTACTGCTCCCTGCTCAGGAGTCTGAGGAAACAGTATAAGCGGAACACCGAAATACAGGCCCTCTGACGCAGAGTTCATTCCGCAATGAGTTATAAATGCATCTGAAATTGACAGTACAGCCATCTGATCGACGCTCTCATATATCTGGATATTATCAGGAAGATTGTCAAAATGATCCGTATTTGTGCCCATGGATATGATAACCTGATAATCTGTTTTTCCAAGGACATTAATGCAGTTGCGGTAAAATTCGCGGTTTTTATTTATAGTGCCCATAGAAATGTAGACTGTCTTATCCGCAGTCTTCTCATATTTTTCTGTTATAGGCCTGATTGAAGGACCTACGAAATGGTACTTGTCAGAAAACGTCTCAGCACAGGGCTGGTAATACTTTGAAGTATAAACAATGGTATTGGTATCATTGTCATTTGTCACAATTTCTAAAAGCCCCTTCACCGGATATCCTTTATCCTGGAGACGCTTTATCTGTCTGTTAACCTCTGGCATCGCAAACAGCATTCTCATTGTTTCTCCGATGCCATGACTGTTATATTTCCCGGAATACCGGTTAAATGCAAAAGTAGTAGTGGAGCAGATATAGGGCAAACCAAATTTCAGGGCTGCAAGCTTTCCCCAAAAAGCAACGGAATCCGAGACTATCAAATCCGGCTGCAGCTCTTTTATCTTCTCACTGACCATCTCATCAAGGCCAATAGTTGCCGAAACCATCAGCTTAACCGCAAAAGACTGATCCTTTCCAACCTTTTCTGCATAGTCCTCGTCCTGTTCCTCAAAATTGTACTCGTCGCATGGAAAAAATACTGCGCCAGCACTCTCAATCTTTTCCCTGAACATCTCATATGAGAAGTAATATATTGTATGCCCCGCCTGCGTCAGAGCCCTGACTACCCCCAGCGTTGGATTAGTATGACCATGGGCAGGAATGCAAAACCAGATAATTTTCATTTTCATCCTCCTTTTGCAACTTACCTATATAATATACCTTTCTTCTCCAAGATATGCCAAAAGACAGGCCTTTTTTTAGTTTTTCTCCCCCCTTATACATCCGAACCGCTCTTCTGAACGGGAATGCATATCTCACTGACATAGTCACGTGAAGAGGGATCTCCGGGCAGATAGTTTTCTATATCTACGTCGGGAATGATTTCATAGTCCGATACAGGGAGCCATTCTTTATAGATTTTCTCCCACATGTCCTGAATTGCCTTTGGCATCGGACCCACGCACTTAAATACGGCCCATGTATATTCCGGAAGATGCAATATTTCAAAACCTTCGGGAACTCCTTCGATGTCGGATGCTTTACAGCCTATACCGTAGTTAAATACATCTCCGCCCTTTTTCTGCTGGGCACAGATTCCCAGATATCCCGGAATCTTTCTGTAATTCTCATTTGCATAATACTCATCCCAGAACTTCGGAATCTCCGTTTCGCTTGTTTCGGCGCTAAAACTCTTTACATGCGCAAGTAAATCCATCGCTTCCCATTTTTCAATTCTGTACTCCATGATCTGTCCTCCTTCGATTGCAATTCGGACGGTATACCGGCTCATGAATTGAACGGGACTTCCTTTTTTCGCTTGCATGGGTGAAACGCCGTGATATCTTGTGAATGCTTTTGTAAAACTCTCGGGTGTCTCATATCCGTATTTCAACGCGATATCGATCACCTTCTCATCCCCGTCCGCCAATTCGGCTCCTGCCTGTGAAAGACGCCTTTTGCGCAGATAATCCGTCGGAGACATTTCCGTAAGCATGGAAAAAGCTCTGTGAAAATGAAAAACCGAAAGATTCACATTTTTTGCTATGTCCTCCAATGTGATACGCTCGGTAAGATGATCTTCCATATACCCTATAGCATCGTTGATCGTCTTTATCCAATTCATCGGTATCCCTCCTTTCACAAACGATTATAAATTTTTGGACGAATATAATCCTGTCCGGACTTGCTTTGTTTTGTCAGCCCTGCATTTCAAGTAGCAACTCTTATTTCCATCATCTTTCACCTACATTCTTTTAGTCAGTTATACTTTCTTTCACGCTGTTGATAAGACCGAGAAGGCCCGTCTCCTTAATAAGAGCTATACCCTGGAATTCATCTCCGAGGACAATCAGATTGTCGCCTGTTTTAATATCGAAGATCTTTCTTGCTTTGGCAGGAATGACGATCTG
>JAEEGL015413035.1_pt1 | contig 22086 bp, 21 predicted proteins | sample 9134231 | NCBI WGS metagenome assembly JAEEGL01 (sample SAMN16246548, study PRJNA631951) | gut metagenome | biome: gut microbiome; feature: rumen; material: fiber-attached | host: Bos | place: Iran: Karaj | collected 2018-10 | reverse complement strand
TCCTCTCCCCTTTATCGCCCCCGTTTTTTACAAGCTCGATTTCAGCGATCTTGCCGCTCTGCTCGGCGGCTTTTCTCTCGGGCCTCTGGCAGGCCTTCTGATCGAGTTGATCAAAAACCTTCTCCACCTCGTGATCCGCGGCACGCAGACCGCCTGCGTGGGCGAGCTGGCCAATTTTTTCATCGGCTGCTGTCTGGTGCTTCCCGCGTCTTTTCTCTACCGCGCGAAGAAAAACCGGAAAAACGCCCTGCTCGGTCTCGCTTTCGGAACGCTGACCATGACGGTGATCGGCTCCCTGATGAACGCTTTCGTCATGATCCCCGTATATTCCGCTTTCTTCCATCTGCCGCTCGAAAACATCATTTCCATGGGGAGCGCGATCCGCGCGTCGGTCACAGACGTCTGGACGTTCGTGCTTTTGCTGGTCGCCCCCTTCAACCTGATCAAGGGGATCGCCGTATCGGTCATTTGTCTTCTTTTGTACAAACCGCTTTCCCCCTTGCTTCATAAATAGAAATCGGGAAGGAAACAACTCCCTTGCTGAAAAAACTTCTTTATGTCTTCGCGATCTCCATCATACCGGTCATTGAGTTGCGCGGCGGCGTCCTGGCGGGGAAGGTGCTCGGCATACCCTGGTACTGGAATCTTCTCGCCTGCTGGCTCGGCAATATCCTGCCTGTCCCTTTTATCCTCATCTTCGTCCGGAAGATCCTCGAATGGATGAAGGGCACCAGATTGAGCCGGATCGCCGAATTTCTCGAGAAAAAGGCGGTCAAAAAATCCGACAAAGTCAGCCGCTACGCCACGTTCGGGCTCTTTCTGTTTGTCGCGATCCCGCTCCCCGGCACGGGGGCGTGGACGGGCGCGCTGATCGCCTCTTTTCTTGAGATGCGTCTCAAACACTCGCTCATTTCGATCGTGCTCGGCGTTCTCGCGGCGGGGATCATCATGACGATCGCTTCCTACGGCGGATACGAGGCGCTCAGGTGGCTGACATGACTTTACGGAAAACGGGAAGCGACCTTCTCGCTTTTTTCCGGGGAGAAGACGAAAAAAGCGAAAGAAAAAAGGATCTATTTCTCTTTCTTCTGCTGTTCTGCCTGATCTTCGCGCGGTATCTGGGGAGCGGCTTTTTCTACCATATCCAGCTGGACGACTATATCCAGCTGCACAACTACGCGCAAAACGACGGAGGGCTTTCTTTTCTTCTCAAAGAAGGCCTTTTTTCTACGCGTCCGCTGGCAGGTCTATTGGATTATTACTTCTGGTCGAAGTTTTACGGTTGTCTTCTCGCCGCCGTCGCTTTGATCTCTCTCCTTCTTTCCGGCGCGGCCGTGCTTTGCCGCCGTCTTCTTTCGGACTTTTTCACGCTCAGCCCCCTTTTTTGCGTTTTATTCGCCCTCGTTCCCGCCGCCGTTGAGGGGGAATACTGGCTCGCAGCGTCCACGCGGATCGTCCCCGGGCTTTTTTTCGCCGTTTTGTCCTGCTTTGTCTTCCGCCGGTTCATAGAGAAGGGAAAAGCGTGGCGCGCGGTTTTGTTCTTTTTTCTACAACTCGTTTCTTTCGGGTTTTATGAGCAGACGCTGGTCTTTTCCTGCGCGCTCTGTCTCGTCATGTTTCTCTTTTCTCTCCGCGCCTGCCCCGCCCGCGCGCTGCTTGCCTCCGTCACGCTGCCGGATCTTTTTCTCTATTATTGCCTGACTACTCTCGCCTCGCGCTCTTCCGTCTACGCCTCGCGCGTGGAACTTGCCCTTCCGGAGACTTCCTGGTATTATGAAGAATTCCTTCCCGAGGTCCTGCGTCAGATGAAGGCCGTCTTTCTGAACGGTAATCTTTCGGTTTTTTGGAAGGGAACTGTTCGCGGGATGCAGAAAGGCGACGAGTGGCTCATTCTTCTGCTGCTCTTTCTTTCGGCATCTCTCGCCCTCTTTTTCCTCCGGAAAAAAGAAGCGTCCGAAGGATCGAAAGGCAAAAAAGCCGCTTTAGGCATGCTCTGCGGGCTTTTTCTGGCGGTCCTTCCGGCGGCGATATTCTTCTTTATCGCCAACACCTGGTTCTCTTTCCGGTGCATGGTCGCCTCTCTTCCCGGCGTTTCCCTGTTTTTTGACAGTCTTTTCTCTCTTCTCCGGGGCGGATGGCGAAGGGCAGGGATCGTCCTCGTATGCGTTCTGACCTTTCTCTCGGGCGTTTCCGTCCTCTCGGAGATAGACGACTACAAAGAAACGGCGTCCTTTGACGTTTCGCTCGCCGCCGCTCTTCACGAAGAGGTCGGAAAGACGCCCGACGGCTTCAGGATCGGCGTCTACAATCTCGACCCGACCTATCTGGAAGACCAGAACTTTTACTACCACGAACATATCCACGGCGTTTCCGAGTCGGCCTGGGCGCTGACCGGGATGATGACCTCACTCTATCCTTCCTCCCGCTCCTTTACCCCCTTTCCGTCGGAAACGCCCTATTTCGCGTGGAACCGCGACGCCTCGCAGCCCGAAAACTTCGATCTTCTGCTTTTCTATGTCCCCGAAAAGAATTCTTTCATCCCGCTGACCTTTGTCCGCGAAGGAGAAAAGATCGTTCTGTCCGGTCCGGACGGGGAGCCGCTCCTCGAGATCACGGAGGAGGAGGGGAAGGGCTATGCGAAAATTCTCAAAAAATGAGTCGAAAATCAAAAAACCCCTTGCCTTTTTCAATAAAGTATGCTATTATACCCTTTGTCACATGGATACAACGAATCGGGAGGTGTCAAAATGGCAAAGTGTGAGATCTGCGGCAAGACTGTCGTTTTCGGTTTGAACGTCTCTCACTCCAATCGGAAGACCAACAGGACCTGGAAACCCAACATCCGCAAAGTGAAGGTTTTGGACAACGGCACGCACAAGACCATGTACGTCTGCTCGCGTTGCCTTCGTTCCAACAAAGTTCAGAGAGCCGTCTGAACTTGTCTCGCCCGGAAATGCGTCAAAAAAAGAACTCCCATCGTCTTCTCGACGGGAGTTTTTTGCTATTTTTTTCCGATAGAAAGGAATCCCGAAATGCCGATCTCTGAAAGTCTCGCCCATTCGGGCGAAGAAAAGATCGAGTGGGTCAGAAGTTATATGCCCATTCTCGGCGCCATCGAGAAAGACTTCGCCCTCTCCCGCCCGTTTGAGGGGATGCGGATCGCCATGTCCATCCATCTGGAGGCGAAAACGGCAAACCTTGCCCTTGTTTTGAAACGCGGCGGCGCGGAGGTCTATATGACCGGTTGCAACCCGCTCTCCACGCAGGACGACGTCGCCGAGGCCATGCGCGCGAAGGGCTTTTCGGTCTTCGCCCGCCACGGCGAATCGGAAGAGGAGTATTATTCCCACCTCAAAGAAACGATATCCTCCCGTCCGCATCTGCTCATTGACGACGGCGGAGACCTGATCCGGCTGCTCGAGAACGAATGCGCTCCTTTCGGGAGTGAACTGATCGGCGGGTGCGAGGAGACCACCACCGGCATCCACCGTCTCAAAGCGCGCGAGAAAGCCGGAAAACTGCATTATACGATGATCGACGTCAACGACGCGGACTGCAAACATCTTTTCGACAACCGCTACGGAACGGGCCAGTCGACCCTCGACGGCATCATGAACAGCACCAATCTCATCCTCGCCGGGAAGACCGTCGTGGTGGCGGGGTACGGATGGTGCGGGCGCGGTATCGCCATGCGCGCCAAGGGGATGGGTTCCCGCGTGATCGTCACCGAGATCGATCCGGTCAAGGCCGTCGAGGCGTGGATGGACGGGTTTTCCGTCATGACGATGGAACAAGCCTCTCCGCAGGGCGATCTGTTCATCACGGCGACGGGATGCTGTTCGGTCATCCGCGGGGAGCATATCGCAAAAATGAAGGACGGCGTTCTGCTCGCCAATTCCGGTCACTTCGACGTAGAGATCGACAAAAAAGCGCTCGAAGCCGCTTCGACCGGTTCTTTCCGCCGCAAGCCGCACATTACCGGCTACCGGATGAAGGACGGGCGGATCGTCAATCTCCTCGCCGACGGCCGTCTGGTCAATCTCGCCGCCGGCAACGGCCATCCCGCCGAGATCATGGACATGAGTTTCGCCATTCAGGCCAAGTCGCTCGAATATCTCGCGAAAAACAGGGGCGCGCTCGAAAAGAAACTCCTCTCCGTCCCGCGGGAGATCGACCTCGCGGTCGCTTCCCTCAAGATCTCCTCGCTCGGCGTTTCCATCGACTCGCTCAGCGAAGAGCAGAAGGCCTATCTCGGTTCGGTCGTGTAATATGGAACACACTTCCGCTTTTTTACGGAGCGCGGGGCTCACCGAGTTCGCCTGTCTTCCTTTTTCGCTCTGCCGCGTTCTCAACCCCCGGAAGATCGAAAAAGCGGGTACGGGCAACTCGGTCCTCCTTTTTTTGATGCCCTACTACGACGGGATCCCGCCAAAGCGCAACATTTCGCTCTACGCCGTCCCGAAAGACTATCATCTTTTCGCTTCCTCGATCGCTCCGGGACTTTCGGCCGCCTTTCAAAAAGATTACCCCGGCGCCTCCGCTCTCGTTTTTTCCGATTCCTCCCCGATCGACGAGGTCGATGCCGCCTGCAGGGCGGGACTCGGCGTGCTGGGGGACAACCGGATGCTCATCCACCCGCGTTTCGGGCCGTTCGTGTTTATCGGGGAATTGCTGACCGACGCTGTCCTCCCCTCCTCCCCCCGAGAGCCGGAGAGTTGCGAACATTGCGGGCGATGCGCCTGCGACCGGTCCGTCTGCCTTTCGTCTCTCACACAAAAAAAGGGGGAATTGACCGAAGAGGAAAAAAGGGCGATCTCCTCGCACGGTCTGGTCTGGGGATGCGACGATTGCCTTTTGGCCTGTCCGCACGCGCAAAACGCGGAGAAGACGCCCGTCCCCTTCTTTCGCGGCGACAAACTCGCTTTCCTCACCCCCTCGACTCTTTCCGCGATGGACAAAACCGCCTTTTCCTCCCGCGCGTGGAGCTGGCGCGGAAAGGCGGTCATAGAGCGCAATCTTTCCCTTTCGGCCGGCGGGGAATAAATCTTGCTTTTTTCCCCCGCCTGTGGTATACTTTCATTAGAAAAAAGCCTTTTGGAAAGGATGATCCGATATGAAATGGACCAAACTCCCGCTTACCGTTTCCATTCTGCTGATATCTCTCCTTCTCGTTTCCTGCGGCGGCTCCGCTCAGCCCGCGGAGCAAACGGGTCCCTCCGGCGGCGAAGGGCCGCAGCAGACCGCTGAAGTGACCACCGCGAACATTCTCGACTCGCTTGCCGGCCAGATCTCCGAACTGGGCTCCGAAACTCCCGCAACGACTCCCGCTTCGGCGGAAACGACCGCCGCGCCGGAAACGACGCAGTCCGGTGGGGTCATCGATACCGGGACCACATGGCCCGATAACGAGTATACCGCCGCCGTTCCTTTTCCGGACATCGGCACGCTCATCCGCTACGCCGTCACCGAGGACGGCGGTTTTTCCGCCGATTTTAAGAACGTCGAGATCGAAAAAGCCCGCGACTACGTGAAGGCGCTCAAAGAAGCCGGTTTTACGCAAAACGCCGAAGATGACGACTCCTCCGTCACGGACAACGCCTTGTCGGTCGATTTCATCCGGTATATGGCCGACAACGGGACCTACCGCGCCGGCATCGCCTATGTAATGAACATCGTCACCGTCAAAGTCGAAAAGAAATGACCGACCGCAAAAAGAAAAAAAGGATCATTCTGGCCGTCTTCGCCGGTCTGGTCGTTTTTTCGATCCTCGGCAGCGTTTTCCTTTTCGCCGGAGATTCTCTCGCCTCTCTGTTTTCCGCGGACGGGCAGACTGCCCGGGAAAAGCCGGTCTATTCCTTTTATCCGCCCGATTTCCGCTCCGACGTCTTTTCCGACGCCGACTATCTGGATACCGACCGTTCGGTCTGCTACACCGAAGACGGCGTCAGTCTCTATTCCTCCGGGGATGATTTCTCCTCTTTCGGGGCGGAAGGCGCCTTTCTGGCGGAATACTTCGCCGCCGCCGTTCGCGGGGACGTGCAATACGTCAATTCCTGCTATTCGGACGACTATATCTCGAAAAACGGGGAAAAAGCCCCTTTTCCGATGCAGCGGATCTATGAACTCGTCATCGAGAAAAAGAGCGTCGCCTTCATAGAAGAGGGCGAATACGCGGGATTCGTCCGCTCCACTTTCGACGTCTCGTACAAGATCCGCAAGAACGACGGGCTGTTCGACGACGACATCCCGTCCGACGCTTCGCGAAAGCGTCTGTACGAACTCCTGTCCGGTCCTTCGGGGATCCGTATCAACAGCGTTTCCGAATACAACCTCAAATAAAAACGGCGGCGATCGTTCAAAATCCGATCGCCGCCCGTTTTTTATCGTCTCAAGTTTCTTGACCGATCTGCGTCCCGTAAACGACCGAGCGGTTCCGCCCGTTCCGTTTCGCGTTGTAGAGCGCGATGTCCGCCCGCCGCGAAAGATCGTCGAAGTCGGCGTCGCGGACGTCGATCTTCGCGATGCCGACGCAGATGCCGATCTGTTCGGTCCTTGCCGGCGTGCGGAGCGTCCCGTTGACCTCCTCGATCAACGACTCGGCGGCCTTTTTCGCCTCGTCTGAGGAAGCCATTTCCGGGAGAAAGACGCAAAACTCGTCTCCGCCGAAACGCCCCACATACCCTTCGTTGCCGAACTTCGAGATCAGAATCGCCGCCAGTCCCTCCAGAACGGTGTCGCCCGCGGCGTGCCCGTAGGTGTCGTTGATGTCTTTGAAGTGGTCGATGTCCATCATCATCATCACCCCGGTCCGGGAGGACTTTTTGAGCGATTCATTGACGGCGCGCGTCAAGGCGGCGCGGTTGGTCAGCCCGGTCAGACCGTCGGTGTCGCGGGCGCGCTCAAGTTCTCTTTGAAGAGTGAACTCCTTGACGCGCAAACGGTTATACATAATATTGAAAATGATCCCCAGAATGCAGAAGAGCACGGTGATGACGATGTCCCCGGAAAGCGCCTCTCCCGTTTTGACCCGGAAGGAGATGATCAGGAAGATCACGGATGAAACGCCCAGAAGGATCGCCATAAAATAGGGCTTGTCGATCATAAAGAGGGAAAAGATCACAAGAAGGATCGGGAAGACCGTCGCGATCATGGTCGGCCGCAGCACCGCGCTGTGATAGGCGGAGAAGAGCAAAAGGACGATCATCGACAGATAGATCAGCAGCTGGCCGATCAGCGACTTCGGCTTGATCAGCAGGAAGAAAACGATCGACATGACCAGCATATACAGAAAAATGCCGATGAAAGGGAGGATCCACTGCGGCTGGGACCGCCCGATCATCAAACAGGCGACGATCAATCCTCCGAAAATGACCGCGAGGATGACGTGAAGTTCCTTCCAGCTTTGATAATTCGCGACGTAGGCGTCTTTTTTGACCTTCCGGTATTCGTCTTTGCTGATCCCGCAGAAGCAGAAAGCGTTGATCAGTTTGGTCAAAGAACTGTTCACAAAAACTCACTCCTTATTTCCGTCCAAAATGGCGGAAAGCGTTTCGACGCACTCTTTGTCGCTCTCCGTCTCCAGCGTATACCGCGCGATAGCCTCATAAGCGCGGTAACGCGATATACAACCGTCAAGATACTTCGCTCTGTCCCCTTCGTAGGGAAAAAACGCGTAGTTCTCTTTTTTTTCGGCGATTTTTTTGATACTCTTTTTGATCCAGACCGGGCAGGTTTCCTCCCGCAGTTTTCTGCTCATATAGGCCGAGAGCGGCATCCCGTCCCCGCAGACGAAGACCAGATCCCCCTCCGCCCGCTTATCCAGAACGGTGAGAAGGATATTCCGCTCCATCCGGCGGAAGGCGGTCTCGCCTTTTTCCCGGAGCAGAGAAGGGGGAGTCGCGCCGTTTTCTTTTTCAACGGTCTCGTCGCTCGAAAAAAAGGGGATACCCCGCTTTTCCGAGAGCAGGCGGCCGATCCGGTCCGTTCCGCTGCCGGATATCCCCATCAGCGAAATGATCATACCGGCCCCTTTTCCACCATGCGGATATACTCGTTCTTCAAAATGGCGTAACTGCCGACGTCGACGTAGCTCCCTTTCACGAAAGCCGATCCGCGCCGGATCCCCTCGAAACGCATGCCGCATTTTTCCATGACGCGGCGGGTCGCCTTGTTCCCGACGATGAACCTTGCCTCTATCCGGTGCAGACCCATTTCCAGAAATCCGAATTCCAGGACCGAGAGGACGGCCTCCGTCGCGAACCCGAAGTTGTGATACGCGGGATTGACGACGTATCCGATCTCGGCGCTGTTGTTCGGCAGATCGACCGAAGCGAACCCGCAGGTCCCGATCATCTTTTCTCTTTCTTTCAGAACGATCGCCCAGTCATAAAAATTGCCCTCCCGGTACTCGTTCTGGACAAAAGAGAGATATTCTCTCGTGTGTTCCAGACCGGGGTGCGGAGACCAGAGCAAATACCGGGTGACGTCTTCTCTGCAGGCGTATTCAAACATATCTTTCGCGTCGGTCACCTTCATTTTCCGCAAAAAAAGGCGCGGCGTTTCCAATGTCGGCGGGCGGCGGAAGGTTTTTCTCAAATTTTCAAATTTCATGATCGAGTCCTAAAAAACATAATTAATAATATTATAATAATTCCGGCCAAATAATGCAATACTTTTTGGCCGATTTTAGACAAAAATTGTGATTTTCTTCCCGAGATTCAAAACCCGTCGCCTTTTTTTCGCGTCGAAGAGTCCCCGTAAACCTATATTAACTATTCGTTCACTTTTTATAATAATATATTATGATAAAATAATTAGGTTAACCATACACATTATTGCACGGAAGTCGAGGAATATCGATGAACGAGATCAAAGAAAAACTCGCGGGGCAGCTTTGCGCCCTGTTGAAAGAGCGCGCGCCCGATCCGGGATTTTCAAAAGAGGAGATCGTCTCCTGGTTCGAGATCCCTCCGGAGGGCAAGGGCGATCTCGCGCTCCCCTGTTTCCGGCTGAGCAAGACCCTCCGCATGGCGCCCCCGGCCATCGCCTCGTCGATCGCGCAAAAGATCGATCTCCCGGAGATCGCCTCGACCGAACAGGACGGCGGTTATCTCAACTTCCGCTTTTCAAACGCCTATTACGCCGAAGGGCTTCTCCCCTCCATCCTGAAGGCCGGTTTCGACTGCGGAAGAAGTTACGCCGGCAAAGGGAAGACCGTACTGCTCGACTACTCCTCTCCCAACGTGGCCAAGCCCTTCCACATCGGCCATCTGGGCACAACGGTGATCGGGCACTCTCTCAAAAAACTGCACGAATACGCCGGCTACAAGTGCGTCGGGATCAACCATCTGGGTGACTGGGGCACGCAGTTCGGCAAACTGATCGTCGCGTACCGCAAGTGGGGGAGCAGGGAAGCGGTGGAAGAAAAGGGGATCAGCGAACTGGTCTCGCTCTACGTCCGGTTCCACAAAGAGGCGGAGTCAGACCCCTCGCTCGAGGACGAGGCGCGCGCCGAATTCTCAAAGCTCGAAAAAAAGGACGAAGAGGATCTTCTTCTCTGGAAGTGGTTCGTCGATCTCAGCATCCGGGAATACAAAAAGACGTACGAACTGCTCGGCATTGAGTTCGATTCCTACTGCGGCGAGAGTTTTTACACCGACAAAATGCCCGAACAGGTCGCCATCCTGCGCGAAAAGGGTCTGCTCAAGATCGACGACGGCGCGTCGATCGTCGACCTTTCCGCGTACAATATGCCGCCCTGTCTCATCCTCAAAAAAGACGGCTCGACCCTCTACCCCACGCGCGACATCGCCGCCGCCGTCTACAGGATGCGTACCTATCACTTTGATAAGTGTATCTACGTCACCTCCGCCGGGCAGTGCCTGCACTTCGCCCAGTGGTTCAAGGTCACCGAATTGATGGGATACGACTGGGCCGACAGACTGGTCCACGTCCCCTACGGCACCGTCAGCGTCAACGGTTCCAAACTCGCCACCCGCACCGGGAACGTCGTCCTGCTCGCCGAACTGTTCGACGAGGCGATCGGCAGGGTCAGGGAGGTCATCGAGCAGAAAAACCCGGACCTGCCCGACAAAGAGGAAGTGGCGAAAGCGGTCGGGACCGGGGCGATCGTTTTCGGATATCTGCTCAACGGGCGGATCAAAGACACCAATTTCATCCCCGAGAACGCGCTCTCTTTTGAAGGCGACACCGGACCTTATGTCCAGTACACCTTCGCGAGGGCGACCTCGATCCTCGAGAAAGCCGGCGATTTCTCCTACCGCACCCCCGAATCGATCGACCCGTTCGAGAAAGACCTTCTCAAGACCATGAGTCTTTTTCCCGAAAAAGTCAGCGCGGCGCTCGAACAGTACGAACCTTCCGTGATCGCGCACTACGCGCTCGACGTTTGCTCGGCCTTCAACCGGTTCTATCACGAATGTCCCATCCAGTCGGCGTCTTCCGGGGTAAGGCCATTCCGCCTGGCGCTCTGTCAAGCGGTGAGATACACGCTCGGGGCCGCGCTCTCTCTCATTTGCATGAAGACGCCCGACAAGATCTGAATCATCTCAAATAATTGTTTATCGAAAGGAATAAGCCATGTCAGGACACAGCAAGTGGAAAAATATCATGCACAAAAAGGAAAAGACCGACGCCGCGAAAGCCAAAGTCTTTTCCAAGATCGGCAAAGAAATGACCATGTGCGTCAAAGAGGGCGGCCCCGACCCGGTCGCCAATTCCCGTCTGCGCGACCTGATCGCCAAGGCGAAGTCCCTGAACGTTCCGAACGACAACATCGACCGCATTATCAAAAAAGCCAGCAACGCGGACGGCGTCGTCTACGAGAGCATCACCTATGAAGGATACGGTCCCTGCGGGATCGCCGTCATCGTCGAGACGATGACCGAGAACCGCAACCGCACCGGCGCCGAAGTCCGCCACTATTTCGACAAATTCGGCGGGAATCTCGGACAGAACGGCTGCGTTTCCTTCCTCTTCTCCGACAAGGGGATGATCGTCATAGCCAACGACGGCAAGGTCGACGAAGACAAACTGATGGAAGACGCGCTCGAGGCCGGCGCCGAGGACTTTGTTGCCGACGAGGAGGTCTTTGAGATCACCACCCAGCCGGACGATCTGGAAGCCGTCCGCGTCGCCCTCTCCGGCAAGGGATACGAGATCGTCTCCGCCGAGCGGGACAAGATCCCCTCGACCTACGTCAAACTCGAGAACGAGGACGACATCAAAAAGATGAATCTCCTTCTCGAGAATCTGGAAGATAACGACGACGTCAACGAGGTCTATCACAACTGGGAAGAGTGAATCCGGAGGGTCCGTTTCTATGTGCGGTTTTGTCGGTTTTACGGGCGATATCCCGCGAAAGGATCTGGTGTTGCGGGGAATGGCGGACAGGATCGTCCACCGCGGCCCCGATATGGGCGGCTTTTATTCGGACGAGTCGATCTCTCTCGCCTTCCGCCGCCTGAGCATCCTGGATCTTTCGGAGGCGGGCAATCAGCCCTTCCGGGACGAAGGGCGGGACGTCGCCCTCGTCTACAACGGGGAGATCTATAACTTTGAGCAGATCCGCTCCGGACTGGAAGAAAAGGGCTACGTTTTTTCGACCCGGTGCGATTCTGAGGTGCTCCTTTACGCCTGCGTCGAATACGGCAGAGACGTCGTTTCCCGCCTGAGGGGGATGTTCGCTTTCGCTTTCTGGGACGGAAAAAAGGGAGAGCTTTTCTGCGCCCGCGACTATTTCGGCATCAAACCGTTTTATTACACGCTCCTGCCCGGGGGGCGCATCCTTTTCGGCTCGGAGATCAAAAGTTTTCTTGAGCACCCGGATTTCGAAAAAAAGGTCAATCCCCGCGTCCTTTCTTCTTACCTCACTTTCCAGTATTCCGCCACGGATGAGACGTTTTTCGACGGCGTGAACAAACTCCCGCCCGCCCACACCCTGGTCTGGAAGGACGGAAAGATCGAGATATCCCCCTACTGGGACGTCGCTTTTCAGGCAGAAGACCCGAAAAACAAGAGCCTCGAGGCCTTCGCGGAAGAACTCGACGGCGTGATCAACGAATCGGTCCGGGCACACAAGATCAGCGACGTCGAGGTCGGCTCTTTCCTTTCGGGGGGGATCGATTCCAGTTACATCACCTCCGCCCTGCGTCCCGACAAGACCTTTTCGGTCGGCTTCGGGGACAAAAAGTTCAACGAGACCGCCCACGCCGAAAAACTGTCCGAGATCCTCGGCATCAAACACTTCACGCGCATCCTCGACCCCGACGAGTGTTTCGCGGCCTTTCCCGACATCCAGTACCATATGGACGAACCGCAGTCCAACCCCTCGGTCGTCCCGCTCTGGTTCCTGGCCAAGCTCGCGAGCGAACACGTCAAGGTGGTCCTTTCCGGAGAGGGCGCCGACGAGATCTTCGCCGGATACGAATGGTACGACGAGACCCCGCTGACGCGCAAATACAAAAAACTGCCCGCCGCTCTGCGGCGCGGGATCGCGTCCCTTTCGGCGAAACTCCCCTACTTCAAGGGCCACGATTTTCTCATCCGCGCAAGCGGCAGGCCGGAGGACTATTTTATCGGCCAGGCTTATATCTATTCTCCCAAAGAAGCGTCCGCCGTCCTTCGCGAAAAATACCGCGGCGGGAAGACCGTGAACGAGATCGTATCGCGTTTTTACAAAAACGTTTCCGGCAAGGACGAATTGACAAAAAAACAGTATCTCGATCTCAAACAGTGGCTTCCCGGGGATATCCTGCTCAAAGCGGACAAAATGAGCATGGCTTTTTCCCTGGAACTGCGCGTCCCCTTCCTCGACCGCGAGGTCATGGCCTTCGCGCAGACCATCCCCTCTTCCTACAAGATCAACGGGATCGACACAAAATACGTTCTTCGCCTCGCCTCGGCCAAAACGCTCCCCGAAGAGTGGGTCAACCGCAAAAAGATGGGCTTTCCCGTTCCCATCCGTCTATGGCTCCGCGAAGAAAAATACAAAAACATCGTCAGATCCTACTTTGACGCGGATTTTTCCGGCGAGTTCTTCGAGCGGGAAAAACTCGACGCTCTTCTCGAAGAGCATTATTCCGGAAAGCGCAACAACGGGCGCAAGATCTGGACCGTTTTCACGTTCCTGGTCTGGTATAAGCGGTTTTTCATCGACGACGTTCTTCTGACGAAAGAAAAGGAGGGAGCGGAAGGTGCCGGAACTTGATATCCTTCCCGTCCTTCTGGGGGCGGACCTCAACTGTTACAACGTCGCGCGCGCCTTTCACGAGGCGTACGGCGTCGTTTCCCGCGCCTTCGGACGCTACGCCGCGGGCGAGACGATGTACTCGCGCATCGTCGATTTCTCTGTCTGCGAAAAACTCGACGACCCGAAAGTCGCCGTCGAGATCCTTCTCGACCTGGCCGGGAAGAACCCCGGAAAGAAAAAGGTCCTGATGGGCTGCACCGACGACTACGTCAATCTCATCATGCGGAACCGCGATTCTCTTTCGCCCTACTACGCCATTCCCTATCCCGACGCGGAACTGGCGGGGCGCATCACACTCAAAAGCAATTTTTACGACCTGTGCCGCTCGACCGGCGTCGATCATCCCGAGACGGTGACCGTCGACAGGAACGACCCGCGGATCGGAGACCTTCCTTTTCCGTATCCCGTCATCGTCAAGCCCTCGAGCAGCATCCTTTACTGGAAGCACCCTTTCGAGGGGATGAAAAAAGTCTATCGCGCCTCTTCGAAAGAAGAAGCGCAGAAGATCGTCGACCGCATTTACGAAAGCGGTTATCCCGAAAAGATCGTCGTTCAGGACACGATCCCCGGCGAAGACGCCAATATGTACGTGTTGACCGCCTACTGCGGGAAGGACGCCCGCGTCCGCGCCATGTGCCTCGGACACGTGCTTCTGGAAGAACACACGCCGAGGGGTCTGGGCAATCACTGCGCCATCGTCACCTCGGCCGACAAGAGTCTCTACGAGCGTTTCCGCTCCCTGCTGGAGGGGTTGAACTACACGGGATTCGCGAATTTCGACATCAAATTCGACCCGCGCGACTCCTCTTTCCGCGCGTTTGAGATCAACACCCGCCAGGGCAGGAGCAATTACTATATGACGGCGGCGGGGATGAACATCGCCCGTCTGGTCGTGGATGACCTCATCCTCGATAAACCGCAGGAACCGCTCTTCAACGAAAAAGAGATCTACTGGCGCTACATTCCCGACAAGATCGTCAAAAAATACGTTTCGGACGAGACGCTCAAAAAGAAGGCGTTCGCTCTCAAAAAAGCGGGATCCGCCTATTCCTCTCTCCGCTACCGTTTCGACCTGAAAGCGAACCCGAAGCGCTATTTCTACACGGTGGTCCACGAAAGAAGACACATAGGCAAATTCGACCGGTATCTGGGGAAAGCGGCGGAACATGGATAATTCGAACAAACCCTGCGCGAAAAAACCGCTCCTCGGGATCCTGGGCGGCATCGGACCGCTCTCTTCCGCATATCTGTACGAACTCATCACCTCGCACACCCCCGCCGAGCGCGATCAGGACCACATCGACATCGTACTCTGCTCGCGCGCTTCCACACCCGATCGCACCGCGTTCATCGTCGGGAAGAGCGGGGAAGACCCCGCGGAGATACTGGCGGACGATGCGCGAAAACTCGTCGCTTTCGGCGCGACTTATCTCGCCATCGCCTGCAACACGGCGCATTATTTTTATGATAAGATCCGTTCATCCGTCGACGTTCCCGTTCTGAACATCATGCGGGAAACGGTGGAATCCGTCTTTTCAATGGGGATCCGCCGCGTCGGTCTGATGGCGACCGAGGGGACGGTCAAAGTCGGCGTTTATAAAAAAATGTGCGAGGCCTACGGCATCGAATGTCTCTCCCCCGGCGAAAAAGGCCAGCAGAAGGTCACCGACATCATCTACAATTCCGTCAAACGCGGGAAAAAGCCGGAAATGCGTCACTTTTTCTCGGTCGCGGACGAGCTGAACGCCATGGGGTGCGAAAAAGTCATCCTCGGTTGTACCGAACTCTCGCTCGTCAAAAAAGAATTCGCCCTCGACGAGTACTATCTCGACGCGCTTGAGGTCCTTGCCTGCCGCGCCATCGAAAAAGCCGGCAAGACTCCCGTCGGATTCTCTTTTTAGAGGACGCTCCCCGGAGGTCAAGGCGAATGAAACTCGATCGGCTCCTTTCCGCCCTTTCCTGCGATATGCCCGAAAGGGAAGTCTATCCCGAGATCACCTCGCTCTGCTACGATTCGCGCAAAGCCCGCGAGGGGTCTTTGTTTTTCTGTCTGCGGGGCGCGTCGACCGACGGGCATCTCTACGCCCAGAGCGCCTACGGGGCGGGATGCCGCGCCTTTCTCGCGGAGCGGGAAGTCGCTCTTCCCGACGACGCGGTCGTCGTCCTGACGAAAGACACGCGCAAAGCGCTCTCCCTGGTCTCCGCGGTCTTCTTCGATCACCCGGCGGAAAAATTGAAACTCATCGGCGTGACAGGCACGAAAGGAAAGACGTCCGTTTCCACGCTTCTTTTCGAGACGCTCAAAGCCGCCGGGATGACGCCCGGCCTGATCGGGACGACGGGCATCCGCTTTTGCGACGTTTACCGTCCCGTCGTCAACTCCACGCCGGAAAGTTACGAACTTCACAAGACTTTTTCCGAAATGCTCTCTTCGGGCGTGCGGGTCGCGGTGATGGAAGTCTCTTCACAAAGCTATCTCACCGGGCGCGTGGACGGGCTGGAATTCGATCTCGGCATTTTCACCAATCTTTCCCCCGACCACATCGGCCGGTTCGAGCACCCCGATCTTGAAAACTACCGCCTCTGCAAAAGTATGCTCTTCGCCCACTCCGCCGTTTCTCTCCTGAACGCCGGCGACCCGGCGAGCGGGTATATGGCCCTGGCGGCGAAGGGCGACGTCCTCTACTATTCCGACGGATGCGACGCCGACTATCTCGCCCTGTCCATCCTTCCCGGAGAAGGGAAAAACGGTTTCGGCACCGATTTCACCTGCCGGATGCGGGACGGGTCTACCCGTTCCTTTTCCATCCCGGTCCCGGGAAAGTTCAACGTCGCGAACGCCGTGGCGGTCGTCGCCGCGTGCGATCTGCTCGGCGTCGACGCTTCCGTCGTCTCGCGGACGCTTTCCTCCGCGCGTGTCAACGGGAGGTTCGAGATCGTCGAAACGCCGCTGACCGACCGCGTTTTTCTCATCGACTACGCCCACAACGAATTGAGCCTCCGCTCCATCCTCGAAGTCCTCCGCGAAAAAAAGCCGGAACGGCTGGTCTGCCTGTTCGGTTCCGTGGGCGGCCGCTCGCGCCTGAGACGGGAGGCGATGGGGAAAGTCGCGGCGGAACTCGCCGATTTTTGCGTGCTGACTTCCGACAACCCGGACGACGAGGACCCTCTTTCCATCCTTTCCGACATTGAAAAGGCCTTTCCCGATCCTTCCGCCTATATAAAAATACCCGACCGCACGGAGGCGATCGGGTACGCGGTAAGTCATTCGAGGCCCGGGGACGTGATCCTCTTCGCGGGAAAAGGACACGAGAACTATCAACTGATCAAAGGCGAGAAGATCCCGTTTTGCGAAAGGGAGATCATTCTCTCTCAAACGAGAAAACTTATTTCAGAGCGGAGCGGAAGGCGTTGAACGCCGCTTCCCGGAATCCGTCCCCCAGGATCGCGTACATCACGTAACAGCCGATCCGTTCGCTTTCCGCGTTCTTGATCTTCGGGTACTCCTGCGGGAGATATTCGGGCATCCACTGCCTGTTCCTCAGTTCGAGATATTCGTCGACCTGCTTTTGCAGGGTCGAGGCGTCTTCCTCGGTCGCGGTCTTAAAGATCCCGTACTCGTCCATATTGACGGAGGAGCCGGGGATCCTGATCTGGTAATCGACGCAAAGGGAAAGATCGAATCCCATCAGGTCGGTGATATAATCCACGTTCGCCGAAGCCGTCTCGTTTCCCGGGTCCGTGGCCTTGCCGACGGTCTCGATCAGTTCGGGCACCGGCACGTCTTTCGTTCCCGAGCACCCCGTTAGGCAGAGGATAAGAAGGATAAAGGCCGGGATAAGGAGCGATATCTTTCCGATCTTCGTCATGATCTGCAGTTCCTTTCGTTTTTCGTTTTCACGAGGGGAGCGCGTGGGTGCGGATATAGCCGAGGATCTTTTCAAACCCCTGCGCGTTCAGATGCATCCCGTCGCCGTTTTGCAAAGTCAAAGGCAGATTTCCCGATCCATCCGACAATACCGAGCGGGTGTCGAGATAGCGCAGCGAATACCGCTCCGCCAGCGCCACGATCCACCCGTTCGCTGCGGTGATGTTGGTGTTGTTGATGGCGTCGAGCCGTTCGTAGGTGGTCGACACGGGAAAGATGGACTGCAGGACGATCTTTGTTTCGGGGCAGGCGGCGCGGATCGACTCGATCAGTTTCCCGTAGGCCGATTTGAAAGATGTCTCGTCCATCGAGGAGACGCCGTTGACCCCCAGCGTGATGACGAGGATGTCCGGCTTTTTGGCTGCGACCGCGTCGGGGATCAGATACTCGACGTTGTCGTCCCGGCAGAGGACTTTGTCATAAGACGCGCGGAACAGCGCGAGCGTCCCGCTCTTGGGCACCCAGACCTGCGGGGACTCCTTTCCGCCGGGCAGGACCTGATAGAAAAGCATCCCGTAGGTGGTCGAATCCCCCAGGAAAGTGATCCTCGAGATGTATTCCTCCCCCGCGTCGGGCGTCTCCCGCAGGATAACGGGCGAGGTCCCCGGGTCGGAAGAGGGAGGCGGGGGTTGTGTCGTGACCGGTTTCTGCGTCGTCTCGGGCCTTTGCGTCGTTTCCGGCGGATAAGTCGCCGGCGGGGCGGGGGCCGTCGTTTGGACGGTGTTTTCCGGGCCGGACGTCTCCGGGTCCGTTTCCGGCGGCAGGACCGTCTCCCGGCCGCTTCCCCGCGGGGCGGAAGTCTCTTCCCCCGCGGCGGGATCGACGGAAACGGGGGTCTGCTTTCCCGATCTCAAAGCGCCGTAAAGGATCAAAAAAAAGATAAACAGAAGAAAGGCGATGAACAGGACGACGATCCATGCGACGGAAGAGCGCCTTTTCGCCTTGTACCGCGGGTTTTTCAATGTTTCACACTCCGTTTTCGGGGGCATCGGCCGCCTTTAACTTTCTTTTATCAGTATAGCACAAAGGTCGACGCTTTGCAACAAATTTCGCCTTCTTTCCGCTTCCCCGAAACGCGATCTTAACAATTTGACCGGTACTTGATTCTTGAATAGTCCAAACAACGGCTGTATACTGAGACTGAACGCCGCGTATCGAGTATCGACTGGAAAGGAAAATGATATGAGTCTTTTACTGAAACCGACAAAGACGGGAAGATTGATGAAAGGTCCTCTCCTCACCGTCGTGATGGACGGAGTCGGGCTCGGACCCGATTATCCGGGCAACGCCGTCCGCGCCGCCTCCACTCCCACGCTCGACCGCCTTACGGCGACCTGTCCGCACCTGTCGCTCCGCGCGTCGGGGAAAGCGGTCGGCCTCCCGGGGGACGACGACATGGGCAACTCCGAGGTCGGTCACAACGCGCTCGGCGCCGGGCAGGTCTTTTCTCAGGGCGCCAAGCTCGTCTCGCAGTCGATCGCCTCTGGCAAAATGTTTTCCACTCCCCTCTGGCGCGATCTGACGAAAAGGGCGGCCACCGGCGGATGCCTGCATTTCATCGGCCTTTTCTCCGACGGCAACGTGCATTCGCACATCGACCATCTCAAAGCCATGATCGTCCGCTCAAAGCAGGACGGGGTCAATAAAGTCCGCGTGCACATCCTGCTCGACGGGCGGGACGTCGGCGAAACGACCGCGCTCGACTACATTCTTCCGTTCGAGTCTTTTCTTTCCGGGCTCAACTGCCCGTCTTTCGACGCGAAGATCGCCTCCGGGGGCGGCCGCATGAAGATCACCATGGACCGCTACGAGGCGAACTGGAAAATGGTGGAGGACGGATGGAAGACGCACGTGCGCGGCGAGGGCCGCCGGTTTTCCTCCGCCGAGGAGGCGGTCAAAACCCTCCGTGAGGAAACGCACGCCATCGATCAGGATCTTCCCCCCTTCGTCATCGCGTCGTCCGGCGTCCCCGTCGGCAGGATCGAAGACGGCGACGCGGTGATCTTCTATAATTTCCGCGGCGACCGTTCTATCGAGATCTCAAGGGCTTTCGAGTCGGCTTCTTTCGACAAATTCGACCGCGGCCCGCTTCCCGACGTCCTTTACGCGGGCATGCTCGAATACGACGGCGATCGGCACATCCCTTCCCGTTATCTGGTCGACCCGCCGGAGATCACCAACACCATGGGCGAGGCGTTCGCCAACCTCGGCCTGCGTCAGTTCGCCCTCTCCGAAACGCAGAAGTTCGGCCACGTCACCTACTTCTGGAACGGGAACAAAAGCGGAAAATTCGACGAAAAAACGGAAGAGTACGTCGAGATCCGTTCGGACACCGTCCCCTTTGAACAGCGTCCCTGGATGAAGTGCGCCGAGATCACCGACCGGCTCATCGAAGCGCTCCTTTCGGGAAAATACGATTTTCTCCGCGTCAATTACCCCAACGGGGACATGGTGGGACACACCGGCTCCTTCGAGGCGACGCGCGTCAGTCTCGAGGCGCTCGATCTTCAACTCGCGCGCATTCTTCCCGTCCTCGATAAAACCGGCGGCGTCGCGCTCATCACTGCCGATCACGGCAATTCGGACGAAATGTTCGAGTTCGACAAAAAGACCGGAGCGATCAAGACCAATCCCGACGGCACGCCCAAAGCCAAGACCAGCCACACGCTCAATCCCGTCCCTCTCATCGTGTACGGGGGATCGGCAAAGTCGCCTTTCAAACTGAAAAAAGGAGACTATGGCCTTTCTTCCGTCGCCGCGTCATCCGCCCTTCTTCTCGGCTATTCTCCCGCGGAGATGTGGGACGAGTCCTTCCTGTCGATCGACTGAGAGCCGTAGAAAAATCCAAAGGAAAGGGGGGTCGCCTTTTTGCGCCGCTACCGTATGACCGTTCAAAGAAAAGGAACGCCGGATACTTTCGCGCCTTCTCCGGAAAAGACGGCGCCCGTACGCCCGAAGGCCGATTTTCTCGGCGAGCTCGGCCGCGCGACGGCCGAAGACTTCGCGCCGCCTCCCCCTTCCGCCGAAAAACGCCGGAAAAAAAAGATAAGCGATCTCGTCACCGCTCTGGTGCTCCTCGCCTGTCTCGCCGTTTTCCTCTACGCGGTCGGGCAGATCGTTGTCAACATTCTCGCGCAGCGTGACGCCGACGCCATGTACAGCGCCATGGCCGATTCCTTCTTCAACGGGGAGAGCGAAGGGGATCCCGCCTCCCTCCTGCTGAAGAAAGATCAGACCGCCGGCCCGCTCCCCGACATTTCGGTCAGGCGGAACGCGGCCTCCTCCGGGGAGGTCTCGCGCGTCAACGCGGAGATGGAGTCCTTCCGCGCCAAACTCAAGGCCCTCAGCGGCGAAAACCCGGACACTTACGGCTGGCTCGTCGTGGAGGGGACAAACATCAACTACCCCGTCGTGCAGGGAAAAGACAACGATTACTATCTCAACCGCTCTTTCCAGAAAAAATACCATCCCTACGGCTCGGTCTTCGCCGACTACGTCTGCAGCAGGATCATAGACGAAAATTACAACACCGTTCTCTACGGGCATAACGTCACCTCCAACGGCACGATGTTCAACGGCGTCACCGATTTTCTCGACAAGAGCTTTTTCGATTCCCACGGGGAGATCACGCTCTATACGCGGGACGGCATCTACACCTACCGCGTCTTCGCCGTGTATGAGACCGACTACGGCTATTACTACCGCAAGACCGATTTTGAGAACGGCGACGCGTTCGCCGTGTACGTTGAGGAACTAGCGTCCAATTCGCTCTGGGCGCGGTCGGATTTCGAACCTGACGCAAAGACCCGCATCCTCACGCTCTCGACCTGCACCAGCAGTTTATTCTCCACGCGCCGCTACGCGCTCCACGCCGAACTGACCGGGGTCGTCCGATGATCCCGTCCGATCGGCCTGTCCATCATAAGGAGGGCTCTCTTTGAGCAGTGCGAAACTTCCGGTCATCATCCCCGCCTATAACGAAGAAAAGACGCTCGAATCGACCTGCGCGCGTTTGGACGCTTTTCTTTCCGCGCACTACCCCGAATACGAGATCGTGTTCGTCAACGACGGCAGCTCCGACCGGACGGGGGAGATCATCCGCGCCCTTGCCGGGCGATACCCGTCCGGTCTTCCCGCGGGGTACGAAAAGAACCGCGGCAAAGGTTGCGCCGTAAGGACCGGGATGCTGGCCGCGGGCGGCGACTGCCGCCTGTTTACCGACTGCGATCTGGCCTACGGGACGGACGTGATCCTCTCGCTTACTGAAAAAATGACCTCGTGCGGCGCCGACGTCGTCATCGGTTCCCGCGCTCTTGATTCAAACGGCTACGACGGCTATTCCTTCCTGCGCAGGACGATGTCGAAATGCTATATGGGCGTCATCCGCCTTCTGACCGGATTCCGCCACAGCGACTCGCAGACCGGCCTCAAAGCGTTCAGCGGGGAAGCCGCGCGAAAGATCTTCCCCTATTGCGCGGTCGACTCCTTCGCTTTCGATCTGGAAGCGCTCCTCATCGCCGAAAAGCGCGGGTTGAAGATCGAAGAGTTCCCCTGCCGGGTGATCGAGAATCGCGAGCGGGAATCCAAGGTCAACCCCGTGAAGGACGCTTTGAAGATGCTCCGCGACATTTCCGGCATAAAAAAAAGAATATCAAAAATCGATTTCGATCAAAAAATCGAAAAATCTTGAAAAACCTCTTGACAAGCGGGCTTCTTTCGGATATACTGGCAAAGCGCCCCAAAAAGAGGGCGCGAAACGGTCCTTGAAAATTGAACAACAAGAGAAAAAGAGACCATGCCCGGGGGCGGAAGCCGCCGGGAGTGGAACTCGACAATTCCTTTCGAACACAACAATTGCAAGCGAAAAGTAAAGAGCTGAACAAAGCTC
>JAEEGL014531272.1_pt1 | contig 22086 bp, 19 predicted proteins | sample 9134231 | NCBI WGS metagenome assembly JAEEGL01 (sample SAMN16246548, study PRJNA631951) | gut metagenome | biome: gut microbiome; feature: rumen; material: fiber-attached | host: Bos | place: Iran: Karaj | collected 2018-10 | reverse complement strand
ATTGCCGGAGAGAGAATTATTCCCTATGTGTTTTTAAATTATAATGGAGAGCAGTATACCAGAAAGGGAATCTGGAAAAACTTTAAGAGCATAGAAGCCAAGTGTAATCTGAATGTAAAGGTTCATACTTTGCGGCACAGCTTTGCGACTCATCTTTTACAGGGAGGGGCAGATTTAAGAAGCGTGCAGGAAATGCTCGGTCATGCATCCTTATCAACAACACAGATTTACACTCATATTGATGATGAACAGTTAAAGGATTTTCACAAAGAATTTTTCCCGGGCCATAAAAAATCAAATGATGAAGTATAGTGGGGAAGTATTCAGGTTAAACGTCGAGTTTCGTTTAGCGAGAGACTCAAAAATGTGGGAGCGCGAAGAAAAGCAGAAGTCTGCGAAACACTTTGAGCGGTGCGAACGAGCATAGGCGAGTGAGTCAGATACCTTATACCGCTCAACCGTGTGGAGCAGACTGTCTTTTCTGGGAGCGGACACATTTTTGCTGTTTAAGTACAGTTTGAAACTCGACTTTTAACCTACTTGAATTTTTTCTTCTATAAATATTATTCTAGATTTATATAAATTTTTATCGAGGTTGAATATGAAATGTTTTGTAAAAGTTTTTTCTCTGATCTGTGCATTAGGTTTTGTTTTTAATTTTACTTCCTGCGGGGTTTCCTACAATTCTGTAAAACGTATGCAGAGAATGGAAGAGGGCGTTTCAAATCCAACTACAAAAGAAGAACTTGAAGAAGCAATAAAAAAATATGAGCAGCGCGCTTTAGATTTAAGTACAACAGAAGGTCAGATTGGAATCTGGTATAAAATTCTTGGAACCCGTTATCTTGATCAGGGACTTTATGGAAAAGCGCTTGAGTGTTTTGAAAAGGCCGTAATAACTTATCCGAATAATGCAAATTTATATTATTACATTGCAATCTGTGCAGGTTATATGGCAAACTCCTGTTTAGATTTTAATGCAGAAGGAAACGCTTCATCCTCTGTAGTAAAAAAAATGAATTATCTTTCTTTAAGTGAAAAAGCATATCTGCAGGCACTTTCTATAAATCCAAATTATTACAGGGCTATGTATGGAATCGGCGTGCTTTATGTATTTGAATTAGACCGATGCGAAGATGCTATCCCTTATCTTGAAAAATTCCTTGCTACACAAACCCGCGACACAAACGGAATGTTTGTTCTTGCAAGAGCATATTATTTAACCCTGCAATTCGATAAAGCCGTTGAATTATATGACAAGATTATTGAGCTGAAACCTAATGAACAGAAAGTGAGTGAAGCAGAAGCAAATAAAAAAATTGTTCTTGACGCAAAATATTCCAATTGATTAGATTAGATTAATTTATGGATTTACTTGATATAGCATTAGCTTCTATAACATTTTTATCCTATAAGGAAAAACTTCTCTTAAAGAAAAATCTTGACAGTATTAAGTCACTTGCGATACTGTCTATAGATGATATTCAGCTTTTGATTAAGCGTGTATTAAAGAATGTGAAATGGAATCCTTTGAAATGCGTTAAAGAAGCAGAAATTTCAAGTAAGCTGTTTGATGCATTTGATATAAAGGGCGTGACTTGTACGGACTGTGAGTTCCCTGCTATGTTAAGGGCTATTCCGGATCCTCCATACGCTTTTTTCTACAGGGGAAATCTTGAAGTGTTAAATAAAAACACTGTTTCTGTTGTAGGAACAAGAAATTGTACAAGTGAATCGTCTAAGGCTGCCTTTGATTTTTCAAAAGCTGCCTGTGATGATAATATGGCTGTTGTAAGCGGGCTTGCATACGGTATAGATTCCTTTGCTCATAAAGGAGCTTTGAGCAGCGAAAAAGATTGCTGTACCGCAGCTATTATTCCTTCTGGAATAGACACAATAGTTCCTTACGGGCATAAAAAGCTTGCACAGAAAATTCTTGAAAGAAACGGCTTAATTGCAAGTGAATATGTACCGGGAACTCCTGCAATGGCTTTTCGCTTTGTAGAAAGGAACAGAATTATTGCAGCGTTAAGTGCCAGTACAGTTGTAATTCATGCTCCGGGAGGCAGTGGTTCTTTAATTACTGCAGATTTTGCCATGGATTATAACAGGGAGCTTTACTTTCATTCTGTGGGCTTTTCACAAATGTCAGAAAAGGTTTCTCAAAGTGTTGAAAAACAAAAGGCCCTCAAGGGTAAGAAAAATATAAAAACTGCTCGCTCTTATGTAGATGATGGTGCGGCTGTAATTTCAGATTATGCTGATTTTATAAAAGCAAGATTAAGTCCACCAGGATACAGAAGTTGTGAACTGTTAGAAGGAAATCTTTAAAAGATAAATTTAATTTTATAGGATTAGAGGTTGTTTTTATGGCTGAAGTTGAAGCTGAAAAAAATGAAGCAAAGAAGAAGGGTGAAAAAAAATTATCTGTAAGCGCTCCTAAAAAAAGTTCTAAAAAAGGCAAATCAAAAAAGCAGGTTTTACTTATTGTAGAGTCTCCTGCAAAGGCAAAAACTATTGAACACTATCTTGGAACAGGATACACAGTCAGGGCTTCTATGGGACATTTAATCGATTTACCAAAAAGCCGCCTGGCAATTGATGTAGAAAATAATTTTCAGCCTGAATATATAACAGTTAGGGGAAGAGCAAAATTATTAAAGGAACTTCAGAAGGAAGCAAAGAAATCAACAGAAGTTATGCTCGCATCCGATAATGACCGCGAAGGAGAAGCTATTGCATGGCATTTAAATCGCGCCCTAAAAGATAAAACTGAAGCAAAAATCAGCCGTATTGTATTTAATGAAATTACACCGGTAGCAATAAAAGAAGCTGTAAAAAATCCCCGCGAAATTGAAGAATCTAAAGTGGATGCACAGAAAGCCCGCCGCGTTTTAGACCGTCTTGTAGGATATAATTTAAGTCCTCTTCTCTGGAAAAAAGTTAAAAACGGTTTGAGTGCAGGCCGCGTTCAGTCTGTTGCATTGAAACTGATTTGTGAGCGTGAACAGGAAGTAGAAAATTTTATCCCTGAAGAATACTGGTCAGTTGATGCTGATTTCTCAAAGGGAAGAACAAAATTTACGGCACAGCTGGTTCAGTATAAGGGAATTAAACCTGAGCTGAAGAATGAAGATTCTGTAAACAAGATTATTGATGAAATAAAAAATTCAGAATGTGTTGTAAATGAAATAAAGGAAACTGAAAAAACTGTAAAACCAAAGCCTCCTTTTACTACATCAAAATTACAACAGGCAAGTGCAAACAAATTGGGCTTTACTTCTAAAAAAACAATGCAGATAGCACAGCAGCTTTATGAAGGTATACAGATTGGTTCTACCCGTGTCGGTCTTATCACTTACATGCGTACAGACTCGGTAAGAATTTCTCAGACTGCTTCCGCCGATGTCCGCAACTGGCTTAACGATAATTTCCCGCAGGATTTACCGAAAACGCCTATTGAGTATTCGGTTGGAAAATCAGCTCAGGATGCGCACGAAGGTATCAGACCAACTTATGTAAAATATACTCCAGATTCTGTAAAGGAATATTTGACCCGCGATCAGTTCAGGTTGTACTCAATCATCTGGGAGCGTTTTGTTTCAAGCCAGATGAATAACGCTAAATCAAAAACTACCAGCGTTGATATAAAAGCCGGAGATGCAATTTTCAGGGTTAGTGCAAGCCGTCTTTCTTACAAAGGCTTTTATAATGTAATAAAAACTCTTTCTTCTAAAGAAGATGTTTCCGGTTCGTTGCCGTCACTTAAAACCGGCGAAGTAATAAACTGCGGCAAGTTCTATCCAGAGCAGCATTTCACTCAGGGACCGGCACGATATACTGATGCTTCAATTGTAAAGGTTCTTGAAGAAAAGGGAATAGGCCGTCCTTCAACTTATGCACCAATCATTTCAGTTCTGTTAGACCGCTATTATATTACACGAAATAACAAACAGCTGGTACCGACAACTTTGGGAAAAATCATCTGTAAAATCTTACTCGAGTCATTCCCTGAAGTAATCAATGAACAGTTTACATCAGATTTTGAAACAACCCTCGATAAAGTTGAGCAGGGGTCTTTAGTCTGGAACGATATGATCAGGGACTTCTACACACCATTTAAAAAGCGTGTTGATGAAGTTATGGAAAGTCAGGAAAGCTTAAAAGGCTCTCTGGATGAACCTTCTGAAGAAATCTGTGAAAAATGCGGTAAACCAATGGTTAAAAAACTGGGCCGCTTTGGATACTTCCTTGCATGTTCAGGCTTCCCGGAGTGTCATAACACAAAGAGCATTCCTTTAGCAAAGTGTCCGCGCAAAGGCTGTAACGGTTCTATCGTTGCAAGAAAAAACAAAGGACGCGGCAAGGAATTTTATGGCTGTACAAATTATCCTGAGTGTAATTTCATAAGTCACTTTAAGCCGATTGATGTTTCCTGCCCTAAGTGCGGCTGGTTCATGGTTGAAAAATTCGATAAAAAGAATGGCTCTTATAAGAGTTGTATAAACCCTGACTGCGATTATTTACATTCTCAGGATGAAGAAGAAATAAACAGCGAGTCATTGGAATAAGGTTTTGTTTTGGATTTAGCGGAAGGTCGAAAAATTATACAGCTTCAGGATGCGGTTGATGAATATTTAGTCTACATTGAGGCTGTAAGAAATTATTCTTCTCATACAGTTATTTCTTATCGGACCGATTTAGAATATTTAGCAAGTGAACTTGGAAGTGAAACAGAACTCAACTCAATCACATTAAAGGATTTGAATTTCTGTGTTGCCAATTTAAATGTATTAAAAAGAGAAGTATCTTCCATTAACAGATTTATTTCTTCTGTTAGAAGTTTGTTTGCCTATTGTAAAAAATTTAATTATATTAGTAACAATGTATCTTTGCAGTTAAAGACTTTAAAGGCTCCTAAAAAGCTTCCACGGTATATGACTGAGACTGAAATTGATACTCTTTGTAACGAGCCTGAAAAAAATGAAATTTTGTGGGCAAGCAGGGACAAAGCGATTTTTGAAATGTTTTATTCAAGCGGTTGTCGTGTAAGCGAACTTGCATCCTTGTGTTTGGATGATTTTGAAAACGGTTTTTCGAGTGCTTTAATTTTAGGAAAGGGTAAAAAAACTAGAAGAGTGTATTTTGAAGAAGATGCACAGAAAGCCTTAAAGGAATATCTGGTAGAAAGAAAGAGCAGGTTTCCCGATTCTACTGTAAAAAATGTTTTCTTAAACCAAAAAGGAACAGCTTTAACAACAACCGGCTTTTGGTATGTTGTAACGCGCTATAGTGGAATTGAAGGCACCGGCAAACAGGTTTCACCGCACGCATTCAGGCACACTTTTGCAACAGCAATGTTAAACAATGGTGCTGATATCCGTGTAGTTCAGGAGCTTTTGGGCCATGCAAACATAAATACAACACAGCGTTATACACATGTTACCAAAGAAAGACTAAAGGATATTTATAATCAGGCTTTTCCTCATTCAGGAAAGAAAGACTAAGGCCTGGTTCATTTATAAATTTATGGAGATTTTGAATATGATGAACGATGAAGAAAATAAAATTCGAAGTACTACAGTAATTGCTGTAAAAAGAAACGGTAAAGTTGCAATGGCAGGTGACGGTCAGGTTACAATGGGCAATACTGTAATGAAAGGTAATGCCAGAAAAGTTAGAAGAATATATGACGGAAAAGTTTTAACAGGATTTGCAGGAGCCACAGCAGATGCCTTTACGCTCTTTGACAAGTTCGAAGAAAAATTAAAGAGCTATAACGGGGACTTAACCAGGGCTGCTGTAGAACTCGCTAAATTGTGGCGTACAGAACGTTCAATGAGTAAACTCGATGCACTTTTACTTGTTGCCGATAAAGATAAAATTCTTTTAATCTCAGGAAGCGGCGATGTAATTGAGCCTGAAAATGATATTCTTGCAATTGGTTCAGGCGGAAATTATGCCTATTCTGCAGCGCTTGCCTATATGGAATCAAGTGATTTCAGTGCAAAAGAAATTGCAGAAAAATCACTAAAGATTGCAGGTCAAATCTGTATTTATACAAATCATAATGTAACTGTAGAAGAATTATAATTTCGGAGTATTTAAATGAGTGAAGAGAAGAATGAACTGAAAGAAGCTTTTGAAGCCCCAGAGGGATTAACTCCTCAGCAGGTTGTAGAAGCACTGGATAATTATATTATTGGACAGAATAAGGCAAAGCGATTCGTTGCAGTAGCTTTAAGAAACAGACAGCGAAGAATTAAGCTCCCGGCAGAAATCAGAGAAGAAGTTGCTCCAAAAAATATTTTGATGATTGGCCCTACAGGTTGTGGAAAAACAGAAATTGCACGACGACTTGCAAAGCTTTGTGGTGCACCATTTTTAAAAGTAGAAGCAACAAAATATACAGAAGTAGGTTATGTCGGCCGCGATGTAGAAAGTATGGTCCGCGATTTAATGTCTGTCGGAATCAATATGGTTAAACAGGAAATGCAGGAGCAGCTGAAAGACAAATGTGCTCCTATAGTTGAAGAACAGCTTTTGGACTTACTTCTTCCCGGAACAAATTCAAAGAAAAATAATAAGGATGAAAAGAGCGCTCCAAATGTTCAGGTGCTGGGAAATATCTTTGGCGAAAACTCTCCTGTAAAGGGCAGTGTCATTCAGATTTCACGACCAATCTCTGTAACGGAAGACGGTCAGGCTGTAATTCCGGAAGAAAAAACTGAAACTGAAGAAGATGCAAAAACAAAAGCAGAACACAATGACACCCGCGAAAAATTCAGGCAGATGCTCAGGGATGGAAAACTCGAAGACAGGGAAGTTGAAATTACAGTTCATAAACAGCCTCATATGACTGGCATGGATATGTTCTCTCTTTCAGGAAATCCCGCTGATTTTGAAGAAAGCATAAACAGTCTGCAGGAAATGCTTCAGGGCGGACACTCAAAGAAAAAGACATTGACTATCCGTGAAGCCCGAGAAATTTTAACCATGCAGACACTGGACCGTTTAACTGATAACGAAAAAGTTTCTGATGAAGCAAAGCGAAGGGTAGAACAGAGCGGAATTATTTTTATTGATGAAATAGACAAAATCGCAACAAAGGGCGGAGAATCTTCAAGACAGGATGTAAGCCGCGAAGGTGTTAAGCGTGATATTCTTCCAATCGTAGAAGGAAGTGATGTAAATACAAAATGGGGTGTAATTAACACAACTCATATTCTGTTCATTGGTGCCGGAGCATTCAGTGTTTCTGCACCAAGCGATTTAATTCCGGAACTTCAGGGAAGATTCCCGTTAAGAGTAGAGCTTGAAGCTTTAACAAAAGATGATTTTAAGCGCATACTTACTGAGCCAAAAAATGCACTCATAAAGCAATACGAAGCACTTTTAAAGACAGAAGGCGTAACACTTAAATTTTCACCGGATGCAATAGAGCGCATGGCATTTATTGCAGAAGACGTAAACTCTCACAGCGAAAATATTGGTGCAAGACGCTTACACACAATTATGGAAACAGTCCTTGAAGAATTAAACTTCAGTGCGGATCAGCATAAGGGTGAAGAAATAACTGTAGACAGCAAATTTGTTGACGAAAAAATGAGCGGCGTTATACAGAATCAAAATCTTGAGCGTTACATCTTGTAAAAATTTCATAAGAAGCTGTGCATCAAATCAGCTAAAAAAAATCCTAAACTTCAATAATTATTTTCCGATTATTGAAGTATGGGTATGAATAATTTTTTTAATTCTGTGGATTTACTTCACAGAGCATTGGACGTTCAGTCTTTACGCTATCAAGTAACTGCAAACAATATTGCAAACAGTGAAGTTCCTAATTTTAAAAGACAGACTGTTAACTTTGAAAGTGAATTGAAACGTGCTTATGAATCAATTGAAAATGAACATAATTCGTTTCATATGATTACTACCAGCGACAAACATATTAAATCTCAAGTTCCAACTGATTGGAGAAGTGTAGAGCCTCGCCGTGTAACAGATTGGGCAACTACAGCAAAAGCCAATGGAAACAATGTAGATGCTGAAAGTGAAGCAATGAACATTGTACAGATTCAAATGCAATACAAGCTTTTAACTCAACTGGAGAATTTTGAATTTGCACAGGTAAACACTGCAATGAAGTCAATTAAATAGGTGGTAAAAAATGGGATTATATACAAGCATAAACATAGCTGCTACAGGAATGAGCGTAGAGCGTCTTAGAACAGATGTAATCAGTAATAACATTGCAAATGCTACCACAACAAGAACTCCTGAAGGTGGTGCATATAAAAAACAGACAGTAATTGTTGAACCTATTTCATCAAAGAATCCTACCTGGCGTTTCCCGTTTATTGATGAAGAACAGGACAACGGACCGGGAAATGGCGTAAGGGTCAGAAAAATTGTAAAGGACAGCGAAATGGGCCGTCTGGTTTATGATCCTTCTCATCCTGATGCATTTAAATCCGGACCACACCAGGGATATGTTGAATATCCGAATGTGAACATTGTAAACGAAATGGTTAATATGATAAGTGCAAACAGAGCCTATGAAGCAAACTCAAGTGTAATTCAGGGAAGCAAAGAAATGTTTGCAGCTGCACTGGAAATTGGGCGCTAACTGATTTACAATAGGTAATATAAAGGGGATAAGATAAATGGATATTACAATTGGTTCACTTGAATTAAACCGTTCACACGAAGCTCATCTGGGAAATGCACCGTTATTGGGTCAGAAACAAACTCCTGGCGTAAAGACAAAGGGGCTTTTTGAATCTTATTTACTGGATGCTGTAAACGAAATGAATGCGCAGCAGGTTAATGTTACTAATTTGCAGAAAGCAGTAGTTACTGACCCTGACAGCGTGGATATACACGACGTTACAACGGCTATGGCAAAAGCTAAAATGTCACTTGATCTGGCACAGACTGTTATAGACCGTCTTGTAAGCGGATGGAACGAACTTTCACAAAACAGATAATTAATTCAATAAGGGGGAATTTTTATTCCTCCTTTTTTTTTGCTTTAAAATATTGTAGAATTATTAGAACTAATACTTGAGCGAGTACAGGTTTTTGCTCGTCAAATGGGGACTTTAAATGAAAAAGAATGTTACAAAGAAGCGAAGAAGAAGTTTTTTAGACAGACCGGATGGAAGGTATCTTCGCTCTCTTACAACTATGGCAAAGCTTGTACCGTTTATAATGCCAACAAGAGTTGATTCTTCCGTATATTTCCAGGACTCAGTAGAAATGGATGCAATCAATGAGTTCATAAGAAAGAAGCGAAAAGAAGGAATGCCGGGCTTTGGTGCAATGCATGTTTTAATGAGTGCATATTTAAGGACCACCTGTCAGTTTCCAGGCATCAATAGATTTATCAGCGGACAGCGTATTTATGCCCGCGACAATGTAGAAATAAATATCGGCGTAAAAAAGACAATGAAGCTTAATTCTCCTGAGAACATGATGAAGTTTATTTTTGAACGCGATGTTACGGTTGATGATGTTTACAATGAACTTCAGAAAAGCATAAATGAATATAAATTGCGCGAAGACGACGGTGATGATGAGCTCTTTTCTACAATTGACCTTATGTGTAAAATTCCCCGCCCTTTACTTCGTTTTGCAGTGAATTTAATTAAGTTCCTGGATTATCACGGAATCTTAGGAAAAAAACTTTTGCGTATAAGTCCTTTTCACGGCTCTGCATTTTTTACTTCAATGGCATCACTTGGAATTCCTCCTGTTTTTCATCATCTGTATGACATTGGAAATATTTCGCTTTTCATTGCATTCAGTGGAATACGGCATGAAAAAATCCTGCAGCCGGATAATACTTCTGTAACAAAACGCTTTCTCGATTTTACAATTGTCTGTGATGAAAGAATTTGTGACGGTCATTATTTTGCAACAGCATTTAAATCGATGAAGAACCTGCTGGAAAATCCTTCTTTGCTGGAAATGAAACCGGAAGCTGTTGTAGAGGATGTTGATTAGATTTAAAAACCGGGGCGTTACGGGGCTGTCGTAAGAGAAAAATTCTGCCCCGTTAGAAAGGGTAGGACGTAACGAAGTGCGGCCGTAGGGAGAGACTTCTCCCAAAAAAAATCTGCTCCGTTAATACTTTAATAAAAAAAATTACTTTCCAAATTCTTCTATATATGATATAATTTATTAAATTTATATTAGCGCGTACTTTGCTGTTGTGGGAGACAGCGGGGTAATTTTTAAGAACTGTGCGTAATCGTTCCTGGGAGGGGATTGTGAACGATTGGTTTAAAAAATTTATAGCAAACATAAAAGAAAAATGGGCTAACTGGAAACCTCTTCAAAAGGGTATTGCAATTGGTATAGTTGTAGTTGTAATTGGTGCAATTGTAGCTTTAGCCACTATATCTTCAAAAGACACATCTGTAAAACTTTTCAGCAAACGAATTAATGATGATAATGAAATTGCAGAAATCCAGATGAGACTCGATCAGGATCATGTCTGGAATGATGTTCGGGACGGATTTATCTATGTAAAGGATCAGGCAACTGCAAACCGTTATGTCAATAAACTTGTTGCTGAAGGAATTGAGCCGAAAGGTTTAAGCCCTTACGATTTATGGGGAACCAATCAGTGGTCAAGAAATGAATTTGACGACAAGGTTAAATGGCAGCAGACAATGGAACGCCGTGTTAAGAATCAGCTGGAATCGTTTCCTGAAATCCGTTCTGCATCTGTAAATCTGTCATTGCCGGATGAAGCAATTTTTTCTGATAACCAGAAACCTGTTACTGCAAGCGTTGTAATTTTCCCTTACGGCGGAAGTGATATCCTTGAAAATAAAAAGCAGATTCTTGCCCTGCAGCATCTTATCATGAGAAGTGTTGAAGGACTTTCTGAAGATGAAATTTCGATTGTTAACGGAAACACAAATCTTGAAGTAAATGATTTTGAAGGAATGCTTGAAAGCGATAAGATTTCACTTGAAGAAAAACGAAAGAAGCTGGAATTAAAGCAGGAAGGAATTTATACAAGTAAAGTTCTGGAACTTCTGGACCGTACTTACCGCGGAAGAGTTAATGTTGCAAATATGAAAATCAACATGGACTTTTCTGAACGCTCAATAAACAGTGTTGAATACAGCGGTATTACAATTGTTCCTGATAATCCTGATACACCTTACGATGACTCAAAGGTTGTAGAGACTTTACCGCTTTCATTTGAAAAAGTTGATAAGTCGTTTACAGGTACCGGCTTTAACCCTGAAGGTCCTGCAGGAATGGAAGGAAACACAAGCCCTGTATACGAGGACATGTCGAATGTTATCGGCAAATCTACAGAAACTGGTGTTAAACAGAACAATGCTTTAAATCAAAAAAATATTTCTGAAGTATTAACCCCTGTAATTAAAAAAGTTTCTTTCTCCGTAAATATTGACAGCTTCTGGGGCGCTCCTAATTATGAAGGTGAAGAATCGTTAGAATATTATAAAGAGTACGGTTTTTATCCTCGAAAAGAAATTAAACTGACTCAGGAAGAAATTGACAGTGTTACAAAATTAGTACGCTCTTCAATCGGTTATGACAGAAGCCGCGGTGATGAAGTAACTGTTACAAATATTCCATGGGATCATTCTGATGACTGGATAAAGATTGATACAAATCACATAAAGGCTGAACAGCGCAAAAAGACTATAATGTGGTCAATTCTTGGTGTTGCTGTTGTACTGGTTGCGTTTATCCTGTTTAGAATTATCAGCCGTGAAATCGAAAGAAAGAGAAGGCTTCGTGAAGAAGAATTACTCAGAAAGCAGCAGGCAGAACGTGAACAGGCACTGTGGGATGCTAAGAACGAAGGCATGGAAGTTACAATGTCCGTTGAAGAAAGAAAGCGTGCTGAACTTCAGGAAAATGCAATTGCTATGGCGAAAGAACATCCGGAAGACGTTGCAATGCTTATCCGTACATGGCTTATGGAGGAATAGTTTATGGCACAGGAATTTTTTACAAAGGTTTCAAATTCAACTACTTCAGTTCCTCTTTCAGGCTTTCAGAAAGTTGCAATTCTTATGGGTGAACTTTATGGCCAGACAGAAGGCATTGAATCTTTTCTTACAACTAGTGAATTAAAGAAGATAAATTTTGCCATGCAGAATATGGACAAAAAGCACGTTGAAAGAATTGAAGAAATCAAGACTTTATCAGAAGTAAACAGATTATGTGCAAAAAAGGGATTTACAGATTTAATCGATGTAGATCCAAATATCTTGGTCAAGAAAGAAAAAACTGTCGATAATAGAGTAAGTAAAATTTTAGCCGGTGATACTAAAAATATTGCCGAAGTAATCAGTAAGTGGTTAAAAGAGGATAAATAGTATGGCAGATGAAACAAGTGAAAAATCATCAGTAAAGCCAGCAGGTTCTTCTAAGAAAAAAGGTGGCATTAAAGATTATAAAAGTTTAACTGGTCGTCAGAAGGCTGCTATTTTTCTGGTAGCGCTTGGAAGTGATGTTTCTTCTGAAGTAATGAAACATTTGCGTGAAGATGAAGTTGAAACTTTAACATTTGAAATTGCAAGGCTCGAAACAATTGATGCTGATTTTAAGGATCAGGTTCTTGAAGAATTCCAGGAACTCATGCAGGCACAAAACTTTATTACAACTGGTGGTATTGATTTTGCGCGTGACTTGCTCGAAAAGTCTTTGGGTTCACAGAAAGCAATTGATATCATCAACCGCCTTACAAGTTCTTTACAGGTCAGACCATTTGACTTTATCCGCCGTACGGACCCTGCTCACCTTTTAAACTTCGTTCAGCAGGAATATCCTCAGACTATTTCCCTTATCCTTGCGTATCTGGAACCTCAGAAAGCTGCTACAATTTTACAGAACTTACCGCCTGAAATTCAGCCTGAAGTTTCAAAACGCTTAGCAACAATGGACCGTACCTCTCCTGAAGTTTTACGTGAGGTTGAACGTGTTCTTGAAAAGAAGCTTTCTACTCTTTCTAGTGAAGACTATACTGCTGCCGGTGGTGTTGACAGCATCGTTGAAATTTTGAACCTTGTTGACCGTTCTTCTGAAAAAGCAATTATTGAAACTCTTGAAGAAGATGATCCTGAACTTGCAGAAGAAATCAAGAAGCGAATGTTCGTATTCGAAGATATTGTTATGCTTGACGACAGAGCAATCCAGAAAGTTCTGCGTGAAGTTGATACTCAGGAACTTGCAAAGGCACTTAAGTCTGTAGATGCCGAAGTACAGGATAAAATCTTCAGGAACATGTCAAAGCGTGCAGCTTCTATGTTGAAAGAAGATATGGAATATATGGGTCCTGTTCGTTTGAAGGATGTTGAAGAGTCTCAGCAGAAAATTGTAAGTGTTATTCGTCGTCTTGAAGATAGTGGTGAAATTGTTATTGCCCGTTCTGCAGATGATGAAATGGTTGTATAATTTTTATAGGAATAGATTATGGCACAAAGTGTATTCAGAGCAAATGAAATAAATCAGAAAAAAGGTGAAGTTGTTCTAAAACTTACAAAAGAATTTTTACCTCCTGTTGAAGAAGTAGAAGAAGAAATTCCTGAATACACAGGTCCTACTGCTGATGATTTAAGAAGAGAGGCCGAAGAGTTTAAGAAGAACTGGGAGCAGGAAAAACAGCTTATGCTCTCAAAGGCACAGGCAGATGCAGATCAGATTTTAAAGAATGCAGAAAGTGCAGCCTTCTCTCAGGTTAAACATCAGTCTGACCAGGCACAAATTATAAAAGCAAAGGCACAGCAGGAAGCAGAAGAAATAATTGCAAAAGCAAATGAAGACGCAGCCGCAATTATAGCAAAAGCAAATGCAGAAAAAGATGATATTTTTGCAAAAGCAAATCATGACGGCTATGAATCTGGACATGAAGAAGGTTATAGCTTTGGTAATGAAGAAGCAAAGCGTCTTGTTGAGCGCCTTCATAAAATGATTGAAAGTGTTCAGCAAAAGAGACAGGAAATTCTCGACGGTACAGAACAGCAGATTATAAGCCTTGTAATTTTGATTGCACGAAAAGTAGTTAAAATTATGAGTGAAAATCAAAAGTCAGTTATTATGGCAAATGTTGTTCAGGCGTTAAAGAAAGTTAAAGGTCGTGGTGATGTAACCTTGCGCGTTAATCTGCAGGATGTTAAGTTAACTACAGAACATATCAGTGACTTTATAAAGCAGGTTGAAAACATAAAAAATATTTTTGTTGTAGAAGACAGTTCAGTAGAAAAGGGCGGCTGTATTGTAGAAACAGATTTCGGTGCTATAGATGCACGCATTGCAAGTCAGCTTGGTGAACTTGAAACTCAAATCTTAAATATTGCTCCAATAAAAACTGTTAATAAATCGGATGTAATAAATCCTGATCTTTAATTTTTCATTTGAGGGTGGGAATGGAAAATTTTTTTAATAAATATATTCAAACAGTAGAAAATACGGAAACCATAAAATACACAGGAAAAGTTAATGCCGTAAAAGGTCTTATGATTGAAAGTATTGGTCCAAGATCTGTTATAGGCGAAATGTGTACAATTGAAGTTCCTGAAAAAAATAAATCTATTTTAGCTGAAGTTGTTGGTCTTGATGATAAAATTGTAAAGCTTATGCCTTATGGTTCTACAGAAGGTATTGAAGTCGGCTGTAATGTAATTGCTTCGGGTCATGTTCTTGAAGCGCCGGTTGGAATGGGACTTTTGGGAAGAGTAATCAATTCAACAGGAAGACCCTGTGACAATAAAGGCGAACTTGTGACAGAGGGCTATTATCCTGTATTGAATTCTGCGCCATCTCCAATGGAAAGAAGAACAATAAACAAAAGAATTACGACTGGTGTAAGGGTTATAGATTCCCTGCTTACAATCGGAAAGGGCCAGCGTATGGGCATTATGGCAGGAAGTGGTGTCGGAAAGAGTACACTTATTTCCATGATTGCAAGAAATACAAATGCTGATATAAATGTTATTGGCCTGATTGGTGAGCGCGGAAGAGAAGTAAAAGAGTTTATAGAAAATGATTTGGGCGAAGAGGGATTGAAAAAATCGGTAGTGGTATGCGCAACCGGTGATGAAAGTTCCATTTCAAGATTGCGTTCGTTTTATGTTGCTACAGCTATTGCAGAATATTTCAGGGATCAGGGCAAAGACGTTATGCTTATGATTGATAATGTTTCGCGTCTTGCCTATGCTCAGAGAGAAATTGGAATTGCTACAGGTGAACCTCCAACTCAGCGCGGTTATCCTCCAAGTGTTTATGATATGATTCCAAAGCTTCTTGAAAGGGCAGGAACAAATTCTAAGGGAAGCATTACAGCCTTTTATGCGGTTTTAGTTGATGGTGATGATTTTGATGAACCTATTACAGACCGTGTGCGTGGAACTGTTGACGGACATATTGTTTTGGACAGAAGATTACATGCAAGACACCATTATCCTGCAATCGATGTTTTGCAGAGTATAAGCCGTCTGGCGCGTAAAGTTTCAGGACCTAATACACTAAAAGCCGTGCAAAGAGTGTGTAAGTGGCTGTCTGATTACGAAGAGCAGGAAGATATGATTATTGCCGGTGTATATCAAAAAGGAAACTCGCCTGAAATTGATGAAGCAATAGAACATCATAAAGCAATAGAGGAATTTGTTTGCCAGGAAGAAGACGAACCTTCTACAATGGAAGAGACTTTGAAAAAACTTTCAGAGTTGAGCGGCATAGAAATTCCTGAAGAAGAATACAGTGAAATACCAAAAGCATGAAACGGTTTAATTTCTCTCTTGAAAAAGTTTTAGAGCTTCGTGTTTTTGAACAGGACCAGGCACAGAATGAACTTGGCAAGGCAAATGCAGAAGTTGCCCGCATCCAGAGAGAATTAGATGAAATTGCCGTAGCTTTAGTAAATCTTGCAAAACAATATGACTCCACTGATGACTTTAGTTTTCATGTTCAGTCGCAAAATTATAAGTTTTTTCTTGAGCAAAAAAAAGAAAAGCTACTGGAAGAAATTGTTCAGGCACAGATGATTGCTGATGAAAAGCGTGAAATCGTAAGGGATGCTATGCAAAAAGTTAAAGTCCTGGAAAAAATGAAAGAGAAAAAAGTTCTACAGTGGAAGAAAGAAAATCAGAAAATGGAAGACAATGCAACAGATGAAGCCGTTACTGCACGTTTTGATGCACAGTAACGATTTCATTTATATTGCTTTTAGTAATGGAATCCGCTTCCACCAATAAACTCACGGATTATTGAGTGTGTTGGAACAGCATTTGCAGGAATTGTTGAGAAGAAATTTAAGAACTGCAATAAGCGTGATGCTTCACCATATTCTTTCTGTGAAGGATTTACACAGCGAAGAAGAGGATCTGCATATACTTTCAGTACAGGAAGCTCGTAGTCTAAGGCTGTGTTTAACATTGCATCAGCATTATTCTGGAACGGGAAGATGTGAAGTTTTTCTCCCTTCTGAACATTATCCCACATTGAAATTGTATCAGCTGCACTTTTTCCCCTGAACTGAGAATCGCGTACAATTCGCCTGATTAAACGGTTGTCGCTTGTAGCAATTCTGTTATGGTTATCAAGATTCAACTGAGTCAATGCAGAAAGATAAATCTTGAATTTTAATTCAGCAGGAACTAAAGGAGTGAGTTTATCATTTAGTCCGTGAATTCCTTCCATAATCAAAATGTCCTGCTTACCTAAAGACATTGTATCACCCTTGAAGTATGAAACGCCTTCATGGAAATCATAGCTTGGCAGTTTAATTGTTTTGCCTTCGAATAAATCTATAAGGTTTTCATTTAAGAGTTTAATATTCAGCGCTTCAAGACATTCATAATCATAGTTGCCGAATTCATCTTTTGGAGTAAGTTCTCTTCCAATGTAGTAACTGTCTAAACTTATTACTTTTGGATTATAGCCGAAGCATTGAAGCTGCAGTGCAAGTTTTTTACTGGTTGTAGTTTTTCCTGATGAAGAAGGGCCTGCGATTAAAACTACGCGTGCAGTTTTTTTGTCATGAATCTGACTTGCAATATCAGAAATACATTTTTCCTGTAAAGTTTCAGTAACATTTATAAAGTCATTTATTTTTCTGTCGTGAATGAGCTGATTTAACGATGCTGCAGAAGTTACATTTAATTTTTTACCCCATTCCTTGTAGCGCTTGTAAATCTCAAAAAGCTTCGGCTGTTCTTCAAAAGGCGAAAGTTCATTTGGTGTTGAATGCTGCGGGAAGCGCAAGAGGAAGCCTTTGTCGTAAGGAAGTAAATCAAATACTTTTAAGAGAGCTGTTTCCGGAACTAAAGGACCAAAGTATAAATCACTGAAATCACCGAGAGTATTTATCTGAATTGCATTTGGACAGCGGTAATTCAGCTGTTTTCTGGTTTCTGTAAGTCCTAGTCTTTCAAAGAGTTCACAGGCTTCTTCGTATGAAATGAGTTCTGTGTCAATAATTTTATCTTCACTGACAATTTTTTTCATTTCTTCTTTAAGGGCCAGAACATCCTCTTTTGTAATTTCGTTTCCATTTGGAGATTCTACTGTATAGTAATAGCCATAGCCTAAACTGTGGCCTACTAAAAGTGTAGATTCAGGAAAGAGTTTATGAGCGGCTGCAGCAAGTACAAAGCACAAAGACCTTCTGTATATTGCAGCACCTTCTTTTGTGTCCAATAAAACTGGTTCTAATTTTGCAGAAATGCTTATAGGAGCATCAAGTGAGCAAATCTCATTATTTACTTTGATTGCGATGATTTTATTGTCATCAATATCAAAATGATCAAGCAGTAAAAGTGGTCTGATAGCACTTTCTGTTTCAAAAACGTAATTGTTAGGAAATGTAAGTTTAATTGTTCTCATAAAATAATTATAAGCCCCAAATTCCAAATTTTCAAGAAATGATTTTTTGCAGAATGTCTTGAATGTCCGTTTTGTAAAAGTGTAATACTCATTGCAATTAAGTTCTTATTTTATTACAATTTGGCATATTTATTTTTGGGGATTTTGATACTTTTTTTTAGGGTGAAATTATGCTTGAGAACATGAGAAATATTGGCATTATGGCTCACATTGATGCCGGAAAAACTACAACTACAGAAAGAATTTTATACTATTCTGGAAAGATTCATAAGATTGGCGAGATTGATGACGGTGCTGCCACAATGGACTTTATGAAGCAGGAACAGGATCGCGGTATTACAATCGCTTCTGCTGCAATTACTACTACATGGAAAAATCATCAGATTAATATTATTGATACACCGGGACACGTTGATTTTACTGCAGAAGTTGAACGCTCGCTTAGAGTTTTAGACGGTGCTGTTGCCGTTATCTGCGCTGTAGGTTGGGTTCAGCCGCAAACAGAAACTGTATGGAAACAGGCAGATGAATTTAATGTTCCGCGCATCTGTTTTGTAAATAAAATGGACAGAATTGGTGCCGATTATTTTGGTGCCCTAAATGACGTTAAGACAAAGTTTAATTGCGAAGTCGTTGCACTGGAGATTCCGATCGGGCAGGGACAGGATTTTGAAGGCGTTATTGATTTAATTGAAATGAAGGAAATCCGCTGGGACGCTGCCACTGAAGGTGAAAAATTCTTTGTTACAGAAATCAGTGAAGAAAATAAAAGTGAAGCACTCAGCTGGCGGGAAAAATTAATTGATACAGTTGCTTCAAATGATGATGATTTAGCCGAACTATATCTTGAAGGACAGGAAATTTTCAACGAACAGATTAAAGCTGCAATCCGTAAGGCAGTTATTGCTAGAAAACTAGTTCCGTTCTTCTGCGGTTCAAGCCGTCATAACCAGGGAATCCAGCCACTAATGGACGGTATCATCGATTATCTTCCTTGTCCTACAGAGATTCCTCCTGCAAATGCAATTCATGTTAAGAAGAATGAAGAAGAAAATGTTTTAATCGAATGTGACCCTCAGGCAAAGACTCCATGTGGTCTGGTTTTCAAGATTCAGTACGATCCTCAAATGGGAATGCTCTGCTACGTAAGAATGTACGCGGGAAAAATTTCTGTTGGAAATCAAATCTACAATGTCGGAAAAAAGAAAAGAGAAAGAGTAAACAGAATATTAAGAGTTAATGCAAATCACATGGAACAGATGGACAGCGTTTCTGCCGGTGATATTGCAGTTTTTGTCGGCTTTAAGATTGCACAGACAGGCGACACAATTGGCAGTGAAGGTTTCCCGGTACTTCTGGAAAGCGTAAAATTCCCTGAGCCTGTTATTTCTATTGCTATTGAGCCGGAGACAATGAGCGACAGGGACAAGCTTAATGAAACACTTGATATTTTAAGCCACGAAGACCCAACCTTTACACACAGGGATGATGAAGAGACAGGACAGTTAGTTATCAGCGGTATGGGTGAACTTCATCTTGATGTTCTGGTTACCCGCATTCGTGAGGATTTCAAATGTCAGTGCAGGGTAGGTGCTCCTCAAGTAACTTACAGGGAAAGTATTACTTCAACTTCTGATTATGATGAAACCTATTCAAGAGTTTTAGCAGGTAAAGAAGTAAATGCTTCTCTTTCAATTCATGTTGAGCCTTGTGAAACCGGTACGGGTAATGTTTACATCTGTGATGTTAAAAAAGATTCCAACATTCCTGAAGAAATTTATGACGCAATTGAACAGAGTATAAATAACTGCTTTGGCGGCGGAATTAAAATGGGTTATCCTTGTGCTGATATTTGCGTTAAATTAACAGACATTAAATATGATCCGCTTACTTCAACAACATTTGCTTTTGAAGCAGCTGCAGCAGAGGCCTTTGACGCAGCTTGTAACAATTCAAGTCCAAATCTATTAGAGCCTGTCATGAATGTTGATATCGAAAGCCCTTCTGAGTTTATTGGTGATGCTATGAGCCAGATTACTCAGCGTGGTGGAATTATTTTGAGTATGGAAGAAAAAACCGGCGGTAATATCGTTCATGCTCAAGCCCCAATGGCAAGTATGTTTGGTTTTTCAACAACTCTGCGTTCAGTAACACAGGGACGAGCAACCTTTGGAATGACATTCAGTCACTTTCAGCAAAAAGCAAAATAGGGCGTAAAATAATTTAATATCAGATGGTCAGAAGTTTTTCTGTAAGCTGTATGGTTTTCGTTAATTCTTCTTCCATTTGATATGGCGGATTTATAATGAACATGCCGCTTCCGTACATATGGGCTTTTCCTTCTTCTTTTGAAAAACTGTCTTCATCTGCAATTTTTAACTGAAGGTTTATATATTCGCTTTGAACTTTATTTAGTTTTACGCTGTTTTCCAAAGCATTTATCATTTGGGAAAGCGCATATTTTTTTGTTGTCAGTAACGGATACCATAAAGCGATTATCGCCGTGTTCCATTTTTTGTGTACGCAGCTTAAAGTTTTTGCAACTTCTTTATAATCATTTTCACTTTCATAACTTGGATCACAGAGTATCAGACCTCGTTTTACTAATGGCGGGGTAAGTTTTATGAGTGTAGAAAATCCGTCTTCTTCGTATATGTGTATTTTTGCCGGAGCTTTTTCATAGTTAATTTTTAACTGCTTGATTGCCTTTGGATGCTTTTCTGCAACATGAAGTGCATCGCCTTTTCTTAAATACATTTTTTCTATTTCGACACTGCCTGCATACAAGTTTTTTTCCAGGTATGGTTTTTCGATTTCTATGTACCTGCTTAAATTCTGTGTAAAAGGAATTGCCGGGTTTTCATTGAATTTATAAATTTTTTGTATGCCGTTTAATGCTTCCTTTGTTTTGAGGCTTCTTTCATCATTTAAATTGTAAATTCCAGAGCCTGCATGGCTTTCAATTATAGTGAAGGGCTTTTCTTTTTTTACAAGTGTTTCTAATATTTTTACCAGACATAAATGCTTTAAAATATCACCATGATTTCCTGCGTGAAAGTCGTGTTCATAGCTAAGCATTTCGATTCTCCGCTTCTTCAAGGGCTTCTATTTCTTTCAGCCACAATGAGGCACTTGCATCGCTCGGCATTCTCCAGTCTCCCCTCGGTGAAAGATTTACTGTTCCGACTTTTGCACCGTCCGGCATGCAGCTTCGTTTAAATTGCTGGGAGAAGAATCTTCTGTAGAAATTTTTCAGCCATTTCAAAATGATTTCTTTTGTGTATGTCTTTTTGTCGCCCTGAATTTTTTCTCCTAGGAATGTCTGGCAGGCAAGGAAATAAATTTTTGTAGGAGTGAATCCAAAACGGAGTACATAGTAAAGTATAAAATCGTGCAACTCGTAAGGCCCTACAATTTCTTCTGTTTTCTGGCTAATGTTTTTTCCGTCAGAAGGTAAAAGCTCAGGACTTACCGGAGTGTCAAGAATGTCTTTTAAGGTGTCGAAAACTTCAACTTGATTCTGCTCATAAAAATCATCGGCGAACCATTCAACAAGATAGCGTACTAAAGTCTTTGGAATGCTGGAATTAACTCCATACATCGACATATGGTCCCCGTTGTAGGTACACCAGCCCAGGGCAAGCTCACTCAAATCACCTGTACCAATAACAATGCCGTTTACTTTGTTTGCATAGTCCATAAGTACCTGGGTTCTTTCGCGTGCCTGACAGTTTTCATAGGTTATGTTATGAACTGATTCGTCGTGCTTTATATCGCTGAAATGCTGCCTTACAGCTTTTTCTATATTAATCTCTACCAAAGTTGTTCCAAGATTTTTTGAAAGTGTACAGGCATTTGTGTAGGTTCTGTTTGTTGTTCCAAAACATGGAAGCGTTATTGCATAAATGTTTTTTGTGTTTAAGCCCAGTATTTTGAATGCTTTTACAGTAACTAAAAGTGCAAGGGTTGAATCAAGACCGCCACTGATTCCAATTACACAGGCTTTGCATTGAATGTGTTTTAAGCGTTTTGCAAGTCCTTCTGACTGCATCTGAATAACACTGAAGCATCTTTCCTTTCGCATTGTGCTGCTTTCTGGAACGAACGGATGCTTTTCAGGAATTTGTGTCAGACAGTTTTTGCTTACAGAAAGATTTCGTTTCTTCAGGTTTATAGAAATGTGCCTGTAGTTTTCACTGTCTTTGT
>JAEEGL011327711.1_pt1 | contig 22088 bp, 17 predicted proteins | sample 9134231 | NCBI WGS metagenome assembly JAEEGL01 (sample SAMN16246548, study PRJNA631951) | gut metagenome | biome: gut microbiome; feature: rumen; material: fiber-attached | host: Bos | place: Iran: Karaj | collected 2018-10 | reverse complement strand
TAGTCGCGCAATACTGTCCGCAGCCCTAATTTCGCTACGTCCACAAATGCTCAGTCGTTGGGTTAGTCGGCAGCGTTGTCCGGCGCGATTTGTGGGCGCGCCGCAGTTTTTCGGATGTTATTAGTTCTCGCCGGACTTTTCGTCATTGCCAGGTGCATCGGACTCGGATGCGACTTCGCTCTCCTCGTCAGATGCGGCATCATCGCTAGAGTCGTCATCGTCTTCTTCAATTTTCGGCTCCAACGCCTCTTTTTCGCGACGCAGTTCCTCTAGCTCTGCCTTTGCTTGATTGATCCGCTTTGTGTCAAACACGACAAGAAAAATTGCTACTGCAATTAAAAGCGGCATTACGATATAAAACCATAACTCCGCGCCTTCTTTTATGCCATTGTAAAAACTGTATCCAATAAAAACAGCAACTACAGCGCATAGGCTTCTGTTTGTATCGAAACTCTTGCGCCGTGCAGACGCTTTATCCATTCTTTCGTTTATCTCGTTCAAATCCATAGTTGCAATTATACATTTTTTTACCGCGTTGTAAACGTCACACAGAGAAAACGGAAACAACTGTTCTGCGCAAGGGATGCGGAATGTACCGAAGGTAGCCACTGGACCGAACATGGCGAGCGAAGCGAGACACTGAGCAGCTTTGCTGCGAAGCTTTGTGTGAGGGAAGCGGCTGGAGCGGCAGCGGAACATGTAGCAGCCCGCCCGGCGTTCGTGAGTGTGCGACAGAACGCCGGGTGTGCCCATATTATCATATTCGAATTTTGCAAACTTTGCGAAAAGTGATATACTATCCTCATGACAATTTACACAGCATTAATCAGACAATTTTTTATACTGCTAGGGCTTGAAGGCCAAAGACGAAAATGTCACAAACTCGAAAAAAAAGGACTTATAAAAGAACGTGACGAACTTGCTTTTTTGATTGCGCAAAACTGGGGCAGAAACCTGATAAAATCCGTAGGCGGAAAAGAAACAACTATCACAGTAAAAGGTCAGGAAAATGTTCCACAGGACACGGCCGTTGTTTTTATAGCGAATCACCAGAGTTTTCTGGATATCCCACTGATGTTAGGCTATGCAGGCAGACAGGCAGGCTTCATATCGAAAGCGGAGTTCTCAAAAATTCCGATTTTTTCAGACTGGATGCGCCTTTTGCAATGTATTTTTCTTAAGCGCGGAAACCCCAAGCAGTCAATAAAGGCAATGGCGGACGGCGTTGAAAACATAAAGCGCGGCTATTCCATGATGATTTTTCCAGAAGGGCACCGCAGTAAATCTTCGGAAGTGCGCGAATTCCATCCCGGAAGCTTCAAGCTCGCATACAGGGCGGAAGTTCCTATAGTTCCGGTCACAATAAGCAACACTTACAAGATGTACGAGGAAACTGGTCATTCACAGTCAACGAATCTAACGCTGATTTTCCACCCGGCAATTCAAACAAAGGGAATTTCTCGTGATGAACAGAAAGAAATTCCCATCAAAGTTCAGGCGCTACTTGCAGAATCTGTCAAATCGCTGGCAGAAGCTAACAGCAATTTGAAAAAAGCCTGAATTATACAGCGCGCGTACAAATATTGCGTACATATCACCGAAGAATCTCGAAACAGCCTGAATAATTCAGTGAAGTGCACCAAAATTATGTCGATCCGCGAATCCGCCAGTGCCGACAATTTTTGTGCCAATTTTCGTGATAATTGCTGTGACTGACGCTTTCCGCACCTATTTTTTGCGACTGACGATTTCTGCCTTTTAAAAATCGGAACGCACCCTTGTTTTTATGCAAAAAGTGTCTTACCATTATTTTTATGGGAAATTTAACGGAAGAGAAACGCGCAGAATTACAGCGCATCATCGATGAATGCAACAACATCGTTTTTTTTGGAGGAGCCGGAGTTTCTACTGAAAGTGGTATCCCGGATTTCAGAAGCGTAGACGGACTTTATAACCAAAAGTGGGATTATCCGCCGGAAACAATTTTGAGCCACACATTTTTCATGCGAAACACCGCAGAATTCTACAGGTTTTATCGTGCGAAAATCCTTATAGACGGTATTCAACCTAACAAGGCGCATAAAAAACTTGCCGAACTTGAAGCTGCCGGAAAACTAAAAGCCGTTGTAACACAAAATATCGACGGCTTGCATCAGGCAGCAGGAAGTAAAACTGTTTACGAACTTCATGGAAGCGTACTGCGCAATTACTGCACGAAATGCAATCAGTTTTACGATGCGACTTATATGCGCAATTATATTGATAAAGCAGCAAAAGACGCAAATCTTGCCCCTGAAGATTACGATTCCCCCGATGCTCGGAAAAAATGGCCGTCAACGGTTGTTCCAAAATGTACTTGCGGTAATTGTACCGGGCTCATAAAACCTGATGTCGTTTTATATGAGGAAGGTCTTGATAATCAGACTGTAAGCGGTGCTACACGGGCAATCGCGTCGGCGGACTGCCTGATAATAGGCGGAACTTCGCTCGTTGTTTATCCTGCGGCATCATTCATAAACTATTTCGAAGGCAAATATCTTGTGCTTATAAATAAATCGTCCACTCCGGTTGATAGTCGCGCAGATTTGGTAATAAACGACAGTATCGGAACCGTTCTGGACTCAATAAAAGTGAATAAATAATTAGGATTATGGGTGCACCCGGCACGGTTTCACCGTGCCGGTCGGGTGTTGCGGGTAGGGAGCGACGGCTGTAAGCCGGCAAAACGCGAGCTGGTGTAGCGTTTTGAGCGAGTCTCGGTTGAGCCTCTGCGAAACCGTTTCTTATTCGCCTTCGAACACGCTATCGCGTGTTTTCGCTCATTCGCTCACCCCTACACCCCCTTGCACGTAAACCCAGCGCGCTACTTCCTGTAGCTCTCTTCCGCCCCGCCTCCGCTCGCTGCCGGCGGCTTCCCTGCCGCCTTTTCGCGCATATGCTCCGCACTGCTCGCATTTGCGCGCGCTCGCTCCGTTAGTCGGTTCAAGTTCCTTGCTACCTGTTTTAAAACAAAAAAAGGCTTCTGAAAACTCAGAAGCCTTTTTGGAGATGATCGGACTTGAACCGACTACCTTTTGAATGCCATTCAAACGCTCTAGCCAGGTGAGCTACACCCCCATGATGTAAATATCTTAATGCTTTTTTATAAAATCATCAAGAGGGGCAACTACAAAAACTAAAATCCGAAAGCCGTAAATCCGTTAATTCAGTGCTACGCTACGAACTACGCGGAAACCAATATCAGCTGCCGCAGAACCAGGAGCATTGACACTTCGATTAGAAACAACGCATTTAGAAGCGTTGTTGAACCACGAACCGCCTCTGGTTATCCGCTTGTTATCCTCGCTTTCAACAATACTGGCTGGATTCTTTACAGCGAATTTTGTTACTTTATCGTAACACCATTCAAACACATTGCCGCTCATATCGAACAAGCCAAGTTCATTGGGAGCCTTCTGGCCTACTGGATGCGTTCCATAAGAAGCCCTGTCTTCTCCTTCAGGAATTAACGTAGAGCTTTTTCCGTCTTCAGTCGATGTGTTAAATGCATACCATGCGACAGTATCTAATCCGCTATTCTGATTGGCAGAATACTTGTTTCCATCTGCAGTATCAGCACCACTGAACATATAATTCCAAATATCAAGCGACGTATCACCGCCACGAGCAGCAAATTCCCATTCAGCTTCCGTAGGCAGACGATATCCGGTGGCTCCTGCAACAAGTGAAACATTCGCAGAAATTATATGACCAGGGAATTCTTCATCTTCATCATCCGCATCGCCCACTACTATATTTGTTATTGTATACGCAGCATTAAGGCCTCCCCCTACCGCTGCCGTCAACCGATTGCAGAAATACACAGCATCGTACCACGTTACAAACTCTACTGGACGATATCCCTGCTCATCTACCGTATCGTCATCGTCATCTTCATCATCATCGTCGTCATCAGCAGCGGCTGCAGTCGTTTCTTCTGTTTCTGGCAGCGGATAATCATCACCTTCGCAAATCCACGGAGTCGCATCAACACCGATATTATTTCCTGTCATTATTGCTTCATACAGTTCCTGAGTTACTTCGTATCTGCCCATTATAAACGGATCAAGTTTAACATCCGGCCTTCCCCAGAAAACTCCGTTATACATTGTATCCGCACCTTCATCAATAAACTTAGGAACTTCGCATGTAATAGTCGTAATATCATCTTCTACTTTATCAGCATCGATTACATACACTTCTTCTGTCTTATCATAAGAAACGGCATTGTTTCCGGACCCAAGAATTATTTTTGAATTTGCAATAGGCCGCCATTTCGCATACAAGGTTCTGTTCTCTGTAATTTTTGTATCAAAATCAAACCGATTTTTTAGTTCCTTATCACTATACCACCCGATGAAAACAAACCTCTTTGCCTCCATTTTGTTCGTCTGCTGAACAAACGTATAATCTATTTTAACAGGATCTTCCGGCTTAGTTACTTTATTGTTATGTCTGACTTGTACTGTAGTTAGATCAGCTTGTCCGCTGTTCGTATTTTTGTCAAAAGTCACATCATACTCTGCATCATTGTTTTCGTTATAATTTCCGGCAAGGAACTCACAACTTACTAAAGAAAACAAAGAAATTGTAATGAATATAGTAAATAGAATTTTGCAAGACATCTTCATATAAAACTTTCTCCCTTAAAACTCTAAATATAATTCCGGTATAGCACAAACGGAGATTATCTCTAATGTAAACTAAACCATATTAAAGTATTACACAGAAATTCCTGTTTTTCAAGTCTTATGTTTTCCAACATAATTAACCAATCTGCTTATTTGAAAAAACTATTCCGATTATATTATCGGTCGAAATTCATTAATTCTTGAAACATCATTCCATATAATATATATTTCTGCTCATGAAAATGAATTTTCGCTTTGTTATTGTTTTTTGCTGTTCGCTCGCTTGTGTTTTCTCTCTTTTTTCCTGTAAACCTAAAAAAAACACTGAATCGTTCAATGCGATGAATACATTTATGACGATTCAAGCATACGGCTCAAAATCTGAAGAAGCTCTTTCCGCTGTAAAAAACAGAGTGGAACAATTAGAAAATGAACTTTCCACAACCATGATTGGTAGCGACATTCACACTCTGAACGATGCAAATGGAAATACTGTCTCTATTCACGATGACACAGCTTTCTTGTTTAATTTCACACACAGAATGTACAAGGCAACGGACGGAGCTTTGAATCCGGCTCTCTATCCTGTAATTTCAGCTTGGGGATTCACAACCGGTGATTATCGGATTCCTGCAGAAAGTGAAATAGAGGAACTTTTGCTTAAAACCGATTTTTCTAAAGCTCAACTGATACAAAACGGTGATACACAAAATCTAAAGCTCGAACCTGGTATGAAACTTGATTTTGGAGCTGTCGGCAAAGGATATGCTGGTGACGAGATTGTCCGGATTTTACAGCAATATGGCGTAAAATATGCCCTTTTAGATTTAGGAGGAAATGTCCAGACTCTCGGAACAAAACCAGATGGTTCTTTATGGACAGTGGGAATTAAGAATCCGTGGGGTGGCGATGCCGTTTGCTCCATTAAAATTGCAGATAAAGCTGTTGTTACTAGCGGTGGATATGAGCGTTTTTTTACTGGAGAAGACGGAAAAAAATATATTCATATATTTGATTCAAAGACAGGTCACCCATGCGAAAGCGATCTATTGAGCGTTTCAATTGTCTGCAATGAAGGTTTATATGCCGATGCGCTAAGCACCTCGCTTTTTGTCATGGGTAAAGATAAATCAATAGAATGGTGGGGAGAAAACGGCGGTTTCGATTTTATACTGATAACAAAAGAAAACGAACTTTATTATTCATCAGGATTAACAGACAGCATTCAAGTTTTATACCCCTTTAATGCCGTCTATGAAGTAAAGCTGTAATTCTATTGGTTCTCTATACTTTCCGATTTAATGCCCGCTTCTGTTTCAGATTCAGCGGAGTCCGGACGGCTTTGAAGCGTTGCCTTTAATCTTGTGAAAAGATTTCCCTTTGTGTTTCTGAATTTGTCAGAAAGGGTTCTATAATATGAAAGCGAAAGACCCAAAAGCGAATTTTCCGGAGGCCGCAAAGAAGCAGCGCACTGGCTGAGCGCACTTACAGCAGAAAGCTTAAGGGCTTTTTCAATGCCGGACATAAGCGCACCCTGTGTTATTGAAAAATTCCATATAGTAAAAAGAACCTTGCCGTTTGCCACGAAAAGGCTCGAAATCAGAACAAAAAGCCACAGTGAAATATGCGGAATAATAAAGATTTTTCGTCCGCTTATTATCTGGAAAATAAACGACAACACCAAAGCAACACACAATACCGGGATTGAGCTTATAAAGAAGATACCTGCGCCGGCAGCAATAATCGCAACAGCAAGTCCAATCTGCAAAGCAGCACTCTTCTTTCCCGCGCTTACCGGTTTCTTTTCTGTCTGATTGGCAGTTATATCATTCTGCACGCTCTCTGTTCGATTTACAGTTTCACTTTCTATAGCCGCACAATTTTCCGGCACACTTGTTCCTATAGCTTCACCAGTCCATCCGGCTTTCATTACTTCCGCAATAAAAGCAGTAATGAGTCCGCTTACAGAATTGAATAAAAACATGGGTCCAAGAAGAGAGAACGTTCCCTGGCCCAGATACAGTGTGCAAAGGCTGATTTGAACAAACGCACTGAGCGCAGAGCCTGCCAGGGAAATACCATAAATACTCATTAGTTTTCCACGGCAAACTTTGTTCAGTTTGAAAAGAACAAACATAAGACATGCGCTTGAAACAGACTGTGCAAGTGAAATAAGAAAAAACGGAGAAAAAAGCGTTCCACCTGTCAGGCTCGCGGCGACGGCTTTTATTGCAGAAAGAAGCAGGAAAGCAGGGAAAGGCATTTCAAACGCCATAAGAATAGCAACATTTCCAAGGCCAAGCCGGAAAAACGGAATTATCCGGGGCAAAAGAAGCTCCGCATATGAAAAAAGCAACGTTAGTGCCGAAAGATACGCTATCCTTTTTTTATTCTGAAATCGCATCATATTCTCCGTTATCGTCCAATGTGATTGTTACGTTGTTCGGCAGACAAATAAGCGGCGAGCTCCATCCCTGGTTCACGCATATTTTATTTTTACACGGTGAATCAATTATATGAACTCTACCGTCTTTCACCTCAAAAGTGGTTTCACCCAAAGCACCTGTTACCGAATAAGTTCCGTCAGTTTCAGCGGAATACTCATAGAGCTCGCCGTTCGCCAAGACTCTTACCTTTGCGCCGCTCTTAGAAAGACTGCTGACAGTAAGAAAAACTCCGACCGCTACGAGCAAACAGAAAAAAACAAAGTCCAGCGGTCTTAGAGAAGAAAGCTTGAATTTCATGCGAAAAGTATAGTGCATCACGCATTTTAAGGAAAGTACGCAAGAAAAATCATTGTGATGCGCATAACTCTATAGAAATACAACGGATATCCAATTCTAAAAATCGGAAAACTTCTTGTATAAAGCGTAATTTTTTCAATTACATATATCATTTTGAGTGTTATACTTAACTAGATATGACACCGTTTCTTAGGAAATTCAGGAAATCTCTGCCTGTAATCATTTTTATTATTATCTTCGCGCTGCTAATGCTTCTTTCGTTTTTTATAATTCAAAATAACAATCAGATTTACAATGAACGGCAGTATATAGCAATGGTGAAACTTTCTGAGCGATATACAATCACAATGTATCAGAATTCCATGAAATATCTGACAAAAGTGTTTTCATTACGGTCTTTGGTACAAAGAGGTAATCTGTACACCGAAGATTTTTATCATCAGCTTGATATTTTAAAAAGTCCGTTGGTTACCGGTTTTACTTTCTCCTCATTGGGAATAATAAATAACGTATATCCGAAAGAAGGAAACGACTGGCAGATTAATTTAAATTATCAGATGTCATTTCCAGATAAAATTGATTTGCAGCAGCTCATAATGATTGACAACCCTTTCTTAATCGGTCCGTACACGACACCTTCAGGCGAGCAAGAGATCGCCGCAATTCTACCTGTCAATTATTTTGATGAAAACGGACAGTCGCATTTTCAAGGAACAGTATCTATCAACGTAAAATTTCCAGAGGTATACGAAGAAATTAATCTTTCTGATATTAATAAGGAAGGTTTTGCTCTTCGGATATGGAAAGAAAACCCTATCTCAGGAAAAACTCAAATAATTTTCGATACAGATATTTCTGTAGACAACGCACCTGCTAAATCCGCAATGACTTTCTCGAAAGAGTTTTTTGCAACTACATGGAATTTCACTTTTGTTCCATTAAAAACTTTTTTTGAATCATCAGATTTTTATACAACAGCAATTTTACTTATAATCGGCTGTTTTCTTTTCTCGTTCTTCGGATACATATTCACAAAAAGCATCCAAGCACAAGAAAAACAAAAACTTTACCAAATACAAGACAAACTTCTTCAAATTCAGGAACATACGATTTTCAGTCTTTCCAACCTTGTTGAGAACCGAGACAGCGATACAGGAAACCACGTCCGCAGAACTAGCAATTACGTTGAATTAATTGCGAAAAAAGCACAGGAGTGCGGATATAACAGTGATATTTTAACTGATCAATATATCGAGATTTTACGCAAGGCCGCTCCTATGCATGATATCGGGAAAATTATCGTTCCAGATTCAGTTCTAAAAAAAGAAGGAAAGCTTACTCCAGAGGAATTTGAGCAGATAAAGCGGCACACAACTGAGGGCGGCCGTATAATACAAGAGATTATAGCCCCTGTTCAGACAAAAGAATATACGCAGGTTGCCGTCGAAATAGCGACATCCCACCATGAAAGATGGGATGGGAAAGGCTACCCATACGGGTTTTCAGCGGAGAACATTCCGCTTAGCGCACGAATCATGGCACTGGCAGATGTTTTTGATGCACTCACAACAGTCCGCTGCTACAAAGCACAAATGCCGTTCAATCAAGCAATTGAGATAATAGAAGCAGGAAAAGGAACGCAATTCGATCCAACGCTCACTGAAATTTTCCTTCAAAACCAGTCAGAGCTTCAACTTCTTCTCAGCAAAAGCACAATCAACTAGAAAAAAAAGATTGCCGGGCGAGTTGCCCGACAATCTTATGCTGTAATGCATCCACCTTGTTTAGAATACGTTCAACCGCAAGCCGAAGCTCAGCTGCGGAATAACCGAAGCAATCTGTTCCTGAGAGCCTTCTTCATTCTTAACATCAGTAGGAATAAACCACACCTGCCCCTCTGTATAGAACGAGAATGTACTGAATACACTCCTGTCTTTGAACGAAACTTTCGGGAACTCAATCTGACCAAGAACTGCAGAAAGAATCTGCGGTTTTCCACTTTGCGTTTTAGTAAACATTGAAAAGTTTGCACCCAATGCAAATGATGCGCTTAACCATGCAAGATCAGGACCGAAGAAATAACTGAACGGTATAGACGCAATGTTTGCAAGCAGTTTCGCCCCAAAGACATGTCCACCATAGCGCATATTTACTTTTTCTCGATCCATATTAGGGTTAAGCAAAAGAACCATAAATTCATATTGACTATCAAGCATCTGTCCATACTGGAACTGAAGCTTTACGTTATCGTCGAAGAACGTAAGACCAAATCCTACGTCAAACATCGTAACACCCCAAACATGTGCATCCAAGTACAGTCCCTGAATGAACGAAGGCACTTCGTAATTCGCTTTGTCACCACTTCTAAGAGTAAGCTTTACTTCTTTCAGCGCAACATCGTCAGAAGAAAGACCAGCGAATGAAATCTCTTCATTATATCTTCCTGCTTCAACCGGTGTTATAAGCTTAACCTGCGGAGTACTCTTGTCTATCTGGAATATTGTGCGCGTAACAGCAGTCTCGCCGTTCTTCATAGTCGCACGGAGTATGGCGTGGTGAGTTCCTTCTGAGTATTCATCGTTTTCTATGCGGAATTTCCACTCAGGCTTTTTGCCGATATACGAGAAACTCTTTCCGTTATCAAGGCTTATCTCAATGCTTTCAAGCACTTTCTGCTGAATGATCTGTTTCTCGTATTTACTTGTTTCTTTTGAGGCTAAAGCTTCTTCATCGGATTGGGAGAGAATATACCCTGCCTCACCCGTAATATACGGACGGTCAATTGCGAAATCACCCATAACGAAGCTTGTTATCTTAATCCATGGACCTACGGAAGTATATGTAAAACTTTGCTCCGCAGAGTATATTACCATACCGGAGTTAAGTGTCGTTCGCACTTTGTATATATGCTCACCGTCAGTAAGTTTTTCCGGTGTAAGCTCGAACATATAATAGTTGGTTTCTGTTATGACTGTTGAGGCAACTTCCCTTCCATCCACTAACAGCGAAAGATTAGTAATCTGTTCTTCTGTTTCAACATTTCCATAAACATTGAAATTTCCAGACGTATGCTCACCATCGAGCGGATACAAAAGGTTCAGAACAGCTGGTTCGATTTGTGAATCAATCGAAACATTTCTAGAAACCCTGGTTACGTTATATGCCGCATCTTCTCCGGTTATTTCAACATTGTACATACCGTTCGGTAACGAAGAAATATCTATATCACAGTTAATGATTTGATCTATTTCAAGCTCCTGATATGCTAGATCCTCCGGAATAGCAGGCTGTGACAAATCCATATTGCGGATTTTCAAATAAAGCTTTTCAAGTCCTACGTTATCTGACATATGACCTGAAAGCGTAAGCACACCTGTCTTAAGACAATCATCATCGGCAGGAAGCTCCAGATTGATGTCCGGAGCCGTATTATCAATATTAACAAGGCTTGAGTACAATCCCTGAATATCGTAATTATCCCAAACCCTCAAGAATACGACGTGCGTTCCGTCCTGAATGATTCTTGTATCAAGCGAATAACTCCAGTCTGATGTTCCAACCGCATCCTGCCAGGTGTTTCCGTTATCAATCGATATTTGCACAAGTTTAATGCCGTTACCGTCAGAAGCCTGCCCAGTAATAGCAATTCTGCCAGAAAGAGATTCATCCAACGTAGGGGCAATTACCGCACCTTCCGGCTCTGCAAGAGATACGTGTATTGTCTTTGAGACCACATTTCCACGAACACCCAGAATATCTTCAGCGAATACAGTTATTGTGTGCTCATTGTCCGTAAGACTGTCGAGTTTTACATCAAAAGACCAGTTTGAAGCAGCATTTTTTGAACGAACTGGCGGAGCATCATCAATGCTGTACCAAACATATGAGTCTCCATCATCATCGTAGATAATACCAGAAACAGTGAAATCCGTCGTAATAACAGCATTATCTTCTGGCAAATGAATCTCAACTCGTGGTTTGTCTGATTCCAAATCGATTGTATAATTCTTTTCTTTGTAATCAACACTGTTTCCTGCCGCATCAGTAAACGAGAAATACAGATTTGAAGAAAGCGGTGAGTCATCAGAACCGATTATAAGAGAGACCACCGTTTTGTCACCAAAATTGATAATGACCGGCTCCGCTTCGTGAACAGCCGCACCGGAAGAAGCAGAAGCGTCACCAGGAATTCCGTCTCCTTGCTCTCCATCCTCCGATGTTCCTGCAATTTCTTTTTCAGCAGAAGTTTCCTCAACAACAGGAAGAATACACTTTCCATCAACAATACGGCCGTTATCCGTAGCTTTTACGACGAAAAGCGTCTTACCGTTTACAGAAGCTCCTTTCTCCGGCAAAACCATAGAGACAACCGGGGCCTGTGAGTCTTTTGCGATCGTAATCCGTTTCATCGTGATACGACCGGCATTATCTGTAACCCGTACATCAAGCGGAAGCATACCATCACGGAACGCTCTTATGCTTGCGTCAACGTTGTATGCGCCATCTTCATCTGCTTCAATTTTCTTCCAGTTCACACCATCGTAGATTGAGTATTCAACGGTTTTTATTCCGTTATTATCACTAGCCTCAATAGATATGGAAGCAGTCTCTTGCAGCCATGCATGATTCTTTGGAGACAGAATTTTCACCGACGGAGCCGAGAAATCCACAAGGAAAGAAATGCTGCCTGACTCGTACTCAATTCCTTCGCTATCTGTCACAGCAAGATGAACATCTTCGTAGAAGCCTTCTTTATTGGCTTTTATTTGTACAGTCTTATCTGTAGATACAACAGAAAGGCCTTCCTGTTCACAAACAACCTTTGCTTTAAAAGGCGCGGGAACATTTACGTATGCATATAAATCAGAATCACGGCCAAGGATATGCCCATACGCTTTGTCTTTGGGCATCGAATTAATCCAGTATATTTTTTCCTTGTCGTCAATACCAGCCTCAGGAGCAGCTCGTACAACAGAGATTGTTCCAGAAACCGTTTTCGTAAGAGTTTTATCAATAATGAAGTTAGCTGAAATTTCCGTTGAAACAGCCTCAAGATCTTTTAACGGTATATTGACTTCATGCTTGTTCGGTATGGCTATACCGTCATCGCCCATAACTTTCTGTACCTTACCAGAAGCTGTCGTTTTTTCTCCTATTGTGTATGTACATGATGAAATAGGTAAATCTGTATCAATAAGAACGCGCATGCTTGCAGTTTGATTCTTTGCTCCTGGTTCAGGAAGCTCAATCTGCATTCCAGACGTATACGGAACTCCGTCAACAGAATCGATAAACACAGTTACTTCGCCAGGGCGTATAATATCTGTTTTCAGCGCACTGGTTTTGCCCTTTACGTTCGCAAGTTTAATTTCTGCGCTCGATTTTCCAGCCGGGAACAAGCTATACGGAATTGCACCAGCTTCAGCGAAAAGGAAATCAACATCAGTGGACACAAGGCTTTTTCCTGCCACCATCAATGAAACAAAAGACAAAACATCCTGATAGTAGCAAGTGAAATAGAGCTGTTCGCCCTGAATCCAATTGATAGAGGGAGCTGCAGCAACTGGAGCCTTTGCTTTCGGGTCTTCCGGATCAGGTTCTGGAAGTGGCGATACTTTCTTTACAGCAGCAGCTTTTATTGTCTTTTTACTGCTTGAATCGACAGAAGCAAACTCAATTATTGTTATTCCCTCATCAAAAGAGGAAGCAGGAAGCTGCACAAAGAAATTGCCGTTACCGTACAAATCAAGTTTTTTCCAACTGCTCATATCGTCCGCTGATCTTATTATGCGGTACTCAACGGAAATGCTTCCTTCGTAAGTACCTTCTTCCTTTATAGAATCAGCGTCAAGCGAAAGTCTGTTTAGTTTTGCTCCAGCACCCGCAACACGACCACTTATGAAAACAGGGCTGAACCCGTCCAGAATACCAGCTTGTACTTGATCAAGAATAAGCTCTGGAGCCGGAACTTCCACCTTGAACTTAATAGAAGATGATTCGTAAACCAAATCTTTGTCGGTAGTAATAATAACTTTTTCTGGCGAAGATGTTCCAGCCTTTCCTGTAGATGTAAGGACTATGCTATTACCAGAAAGCTTTATTTTCGCAAATCCCTCATCTGGTTCCAGCACTGCAGAAACAGCTTTTCCACCAGTAAAATAACCGCTTACAGTTTTCGTGGTCTCAAAAGAAATCACGCCACTATCAATTGTGGAATCTGAGAAAACAACAGCACTAGAATCTCTGTTTTTAGTAAGATTTGTTCTATATATAAAGTATTTTTCTGTTACAGAACGATCATAAATATCGACCGCGCTTACTTCTATTTCTACCAATCCCCAAGGAGCAGAATCAAGCGGAATTTCATACGTTGATACTCCTTTTGAGTTTTTAAGGATTTTCGAACCAGCGTCCCTTCCGTTTATCGTCCACGAAATTCCGGTAAGCCCACACTCACTGGAAGCAGTTCCTTTAAGAACACCGCCCCTTTCTGGATGCAGCTCCATGCCAGGAACGTAATCTGAATCAGTATTTTTACCGGAAATCTTTTCTGTTACGGTATCCATCGTTACGACAGGCGCTTCTCCCATTACCGTAAACGGGAAGCTTTCCGTTTTTCCGACTACTCCATTTATATCGACCGCATAATACGAAAGCTTGTGATCTCCTACAGAAAGCTTTTCTTCCAAGGAACCGAATATATCTGTGTAGAAGACACCTTCCGTTTCTACCACATGTTCTTCAATATCTTTGTCTACGAACCAGTGCAGCTCCGAAACTCCGTCATCATCGGCAATCGTTCCACGCAAATAGAATTCGTCCTCAAACGTTGGACCAGTTTTTGCCGTCAAATCTATTTCCGGCTCAGAAATCGTTACGACCGGAAGATCAGCTTCCTTATCTACGGGTATCGTCCGGCTGACTTTTGTAATATTTCCAGCCTTATCCTCAACGGAAATGGTGAATTTAACTTTTTTGACGTTAAGATCGCTTATATCAAATTCTTTGAACCAATAAGGATTACCAGGGATTAGCTCGAACTGTCCTGTCTGTTTCTCAAATTCCCATGTAAGCGAAGAAAGACCTATAACATCGTATGCCGTTCCCGCAACCTGGAACAGACCATTTACGCTTTCATTCTCTTCCGGGGTAACAATAACAACATCAGGCTTTGTATTATCAACAAAGAAAAGATATGAAGTTACACCAAAAGACCCCTGATTATCTTCAGACCGGAACCAACAAACCTGCGCACCATCATCTAATTTTCTTGTATCGATGTTCAGGGTAAAAGTCCATTTGACTTCACGCTTATCATATTTTAATGAAATTTCTTCGAATGTTGTTCCACCGTCAAGCGAATATTCCAGTGATTTTATGCCGTTTCCATCGATTACCTGACCTTCCAGTTTTATTTTTCCAGAAACAAGCTCACCTATCGCATGATTATCAACTTCTGTCACAGGTTGAGATCTGTCCAAATGCCACGAAGCATTCACCGTCTCTCCACGAACTCCGTTTATATCCACTCCAGTAACTGCGACTGTATGCAGACCTTCTTCCATTTTTTCAGTATCAAGATAATATGACCAGAATTCCTTTCCTTCTGCACGGATAGGCCGTTCTTCATTGCCATCAAGGACTATCTCGACATAAGCTACTGCATCATCATCCACACAAGTACCAACGATGTTCAGATTTCCTGGAACCTTCTGGTTATTCTGCGGATTCGTAATTCCTGTAACAGGCAGATCAGAATTCGGATCAATATAGATATTATACGGTCCTACTACAGTCGTATTACCGCCTTTATCCTGCGCTGTCACCATTATATTGTAAAGTCCTGGCTTTTTTTCTTCTATTGGGAAAGTTTCCTGCCAACTATCAAGATTTTCGACAGAGATTTCTTCTGCTTCCCTTTTACCAGAAGCGAATAACAAACACGTTGATACTGCAAATGCTAAAAGTGTACATGCAAGATTTCTTTTTCGCATTGGTCAAATACCTCAAAAAAAAAATTTATTCTTTTAGTTTATCGGTAAAATTTACTAATAACTAAAGCATTTGTAAAGGGAAAATTCTCTAAAAACTAAAATTTTATCGTTTTCTTTAGATTTTTTGTGAATACTTGAGAATATGCAAATTTTAAAATCAACAACTCCCGACGCAATTATCGAGGTATCAAACCCTCGGCGCAAACAAATACGCTATTTAACGAGAAGCTGGAAAATCCTGTCCAGATCGTCGCGGCTGAAATATTCAATCTGTAATGAGCCTTTGTCCAGAGAGCCTTTTAGCTGTACTTTCGTTCCAAGAGCCTCAATGAATTGTTCTTCCAGCGATGAAATATCCGGGTCTTTCTTTTCTGTTTTTTTCGGCTTTACTTTAACAGCTGCTTTCCCGCCCCCGTTCAGTTCTGCGGCCTGCCGCTCTGTTTCACGGACGGACAAATCTTGACCAAGGATGCGCGCAAAAAGGATGCGCTGGTCAGCAGGGTTTGTAACAGAAAGCAACGCGCGGGCGTGACCTGCCGTTATTTCGTCGTTTGCGAGCGATGTCTGCATATTTTCAGGGAGTTTGAGCAAGCGGAGCGCGTTCGTCACGGTCGTGCGGTTTTTTCCGACACGGCGAGCAACTTCGTCCTGCGTAATGCCGCACATATCCATGAGCTTGCGGTATGCGAGTGCTTCTTCAAGCGCGTTCAGGTCTTCACGTTGGATATTCTCTATAAGAGCGATTTCCAGCTTTTTTTCTTCCGAAAAAGACTGAACGCGAACCGGAATTTTTTTAAGTCCTGCAAGTTTCGCTGCCCTTGTGCGGCGTTCTCCAGCGATAATGTAGTAATTGTCACCATCTGCTTTTTCAACAAGAACTGGCTGAATAACACCATTTTCCTTTATGGAGTCCGCAAGTTCCTGCAAAGCTTCTTTGTCGAATTCGGTTCGCGGTTGATGCGGGTTAGGCAAAAGCTTGTCTACATCAATCTCCATCTCACCAGAAGCAGCTCCGTTAGCCGCTGCGGTTGCCGCAACTTCGCTACCGACTTCTTTCTCGGCTTCTGACATAAGGGCACCAATCCCTTTTCCTAATCCGAACGAAGGTTTAGCCACGAAGAATCACCTCCTCAGCAAGACTTTTATAGCTTTTCGCACCCTGACAGTTCGGGTCATATTTACAAATCGGAATTCCGTGCGACGGAGCTTCTGAAAGCCGGACGTTTCGCGGAATAATCGTGTTGAAAACGGAGTCTCCGAAATAAGCTTTTACTTGCGTTACAACTTCCTGCGCAAGACGTGTACGCGAATCGTACATCGTAAAGAAAATACCGCCTATCGTGAGGCTCGGATTAATGGATTTCTGCACTTTCTTTACTGTCTGCAAAAGAAGAGAAATACCTTCAAGGGCAAAATACTCGCACTGCATCGGAATAAGAACAGCATCAGCCGCAGCAAGTCCGTTAAGGGTAAGAATACCAAGTGACGGAGGACAGTCTATAAGTATGTAGTCATATTTATCTTTTACCGGATCCAAGCTTCTCTTAAGGAAAAAATCTCGCTCTTTCTGACCGACAAGCTCAATAGCCGCACCGGACAAATCGATTGAAGCCGGGATAGCGTCCAGATTATCAACAGCTGTATGTCTTATGACCTGATCTGCAGAAGCCTGACCAGCCATAAGCTCATAAACGGTAGGCTTTTCTTTTGAAAGACCTACACCGGATGACATATTTCCCTGAGAATCGAAATCAACAAGCAAAACTTTTTTCCCGGCTTCTGCCAGATACGCACCTATATTGATGGCAGAGGTTGTTTTGCCAACTCCACCCTTCTGATTAACGAAAACGTAGACCTTACCCATAAAAAATAGTATATCATTTTTTTTCCTTTACGTATATATTGTTTTTATGACTGATATTCAGGCAATCGTTGAAACACTTCCTGCTCATATTGTATATGCGGCGGATAATTACAGAGAAATTCAAATAAACAAAGCTGTCGCCGGTGATCTTATGAGTGATATTCTTGTTTCCGTAAGTTCAGGTTATCTTCTTGTAACAAGCCTAGCTACAGAGCAAGCGGTGAGAACGGCAGATATTGCGTGTGCCGTAGCTGTGCTGCTTGTAAACGACAAACTTCCTACTGCCGGCATGAAAACTCTTGCGGAAGAAAGCGGAATAACGCTGCTGGCAACTCCGCTCCCTATGTACGAAGCTTGTATCGCGCTCAATAAACTTGGGATATAAATCATAAAAAGAATGAAGTTTCTTTCAGAAAAAGATGATGTAATAACAGCGGTTCTCTCAAAACCGGCGAAAGCTGCCGAGCAGTTGCAGAACAAGGATAACGCAGTGCGCATTGGTGACGCTCCAAACGGAGCCGCCCGCACGAAAGTAAAGATACGAAAAGCGGGATTTTCTGGTGCATCAGGCGCATCCAGTTCAACCACCGCGTCCGGTGACATTTACCGCACCGAAACGACTGCAGGTACACAAGTTTTTCACGGAAAATTGGAGCGCGCCGAGCTTGATGACTTTCTCGCCACCAACATTCCAGCTGCTTTCAAAAACGCCGTCATAGAAACAACCACAGAAACCATCACGATTCTTGCAAACAAAAAGGGAAAATGTACCGTTCTGAGAAAGAAGAAAAGCGCACAGCAGAGGGGAGAAGCAACGGCGCGCGAAGCCAGATCAGAATATGCGGCAAATGCGCTTTGTGCAACTTTCGGCAGATCCGCATCAACTGCACCTGACATGCGGAACGTTCAACTTTTGTCTGCCGAAATGTTGGCCGCAGGCAAGACAATGCACCTTTCACAGCCACATGACAGGCAGAAAAACTATCTTCTAAAAGAGGGTGCGCCTGTCGAGTTTCTTGTTCGGCTCGGCATAATGACACCCGACGGCAAGATTCATGCGCAAAAATATAGCAAGTTCCGTCAGATTAACCGCTTCCTTGAATATGTTGACGATATTTTGCCAGAACTGATGGAACAGCCAGGACAAACTGAAAACCCACGAAATGCGACTTTACCAAATATGGCTCGCGCGGAAAGCCAAAAAACCGGCACGCAACCCGAAACTGACACAACCCCAGAAGCACCCGCTCCCACGACTCGCGCCCTTGAAATCGTTGATTTTGGTTGCGGAAAATCGTACCTGACGTTCGCTGTTTATTATTACTTGACGGTCATAAAAGGAATGCCCACGCACATTACGGGCATCGATCTAAAAAAAGATGTTATACAGCACTGCAAACAGCTCGCATCCGAATGCGGCTACAAAGGCATGGATTTTATTTGCGGAGAAGTTGCCGATTTCAAGGGCAGCGAGCATCCCGACTTAGTGATAACGCTCCATGCTTGCGACACCGCGACCGATTACGCACTTTCTTATGCAGTGAAAAACGATGCGAAATGCATACTTTCCGTTCCGTGTTGCCAGCATGAGCTTAACAGTCTTTTAAAAAAGCGCGTGCCTGATAACGCTTTTTCCACAATGTTCAAATACGGAATCATAAAAGAACGGCTTTCCGCGCTCGCCACAGACGTTATGCGCGCGGAACTGCTTGAAAACTCCGGCTACAGTACGCAAATACTGGAGTTTATCGATATGGAAGACACGCCCAAGAACTTACTGATACGGGCGACAAAACGTGCCAAACACGCCAAAAAAAGCGACCTTTCCGCATTGCAAAGTGCGCTCGGACAGACCATCACGCTTGAAAAACTTCTTAGCCAGGAAGAATGAGGGCGCGGGGGAAAGAAACCTCGTAAGGGCAGAACTATGTGCACTGCCCGTCGAGGTGTCGTTTCCCCGCCTATTTCCTTATTACTTTTTGTAAATCATAAAAAACCTGACCAGAATGACTAACTTTTTCTTGACATATCTGTTTTTTGTTCTATAATTAACTTAGTCATGTTGACTAAGAATTGTTTTAAAGGCGGTGTGCCATGTGTCAGATGAATGTATTGGAAGCAAAGACAAATTTTTCAAAGATAATTGGAATGCTGGAGCGCAAGGAAGAGAAAGAAGTAATTGTCGCCCGCGCAGGAAAACCAGTGGTGAAAATTACTCTATATGAGAAAAAGAAAACATTTGATGAAATCTTTGGAATCGCTAAAGGAAAATTTGTTGTACCTGACGATTTTGATGAGCCTGATGAAGAAATTGCACGTATGTTCGGAATGATTGATTAAGGAGATGGTTAATGAAAAAAGATTTTCTATTACTTGATACTCATATCATACTTTGGATGCTTTCTGGTGATGAGAAACTGTCACAAAGGGCAAGAAAACTTATAAGTGAAAATATCGATTCAATTTATTACAGCATCGCATCGATGTGGGAAACACAGATAAAACATGGCAGAAAAAAGCTTTCCTTTTCTGGCATTGATTTTCTGCACTATTGCGAACAATCTGGATTTCATAAACTCCCAATTGATGATCTTCACGTTGCGGCACTTGCTGGCTTAGTCCGCGACGAGAACGCACCTCCTCACAGTGACCCGTTCGATCGCATTCTTCTTTCACAGGCAAAAGCCGAAGGTTTTCATTTCGTAACGCATGATCCGCTTTTTCGCGGTTACAACGAGAACTGCGTCATTGAAGTTTGAACAAGCTTCGCGCCACTCTTGCAATATGAACCACTTCATTTTTTCAGGAACAACTGATACAATTCATCATTATGACTGATATAGAAATTGCACAGCAGAACAAAATGGACCCGATTGTTGACATCGCGGCGAAAATCGGGCTCACGGAAAACGATATAGACCTGTACGGAAAATACAAAGCAAAACTTACCATAAAAAAAATACGAGAGTTACAGAGGAAAGGAAAAAAGGGAAAACTTGTCCTTGTTACGGCTATTACGCCTACGCCCGCCGGTGAGGGAAAATCCACAGTGTCTGTGGGACTTGCGGACGGTATGCGCCGCATCGGGAAAAACGCGATTCTTACGCTTCGCGAGCCTTCTTTGGGGCCGTGCTTCGGAATTAAGGGCGGTGCTTGCGGCGGCGGATATTCGCAAGTAGTTCCGATGGAAGATATAAACCTTCATTTCACTGGCGACATCCATGCAATTTCGATTGCGACAAACTTGATTGCCGCTTTGATAGACAATCATATTCATCAGGGAAATGTGCTTGGAATTGACCCGCGAACCGTCACATGGAAAAGATGCGTAGACTTGAACGACCGCGCGCTCAGGAAAGTCGTTATCGGACTTGGCGGCTCCACAGAAGGTGTTCCGCGCGAGGACGGCTTTAATATTGCGGTTGCGAGCGAAGTAATGGCGATAATCTGTCTTTCACGCACAATTTCCGAGCTGAAAGAGCGTCTTAATAAAATCGTAATCGGCAAAAACTACGCTAAAGAGCCAGTCTTGCTCGGACAGCTGGGCATTTCTGGTGCGGTTGCGGCTTTGCTCAAAGATGCTATTCGCCCGAACCTTGTGCAGACACTCGAAAAAACGCCGGCTTTTATTCACGGGGGTCCGTTCGCAAACATTGCGCACGGCTGCAATAGTGTGAACGCCACCGAATGTGCCCTTGCGCTCGGTGACTACGTTGTTACAGAAGCTGGTTTCGCAGCCGACCTTGGCGCAGAAAAGTTCTTCGACATAAAATGCCGCACAGCCGGTCTTAAGCCGGATGCAGCCGTTATCGTCGCTACGGTGCGTGCTCTTAAAATGCACGGTGGCGTTAAAAAGCCTGACCTTGCAAAGCCGGATACAGAAGCTCTCTCGCGTGGTTTCTGCAACTTAAAAGCGCATATCGGGAACCTTAAGAAATTCGGAGTTCCGGTAGTCGTCGCTGTAAACAAGTTCGTAACAGACGCAAGCGAAGAAACGGAACTGCTTATATCTCTTTGCAAAAAAGAAGGCATTAAGGCAATTCTTTGCGATGGATGGGGCAAAGGAAGCGAAGGCACAGCGGAACTTGCAACGGAAGTTTGCGCCATTTGTGACGCAGGAAAATCGGATTTCCACTTGCTTTACCCGGATTCCATGAGCCTTGAGGAGAAAATCTACACGATTGCACACGAGATATACCATGCAGCAGAAGTAACTTTCTCCGCCGAAGCGAAGAAGCGTCTTTCTGACTATACGGCGCAAGGATATGGGAATCTGCCGGTCTGCATGGCAAAAACGCAGTACTCGCTTTCGCACGACAAGTCGCTGCAAGGTGCGCCGGAAAACTACTCGTTCCCGATTCGCGACGTAAGGCTTTATGCAGGCGCAGGCTTTATCGTGCCGCTTTCGGGCGACATAATGACGATGCCAGGCTTACCGAAAACTCCGGCGGCACTCACAATAGATGTTGACGACGACGGCGTAATCTCCGGGCTGTTCTAAAACGCGACAGGGGCCATTTTCGGCTTGTCAGCCCGTGGCCGCCAAGCCGAAAACCGCGCTATCCAGGGCTCCGCCTATCGGCTTCCTTCCTGCACGAGCAGGACATTCTGACCGTCCCGCTCCGGAACGCACTTCGTGCGCCCTTCCTATCGCTTGTCCGTTGTCAGCCCAAATTCGATATTTTTTTCTCTTTTTCGCGTAAATCTCCATTTCGCCTATTGTTAAATTCGACTTTGCTCCTTAATACAGGAATATTGCAGTTTATCTGTAATTTGGAGGACTTATCATGAAAAAAACACTGATTGCAGCAGTTCT
>JAEEGL013907050.1_pt1 | contig 22089 bp, 21 predicted proteins | sample 9134231 | NCBI WGS metagenome assembly JAEEGL01 (sample SAMN16246548, study PRJNA631951) | gut metagenome | biome: gut microbiome; feature: rumen; material: fiber-attached | host: Bos | place: Iran: Karaj | collected 2018-10 | reverse complement strand
CGACATAGGTCGTGGTGGTGGAGGTGCCGAGGCAGGCGCCGCAGACGGTGGCGATGGAGTCGGCCATGAACATCTTGTCGATGCCGTCCACGTTGCCCTTCTCATCCACCATGCCAGCCTTCTGGGATACGCCGATGACGGTACCCATCGTGTCGAACATGTCGATGAAGAGGAAGGTGAACACCACGGCGAGCATATCCCAGCTCAGGATGCTGCCCCACTCGAACTTGCAGAAGATGGGAGCCACGCTGTCGGGAGCGGAAATGAAGCCGGAGAAGTGGGTGAGGGCCGCGCCGTCCGGTCCCTTGCTGAAGAGGCCGATGAGCGTGGTGACGAGGATGCCGAGGAGGATGCCGCCCTTGACTTTCAGGATCACGAGCGCGCCGGTGATCACGATGCCGATGATGCCGAGCAGCGCTGCCCCGTGGGTGATGTCACCCAGGGAGACGAGGGTCGCGTCGTTGTTGGCGATGATGCCGGCGTTCTGAAGGCCGATGAAGGCGATGAACAGGCCGATACCTGCGCCGATCGCATGCTTGAGCGAGAGCGGGATCGCGTTCAGGATCCAGGAACGAACCTTGGTCAGCGTGAGGATGATGAAAAGGAGACCCTCAATGAACACGGCGGTCAGCGCAAACTGCCAGCTGTGTCCCATCGTCAGGCAGACGGTAAACACGAAGAAGGCGTTCAGACCCATGCCCGGGGCGAGGGCGAACGGCTTCTTGGCGTAGATCGCCATGACGAGCGTACCGATCAGGGCAGCCAGGGCCGTGGCGGTAAAGACGGCTCCCCGGGGCATATCCAGGGCGCTGAAAATGTTGGGATTGACAGCGAGGATATACGCCATCGTCAGGAACGTGGTGATACCTGCTACAATCTCAGTACGGACTTTGTGCTGTTCGGAATCAAAGCCGAACACTTTCTGCAGGAAAGTACTCATATGTCAAAGGATTAGAATACCCATTTCCAGCCGAGGCAAGGCATCACATGGAAGCCTTCCATCCCGGCGAAGTTGTAGCTGAGTTCCACCTCGCCGCCGATGTTGCAGTGATCAAAGATCTGGAACCAAACCTGGGGCTCGGAGAGGATCACGAGATGCTCATATTCGCACCAGAAATCCACAAAACCGGAAAAGCGGAGACCGCTCAAGCCGAACAGATCCTGGCAGCCCCAGACTGTCGTAAACTGCATGGGCACTTTGCAAGGCAGATTGACGAAGTGCTTATAGAGCAGTTTGAAGTTGAGCGTGTTCTTGAAATCCTTGCTGTGAAGGAACCAATCCACACCGGTCAGGAAGGCGCTGTTGACCGGGAAGGCACCGTAGCCGACTCCGGGAACGCCATCGAGGTTACCCCAGGTACCGAAACCGCCGTTGTACTCGATCTGCCAGCTGAGCGGCGCCAGTGCACTGTCACCCCAGAAATTCAGGCAACGGGCAATCTCGAAATACGTGTTGTTAGGGGATACTACCTTGTTGTTGGCGTCACGATTGTTGTAATCGTAATCGAGGAAGAAGAAGGTGTTGCCCCATTTGTCAACATGGAAACCCTCGAGGGTGGTGGTGAAGTGTTTCCGACCGAAGTCGTAGAAGGTTTGGAAGTTGGTTTGTGCCTGGGCGGTAAACCCGAAGGCGAGCGTGGCGAACGCCACTAGGATGAAAGATTTTTTCATAAGATTTGTATATCGTTAGAAAAATAGTTTCCCGTTTACAAATTTAACGAAAAATGGACGGGATCGCCCGTCCATAAGTCGAAGTTATTTACAAACTTATCAACAGTCTCCTCGTCCGGAGTCGGCCCAGATATACAGTTTATCTCCCCGACGAAGCCGCATCCCGTCAGGTACGGCGAGAGAGCAGCGGACCCCTTTCCCGGCCTGGGCGACCGGCTCAAAGTCCACCCGCATGTCCTCTACGGTGAACTGTACCACCCCGGTGGTCGCCCCGATCACCATCACTTCGTCGCCTACTCGCAGCGGCCGGGTTTCCACCGTGATCTCCGCTACGTTGATGCGATCAAACCAGTTGCTGACCTTGCCGCAGTAGATTTTCATCTTGGTTGCGTGGCTGCCATACACCTCGCTCCATTCTCCCAGGCGGGCCCCCTGGTAGTAGCCGTCCCAGAATCCTCGGTTGAAGACTTCCGCGAGCTCCGTTTTCAGAGAAGCCGCGAACTCCGGCGTGTAGCTTCCGTCGCAGACGGCATCGGCCGCCCGGCGGTAACACTCGGCCGTGCGGCGGACATATTCTGCGCTCCGTGCGCGTCCTTCGATCTTGAAGACCCGCACGCCCGCATCCACGATCTTGTCCATGAACTCGATGGTACAGAGGTCCTTAGGGGACATGATGTATTTGTTGTCGATGTCCAGCTGATAGCCCGTCTCCAGGTCCGTTACTTCGTAGCCCCGGCGGCAAATCTGCATGCAGGCGCCCCGGTTGGCCGAGGAGCCGGTCGCCTGGAGGCTGAGATAGCATTTGCCGGAAACGGCCATGCACAAAGCGCCGTGGGCGAACATCTCGATGCGCACAAGCTCTCCGGACGGGCCCGTGATATGCTCACGGACGATAGCCTCATGGATCTCCTTCACCTGGAACAGATCCAGCTCCCGGGCCAACACAATCACGTCGGCAAATCGGGCCCAGAAGCGCAAGGCCTCGAGGTTGGAGACGTTCAGTTGGGTGGAAGCATGGACCTCCAAGCCGATGCTGCGGCAGTATGCAATCGCAGCCATGTCTGAAGCGATCACCGCCGTCACGCCGGCTTCCTTGGCCGCATCCAAGGTCCGGTATGCATCGGCCAGGTCGTTCTGATACAGGACAATATTGAGCGTCAGATAGCTTTTGAGCCCGTTTTTGCGGCAGATGCGTACCACCTCGGGCAGGTCTTCTGCCGCAAAATTATTCGCCGAGTGAGAACGCATATTGAGTCGGCCTACGCCGAAATACACGGAGTCGGCCCCACCCTGTATAGCCGCTTGCAAGCAGTCGAAACTGCCGGCGGGGGCCATGATCTCCAGTGTTGTCTTGTCCATTGGCACAAATATACGGTTTTTGTGAGGAAAGTGCCGCCGGGCTAAAACAATTCCTGTAAAACCCGGAGGGAGCGGATGTCGAGGGTGGATTCGGTGTGGTGGGAGAGGTAGCGGATGAAGATGTCGCAGAGTTCGCTGCGACGTTCGCCGGACAAGGGAAGGAGCATGGTCCCTTCGAAGTCGGAGTCCAGCAGGGCTTGGATGTCGCGCAGGCGCTTGCCGGCGAAAGGGGCCAAGTTTTCCTCAGATGGGGCAAAGCCCAGTTCGGAGGAAAACTCCAGCAACCAGCGCAGGTGGAAATTGGAGAAATCTTTCTCCATGGCATCCAGCGTGCGAATGCTCCGCTCACACCAATCATACAGGCCATCCTCCGCCATCCCGTCCCGGACCGTCCGGTACAGGACCTCACTCATGAACAGGACGATGGCGTTTTTGTAGGCATTCTGCCGCAGGCTCATCAGCGGCCAGGCCTGGATGAAATGAAAGGCCCGCCATAGCTCGGATTTGGGATTCTCGGAAATGTCCGCCTCCACAATGCTGAGCGGCTGGAACATTCCCAGGGACGCGCCCTTGCCAAGGTGGACGATAAAACTGCGCCGGCCCCACTCGCGACTGAGCGTGTGGATCACGATCGCCGTGTCTTTGATCTTGGTGTAGCCCAGGAGGATGAGACGCGCGTTGTGGTTCATAGGTTGTCAGACTTCGGCGAAGTGTTCGTGAAGCCAGGCAGCCATGGCTCGCAGGGACTTGCCACGGTGTGAGATGGCGTTTTTGACTTCCTCTCCGAGCTCGGCCACCGTCTGGCCCGGGAAGTCGTCCGGCACGAAGACGGGATCGTAGCCGAAGCCCTGCGTCCCGGCCCGCTTCAGGGCGATGTGGCCTTCCAGACAACCCTCGAAGAAGTGCATCTTCCCGTCGATGATAAGCGTCACGACATTCTTGAATCGGGCGGTCCGCTTCTCGTAGGGGACTCCTTCCAGTTCACGCAGGAGTTTGCGGATGTTGGCGTCGAAGTCATGCCCTTCGCCGGCATAGCGGGCGCTGTGCACCCCGGGCGCACCGCCCAGCGCATCGACTTCCAGCCCCGTATCGTCGGCAAAGCAGTCGCAGCCCAGCCGCTCATACAGGTACATCGCTTTCTGGATGGAGTTCTCTTTCAAGGTTTCCCCCGTCTCGGGAATATCTTCGTCGATCCCCAGATCGTGCGGTGTCAGCAGCGTGAATTTCTCTCCTAGGATTTCCCCGGCTTCGCGGAGCTTTCCGCGGTTGGCCGTCGCAAAAATGATTTTCATACGCACAAAAATACTAAATTTGCACAACTTCGTACAGTTTTTGCTAGGCAAGTTGTCCGTCGGCTGCCATGCGGCCGGAAAAGAATCGAAATATGAAGAAAATCACTATAATCCTGGCTGCACTGGTCTTGTGCGCCGCTTCTGCCACCGCGCAGACCAAGAACTTCGAACTCGGCAAATGGACTGAGATCCAGAATGCCATCCTCAAGGAGTTGAACCGGTCCTATGTAGACTCACTGCCGATTGCCCGGATTGAGCGGGCGGGGATCGACGCCATGCTTGAAGAGCTGGATCCCTATACGATTTATATTCCTGAAGAAGAAGCGGAAGATCTGCAGATGATGCTCAATAAGACCTACGGTGGCATCGGTGCAATCATCTACAAGCCGGAGAAGGATGGTCCCGTCTTTATCAATGAGCCCTATGCCGGTTCGCCGGCCGTCAAGGCCGGCCTGAGATGCGGCGATGAGATCTTGGAGATCGACGGGGTCAGCGTCGCCGGCTTGGAAACAAAGGCCTGCAGTGACCGGATGAAGGGCAAGCCGGGTACGAAGGTGCATTTCAAGATCCGTAAAGTCCGCACGGGCCAGGTCGAGGAAGTGGATGTCGTGCGTGAGCGCATCCATCTGCCGGATATCGAGTACGCCGCCATGCTGGACGATACGACGGGCTACATCCTTCAGACCGGGTTCACGGAGAAGGTATCCAACGAGCTGCGCAATGCGGTCCTATCGCTCAAGGAGCAAGGGATGAAACAACTAGTCCTGGACCTGCGCGGCAACGGTGGCGGCCTGCTCAGCGAAGCGGTCAACATCGTCTCTCTCTTCGTTCCGAAAGGCTCGGTCGTCGTCTCAGCCAAGAATAACCAGGGACAGGAGGCTAGTTATAAGACTACCTTCGACCCGGTCGATACCGAATTGCCGGTCATCGTCCTGGTAGATTCCGGGACTGCCTCTTCGGCGGAGATTGTATCCGGCGCCCTGCAGGATTACGACCGGGCTGTGATCATGGGTCGCCGCACGTACGGAAAAGGCCTCGTGCAGAGCATGCGTCCGCTTCCGTATAACGGCACGATGAAGGTCACGACGGCGAAGTATTATACGCCCAGCGGCCGCTGCGTGCAGGCGATCGACTACAGCCACCGCAATGAGGACGGCAGCGTGGGGCACATCCCCGACTCGCTGACGACCGAGTTCAAGACCGCTCATGGGCGGACGGTGCGCGATGGCGGCGGCATTACGCCGGATGTCGAGCTGCCGGTCAAGGACTACAGCCGTCTGGTTTATTCCCTGGTGTATGGCGGTATCCTGGAGCAGTATGCCCTGCACTATGTGCGTCAGCACGCGAGCATTCCGGCCCTGGAGGACTTCCATTTCAACGATGCCGATTATGCGGATTTCATCGCTTTTGCCAAGGATAAGACGTTTGACTACCGGTCCAGCGCCAAGACTTATTATGACCAGATGAAGAAAGAGCTGGAGAAGGATGGCCTGGCTGAAGGGATGAAAGATAAACTGGACGCCATGGAAAAGGCCTTGGACATGGATAAGGAGACCTTCCTGAAGTTGAAAAAAGACGAGATCATCCCCTTCATCGAGGAAGAACTCGCCGTCCGTTATTATTTCCAGGAAGCTGGGATCAAGGTGCGCCTGCGCTACGATGACCAGCTAAAGAAGGCCCTTGAGACAGGAGCTGCTATCCCTGCAGCGTAGCGATCATATCGTCCAAAGTGGCATAGATCATCGGAGCTGTAGCTTCCGTCAGGCTGCTGCAGCTGACTGCACTGGAGATTTGAAAAGGTATTTGCGCGGCCTCGGTTTCGAGGTCGCGTCCTTTTTGGGTCAGCCGGACCAGTACCTGGCGTCCGTCGCAACCGGCTGCGGACTGTTTTTCCCGTACTATCAAGCCTTCGGCTTCCATGCGCTTTAGCAGGGGAGTGACCGTATTGGTCTCAAGGAGCAGATGCTTGGCAATGTCGTTGACGGGTTGGGCATCCTTTTCCCACAGTACCATCATGACGAGGTACTGTGGGTAGGTGAGTCCGATCCTGGACAACAACGGGTGATACGCCTGCGTGAGCAGCCGGGAGACCGTGTACAAGCGAAAACAAAGCTGATTGTCCAGTTTCAGTTGCGGGATCATAGCATCGCGGCAATTTTCTCGTCGAGGGCTTCCGGTTTGGTAGTCGGAGCAAAACGCTCGATACGGGTCCCGTCACGGGAGATCAGGAATTTGGTGAAGTTCCACTTGATGGCGTTGCCAAAAGTCCCTTTGGCTGCGGACTTGAGATAGCGGTAGATCGGATGGGCACCATCGCCGTTGACTTCGATCTTGGACATCAGCGGGAAGGTCACGCCGTGGTTGAGGCGGCAGAACTCCGCGATCTCCTCGTCGGAACCGGGTTCCTGGTGGGCGAACTGGTCGCAGGGGAAACCGATGACCACGAGTCCCTGGTCCTTGTATTTTTTGTAGAGGGCCTCGAGGCCGTCATACTGAGGGGTGAAACCGCACTTGGATGCAGTGTTGACAATCAAGAGCACCTTGCCTTTGAAGTCGGCGAAGTCGACCTCGGCGCCCTTGTTGTTCAGAGCTTTGAAATCATAGATCGTTGCCATGTCGTTTTGTGCGTAAGCGGCGGCTGATAGCAAGAGCATGAGAGCCGCCAAGAGTTTAACTTTCATTTATTTAGATTTGTTTGATGAGCCAATTCTCGCGGCCGATGAGCTGGATCAAGCCAAGCTGCTCCTGGCTCCAATACATATCTTCCTCTTCGTCTTTGTAGTAACCCTTGAGAAGGTCGAAGGTAGTCATGTCATCGGAGAGGGAAAGCGTCATCTGGCCGAGGATGGGGACTTCGCGCTCGGAGATTTCAAGGTCAGCCTTGAGGAACTCGATGGGATCGGTGTAAATCGTCTGGGCAGGAGCGGCCTCGACTTTCGCTTCGCCGCCAAGGTCGATGATGCGGTCGATGAACTGGTCAACCCAGCCCATTTCTTCGGTAGCGTGCTCGGCATACTTTTCGGCGAGTTTGTTCAAGCCCTGGGAGGCGAAGACCTTACCCTGGACTTTGTGGGCGAGAGACTGGGCGGCGAGGCCGGTAGCGTAGGCCTGCAGGATTTCGATGGATTTCTGTGCGTTCATGGTTGTTTTTGTTTATTGTTGTTTGTCTATTTGTGTCGTTTGCGATACAAAGGTAGTAATTAAAATTTATATCGCAAGCGATATTTTAATTTTTTTGCATTTTTTTGCTTGCAACGTCGCTCTTTTGCAATCGAACAAGAAAGGTTGTATATTTGTTTGATAAGATAATAACAGTTAAAACTATACCTTCTATGAATCAGAAAGAATACGCAATCGGCGTGGATGTGGGTGGCTCCCATCTCTGTTCTGCCGTGGTCGATCTCGACCGGAAAGCTTTGTGCAGTGAGCCGGTCCTTACTCCGATGGACAGCAGCGGCCCTGCCGAAGATATCCTGAAATGTTTCAAGGAGAATCTTCAAGCTACCATGCAGGCCTTCGGGCAGAAAGTGGATCAGATCGGCCTGGCGTTCCCCGGTCCCTTCGATTATGAAAAGGGTATCCCGTGGATGGAACAAAAATTCCAGCATCTCTATGGCCTCAATATGCCCGAGGAGTTGCGCAAGCAGTTGGGTGATGATGCGATCGATTTCAAGTTCATCAACGATGCTTCGGCCTTTGCTCTCGGCGAATGCTTCTGTGGCAGCGGAAAGGACCGTCACCGCGTGCTGGCGCTGACTCTCGGTACGGGGGTCGGCTCCGGTTTCGTCGTGGACGGGGTGTTGGATGAGCACTCCGAAAAGGTGCCCGAAGGGGGAGAGGTTTGGAATCTGCCCTTTGAGGATACCATCGTGGACGCGAGTTTTTCCACCCGTTGGGTCGTCGGCCGCTACCAGGCGCTGACGGGCAAGACGGTTCCCGGCGCCAAAGAGGTCGCACTGGCTTGCAAGGCAGGGGAAAAAGAGGCGCAGCAGCTGTTCTGCGAATACGGCGCCCGGATGGCAGCCTTTGCTGCACCGGTGCTTGAGAAGTTCGGTGCCGACACGCTGATTTTGGGCGGCAACATCTCCCGCAACTATGCGCTCTTCTGCGAGCCCCTGCTCGCGGGACTGCCGGAGGGCGTCGAGGTTCGCACTTCTGCGCTGCTGGATCAGGCTGCCATGATCGGGGCCGCTTCCTTGTTCAAGGCGGAATAGCCGAATGCCTTCCATGAAACGTCTGTTGTTGGCCCTGCTGCCGGCTGCTCTGCTGCTTTCTTGCCAGGAGGACCCGGAGGTCTTGTTCCTGCGCGGGATTGCGGAAGATCCGCTGATGGTGCAGGTGGACTCGCTGGCCCAAGCGATTGCCGCGACGGGATTCAATGCGGGCTCCAAGTACAAGGAGGTGTGGATCCGTGATTTCAACACCTTCCTTGCCCTGTCCCTGTCGGTCTGCGACACGGCGCAGATCCGCGATGCGCTGGACACGTTCCTGGACTTCCAAGGTCCGGAAGGGGACATCCCGGATGCTTTCGTTCCCGCCGCGGATACGGCTGCCGTACCCTACAGATATCGTTTCAGCCGTTTGCGCCCCCGGCTGGCTGCCCACAAAAACACGGTTGAAACGGACCAGGAGTCTTCCCTGGTCCAAGCTGCGCGTCAGTATGTGGACCGGACCGGAGACAAGGAATGGTTGTCTTCTGTACGCGGCGGTAAGACCGTTCTCTCTCGCTTGCAGGATGCGATGGGCTATCTCCGGAAACAGAAATGGAACGAGGCATACGGCTTGATCACCGGCGCCACGACGGCGGACTGGGGCGATGTGCAGCCGGAGCATGGCTGGGGCGTCGAGATCGACGAGAATACCCACTACACCATTGATATTTATGACAATGCGATGTTTGTCCTGGCTCTGGATGACCTGGCTGCCCTCTGTCGGGCTGCGGGTGCGGACAGCCTCGCAGCGCCCTGGATCGCCTTGAAGGAGGAGGTCTCCGCCAACGTGCGCCGGCATCTCTGGGACCCGGACCGGCAGAAATTCCACCCCCATATCTATCTCGGCGAATCTCCTTTCCCGGAGACCCTGGACGAGGAGGCGATCTACTACCATGGCGGGACAGCCGTGGCTGCGCTGGCGGGATTGCTGAGTCCGGAAGAGATCGTTGCAGCCAACTCCCGGATGCTGGATAACGTCGCTGCTGCCGGTGCGCAGAGTGTCGGATTGACCTTGTACCCGGCTTACCCGTCCGGCAGCTTCGCCAATCCGATGATGGGGGCCTGGCAGTATCAGAACGGCGGTGACTGGACTTGGTTCGGCGCCCGCTGGATCTGGGTTCTGGCCCGAAATGGGATGGTGCGTGAGGCTTATGACGAGCTGCGGCCCATGCTGCAGCGCGTCGTGGATAGCGGCGGCTTCTACGAATGGTACAAGCTCGACGGCACTCCCGTCGGCTCCGGCACCTATCGTGGTACTGCGGGCGTCCTCTTCACTGCCAACGAACTCCTCCGCATCGCTGCTGCGGAAAAACTCACCACCCAGGAATGAATCCGACAGCCGACTATACCCTGACGATCCTCGTGCCCGTGTACAACGAGCAGGAGGGATTGCCGGCGCTGGAGGAGCGGCTGGCGGCGTATTTGACCCAGTGCCCGGTACGGGCCTGCGTGTTGCTGATCAATGACGGATCGACGGACGGCAGTGCGGCGCGGATCCTGGAGGCCTGCACGTGGCATACGGATTTTTTTTATATCGAATTTGCTCGGAACCAGGGACTCAGTGCGGCACTGAAAGCGGGTTTTGTTTTTGCGGAGTCTGAACTGTGCGGCTACATTGATGCGGATCTGCAGACAGCGCCGGAGGATTTCGATCTGCTGCTGCCTTGGATTGGAGAATACGAGTTGGTGACAGGAATTCGGACCGGGCGCAAAGATAACATTTGGAAGCGGCTGCAGAGCCGGATCGCCAATGGCTGGCGGCGCCTGTTCACCCGCGACGGCGTGTCGGATACCGGATGCCCGCTGAAACTGATCCGCACGGAAATGGCGCGGCGCCTGCCGCTCTTTGACGGGATGCACCGCTTTCTGCCGGCGCTGGTGCAGCTTGAGGGCGGAAAGGTCAAACAAGTCCCGGTGCGTCATTTTCCCCGGACGGCAGGGAAGTCGAAATACCATTTGTGGAATCGCTTGTGGCGTCCTTTCATCGATTGTTTTGCCTTCCGGTGGATGAAATCCCGGCATATTTCGTATCTTGTGTCTCAAACCAATCTGAAGTAAGCGCCCATGGACAGTCCGCTCTGGATCTATTGCATCGGTTTTGCCGCCCAGCTGTTTTTCGCTGCTCGGGTGATGGTCCAGTGGTACCTGTCCGAAAAGCATAAGAAAGTCGAGTCTCCGACCCTGTTTTGGTTGTTCAGCATCGTCGGCTCGCTGATCCTGTTGTACTATGGCTGGCTTCGTCGGGACTTGGCGATCCTGGTTGGGGAATTTATTTCATTTTACATTTATCTATGGAACCTGCGGGCGAAGGGCCTGTTCGAGCGCGTGCCGCGTTTCGTGCCGGTCCTGGTTTCCGTCGTGCCGCTGATTGCACTGGCGCTGATGCTCAGCCGTTCGTCGTCTTTCAGCACGGATTTCTTCCGCGATGCCGAGGTGACGGGTCCGCTGCTGATCTTTGGGATCGCCGGGCAGATTGTCTTCAAGTCTCGCTTCATTTACCAATGGTTCTATAGCATGCGTCACAGGGAATCCTCCCTGCCGCTTTCGTTCTGGATGATCTCCGTGCTGGGCTCACTGATGATCATCATATATGGTTTGATCCGTCACGACTGGGTTCTGGTCGCCGGGCAGATCGGCATTGTCGCCTCCGTCCGTAACATCATGATTGCCCTGGCACATCAACAGGATGAAAGGGCTGTTTGAGGAATACCCTCATTTCTGGGTGATGCTGGCTTTTCTGCTGGCTCTCGCACCGGTGCTGATCCTGCGGGATTTCACGCCGGCCAATGAGTTGCGATATTTGAGTATTGCTGACGAGGCGCTTTCAGATGGGCATTGGCTGAGTTTCTCCAACCATGGGATCCCCTATGCGGACAAGCCGCCGCTGTATTTCTGGATCATCATGCTATGCCGACGCCTGTTCGGAACCCATAGCATGCCGGTGCTGGCGCTGTTTTCCCTGTTGCCGGCTTTTGGGATCGTGGCGGTGATGGACCGCTGGGCTTTCCGGAAAGAGCGCGCCCTGACCCGGGCGGCTGCGGCTGCGATGCTGCTGTCGACGGGGCTTTTCCTGGGGATGGCGGTCTATGTGCGGATGGACTTGCTGATGTGCTTGTTTATCGTGCTGGCCTTGTATGCGTTTTGGGAAGGGAAATGTGCCTGGTTCGGGTTCTTTACCTTTCTGGCGCTCTTCACCAAGGGTCCCGTGGGGCTGTTGCTCCCGCCCCTTTCCGTGGTCGTGTATCTGGTGGAGACGGGACATGCCCGGGACTTGGGTAAGAGTTTCAATTGGCCTTTCTGGGCGGTCCTGGGCGGATTGAGCCTGCTGTGGCTGGGTGGCGTCTATGCCGAGGCGGGCCCGGAGTATCTGTCCAACCTGCTCTTCCATCAGACTTTCGACCGGGCCGTCCATGCTTTCCACCATCAGGCTCCTTTCTGGTTCTATTTTGCTGCGATCTGGGGCGTAGCAGCGCCTTGGAACCTGCTGACCGTGCCGGCCATCGTCGTTTCGTGCCTGCGGGAAAAAGCGGATTCTCCGCGTACCCGCCGGGAGCGCCTATTTCTGTCCACGGTGGTTACCGGCTTCGTGCTCCTGACCCTGTTCAGTTCCAAACTGGCCATCTACCTGCTGCCGCTGATCCCGTTCTGGGTTGCCTTGTTCGTGCGGGTGGAAAAACGCCGGGGCTGGGAGCCTTGGATGCGCTGGGCTTTGGGAATGACGACGTTGCTGTGGGCGGCGGTCGGCGCGGCTGCCATAGCCGGGTATTTCTGCTTTGGCTGTTTACCGGTTCCGGCGTCCTATTCTTTCGCTCGGACAGCGCTCCTGCCAATCGCCGGGGGTCTCCTTTTGCTGGGCGCCTTGTTCTCTTTTGCCTGGTTGAAGAAGGGCTGGCAGCGTCCGGTTCTGGCTTTAGCCGCTTCGCTGCTACTGACCGTGACCGTCGCATCTCCGTTGATCCCGTCCGTCAATGAGCAGATCGGTTACCGGCAACTTAGCGAAGAGATCCGGAAACCGGACAAGGGAGAAACGGTCTATACCCTCGGTCTCAAAGGGGCGGAAAACATGGATGTGTACCTACATCGGCAGGTGATTGCCGTAGATCCGGAGGCCTTCCTGGAGGATCCGTCCCTGATCCCGGAGGAGGCGACGGTCGTGGTCTCCGAGAAAGCCGATGCCGCCGTATCAGGTCGATACAGCGGCATCTTGAGAGAGTCAGGCCGGACCGGAAGTGAGTCCTTAGCGGGGCTTTACCGGATCTGGCGGTTTTAATCTTCCATCGGGCGGACCTTTTCGTCGGCCTTCTCTTCCTGGGCGATTTCCTTCTTGAGCTCCTTGGCGCCGGAGGCCAGCTCCTTGGCTTCGCCGACAAGGGAGGCGGTGAACTCCTGGGCACGGGTATAACCGTCGCGCGGAGCGTTCCACATTGAGATGAAGATCAGCACGCCGATGATGCCCACGAAGATGAAGGTGAGGAAGACAGCGTTCCAGCCGAAGTGGTCGGCGATCAAACCGATCGCGATGGCGGCAAGGGCGGAACCCACGTAGCCGAGAATGCCGGTGAGGCCGTTTGCCGTCGCGGATGCTTCCTTGGTGGCCTGGTTGGCAGCGCCGATTCCGATTAACGCCTGCGGCCCGTAGATGCAGAATCCGCCGAGGGCCAGGATAAAGATCGATAGGAAGGGCGGGATGTTGGGCAGCAAGGCGAAGAGGCCGAAGAAGATCACGGCCCCGATCATGCTGACGACGCACATCCGGTGCGCCTTGCCCTTGAACAAGTGGTCGGTAGCCCAGCCGGCGAAGATGGTGCCGAAGATGGCGAGCAGCTCAAAGAAAGCGACGGACCAGGCCGCGGACTTGATGTCCATGCCCCGGTGTTCGGTCAGGAATTTCGGGCCCCAGTCCAGCACGCCGACGCGCAGCACATAGACGAAAATGTTGGCGATGGACAGGGTCCAAACCCAGCGGTTCTTGAAGACCATGTGGCGCAGGAAAGCACTGTGGGCGCCTTTCTTTCCGGCGGTATCTTCCTTTCCGGTGTGCGTCCCTTCCACTTCAGGCAGGCCGACATCCTGGGGCTTGTCCTTGAGACCCAGGAGGATCAGGATCGCACCGCAGACGGCAAAGATGGCCGGAATCCAGAAACACCAGCGCCAGGCACCGTAATGGCCCGCATAAGAAAGAACGCGCGAAGCCTGTTCGGCGGCCGGGAGGTTGTCCCAGCCCTTGATGCTGCCGGCGAGGTTCTGCGTGATCGCATGGACGATAGAGGAGTCGCCGCTCATGTCAGCCCCCATGTTGGACATGATCAAGCCGCACACGACGGAAGCTGCGATGGCGCCGATCGAGTGGGAGGTATTCCAAATGCTCATCTTAGTCGCCAGTTGTCCCGGCGGAATCCAGGTGGGGAGCATGCGGGCGCAGGGCGGATAGCCCATGCCCTGGAAATACTGGTTCAGCACGATCGTGATACCCATCACGAGGATGAGCATGTTGACAAATTGCGGTCCGTCATGCACGCCGGTGATCAGGTAGCTCAGGTCGGCGCCGAAGCCAAAGCAGAAGTTGGCGAGGGCGCAAAGGAACAGGCCGATGGCCATGAATACCTTGGTGCTGACCTTGTCCACGATGAAGCCGTTGATGAAACGGGCCAGACCATACACGATTGATCCCAGACCGATGATGATACCGAAACTGGTGTTAGAGATGCCATATTCGGCCGTCAGGCCCGGCATCGCGATGGAGAAGTTTTTCCGGACAAAGTAGAAAATGGCATAGCAAACCATCGATACGATGATGATGCGCCACTGCCAATAATTATACTTCTTTTGTGTCTGTTGATCCATAAGGAAAATAGCTGTTTATTTTAGGGCCATCCGTCCTGTGGCGAACTCATGCTTGCGCTCCCGTTCCAGATTTCCGGCACCGTTGGAAACGAGCCAGTCCCAATCGATCCGGAGAATGATCGAACTGCCGGCATCGGAAGGGATGGTCTCAGACAGGTCGAAAGTCAGGTAGTGGGTATTGACCTGGAAATCCTTCTCATCATAGTCTTCGTTTTCGAACGACTCTCCGAAACCTTGGTGACGGAGCTCGAAGTACAAGGTATCCTTGTTGCTCCGTTCGTCGTCAAAGACCAGGTTGACCCGATGAACCTTGGAGGAAGTTTTGAGTGAGGTGGTGACGGCGGCAAGGCTGATCGTCTGCTTCGTGTCATCCAGACCCCAGTCTTGGTAGAACGAGACGGCGTCGGAACCGTAAAAGTCCGGATCCGACTCGCTCTTGAACAGGGCCGGCGTAATGGTGACGGGCTCATAGCTCTTCAGACGGATCTGGAAGGTGTTTTCGTCGGTCGCGTCGAGGATGTCGCAGCAGAAAAAGATCCGCTCGGCAGCGATCCATTTCTTGTCCGTCAGGTCTTCGGTGATCTGGAGCGCTTGTCCATCGGGCTCCAATCTGATCCAGGTCCCCCGGACATCACCGAATCCGTACAGATTGGTATAAGTAAACTTGGAATCTCCCGGATCAAAGCAGGAGACCAGGCAGAACGCACTGGCGAGGCAAAGGATGATAAGGTGTTTGATTCTCATAGTCAAAATGATAACGGAGCCTTGCGATGGGAAGGATGACAGAGGATCTGGATATCGATCCCGTCCACCCGGAAGCCTTTGAAGCGTCTTTTCTTCAAGGCAGCTTCTACGGTGGAGAGCAGCTCCTCATCGGCAATGTCCTTGTATTGATTGTTATAAACGTCGTAAAGATGAATGTGCTTGTAGGTGTTGACGTCGAAGTACATCTTGTTGTTGGCGCTGAGCCGGTGCTTGTAGATTCCGAGAAGAGCCAGCTGTGACAAGGTGTTATACACTGAAGCCAAGGTCACCTTTCCGCCGTGGGCGGCGATATGTTCCCGGACCATGTCGGCGCTGGCATGTCCCAGCTCCATCATGGCGGCATGGATGGCCAGGCGTTGGTCCGTGGCCTTGAGTCCATGGTTCTTGAGGGCTTTCTTGAAGTCTCCCATGTCGGGCGTGTGCGGGGTAGGGGCCATGATCTGCAGGATTATTCACGTGTCAGCGGATTGCGAGCCTCAGCAGCGCGAACGAACTCGGCGGTGAAATGGTCTTTGTACACCGTGACAATGTTGAGGCCGGAGATGCCGTCGTCGATGGTGAGTCCGGAAGCACTGGTCGTGTAATACTGCACACCGTTGTGCTCACAAAAACCGGAACGGTGCAGATGGCCGGAAAAGACAGCATCAACCCGATATTTCGAGAATTGCTCCAGATAGAACTGCCGGTAAGGCTCCTGGAAGTTGAAGTAGTCTTCTTTCTCATCAACGGACCAGTTGACAACGGGGCAGTGCGTGAAAACGAAACGGAAACGGGCTTTCTGGTTGGCAGCGAGTTGCGTTAGCAGCCAGGTACACTGCTCGCGTTCTTCTTCGAAGCAACGATCTTTCAGGTAGCAAGTGTTCATACTGACGAAGGCGCAGCCTCCGTAATGGAAACAGAAGCGGTCGTAACCATAGCGGTCCAGATAACGTTGCAGGTCACCTTCTTTCTTGGGTTGGAAGTCGTGATTGCCGGGGACGTGCCAGACCGGTATATCTTTGTCAATCCGGCCGATCAACTCCTGATAAGCAGTCCACTGTTCTTCGTTGAAGCGGTTATTGATCATGTCGCCGGTCACAATGACGAAAGCGGGATGGATGCGATTGATCGCCTCGACGGTTTCCGTCAGCAGCTGCACACCTTTCGTTATGGAATTTTTCTCCTTGAATCCCAACTGAGGATCCGTGATCTGGACAAAAAAGAATGGCTTTGCGGCCATTGCCGGAATTGCCGCGAGAACGAGGAATAGGGTAAGAAATAGACGTTTCATCTAGCGAATACGGTTTAACATTTCCAAAGATACACATTTATTTCTTATATTTGTCAGTTACAAAACTGCTAAAATGGAAAAAGTCAAATGTATGATCATAGGCGGGGGCCCGGCCGGCTATACGGCAGCGATCTATGCCTCCCGCGCGTCGCTCGCTCCCGTTTTGTATGAAGGGATGGAGCCTGGCGGACAGCTGATGACCACGACGGTGGTGGAGAATTATCCCGGATTTGCCGAAGGCGTCGAAGCTTTCCCGCTGATGGATGCGATGAAAAAGCAAGCCGTTCGCTTCGGCGCTGACATCCGTCGCGGGACCGTCTCAGCGGCCGATTTGTCGCAGCGTCCTTTCCGGATCCAGATTGACAACGGGACCGAGATTGAGGCGGATTCGCTCATCATCGCTACTGGTGCGACTGCACGCTACCTGGGGCTGCCCTCCGAGGCTGCGTACCGTGGCCGCGGCGTATCGGCCTGCGCAACGTGTGACGGCTTTTTCTATCGGAAGAAGGTAGTCGCCGTGGTCGGCGGCGGAGACACTGCTTGCGAGGAAGCTACCTACCTGGCCGGCTTGTGCAAGAAGGTCTATATGATCGTGCGGCGCGATGTCTTGCGTGCTTCAGATGCGATGCAAGCCAAGGTGCGTGCGATGGAGAATATCGAGATCCTGTGGAATTGCAACACGCAGGAGGTGCTCGGTGACGGGGAAGTTGTGACCGGAGCGCGTCTGTTGCGCAAAGATGGTACTGTTTTTGATATTGCTATCGACGGCTTCTTCCTTGCGATCGGCCATCATCCGGTCACGGAGCTCTTTTCCCGTTGGATCGAAACAGATGCCGAAGGATATATCGTGACGGACGGGAAGTCGTCCCGCACCAACATCGAAGGTGTTTTTGCTGCCGGTGACGTGCAGGATCCCAGGTATCGCCAGGCGATCACGGCCGCAGCTTCCGGCTGCAAGGCGGCCCTGGATGCAGAGCGCTTCCTGAAGCAAAAGTAAGAGAGAGTAGAAAAATAAATATGAAGTATTTCAAGCTTATTCTGGCCGTTGCCGTGGCCGTTTTTGCTGCCGCTGCTTGCAAGTCGGAGTATCAGACCTTGCTGGAAGGGTATGATGAGGATGCCAAATATGCGGCGGCTTTCGACTATTTCAACCAAGGTAAGTTTTCCAAGGCTGCGCAGTTGTTCGAGAGTCTTTCCGTCACGACGGGAGGTACGGAGCGGGACGATACCGTCCAGTACTACTGGGGCCTGAGCAACTATCGTTATAAGGATTACTATACGGCTGAGACCAATTTCAAGGATTTCCTGGACAAGTTCCCCCGCAGTCCCTTTGCCGAGGAAGCCGGTTTCCTGCGGATCGATTGCCTTTACAAGTCTTCGCTTCGTTACGAGCTGGACCAGTCCTCTTCCGTGCAGACGATCACCGCGATCGGAGAGTACCTGACCAACTATCCCCAGACCCAGCATCTGAGCACCTGCATGGATATCCTTACTGAACTGGGTGAGCGAATGGACCGGAAGGCTTACGAGGCCGCGAAGCTGTATTACAAGATGGAGGACTATATGGCGGCCCGGGTGGCGCTGAAGAATGTCCTCAAGGATGATGCCGAGAACAAGTACCGGGAGGAGATTCTTTATTACACGGCTAAATCTTCCTACAAATATGCCCAACTGAGTGTCCCAGAGAAGCGGAAGGAGCGTTACCTGGCTTTCATTGACGACTACCTGAACTTTGTCGGAGAATACGACCAGTCGGTCTATAAGCGCGAGATGGATGTCCTCTACAAGCGGGCACAGAAGGCCCTGGGACGTGATGTCGCCTCAGACGAAGAAGATACCGGGGAGAATGAGAAGGACTTCGAAAAAGAGCGGAAATTGCTCAAGGACGAAAGCAAATCTTCCAAATAAAAAATTTTGAAACTTCCCGCCAACCGGCGGGAGTATTTATTTCAGAAACGATACTAACTATGGATAATAAGACAAAGAAAGTCCCGATCAACACCATCACCCGGGACACCAAGAACCTGGCCGCTCCGACCGGCAACATTTACGAATCCGTCGTCATCCTGTACAAGCGGGCCAACCAGATCGCCCTGGCGGAGAAGAAAGAACTCAACAAGAAGCTGGAGGATTTCCGCAATGAGCGCGACACGATGGACGAGATCTTCGAAAACAAAGAGCAGATCGAAATCTCCAAATACTACGAGAAACAGCCGAAGCCGGACCTGGTAGCGATCTCCGAGTTTGAGAACGGGGACCTCTACTACCGGAAGGCAGGCGAGGAGGATGCTTAAGGCCCTTCATATCAGCCATTACATTTTGATAGACTCTCTGGATGTTTCCTTTCCGGAGGGTCTGATCATTATTACCGGGCAGACCGGCGCGGGCAAGTCTATCTTGCTGGGCGCCTTATCCCTGCTGACCGGAGCCAAGGCAGATGCTTCCGTCATCTCGGAAGACGCTGATACCTGCGTCGTTGAGGGTGAGTTTACCGTCCGGGATCCCGAAGTTGAGTCTGTCTTGGCGGACAATGAGGTGGAGTGGGATGAAGGCTGCCTGACGGTACGGCGCGTCGTCCACCGTTCCGGCCGCTCCCGGTCGTTCATCAATGATTGCCCGGTCCAGGTGGGCGTGCTTTCCCAGATCGCTTCCCGCCTCGTAGACATCCATTCGCAGCACCAGAACCTGATGCTTTCCCGGCCCGGATTCCAGCGCTCCGTGCTGGACTTGTATGCCGGTAATGATGCCCTGCTGGAGGATTCCCGGACCTGCTGGAAGCAGCTGCAGCACCTCCAGACGGAGCGGAATGAGCTTCAGGACCGTCTGACGCAACTTTCGGCGGAGCGGGACTACCATGAGGCTCGGTACCAGCGTCTGGAGGAGGCCCGGCTCCGTGAGGGAGAGCTCGAAGAACTGGAAGCCGAACAGAACCGCTTGGCCAACGCGGAGGAGATCAAGGAGACCCTGTCTTCTGTGGAGGAGATGTTTTCTCCCTCTTCGGAAATGGTCCCCGGGCTGATCCCTACGCTTAAAGAGGCGTCCCGGCTTTTGTCCAAGGCCGGCTCTTATCTGCCGGATGCGGAAGAACTTTCTTCCCGCATCGAAGCTTCCCGGATCGAATTGGGAGATGTCCTCTCAGAATTGGAGCAGCTTAACGCCGGGGTTGAAGTTTCTCCTGAGCGGCTCGAAGCCGTCGAGGAGCGCATGTCGCTTCTGTATGATCTGTTGAAAAAGTACAATTGCACCACGGTCGGGGAGCTGATCGCCGCCCGGGATGCCTTATCTTCGATTCTCTACGACTCTACGGCTTTGGAAGAGCGTCGGGAGGCGTTGGACCAAGAGATTGCGGACACGTCCCGGGAATTGGGACAGATCCATGCTGCGCTGCATGATGCTCGTCTTGCAGCTGCTCCGGGTTTGGCGGAGCGGATCCAGGCGCAACTTCGCTTCCTGGAGTTGGACCGTGCCGTATTCGATGTCGCCGTGGAACCGGCCGAAGCGGGGGAGAGTGGGGCGGATGCCGTCCGTTTCCTCTTCTCTTCTACCGGGAAGAAACCGGTCGATGTGGCTCGCTGTGCCTCAGGCGGTGAATTGTCCCGGATGATGCTGGTTCTTAAGGCGATCCTGGCGGACTATACCGCCATGCCTACCATGATTTTTGACGAGATTGACTCCGGCGTGTCGGGCAGCGCCGCAGACAAAATGGGGTCGATGATCTGTGCAATGGGCGACCGGATGCAGGTCTTTGCAATCACGCATTTGCCGCAGGTGGCGGCCAAGGGACAGGCCCATTTCCTGGTGTCTAAGGACAACTCCGCGCAGGTGAGGTCCACCATCCAAAAACTCTCCCCGGAGGAGAGAGTTTTGGAAATTGCCCGCATGCTCAGCGGATCTGTCATTTCGGACGAGGCGATCGCCAACGCCCGTCGGTTGCTTACTGATTGAGCAGCGAAATCGAATAATCCTTGCCGTAAACGACTCTGCGGACGGCACGGTTGACGTGCCCCTTTCCCGCTCCATCCACAATCTGGAAATCCGATTGGAGGCCACGGTACACGCGATCTTCCATCCGGGTCAGCCGCTCACGATCCCGCTCGGGGGTAGCGAAGTTGCGGATGAAATAGCTGGCGGCGTCATAGCCTTGATAGGCAAACTGGGTCGGTTCGGCCCCGAACAAGGCCCGGTAGCTCAGCAAGAAATCCTTGATCCGGGGATTGTCGTAGTCGATGAAGTAAGAGCAGCTCAGGTGCGCGTTGACCTGATGCAGGTTCTCCACTTCGACCAGATCATAGGTGCGGATCTTGGACGGCCCGTAGAGGATCATGTCATAGCCCTTATAGGCCAGCAGGCTGAGGTTGCGGATCACATCGTTGTAGAAGGTCTCCCGCTCGGAGACGACGATGGCGCGGGCAGTGCCGCGGGCCGGCAGTTGAACCCGGATCCGTTCCGCGCAGCTGCGGGCCTCTCCCGGTGTGAGGGTCATCGTCTCATACTTCAGTCCGGAGTCGGCCAGATAATTCACAACAGAGGTGGTCGGCGTATCCTTCTCCACGATCAGCAAGATCTTGTCTCCGACGGAGGATTCGCTCCGGATCCAATCCACGAGATCTTCGTTTTGGGCGTCAGCCGGGCTGGGAGCCTGGATGAAGTTGGGATAGCTATCCGCCAGCGAAATCGCTTTCGGATCCAGCGGTGAGATGACAGCCGTGGAGCGGGGGCAGAGTGTCAGGACATTCTCCAGTTCTTCCGGCGCGATGGGACCAATGATCAGGTCTTTGCCCTGCAGTTTCTCGGCGGTAACGGGTGTCGCGGCATTTTTGCAATCCAGCACGCTCAGATCGGTCTTGATCCCGCTCTTGGCCAGGTCGCGGACCGCCAGCAGCATGCCGCTGTATAAGTCGAAGGAAGAATGGTTGACTTGTCCCTTGGCGTTGAAGGGGAGGATGACGCTGACGGAGATCTTGTCAGAACCCTGTTTCCGGCGGAAAAGGTCCCAGAACGAGAAAGATGCGGACTCGGTGCTCTCCTCAGCCGAAGTTTCCTCTACGGCCGTTTCCTCCGGCGTGACAGTCATTTCCGGCGTAGAGTCCACTTGGGCAACGACCGGAGTCTCCGGACTTGCGGGTGCGGTGACGCCCGGCTCTTTTACGGCCACCGTTTCCGGGTGGGCCGGGATACGGAGCGGCTGACGCTTGGCGATCTGGTCCGAACTGAGTCCGTTGTAGGCCATCAACACTTCCTTGCGGACGTTGAACTTGGCGGCAATCATATCCAAGGTCTCGTACCATTTGGGCGTGTAAAGGGTATAATCCGAGGCAGCCGGCGTTGCGGCTGGCGTTGACACCGGTGCCGTCTGAGCCGGTTGGACAGCAGGAGTGGCCGGCTGAGCGGCAGCAGTCTCTTTCTGTGGGATCATCAAGATCTGTCCGATCTGGATTTGTCCCCGGGTCAGGTCCTGATCCGGATTGGCATCCAAGATGTCCTGGTAACTGACGCCATAGGCTCTGGAGATAGAGAACAGGGTCTGGTGGTCTAGCACGGTATGGGCATAATAGACTTTTCCGTCCTTGCTGACTTTCTCCTGGGAGATGGTGACGGGGGTGCTCTTATAGACCTGGGCCGCAAGCGGGAGCGGGCACAGGCAGGATGCCGTCAGGATCAGTATCAGTAGTTTCTT
>JAEEGL013272392.1_pt1 | contig 22089 bp, 19 predicted proteins | sample 9134231 | NCBI WGS metagenome assembly JAEEGL01 (sample SAMN16246548, study PRJNA631951) | gut metagenome | biome: gut microbiome; feature: rumen; material: fiber-attached | host: Bos | place: Iran: Karaj | collected 2018-10 | reverse complement strand
TACCCATGGGCGTCATCTCAAGAAAATCGCCTTTCCGAGAACTGAGCCTCTCGATCACACCGCCAACAGCGTTCTTAGGCTCGTCGCACACCACCCGCTCCACAGGTTCGCACAGCACGCCGTCGATGGTCCGGTTCAGCACTCTCGGAGGAGACACCTGGAATTCATAGTTCTCGCGGCGCATGGTCTCGATGAGGATGGAAAGATGCATCTCTCCGCGCCCGGCGACGTTGAAGCTGTCGCTGTTGGGCACTTCCGTCACCCGCAGGGACACGTCCTTCATCGTCTCGCACATCAGCCGGTCCCGGATGTTCCGCGTGGTCACATACTTCCCTTCACGGCCGGCGAAGGGACTGTCATTGACGGAGAAGGTCATCTCCATCGTAGGGGCGGAGATCTTCACGAAGGGCAGCGGTTCGACAGCCTCCGGGGCGCAGATCGTATCACCGATGGTGATGTCTCCGATACCGGAAAGCGCGATGATGTTCCCCGCGGTCGACTCCGTTACCGGTACCCGGGCCAGTCCGTCGAATTCGTACAGGCTGACGGCCTTGGCTTTCTTGTTCTCCCGGTCCCCGTGGTAGTTGCACACGACGATCTCCTGATTCTGACGGATCGTACCGCGCTCGACTCTTCCGATGGCGATACGGCCGACGTAATCGTTGTAGTCGACGGAGGACACAAGCATCTGCAAAGGCGCGGCCTCGTCCGTCTCCGGTTCCGGGATATACTCCAGAATAGTCTCGAACAGCGGCTTGAGATCCGTTCCCGGCACTTCCGGAGAATAAGACGCCGTTCCGTTGCGTCCGGAGCAGAACAGCATGGGAGAATCCAGCTGCTCGTCTGTCGCGTCAAGATCCATAAGCAGTTCCAGGACCTCGTCGATGACCTCGTGGATGCGCGCGTCCGGGCGGTCCACCTTGTTGACCACCACGATCACGCGGTGCCCCAGTTCCAGGGCTCTCTGAAGCACAAATCTCGTCTGGGGCATGGCTCCTTCCGCCGCATCCACCAGCAGGATAACGCCGTTGACCATCTTCAGGATGCGCTCCACCTCGCCGCCGAAATCCGCGTGTCCCGGCGTGTCCACGATGTTGATCTTGACATCCTTGTAGGTGACAGCCGTGTTTTTGGCGAGGATGGTGATGCCGCGTTCCCTCTCCAGATCGTTGGAATCCATCACCCTGTCCTGCACGGCCTGGTTCTCCCGGAAGACGCCGGACTGCTTCAGCATCTCGTCAACAAGAGTCGTCTTTCCGTGGTCGACGTGGGCGATGATCGCTACGTTTCTCAGTTTGCTCATAGTTCCACTTCCGTCTCATGCATATTCAAACTATGTTATTATACACATGGCAGACGGTTTTGCAAACCTTTTCTTTTGATGTTTGACGCAGCCGCCGCTGCCGCCTATAATATACGCGATGATCATTCCCGGATCGGGATGGGAGGATGCTGTATGAGCGAACTGATCGAGACCCGGCTGGAACGCCGGGAGGTATTCAACGGAAAGCTGCTCCATGTTTTTTCTGACACGGTGCGCCTGCCGGACGGCAGAACATCCGTACGGGAGGTGCTCGAGCATCAGGGCGCCGTGTGCGTCGTTCCCCTGAAAAGGGACGGGACGGTCGTCCTGGTCCGCCAGTTCCGTTATGCGGTCGGGCGGGACATCCTGGAGATCCCGGCGGGAAAGGTCGATCCCGGAGAGTCGTTCTACGACGCAGCCGAGCGCGAACTCGGCGAGGAGACCGGCCTGCAGGCCTCCCAGTGGATCGATCTCGGCGATTATCTCCCCTCTCCCGGATACTCGGGAGAGATCATCCGCGCGTATCTTGCCATGGATCTGTCCGAGGGCGAGGCACATACGGATGAGGACGAATTCCTGGTTCCGGTCACCCTTCCCGTTTCCCAGGCGCTCGATCTTGTCATGTCCGGCGCAATCTCCGATGGGAAGACCGCATTCGCCCTTCTGAAAGCCGCCCGCTATCTCGGGCTTTGAAGGCACGGTCCCGGAACAAAAAGTGACGGAAATAATACAATTTCTCTTGCAATAATTTACATAATACTGTATACTGGTCAAGGTTGAGCCTGCGGTATGGGTTCATGTTCCGCAGGCCCCCTTTCTGATGATTGTTTCGTCACTCAAGATTCTGTCTGTCAGGTGGCTTATTGTATGATCAAATACGTTGTTCACGGCGGGAAACCGCTGTACGGTGAAATCGAGATCAGCGGAGCGAAGAACGCTGCCGTTGCCATTATCCCCGCCGCCCTCATGGTCGACGGACCCTGCCGCATCGAGAATATCCCCCAGATTTCAGACGTTACCATGCTTCTGAACATTCTGAAGGAAATGGGTGCGTCTGTACGCACCATCAACCGCAGCACGATGGAGATCGACTGCTCCGGCGTCCGCAGGGCGGAGGCCACATTCGATATGATGCGCAAGATCCGCGCCTCCTACTATCTCATCGGCGCCATGCTCGGCCGGTACCGCAGCGCTCTGGTGGCGATGCCCGGCGGATGCAATTTCGGCGGCGTGCGTCCCATCGACCAGCACATCAAGGGCTTTGAGGCCATGGGCGCGGACGTAAAGCTGCTGCAGGGCGGGCTCATCCAGTGCTCCACTCCCGGCGGCCTGCGCGGCGCTTCCATCTATCTTGACGTCGTCTCCGTAGGCGCGACGATCAACGTCATGCTCGCCGCGGCGCTTGCCGACGGGCAGACGGTCATCGAGAACGCGGCGCGCGAGCCCCACATCGTCGACCTGGCGAACTTCCTGAATTCCATGGGAGCGGACATCCGCGGGGCCGGCACCAACGTGATCAAGATCCGCGGCGTGCAGCACCTGCACGGCGGTACCTATTCCATCATCCCCGACCAGATCGAAGCCGGCACCTATATGGCGGCCGTCGCCGGCACGGGCGGAGACGTTCTGATCAGGAACGTCATTCCCAAGCATATGGACTGCATATCCGGCAAGCTGCGCGAGATGGGCGTCACCATCATTGAGAACGGGGATTCCATCCGCGTGATCCGCAGCGGGCCCATCCGCAGGACGAATTTCAAGACGCTTCCCTATCCCGGCTTCCCCACGGACATGCAGCCGCAGGTCTCCACGGTGCTGTGCCTCGCGCAGGGCACCAGCGTTGTCACCGAAGGCGTGTGGGATAACCGGTACAAATACGTGGACGAGCTCACGAAGATGGGCGCTCAGATCAAAGTCGACGGGCGCGTGGCGATCATCGAAGGCGTTGAAGGGCTTTCCGGTGCTCCCATCCGTGCGATGGATCTTCGTGCCGGCGCCGCTCTTGTGATTGCCGGACTCTGCGCCAACGGGGTTACGGAGATCGACGGCGTGAATTACATCGAGCGGGGCTATGAGAGCATCATTGAAAAGCTCCAGGGCGTCGGTGCGGACATCAGGGCCGTTTCCTTCCCCGATGAGGAGGCCGTCTCCCCCCGCGAAGTCGGCTGATCTTTCCCGGTTTGCGTTAATGGCAGAGGGCTTCCCTCTGCCATTTATCTTTATTATTGGAAAAGGTGATCTCATGCGTTTTTCAACTCTGGCCAGTTCCTCCTCCGGCAACAGCACGCTCGTCAGCCAAGGGGGCGAGCATATCCTCATCGACGCCGGTATCTCCTGCCGCAGGATCCTGGCTGCGCTCTCCGCTCTAGGCGCGGAACCCGCCGGGCTTGCCGGCATCCTCGTCACCCACGAACACGACGACCACATCAGCGGTCTCGCCTCCCTGTACAAGAAAACAGGCGTGGCCGTATACGCTCCGCAGGGCGTTGCGGAAGGGATACTTGAGCGTTTCCCCGATGCAGAGATTCCCGTGCGCGTGATCGAGTCCGGCGTTCCCTTCACCGTTGGTCCCTTCTCCGTCCGGGCGTTCCACACTTCCCACGACGTCAGGGAGAGCGTCGGATACCGGCTGAGCGCAGGCGGGCGCTCCATGGCTCTTGCGACCGATCTCGGCTGTGTGACCGACGAGGTCCTGCAGGTCCTTGCCGGGGTCAACGCCGCCGTGCTGGAGGCCAATCACGATCCGGAAATGCTGAAATACGGGCCTTATCCATCCGTTCTGAAAAAACGCATCGCTTCTGACCGCGGCCATCTGTCAAACAGAGTGTGCGGACGTCTCGCCGGACTGCTGTATGAGACCGGCACCGCCTCGTTCGTTCTGGCTCATCTGAGCCACGAGAACAATACGCCGGAGCTTGCCAGAGCCGCCGTTGAAGCAGGCCTGACCGCCGCGGGGGCCGTCCCCGGTCATACGGCTTCCGTATATGTGGCTCCCCGGGCCCATGTCGGCGAAACTGTGGAGGTGTGAACATGGTTACCATTCAGATGATCTGCGTGGGAAAACTGAAGGAGTCCTTCTACCTTCAGGCCGTTCAGGAATACGTCAAGCGTCTGGGGCCGTACTGCCGTCTGCTGGTAGACGAGATCCCGGAGACCCGGCTTCCCTCCTCCCCCTCCGACGCGGAGATCGCAGCAGGTTTGAAGAAAGAGGCGGAACAGATCCGCAAAATCCTTCCGCGGGGAGGGACCGTCATTGCGGCCTGCATCGAGGGGAAGACCCTGTCGAGCCCGGAATTCTCCTCTCTTCTTGAGCGTTTTGAGACCTCCGGAACGTCCCACTTCGTCTTTCTGATCGGGGGTTCCTTCGGCCTCGATCCCTCTCTGAAGGCGGAGGCTGATTACCGGCTGTCCATGTCCCCCATGACCTTCCCCCATCATCTTGCCCGCGTCATGCTGCTGGAGCAGCTGTACCGCTCCTTCCAGATCCGGACCGGCGGACGCTATCACAAATGAGAACACAAAAACAGGCGGCGCGCCTCCGGGCGTGCCGCCTGTGATTTCAGGATCCGTATTTAAAGGATATCGTCCTCGTAATCCTCGAATTCCCTGCCGTTGATATAACGGCGCTTGAGCGTATAGACCTTCTCCCTGGCGACATCGATGGCATCCAGGATCTCATTTTTGTAAATGAAGATGGCGGCGACGATCGCAGCAAGAACAGCGATGACGATCAGGAACTTAATGATGCTGGCAGTTTTGCTTTTCATTCGAAAACCTCCTATTCCTCAGTCTGGTTTTATTTTACCGCAGCCACCCCGGAAACGCAACAGATAGTTTGAAATTTACAGTTCGTACACAATTTGCATTTACATCGTCCGTCCGCGTATGGTATAGTGTTTACAGTAAAAAACCGGAGGAGAGATATTCATGGCAATCGGCGATTATCAGTGGCTGAGTTTCAAAAACAAACGGACGCGCGAACGCGACGCCAAGGAATACGAGGAGTGGGCGTTTCCCTACGGACAGCCGCAGAGAGATGCCGTCACAGCCATTCTGAAAGAACTGTTTCCCCGCGAGGATCCCCGCATGGCGCTCATCAGCCATCTTACAGCCAAGGAGCTGGCCTCCCGGTATCACGACGTTATCGATCTCCCCGAACACCGTGACTTTGCCCTGAAACACATGGCGAAGGATCTCAAGAAATACAAGCACATGTTCCCGAAGAAGGGCGACGCAAAATATGTCTACACCGCTCTGGGCATGGCCGATCTGGATATCACGGAAGACCTCCGTTATCCCACTCCGGACGAGCTCCGCGCCAAAGGCGCAGAGCTGCAGATCCTCTTTGAAAAAGCGCTGAACGACTGACCGTGCTTTCTGCAGCAGCATGTTCTTTTCGTCCGCGGGCAAGCATCTGACGCGCCGACACTGTCGGCGCGTTTTTTCATGCCCGGTATCGGTTCCGGCGCATAAAAGAACGCGGCGCAAGAGCGCCGCGTTCCGGATCATCCGTATATTACTCTGCGGAAATCACGTAGTAGTAGACCGGCTGTCCTCCGCGAAGCACGCTGACCTCCGCCTCCGGCAGCAGCTCCTCTGCAGCCTGTCCTACCGCCTCTGCGTCGTCTTCTGTCACGTCCTCGCCGTAGTAGACGGTGACGAGCTCCGGCTCCGTCTGTCCGATCTTCTCCAGCGTCGTCCTGACGACCACTGCGATATCGGCATCGTTCGCGGCCAGCGTCCCGTCCAGCAGGGAGAGGTACTCTCCCGCCCGGATCGTCTGTCCGTCAAACTCCGAATCCCTGGCGGCATATGTGATCTGTGCCGTGCGGACGGCCCGCGCCGCTTCCGTCATGGCCTGCTCATTGGAGTCGGCGTCCTCGAACGCGTCAAAAGCAACCGCTGCAGAGATCCCCTGCGGAACCGTTCCGGTGGGAATGACGACGACTCTCTTCTCCGTCAGAGGCTGACACTGCTGCGCCGCCATGATGATGTTCTTGTTGTTGGGGAGAACGAATACGGTCGCAGCGGGGATCTTCTCCACCTGCTTCAGGATATCCTCCGTGGACGGATTCATGGTCTGGCCGCCCGTGACTATGGCATCCACGCCGAGATCGCTGAAGATCTGCGCCATCCCGTCTCCGGCACAGACGGATACGATCCCGAAGTCCTTTTCAGGCTCGGCGGGAGCTGTCTCCGCGGGAGTTTCCTCCTCGGCCTGCTCCAGAACCTTATGGGTGTGCTGCTGCTTCATGTTCTCGATCTTCACCGTGAGGAAGCTGCCATAGGTCAATGCCTCCGTCAGAACGTTGCCGGGCTCGTTGGTGTGGACGTGAGTCTTTATGATCTCTTCGTCATCCACCACTACGATGCTGTCTCCGATCCCGCTCAGGAATTTCCGGAGCAGATCCGGATCCTTCTGATTCTCCCTCTCAACGATGAATTCGGTGCAGTATGTAAAATGGATGTCTTCCGTATCGAAATCGGAGAATTCCGCTTTCTCTCGTACCGTGGTATCCGCCGTCACTTCTATGGTCTCTCCCCTCAGCGCTTTCAGCATTCCGTCAAGGATATACAGATATCCCTTCCCTCCGGAATCGATCACGCCGGCCTTCTTCAGCACGGGATTCAGATTGATGGTATCCGCCAGAGCAACCTCTCCGGCCTCCAGCGCGGTGATCAGGACGGTCTCGAGATTGCCGGCGGTCGCGGCGCATTCCACAGCAGCGGCAGAGGCCAGCCGGGATACCGTGAGGATCGTCCCCTCGGCGGGCTTCATGACAGCCTTGTATGCCGTTTCGACGCCTGCGGCCATGGCGGCTGCCAGCATCGCGGGATCGGCGGTTTCCTTCTCCTTGAAGGATCTGGCCATGCCGCGGAACAGCAGGGACAGAATGACGCCCGAGTTTCCTCTCGCGCCACGGAGGAGACCTCCGGCGGCGGCATCGGCAGCCTGTGTCAGTGTGACCGGTTTCTTCTTCCGGCACTCGGCGGCGCCGTTGGACATCGTCAGGCTCATGTTCGTGCCGGTATCCCCGTCAGGAACCGGGAAAACATTGAGTTCGTTAACCTCTTCCTTGTGCAGCTCGATGGCCGCCGCGCCGTTTGCAACCATTTCCGCAAAGAGCGCGCCCGTCAGTACTTCTGTCATCTTTCTCCCCCTCAGCCCGTGATGATGGAGTCCACATAAACGTTGACCTGTTTCACGGAGACCCCCGTGACGTTTTCCATCTTGTAACGGACTTCATCCCTGACGTTGCTGCAGAGCACCGGGATGTTGACGCCCTCGTCCACGGCGATGTGGAGAACGATGGAGATCGTGCCGTCATTGTTGTAGACGACCTTGACGCCTTTTCCCATCGCTTCCCTTTTCAGCAGGTGTACGAGGCCGTCGGTCATGGAAAGCACCGTCATACCCTTAACCCCGAAGCAGGACATGGCCGCCTGACCCGCGAGTTCTGTGAGAACATCGCTGGAGACGCTAATGTGACCCAGGTCGGTATACAGTTTGATCATATGATTCACTCCGTTCGGTATTCCGGGCAGCGATCCGCCGTACCGGTAGTAATCAGTTGCTGTCAGCAGTTTTATAATTATAGTATACCCTACCGCAAAATACAAGCCATAAATTACCCGGGTCTTTCCCTCCGCAAAGCCGGTCCCCGTCCTTGACCGTCACCGCCCGATATGCTATCATATCAAGCCGAAATCAAACGTATGGAAAGGGTTCGGCCATGTCTGTTGAATCCGTCAGAGAGTATCTCAGGTCTTTCGGCGCCGACAGCCGGGTGCTGGAATTCACGGTCTCAAGCGCCACGGTCCCCCTGGCCGCGGCCGCGCTGGGCACGGAGGAAGCCCGCATCGCGAAAACGCTGTCCTTCCGTGACGGCGACGGATGCATGCTCATCGTCTGCGCCGGGGATGCCAGGCTCGACAACAGAAAATACCGGGAACGCTTCGGACACAAGGCGAAAATGCTCCCCGTGGAGGAGGTCGAACAGATGACCGGCCACGGGGTCGGAGGCGTTTGTCCCTTTGCCGTCAAACCTGACGTTACGGTATACCTGGACCGTTCCCTGCAGCGTTTCGACATCATCTATCCCGCCGCGGGAAGCCGCAGAAGCGCGGTGCGTCTCTCCCCCGAGGAGTGCTATCGCTTCTCCCGCGCGAAAGCCTGGGTGGACGTGTGCCGCCTTCCGGAGGAAAACGAATGAGGATCATGGCCATCGACTACGGGGATGCCCGGACGGGCATTGCCGTCTCGGATCTTACGAATACTCTCACCGGGGACGCCTTCGTCATCCCCGGACACAATCCCGAGCAGGTGGCTCAGGCCGTCGCGCAGGAAGCGGTGGCCCGCGGTGTAGGGACACTGGTTCTCGGGTTCCCGAAAAACATGGACGGCACTCTGGGCCCCAGGGCTGAGAAATGCCGGGATTTTGCCGCTCTGCTGGAATCCGCCTCAGGTCTTCCCGTGATCCTGTGGGACGAGCGCAGGACCACCGTGGACGCGCACCGCATTCTGTCCGCCAACGGGAAACGCACGGTCAGGCACAGAAAGACCGTCGACGCCGTAGCCGCCTCTCTTATTCTCGAGGGCTATCTGGCAAGTCTCCCCTCCTCCCTCATGTAACAGTCTCTGCCGTCCTCGCGGCCGAATCACTAGTGTCAGAAGGTATCGCTTATGTTATTTGCAGTTATTTTATGTAAACTTATCCGGGCGGTGGGACGCCTGCTGGGAAGAGGCTCAAGTCTGCCCGGACAGATCGTGCTGAAGCTGTTTCCGGGCGTCCTGGCGAAACTGCGGCTTCCCGATACCGTAATCGCCGTTTCCGGCAGCAACGGGAAGACCTCCACCGTTGAGATGATCGCGCATATCCTGACGGAGAACGGAAAGACCGTCATCTGGAACCGGGAGGGTTCGAATCAGACAGAGGGCGTTGCGACGACGCTTCTGTGCAGCAGCACCCTGTCCGGACGCGTCAAGGGAGATGTCGTGCTTCTGGAATCCGACGAGAGATACGCCAGACTCACCTTCCGGCATTTTACCCCGACCCATTTCGTCATCACGAATCTGTACCGCGATCAGATGACCCGCAACGGTCACAACGAGTGGATCTACGACATCCTGGCAGACGCGGTAAAGGACGGTTCCTGCCTGATCCTCAACGCCGACGATCCGCTGGTCGCAGGATTTGCGCGCGGTCACGATAATACCGTATGGTACGCCATGGACCGCACTCCCTACTCCACGGATACCCTTCAGGGGCGTTATCACGACGGCGCCTTCTGCCCCGTGTGCAAGCATCCTCTGACCTATGACTACGTGAATTACGCCAGTGCCGGCCGTTTCCACTGCGATCACTGCGGCCATGCCTCCGGCGAACCCCGCTTCCGGGTGACCGAGGTCGATCTGGAACACGACCGTATCGTTTTCGACGGTTCGTGGCCGGCTGCGCTGTCCTTCAACGGCCTGTACAACGTCTACAATATGCTCGCTGCCTACTCCGCCGCGTGCCTTGCCGGCATCGAGCCTTCCAGTGCTGCGGATGCCCTCAGCGGGTTCGTGATGAAGAACGGGAGAGTCAACTCCTTCACGGTAAACGGTCTCCCCGCCATGCTCCTCATTTCGAAGCACGAAAACTCCGTATCCTACAACAGCAGCATCGATTATATCGTTCGTTCCGGCGAACCCTGCGACGTTCTGGTGATGGTGAACGCCATCTCCCGCAAGTACTACACCGGAGAGACCAGCTGGCTGTATGACATCGATTTTGAACGGCTGGCCGCCACGAACGTGGGCCGCGTCGTCCTGTGCGGAAAATACTGCCGCGACCTGGAACTCCGGTTCCTGCTGGCAGGGCTGCAGGAGAAGATCTCCGTCATCGAAGATCCGGACGCTGCCGTCGCCGCTTTTTCCGAAGGCGGACGCCGGCTGTTCTTCGTCACCTGCTTTGCCGACAAGGCGCGCCTTGGACAGGCCATTCGTTCCGTTACCGGGGAGGATAAAATATGAGCATCCGCATCCTGCACCTGTTTCCCGATCTGATGAATCTTTACGGGGACTATGCCAATCTCTCCATACTGACACGATACATGGAACTGGAGGGCTGCCCCTTTGAACAGATCGCCTCCAACGATCCCGTCGACCCGTCCGGCTTCGACCTTGTCTTTATCGGCTGCGGAACGGAGCGATCCTCTCTGAGGGCCCTGGAGCTTCTTCTCCCCTTCCGCGATGCTTTTTCCGCCTTTCTTTCCGGAGGTGGCCTTCTCCTGCTGACGGGCACCGCATATGAGATCTTCTGCCGCACGATAAGGGACGACGGTCAGGACGGTGCCGTCTTCGAAGGACTCGGACTCATTCCAGGGGACGTTTCCCGAACGCACCGCAAACGCTATCTGGGAGACGTGATCTACTCCTTCGGAGAAAAGGAGAAGAACATCATCGGCTTTGTGAACAAATGCTCCCAGACGGAGCTCGAGGGGCCCGCGCTCTTCCGCACAGGGTCCGAGCCGGGCAATACACTGACCTCAGGAGCGGAGGGATATCTTGCCGGCGGGATCGCCGCCACCGGGCTGACGGGGCCGGTCCTCATCAAGAATCCCGATCTGTGCCGGTGGCTTCTGGACCGTCTGTATGATAAAGCAGGGTTCGATCCGACGCAGCGGGATGATATGACTGTCCAGCGTCAGGCTTTCGAGGCAGCATACCGGGAACTGCTCCAACTGAAACAGAAAATGTAAAAAAGCGATCGGCATGGCCATGCGGCCATGCCGATCCTCGTTTATGCTCCCGCTGCAGGATCTCTCCCCGCAGCGCAAAAAGTCCCCGTCAGAGACTCAGCTCCGTCCGGCTGATCAAATCGTTCTGCCCGGAGGTATGCATCTCGACGAAATACACGGAGAAGCCTGCGATGCGCACCACCAGATTCTTGTAGGATTCCGGGTCCTTCTGCGCCGCCCGCATCGTCTCCGCAGACACGATATTGATCTGCACCTCCATGCCCAGCATGTCGAAGAAATAGGTCTTCAGCAGGCTGACCAGCTTGCGTACGCTGTCCGCCCCGTTCATGCAGGACGGGCTGAATTTCATGTTCAGCAGCGTGCCGTTGGGGAACTGCCGCTGACCGATGCTGCCGACGCTCGCCAGCACGCAGGTGGGCCCATTGCGATCCATCTGCTGTACAGGGGAGATGCCGTCCGCCAGAGGCTCGCCCGTCTTTCTTCCGTCCGGGGTAGCCTGGGTCTGACGGCCGAAAGCCACGTTCGTCGTCACGGGATACATGCCTGCGCTCCAGCGTCCTCTCGGGCCGGTGGAACGGTTCACCGCCTCGGCGAAGATCGTCGCCGCAATATCGGCGTACTTGTCTGCTTCCGGATCTCCGTTGCCGTAGTGCGGCGCCTGATTCTTCACGTAGCTGCGCAGATCCTCATATCCCTCCCAGTCCGCGAGCAGGGCATCCAGGAGTTCCTTCTTCGTGCACTTTTTCGTCTTGAAACACAGATGGTCGATCATCTGCAGGGAGTCCGCCACATTTCCGATGCCGACGCCCGCCAGTCCCGTGGAATTGTACCGTGCCCCGCCCCACATGACGTCCGCGCCCTTCTCCATGCAGCCGTCCATCGTACAGGAGACCACCGGAAGAGGGATGATGTTCCTCGCGACATATTCGAAGTTGTTGGTCAGGGTCACATGCCATTTGACGAAGAACTCGATCTGCTTCCGGTAAGCCTCGATGACCTCGTCCATGGACTCCATTTCATACAGATATCCTGTGGGCAGGCCGGTCTGTCTGGGCGGGAATTCCTCCAGGGTATAGTGATTGACGACCTTTTTGGGGTTCGTTCCGTTGTTGATCGCGATCCACAGAGTATTGACCAGATTGAAGTAGGACGCGGATCCCGTACCTCCGCAGGCCGGCCACTCGTCTCCTGTGCCGCCCGGCTCGACACAGCCGATGGCGCAGTAGTTCCTGGCGCTCCTTTCGCTCAGGCCGCGGTCCAGCAGGGACGGGATGATGATCTCATCGTTCTCGAAACTGGGCACGCCGCCGCAGATCCGGTTGGTCTCGACGGCGGCTTCCCACAGGCTGTCCGGCGTACCTTTGTGGACGCGCAGCGCCTGCGGAGGATCGTGCAGCACCAGGCGGCCGGAACACTGCAGGCACATGTAGGTCACCTCGTTGGTGGCATCCTCCCCCGTATCCGGGTCCACGCCGCCGATCGTGATCAGCTGACCGCTCGTATACCCGGGCTGCCCGTTCTCTCCGGCATCTCCCCAGAACTTGTTCATCTCAGCGATCTTCAGGAAGAACAGATCCAGAAGTTCCTGTGCGTATTCCGGCGTGATCGTCCCGTCGGCGACATCCTTTTCGTAGTAATCGCCCAGATACTGGTCGAGACGGCCCCAGCTCATGCCGTGCATGTTTCCCTCCAGCGACAGGCATATCTGATACAGGAACAGGCCCTGCAGCGCCTCCATGAAGGTGCGGGCCGGCTTCTCCGTCACCCAGTTCAGGCACTCCGCCATCTTCAGCAGTTCCGCTTTCCGTTCCGGGCGGGTCTCCTCCCCGGCCATCTCCTCCACTTTCCGCGCGTAGCGCTTCGTGTAATTGATCATGCCGTCGCATACGATGGAGACGGCCTTGTAGAAGTAGTATTTGTCGATCTCCGATCCGTAGATGCCGTCCTCTTCCATGCGGTGCATCTTCTCTTCCGCTTCGGCTCTGATGGCTCCGAACCCTTTGCGGATGGCGGTGTTGTATCCCGTACAGAAATGGCCGACCGGTCCGCTGCTGACGAACAGCGCGCCGTGGGTGGTGGTCCCGGAGCCTGTATGGGCCATGAAGCCGTCCACGTTGTATTCCGCCATGATGGCCCGCATGGATTCCTTCTCCCAGAAGTCCGCGGTGTCGATGATGTACTGTCCGTCCTCCGGGTCGATCAGGTAGGGATCGTATTTCCGGGAGGAGATGTTCCCGCTGGCGATCTCCTTTGCCAGGGTGCCGATGCTGTATTCGGGGTACACGGCGCAGGAACGGAATGTCGTCCCCAGCGCTCCCACGATGACGTCGTCGTCCTCCACGCGCAGAGGAAGATTGTCGAAGATGTGCTTCATGGCGTACGCGCGCTTCAGGATCCCCCGCAGCTGCGGATGCTCCTGATAGAACTCCGTGACGAGCCGGTACCGGGCGACGCAGACCTTAGGCTCCGTGTTCCGGTATCTTTCCCTCACTCTCTTCGCGCGCTCCGTCAGGGGTTTCAGCGTATACATGTCCCCGCTCCTTTCTTCCTGTCAGTTCTTTACCGCGAACCGCCCGTACGGGGACGGGCGGTTTGCTGCATGCGGCGGCAACGCCGCTTATTTCTGTCTTTCCTCGAAATATCTGTCCAGATCGAATCCTGCCAGCGGGCGGGCGAAAGCCCCCATGGCATGCAGATGCAGATCCGGAGTTCCTTCCGTATCTCCGATGCCGAAGAAGAAACCGGCATCATGCATGAGCCTCGGATTCAGAATGAAGATGCCCTGGTTGCCGTTGCAGGCATCCTCTGTCCAGCTCATCAGATAGGCGTCCTCCCTCAGCTTCACGTACAGGCAGGGAGAGCTCCACATAAAGCCGCCGGTATTTCCGGCCAGGATGATCGTCCAGGAGTAGGATTCCGGCGAAGTGTAGCAGTGGATGGACTGCATATGGTCGCCGTATGTCCAGGCGTAAGCCTTGCCTAGCAGTTCCCTGGTGAATCCGTGCCGCCGGGTCACCGGAGGCGTCGGGCCTCCTTCGATCTCCAGCACGCCGAACTTCGCCTCATGGCCGATCTCCCACGGCTTTCTTCCGTTGCCCAGCTTCGCATCCACGACGGTGGCCAGGGCATTTGAGAAGTCCACGGAATGGGTGGGACACCGCAGCGGTTTCGACCCGGTGCAGATATGGGAGAATATCACCAGATCCTTCGCCGCCTCGAATCCTTCGTACAGTTCTTCCTGCCATTCCTCCGAGCCCTCGAGCCGCCATTTCAGATGATTCCTGTCGATGATCTCGTACTCCCAGGCGTCGCTGTCGTCATAGCGGAGGGTGAACTTCTTCCCCACCATGTACTCCGTCACTTCCATGGTGTTGCGGCTGGTCATGATGGACGTTCCCTTGAACAGCCGGGTGTTGGTGCGGATGATCTCGTCCACTTCCTCCTGCGTGTAGTCCTTGTGCATGAAGCGCGGACGGTAGCTGGGACGCGCGCCCTTGCCCGCGGCAGCCAGCGCTTTCAGATGCTGCTCGCTGAAGGGGATCTTCGTTCCGTAATCCGTCAGGATCTCCAGATTGGTGCTCCTGCCGGTCCATTCGCCGGAGCCCTCATACATCCTGTAATCCAGTTCGTCGTTGATGTCAAAACCGAGGCGCACGCCGATATGGCGGACCGTCATCATGTCGATGACCTCCAGGGTAAAGCAGCCGGAGTATTCCTGCTCCGCCCGGGAATAGATATATAGGCTGTCGTCGATCTTGAAGAAGTCCGACGGCGCGGTGATGGTGATGCCGCCCTTTGGATTGCTCAGTTCGATGTAGGCAGACCAGATGACAGACGGGAAGAAATACAGCATCTCCCTGCCGTCATCGTCATTCCAGTGCGTGCCCGTTCCTTCGATGCGGTTGGTCAGGCTGTGCCGTTCAGCGGGCGGTTCCGCTCCGGTGTCGATGTAGCCGAAGGAGTACTCTCTCCACACTTCGCGTTTGTCAGGCTCGAAACCGCCGAACCAGACCTCATAGACCGTGGTGAGCCCTCTCGGCTCGTCGAGGATCAGGTTATAGCCCCGGACCGTGCCCGGGATCATGTGGGAGACCAGCACGATCCCGCACAGTTCCCTGGCTGCATATGGCGCTTCGACCGGTTCCCCGCCGTTCTCGACCATCGTCAGCGTATCTCTTCCGAAGAAATAGCGCAGCGTCAGTCCGTTGTCCTGCACCAGCCGGTATTCCCGGCCGGCGAGTCCTTCCCATCCGGGGCCGGCCCCTTCGGGTGCTCTTACGGGGGTCAGCTTCTCCCGGATCTGCTCCAGCGTGAGAGCGGTATATCTGTTGTAAAACGTGGCGTCAAAATAATTCACAGAATGAACACCTCCAACCGGTATATCCAGATGCCTTTGTTATCCGTAATCTTTGACCTTCTGCTTTCCGCGACATGCCCCGCCGGGTCATCGGACCCGCCGGGGCATAGGCGCGTATGGGATTGCCGTCAGACTTTTGCCCCCTGCTTCAGGGCCTTCTGCCGTCTGCTCTCTCTGAAGTAGTCCACGATCAGAGCGAGGATCAGCAGACCGCCGCGGGTCACGAACTGCCAGAAGGAGTTGACCTTGATGACCTGCAGGCCGTTGTTGAAGCTGTTGACGAGCAGCAGGGCCACGAATATGGTCCCCATGCCGCTGGTGCCGCCGCCCAGGAAGGATACGCCGCCGATGATGGCCGCTGTCATGGCATCCATCTCGGCTCCGAGGACGGCGCGGGGTCCGCCGTTGTTCATTCTGGCGGCCAGGATGGCACCGGCAAGCGCGGAGATGGCGCCGCAGTTGGCGAACATGATGGTGGTGATCTTCTGGTGGTTGATGCCGGCCAGGCGGGCTGCCGTCCGGTTGCCTCCGCACAGGATCAGCCTTCGCCCGAATTTCGTATAGTTCAGCATCAGGCCGTAAATCACCATCAGTACGACCATGATGATGAACGGGAGCGGGAATATGCCGATATGTCCGGTGCCCAGTCTAGTGAACGGTCCCTCGCCGATGGCGACCTCGCTGCTCTTGGTGACGATGACCGCCATTGCCTGATAGATGGAAGACATGGCGATGGTGGAGATGAAGGGCATCAGTTTCATCGCGTTGACCCAGAAGGCGTTGATGAGTCCCATCACGGCGCCGCAGAGGATCGTGAGGACAAGCGCCAGCACCCAGTTCATGCCGGTCTTGAGGAGCAGGGCCACGATGACGCCGCCGAAGCAGCCCTCGGCGCCGGCGGACAGGTCGATGCTGCCGCTCATCATCAGGCAGGCAAGGCCGATGGCGATGGTTCCCGACAGGCTGCTGGTGTTCATGATGCCGGTGAAGTTCTCACCGACGAAATAGTTGTGGTTAAGCAGGAAGAATATGATCCAGACGGCGAACATGATGATCGCCAGACTGAACGCCTTGTTCCTGGTTATCCGCTTGATAAACGATCCGTTCATGTGTCATCCTCCTTAATCCAGCATGGCAAGGGACATGACCTTTTCTTCCGTCGCGTCCTCTCTTGCCAGGGTACCAGTGATGTGCCCGTTGTGCATGACGATGATCGTATCGGCTATGTTGATGACTTCCGGAAGTTCGGAGGAGATGAAGATGACGCCCTTCCCCTCCCTGGCCAGATCGCAGAGGATCTGATAGATCTCCGCCTTCGTTCCCACGTCGATGCCCTTGGTGGGCTCGTCCAGGATGAGAAGCTTTGTGCTGAGCAGTTCGGAGGTCCACCGGCCAAGGATGACCTTCTGCTGGTTGCCGCCGGAGAGCTCCACGACGAGCTTCTCGAACGTCGGCGTGCGGATGGAGTACTTTTCGACGGCCTTCTCCGTCAGGGCTTCCTGCTTTTTCCTGTCGAGGATCAGGCCCTTTCTCATCTTCTTGAACACCGGCAGACATACGTTGTCCTGCACGGAACGGAACCGGATCAGTCCCTGTTCCTTACGATCCTCCGGGCAGAGCGCGATGCCCGCGTCGATGGCGTCCTTCGGATGCTTGAAGTTCACTTTTTCACCGTCCAGGATGACCTCTCCGGAGATGATGGGATCCGCCCCGAAGATCGCTCGGACCACTTCCGTACGTCCGGCGCCGACCAGACCGGCAAAGCCGACGATCTCGCCGCGGTGCAGCTTGAAGCTCACGTCGTGGACGGCGTCCGTGGTCAGGTTGTTCACTTCGAGCAGCACGTCGCCCATCTTGTCGTTCCGCTTCAGCGAAGAGTAGGTATCGCCGATGTCACGGCCGACCATGGCCTTGATCAGTTCGGCTTCGTTGGTCTCCGCCGTCTTGAGCTGCTTGACCATCCTGCCGTCCTTCAGCACCACGATCTCATCCGTGATCTGGAAGATCTCGGCAAGGCGGTGGGAAACGTAAAGGATGATCTTCCCCTGCTCCTTCAGTCTCTGGATCAGGTCGAAGAGGATCGTGACCTCCTTGTCCGTAAGAGATGCCGTGGGCTCGTCGAATGCGATGATCTGGGAATCGCGGCGGTAGGCCTTCATGATCTCCACCATCTGCTGGTGGGCGGTGGACAGCCGGCCCAGTTTCTCAAAGGGATCGATCTCGAGTCCGAATTCCTGAATGATCCTTTCGGCCGTCTGCCTCATTTCCTTCTTTTTGAGGAAGCCCGCTTTCGTGGCGGGAAGGTCCCCGCAGTAGATGTTCTCGAGGACGCTCATGGACGGCACCAACTGCCGTTCCTGATAGATGACGCTGATGCCGGCCTGGATGGCCTGCACGGGGGCGTCGAATTTCTGCGGAACTCCGCCGATGCGGACCTCGCCCTCATCCGGCTTGATGTCGCCGCTGAGGACTTTCAGCAGCGTGCTCTTTCCGGCGCCGTTTTCACCCAGCAGCGCCAGGACCTTGCCCGGTTCCGCCCGGAAGCTGACGTTCTGAAGAGCCTTGACGCCGGGGAAGGATTTGCTGATGTTGTCGACTTCCAGGGCCATGCCCTGTCCGCCGGCATTCCTGTCGGTATTCACAGACGTGTTGACTTCTGTCATGATCTTAGTCTCCTTTCCTCAATTCTGCCGGTCCGTCAGGACTTTGTCCTGCGGAAGCTGGCAAAATGGTCGAAGGCGAGCGCGAACAGAAGAAGGGCGCCCGAACCGAACGTCATCCACCAGGCGGGAACGGCGAGCAGCGTCAGTCCTGTCTTGAAGGCGCTGATCACCAGCATGCCGATGAACGCGCCGAACATGCCGCCGGTGCCGCCGCCGAAGGAAACGCCGCCCAGGATGGCGCCCGTCATTCCGGTGAACTGACCGTTCGTAATGGAGTCCAGAGCGCCGGATTTCAGACGGAAGGCCAGCAGGCAGCCGGCCAGGCCGGCCAGGGCGCTGTCGTTGATGAACAGGATATACGCCATCTTCTTAGGATTGAGGCCAGCCAGGTTGGCCGCCTGGGGGTTGCCGCCGATCATGTAGATGCTCTTGCCGAAATACGTCTTGCTCAGGATGAAACCGTAGACGGCGATGCAGATCAGGGCGAGGATCAGCGTATACGGGATCAGGCCTGCGATGCGGTGCGTGCCCAGCGCCACCATGGTGGGATCCTTGATGGCGATCGGGTTCGTGCCGAAGATGATATACTGCAGTCCCTTCAGTACCTGTGCCATGGCCATGGTCACGATGAAGGGCTGGAATCCGCACTTCGTGATGAGAATGGCGTTCACGCAGCCCACGACCGCGGAGGCGAGCAGGCAGAAGATGATGGCGAGAGGCCACGGGATGCCGGCGGCGAGGAGCGAAGCGACCATCATGGTCGTGAAGCAGCCCACGGCGCTGGCGGATATATCCACGTAACCGCGGACCATCAGCAGGACGGCGCCAACCGTCAGGAAGGCCGTGATCACGATAGAGTTCAGAATGTTACGGATATTGATGATATTGATGTACAGTCCCTGAGACAAGACGGTAAATACCACCACTTCCATTGCCAGAAGAATGAGCAGTATGAAGGTCTTGGACTTCAGGAACTTCTGAGCCTTGCTAGTTGTTTGCATAGTATCCCTCCATCAAACAGAAGAATAGCATCCTTCAGAAAAAGCGGGGGGACGTCAGGAGTGGACTTCAATGAGTTCCATCCAGACGTCCCCCCATCTCATATTATCGGAGCAGACCTCCGGATCGCTTTCAGCCGATCACGCCGTGACGGCTTTATTTGAGGCCGTATCTCACTTCCGCCTCTTCAACGAGTTTATTGTAGTTGTCCTTCGTCATGGCGCTGACGAGGCTGTACCAGATGCCGTAGTTGTCGCCGTAGGAGTCGCCGGGGATGGCGCGCTCTTTCCACAGCTGATCAGCAGTGGTACGGCCGTCGATGAGTGCGATCAGACCGCTGACGGCGGGAACCGCGAGGTCGAGGTTCGTGGTGTAGGCGCCGCAGCACCAGCAGCCTTCATAGCCCTCTTCCCAGGCGCCTACCAGCAGCACGTTGCCGACGCTGCATACCATGGAGTTCTTGTCGAGGCCGGCGCCTTCAACGGCACGGGCAGCGCCCTGGCCCCAGTTGTCGACGCCGCACTGGATGTACCAGTACTTCACTTCGGGCTGAGTGGTGATGACGGGAGTGACCATGTCGTACGCGCCGTCGGCGGCAACGCCCTTACCGGTCATATCGATCTCCTGGACCTCACTGTCGGGGAAGTTCGCCAGGAACACGTCCTTGGCGCCGTTGGATCTCTTCGCGAACTCGGGATAGGAGGAGCTCGTCAGGGTCAGCATCTTGACGTCCTTCTTGTCCACATCGCCCCAGTAATCCGTATAGTGCTCGCAGAACCAGGTCGCGGTGGCTTCGCCGCAGCTTGCGCCGTCCTGGATAACGCCGGGGGCAGCCATCTGGTTGTTCTCGTCATACAACGGGGAGTTGAAGGCGATATAGGGAGTGCCCAGTTCGTCAAGGAGCTCCTTCACGCGGACGCAGACAGCGTTCGGGCAGTCGATGAAGAATCCGTCCACGCCCTTGGCGGCCATGATCTCGATGTTCTGCACGTACTGTTCGGAGTCGTTGTTGGAGTTACTGAAGACGAGCTCGAAGTTGTACTTGTCCTGGATCTTGTAGAAACCTTCCAGATACTCGTCATGCATGTTGGTCTCCATCGGCATGGCGTAGCACAGGGTGTACTTTTTCCTGGCGAAATGATCGACGTCATCGTCGAAATAGCCGGGGAACTTGGTATCCGCAGCGGGTTCCTCTCCGCCTTCCGGCTCCTCTGCGGGAGTTTCGTCGGCCGGAGTCTCGTCGGCCGGAGTCGTGTCCGCCGGAGTCGTGTCCTCCTGCTTCTCCGGCGTGGTATCAGCAGGAGCCGCGTCGTCCTTCGCAGGTGCCGGCTCGGCTTTCTGGCCGCAGGCCAGGAGCGCGAAGCACATCAGGAAGGCCAGCAACAGAGCAATGACTTTCTTCATTTTCAAATCCTCCTAAAGATTTTTCGGCTTCCGGGTACGGACCGGCTGAAACCGCCCAGGCGGGACCGTCCCGTCCTTTCTGCCATCTACAGATTACTCTCCCGAGTATTCCCTGACCATTATCATTTTTACATATCCATAACATTGCTGTTATTGCCAGTATTGAATCTTCGCTCTTTTCTGCTATAATTGTAGAAAAACCGGAGGCTGTGTCTATTCCTTTTCCGTCCTGCCTCTGCCGGGACGCACCTGATCCGAGCCCCCTCAATCAGAAGGAAACGGAGAGATTTCCATGAACAACGGAATCACTTTTCAGCAGATCGAAGCCTTCCTTACCATCGCCCGGTACAGGAGCATAACGAAAGCCTGCGAGATCATGTACATCTCCCAGCCCGCTCTCAGCAAGATCCTGAAGCGGTTTGAGGACAATCTCGGCGCTCCTCTCTTCGAGCGGACGAACCACGGCGCTTTTCTGACGCCTGTGGGCAGGCATCTGTACTCGAGTCTGGAACCACTGTACAATTCGCTGGATTCCACTCTGTCCTCTGTAAAAAACATGGTCGGTCCGGAAGACAGGATCATCCATATCGTCCTTCCCGCGATGTTCGATATCTGCGAGGACTACGAGCCGATCCGCGCCCTTATACGGAAATTCAAGGCCCAGTATCCCGACGTACGGGTCATCAAATCGATTCTGGAACTCAACCGCCTGCAGAACATGCTTGACGTGGGCTTTGCCAATCTGATCATAGCGCCGGAATACTCTCTGAATCTGCAGGACAGCAAAAAAGTGCAGTTCGTCCAGATGAACGAACTGCGGCAATACGTCACGCTGTCATCCACCCACCCGCTGGCAGACGTCGGTCCCGATGAACTGGAAAGGCTGTCTGGCGAGCGTTTTCTCGCCGTGCCGTATCAGGATTCCCTGTACAGCAAGGACATCATGGCCGCCACGTGCCGCCAGAACGGAATGCATCCGAAGATCATCGAATGTCCTCCGAACATTCCCACCCTGCTGCACGGCATTGAGATGGAACAGTACGTAAGCGTGCTCTGGAAAACGACCGCCGAAGGCGGCAGGCTGAAGTACATCCCCCTGCCCCACGTTGCGCCTCCTCTCCATGCCGTGATCGCCTGGGCCCCCGACCGTCTGACGCGGGCTGCCGGTCTTTTCCTCGATCTGATTTAAAACGATGGCGTTCCCCTGCCCGGCGGGGACGCCATCGTTTCTTCTATACGCTTTCCGGGTGCCGGTATTCCCTGCAAGGAATACGCTTTCCAGTTTGATATGCCGCCGGCCGTGAAACCCGTATACAATATATGTGTGAAAAACTGACACTGCCGTCAGGAGGGAGGAATGACTTTGCTGTACCCAGAGACCGCAGCAGATGTGCGTGAGATCATTCTCGCAGCGAGGCGTTCCGGAAAAGGGATCGTCCCCGTCAGTTCCGGACCGCCGCATTTCCATGGAGCATCCGTGAATCCGGAAGCGGACACACTCGACCTGTCGCGCATGAAACGCGTGATGGACATCGACCGCAGAAGCCGGTTCGTCCGCGTGGAACCGGGCGTGACCTTCGGGGAACTGCTGCCTCAGGCAGCCGAACAGGGTCTGCGCC
>JAEEGL012401182.1_pt1 | contig 22090 bp, 15 predicted proteins | sample 9134231 | NCBI WGS metagenome assembly JAEEGL01 (sample SAMN16246548, study PRJNA631951) | gut metagenome | biome: gut microbiome; feature: rumen; material: fiber-attached | host: Bos | place: Iran: Karaj | collected 2018-10 | reverse complement strand
TTCTTTATATCTACTTTAATAGTCAACTATATTATACCCCAAATTCGTTTTTTTACAACTTAAACAAAATGAGCGGTTCTATTTCGCAATTCATCTCCTACCTGCAGAGGTTGGAGTCTTCTTGCTGAACCGCTGATAAAATTTTGCGATTTTGCGGAATTAGCCAGAAAACAAATTGACGATTTTGGTCTTTCATCTACCTCGTATGACATAAATGGGAATATCGTGCTGGCCTGCTCAACGTATTTCTCAACTTCAATCCAACCAGTGTCCACATCTAGTGGGATTATTTCATTGCAAATAGAAGTATCAGCAGAACGGATTTTCCTCAAAACTATAATTCTTCTGCAATAAATGGCAGCATGTAAATAGGAAACAGTTTAAGCATTTCAATATTGCAGATATCTTTTTGAGATAACAGTATTTCCTTCGCAACATGCTTAGAATACTTTTTCTGAAATTCTCTGATTGATTCATGCTTGCCAATTCCAGATGACTTAACTTCAATTGGAACTATCTTTGTTTTTGAAGCAAGCAAAAAGTCAACCTCATAGTAGTGGGAACTGTTTTTCTTCTCCCATGTGTGATAGTAAAGATCTATATCCAATCCGGCTATTATCTGAGCAACTGCATTTTCGTATAAATATCCTAAATCCGCGGGAAGAGAATCGCTCAACAGTTTCGTATAAATATTTTCATCCGTCTTCCCGGCTGATTTGAAAATCATTGTAGTAAATAATCCGGTATCAGCAAGATAAAGTTTGAATGTATCATCATCTCTTGTTTGAGGCAGCGCAACACTTGGGTTGAGAACATTGTAACAAGGCAATACAGTCTTTGAATCCAATAAATCATGCAAACGCTCAAAATCCTTATCAATCTTCTTTTTTCCGGTAGCCGCTGAAATAACATAGCTTCTTTTATCCGTTGCCAACTGCGTTGGAACAGAATTATACATTCTTCCGATCAGTCCCGTATCATCGATTTTGAAGAAATCGTCTTTATATAATTCTATGATTTCTCTCTTAACTTCATCGATTTCTGAAAAATTTCTGCCTTCTACATATGCTTCTACAGCCTGTGGCATTCCACCTACAGCCATATATATTCTAAAATCCCGCATCAGCTTTCTGTTTAAGGAATTACCAACCGGCTTCCCAAGCTTATATAAATCTCGTAATACGCTATAAGTATCATTTCCGGTTGCCCACATAAATTCTTCGTAGTCCATCGGATATATCTGTATTTTCATTTCCTCTGATGGAAGTACTATATCCTTGACATTCTTTTTTATACTTATCAGAGATCCGGTCTCAATATAGTCATATCTTCCGTCTGCAACCAAGTACTTTATAGCCTGGCGTGCTTTAGGCATAAGCTGAATCTCGTCAAAAATAATAACGGATTCTCTTCTATACAACGTTATCCCCGTTGCAGTTTGCAATCTAAGAAAGAAAATATCCAAATTTGCTATGTCCTCGAACACATCAAGGACGTCCTGAGTTATGTTAGCAAAATCCACTTTTATGTATGACTTATACTCCTGCTTTGCAAACTCTTCAGCAATTGTCGATTTTCCAACACGCCTAGCCCCTTCCAGAAGCACAGAATACTTTGGTGCTTTTTTTTCTTTCCAATATTTTAGCTTTTCTAAAGCTTTTCTTTTGAACATATCATCACCTCAAAACACTGTTGTTCCATTTCTTCAAAACTGCAAACAAATTATAATACCATTTCTTCAAAATTTCAATGGTGTTGTTCCATTTCTTCAAGACTGATTTCTGCGTTTAGTACCATTTCTTCAAAATTCTTAGCCGGGTAGTAGATCACATCTTATTTGAGTGACCCATCCTCCCGAGCTACCGTGTGTACCGTTAGGTACACACGGTAGCTAAATCAACATGCAAGGACTCGCACATGCGAGGGATATCAAATTATGAGTTGCCAAAAACAGTATGAACAAGAGGTTCCCGAAACAACACTTCTCAAATATTTACCATGTTATCCAGCTTGTACCCATATCTAGTGGGTTTATTCCGTTACAAGCGCAAGTAAAAACGATTATAATAAAGCCTCATTAGTCATGAAATCAGTTGATCACCAACATATGACGTCCTGACACGGTTCAGATTTACCTTCTGAACAAATCTGCCAGCACCACCTGATTGCTGATCATTCCGCTGTATTTGTTCTGCTTTGTACCATAACAAGTAATCATCGTAAGGCTAATCGTCTTTCTGGTACCCGTTACTCTCCGGAATGTTTCCAACTTTTCTCGTAATGACCTGCCATAATCCTCGCTGATCGTGAATTCCCCGATTCCGAACTTGATTTCACACAGATTAATGACATTATCCATCCGGTCGATAAGAAGATCAATCTGAACTCCCTTTTCTATTCCCTTGTCCTCGTCCGCTTTCGTATACCAGGATGACACTTCCGAAAGCACGCCGGAGATTCCGAGACTACTTTTGATCTGCAGGACATGATCCTTGCATAGCTGCTCAAATGTCAGCCCTGCCCACACTCTTTTCTCCGGGCTGCCGTAAGCATTGCTCCAGTAATGCTCGTCCCGTCCGTAATGGCCCTTTAAGTATCTGAAATAAAACAATGTGTAATAATCCGAAAGCTGGTATCTTGTATCTTGTTTTTTTCTACCGAAATATGAATATGCCCTTACAAAATCAGATGCCAAAAGATCAGAAAGCATTTCTGTCAGCCTGCTGTTGTCACTGAATCCGAACTCTTCCACCAGTTCAGCCCGAGTGAGTCCGCTCCTTTTCTGAGCCAGTATCTCAACCAGACGTATATAATGTTTACTGTTTGTAAAGAGAGTACTGTAGAGATGATCAAATTCATCCCACAGTTCGGCCCGCTTCCTGAAGAAAAGGTTGTCGATATTCTGACTCATAGACAGATCGGAACGCAACAGACTCAGATAATATGGGATCCCGCCGAGTATCATGTAGCATTCCGCCACATCATACTGCGCCCAGTCTATTCCCCGGCTTTTCATGTACTGTTCAGTCTCGTACAGAGTGAATGGCTTCAGATATAGGCAACAGGTCTGCCTACCGAACAACCCTCCCTTGTTTTCCAGCACCTTTTTCCGGATCCAGGCTGTCGCCGAGCCGCACACAATCAGAATGAGGTTATTGAAAGCGCACCCGAAATCGTTCCAGAAATGCTCAAAAGCCTGCATAAACCCGGATCTCGGTGTATCCAGCCAAGGCATCTCGTCGAAGAAAACTATGTGTTTCTCATCCTGTGGAAGCTCGGAAAGGTACGCTCTAAGCATATTGAACGCCTGTCGCCATGTTTCCGGTTTTCCCTGTTTGATACCGGTCTGTCGGCTGAGTTCATCCGTAAAATCCTGTAAATGTTCCTGCGCATTAGCATTGAAACTCCCTGTCAGTTTAAAATCGAAACGACCTTTGAAATACTGATTGATCAAATACGTCTTCCCAACTCTTCTCCTCCCGTAAATGATGATCAGCTGAGGAGCCTCTTCATCCATACACCGGTCCAACCGTTCAAATTCACTTTCGCGGCCTACGATCCTGTTTTCTACCATATTGTGCCTCCCGTTGTATATTCTTTCTTTACGGCGTATTTATGATATCACAGAAAACAACACTTTTCAAGATATAATTGGTTGTTTTCTCTGTTTTTAAAATAGAAAACAACGCTTTTAAGTCTATATTTAGTTGTTTTCTCCAAGAAATATAGAGAAAATGAAGAGAATAATTAATTTTCATGATGGCATACTCGTCAACACATATCGGCATTTTTTGTTATTTTTTGCCGATATGTGTTTTCCCTATGTTGTATCCGATTTGATCTTAAATCCAGATCCAGGCAAATCGCACTCTGCTTATAGAACAATGTCATGAATTTGTTCCCTATATGTTCCCTAAATCGCAAAATAGGATTCCCGTTATACAAGCCCCATTTCATCAATGACCTTCCTGTGCTCATCTCCGCTGGATGTTATATATATCCTCGTCGTGTTGATGCTCGAGTGGCCGAGCACATCGGCAAGCTTGGCTATATCCTTGTCGTGCTCGTAGAACGTCCTTGCGAACAGGTGGCGGAAATTGTGGGGGAACACCTTTCCCTCATCGACGCCTGCCTGCTTTGCGTTGTTCTTCATGATCCTCCAGATATTCGACCTGTCGATGACCTTACCTTTTTTTGTGAGAAAGATGCTTCCGGATTCTATTCCCTTCTCATCGCAGTACCTGAGCAGCAGATCCTGCAGTCTCTTAGGAATGATCACCTGTCTGATCTTGCCCTTGCAGTTCACTACCGCGCATCCTTCCAGCACTGCCTCCTTAGTTATATACTCAAGTTCGCTCACCCGGATCCCAGTCGCGCATATCGTCTGGAACATGACAGCTACCTTCTCGTCTCCGTTCTCATATGCCTTGCTGACCATCCGCCTGTAGTCGTCCTCGCTGAGTTCCCGGCTCTTCGGACAGAATATCTCCTGCTGGATCTTCAGGGCTTTGACCTTAAGGTCTCCCCAGCCCATGAAAACAAAGAACGAATTGAGGGCTGCGAGCATGGAGTTAACGCTTCTTGTCGCAAAATCGCTTTTAAGCCGGTCCTTGTACTCTAGTACCTTGTCTTTGGTTATCTCGGAATCCCCGGTGAAATCGAGGAAATGCCGGACATCCCTTGTATATTTCCGGATAGTCGAATCACTCCTCTCCTCTTCACCGAGATGATACCTGAATCTCTGAACGTCCGCTTCTGTTATGACACGTTTCATGTTAGCCTCCGTAAATTACTTTTTTCAAACAAATCGAAACTTCCTGCTTTTTAGTCAAATAATTCTTGTCCGGATCACTTCTGCCACCTGATCCTGAAGCTATATTATCACAAGTCTGTATATTTGCAATCCCAGATATGGTACAAATCAGCGCTTGAACACGATTAATCCCATATATGGTATGTTTTAAAGGCTGTCCGTTCCAATAATCAATGTTAACCGCTCGTTGACAGGGGGAAGTTGCGGGTGATATAATCCTTTTCGGAAACAATTCGCATTTTTTGGAGGAAATATGGATTCTCAGAAACTCATAGAATATATCAGTAAAGGCGGTCTTGACAGAGCGCTGTCGGAAGACCTGGCAGTCGCTCCGGAGTCGCTCCCCGCCCAGAGAGAAAGATACATCAGATCCGTCAGATCCCACGTGGATCTCTATGGCGACGGGGACCTTTCCGTGTTTTCCGTCGGGGGCAGGAGCGAGATCTCCGGAAACCACACCGACCATAACCACGGCAAGGTCATAGCCGCCTGCGTCAACCTTGACATACTGGCAGTAGCCAAAAAGACAGATGACGGTACCATCAGGGTAAAGTCCGAAGGCTTCCCCGAAGATATAGTCGGTTTTTCAAGGACCGAGGCGCCTGACCCGAAGTACTATTTCACGTCCTCGGCAGTCATCGCCGGCATGGAAAAGGCGTTCCTCAACGCAGGGTACAAAGTAGGCGGATTCGATGCGTATACCACTTCCAATGTGCTGAAGGGATCAGGGCTCTCCTCCTCGGCGGCGTTCGAGGTGATGATCGGGAACATACTCAACCATCTTTACAACGGCGGAAGGGTCCCTAACGTGGAGATCGCGAAAATGGCCCAGTTCTCTGAAAACGTGTATTTCGGAAAGCCCTGCGGCCTGATGGACCAGACCGCCTGCGCGGTGGGTGGGTTCATCTCCATCGATTTCAGGGATCCGAAGGACCCCGTGATAGAGAAATATGACTTCGACCTTGGCCGGGAAGGCTGTGAGCTCTGCATCGTCAACACCGGCGGCAACCACGCCGACCTCAACGAAGACTATGCGTCCGTTCCCGCGGATATGAAGAAGGTCGCGGCAGAGCTGGGCGTACCGGTTCTGAGGGAGACCACGAAGGAAGCTCTGCTCAGACATCTCACGGAAGACAAGAGCGCCCGGGAGCGCCTGGGTGACCGGGCGATACTGAGGGCCTTCCACTTCTTCGAGGAGAACGTCAGGGTCGAGGCCCAGAAAACAGCCCTGAAAAACGGAGACTTCGAAGCATTCAAGAAAGGCGTCACTGAATCCGGCAACTCGAGCTTCAAATTCCTCCAGAACGTATATACCGTCAAGAACGTCCGGGAACAGGGCCTTTCCCTCGCCCTCTGCCTGACGGAGGAATTCCTGCGCGGGACCGGCGGCGTATCGAGAGTCCACGGCGGCGGATTTGCGGGGACCATCCAGGCCTTCGTGCCCCGGGAACTTACCGGAAAGTATGCGGAGCTCGTCAATTCGGTATTCGGCGAAGGCTCCTGCTTCATCCTGAACGTCAGGCCCGCAGGAGCCTGCAGGCTCGTCTGATCTGCCATGAATAAAAAGGAACTGCTCAAGAAGATCGGGATCCTGTTCGGCAACTTCATCGTGCTCTACTTTCTGTACAGGTTCCTGATAGCGCTGTCTGAGAAGCTGCAGATGGCGTGGATATACTACGTGACCGTGATCGTCTATTCCCTGGCTCTCGTGGGTCTGTTCATCGCGTTCTTCATCCTCAACGGGTTCAAATTCGGACGGGAGGAACGGACGCGTGAGGAACTGCCGGCGAAATGGACGGAGGAGCAGAAGGACCGCTTCATGGAGGAGCAGCCGGCAAGAAAAAAGAAAGCCCGGTTCCTCATCCTGTTCATCCTTCCCCTCATACTCACCTTCTTTGTGAGCTATATCGAGCTTTACATCATATCGCTGTTTGGTTGACCGTATGCTTAGGATAAAGATAATTGCCATGGGCAGGCTCACCGAGAAGCCCTATATGGAAATGGCTTCGGAATTCGCGAAAAGGATCTCGAAGACTTACAGACTGGAGGTGGCGGAGCCTAAGCCCGTCAGACTTCCCGACGACCCGTCTCCCGCCGAGATATCGAAGGCACTGGCGAAGGAAGCGGAGCTCATCAGAGCGGAGATACCAGCAAGATCCGCGGTCGTCGCCATGTGCGTCGAGGGAAAGGCCATGTCGTCGGAGCAGCTTTCCGCGTATCTGTCCGAACTGTCCCTTTCGGGCACCGGGCAGGTATGCTTCATAATCGGCTCCTCCTACGGACTGGACCGGGATCTCAAGAAGGAGGCCGCGCTCAGGCTGTCCGTGTCCCCCATGACGTTCCCCCACGAGCTTTTCCGCGTGATGCTCCTTGAACAGATATACCGGGCGGGCGAGATCGCGTCCGGCGGAAAGTACCATAAATAGAAAGAGGTCAGAAAATGCCATTTTTCGGAAAGAACAGAAACCAGAACGACGGCGCAGAAAACGGGAACACTCCTCCCGAAAACATGCCGCCCGAGATACAGTCACCTGAGATCCCGGCCGTGGATCCGGAGCCTGCCCAGCAGCCTTCCGTCAACGGTGAGCAGAAGAAATACGAGACCCCCGAAGGCTTCGTCTTCAACCGGTATTTTCTCGCCGAAAGAAGGATAACCCTCGAGAACATCAGCTACGAGATGCAGCACGTCCTGAAGGGGCCGGGAGCGTTCAAGCTTGGCGTGAACGACACATTCCTTTCCCAGATCATGCCCCAGCGGGGCGTCAAGATCACCTTCAACAGGCTCCTGAAATTCGATCCCGACGGTCCCTTCTCCCTGTCCGTCACCTACGCCTGCATACTGGTCTTCAATCCGGGGACCAAGGACGAGGTCGACTGGACAAAAATAGACATGGTCCGCGAGTTCAGGCAGAACTGTCCCGAACTCTTCCAGACCATGTCCTCAAAGATGACCCTTCTCATAGCGGAGATAACCAACGAGGCGACGGGCACACCATTCCTGCATCTGCCACGTCCCCAGCCTCCGCAGCCGAAAGGCAAATAGATGGAGATGCGTCAAAGGCCCGGGCCATATTGGGCGGAAACCGTAAGTTATATATCGCATAGCAGGAACGGCATGACTTGCCGTTCCTTTCTCATCTCTAATCGAGATGCCTCAAAAACACAAATCGAGATGCCTCAAAAACTCAAAACGAGATGCCTCAAAAACTCAAAACATACAGTCAACCTGATAATGCATCCAATGAGTCTGCCATACAGATAACACAAGTCCCAAAGCATGTCAAAAACGTGCTTTGGGACTTTACTCTTTCCTGTGTACCTTTTCTTTCCCTATTTTATGACCTCTCCCCAGACTTCGCCGAACGCGGCAGCTGCGTTGGACTCGTCGGTGTCGATATGCATCGCAGCCTTGAATTTCGGGCTTACCCTTACCACCACGTCGCCGAATACGAGGGATCTGCCTTCGCTCTCGATCTTCACGGAAACGATCTGCTTGTCCTCGACTCCGAACTCTTCAGCGTCTTCGGGAGTGAAGTGGATATGCCTCTTCGCGACTATCACGCCTTCCTCGATGTCGATCTCGCCCTCTGGGCCTATGATCTTGCATCCCGCGGATCCCTTGATGTCTCCGGACTCGCGGACGGGAGCAGTCACGCCCAGGGTGCGGGCATCAGTGAAGGAGACCTCCACCTGGGTCGCCTTGCGGGCAGGCCCGAGTATGCTCACGTTGGGGATGGACTTCTTCGGTCCCACCACCGTTACTCTCTCTTCGCACGCGAACTGTCCCGGCTGGGAAAGGTCCTTCTTGTGGGTCAGCTCATGGCCTTCGCCGAAGAGGATGGCGATATGCTCCTCCGTGAGATGCACATGGCGGGCGCTGGTTTCAACTATTACTTTTCTCATCGTTTTTTGACCTCCGTCTGTATTTCGATTGGTATTATAGTCCCCGTTCCCCCGGGTGTCAAGTGCAGCCAGGGCCGCGGTGTCGGGCTCCCATCTGTATGAAGCCTCGGTCCCTTTCCAGGGGAATGACAGGGACACCGAGAACAGGGATGGCCCCCCGTATCTTATCCGGCTGCCGTATTTCCCGTCCCCCGCGAGAGGGCATTTTCTCGAGCCGAACTGCACCCTTATCTGGTGGGTCCTGCCGGTCTCGAGCTCTATACGGGCGAGAGGGAGCTTTTCCCCGCGGAATGGGATCTCACCCGCGAGCCTGTATCTCAGGACCGCCTCTTTCGCGCCCCTGCGGCTACCCTTCGTGACGAAGGACTTGTCGGCCTTCCGGTCGAAGTAGACCATGTCCCTCATCTCACCGGATTCGGGGAGTACTTCGGACGAGCTGAGTACGGCCAGGTATTCCTTTTTCATCGCGCCCGAGGATATGACGGCGGAAAGCTCCGCCGCGGACTTTTGTCTGAGGGCGTATACCATGAGCCCTTCCGTGGTCCTGTCGAGCCTGTGCACGGTGTGCACGGACCCGGCGGGGATGCCGAGCTTTGCGGCGAGCAGTCCGGGAACGCCCTCCGGGCCTTCAGAAAGCACTCCGGCGGGTTTTATCACCACCGCGTAGTCCTGATCGGAATAGATCACAGAAAGCTCCGTCATATGTCGGCGTCCTTCAGGTATTCCGCGCCGTGGAGCGTTATGAAGTTCTTCCGTCCCGCGAGATCGTCGCCCAGCATTATGTCGAACATCCTGGCCGTGGCCTCGGCCTCGGCGGGCGTTATCCTTATGAGCCTTCTCGTGGCCGGGTTCATGGTGGTCTGCCACATCATCTTGGGGTCGTTCTCGCCCAGTCCCTTCGATCTCTGCAGGGTGTACCTGATGTTCTTCGATTCCATCCGGCCCGTGATCTCGGCCTTCTCGTTCTCGTTGTAGGCGAATTCTATCTCGCCCTTCGAGGGGGTGATCTCATAGAGCGGGGACTCCGCGATGTACACCTTTCCCTCCTTCAGGAGCGTCGGCAGCAGGCGGTAGAACATGGTGAGGAGCAGGGTCCTGATCTGGAACCCGTCCTCGTCGGCATCGGTGCATATTATGATCTTGGACCATCTCAGGCTGTTGATGTCGAAAGGCACCATGTCGGCCTTGTGCTTGGTCTGTATCTCGACCCCGCAGCCTATGACCCTGAGCAGGTCGAGGATGATCTCGTTCTTGAATATCTTGTCATAGGTGGCCTTGACGCAGTTCAGGGTCTTGCCCCGGACGGGGATTATGGCCTGGTATTCCGCGTTCCTCGCGGTGCGGCAGGACGACATGGCCGAGTCGCCCTCCACTATGTAGACCTCCCGCCTTTCCGGGTCCTTGGACCTGCAGGCCACGAACTTCTCCACGCGGCTGGTCACGTCGGTGCTGGTCTGGAGCTTCTTCTTCAGATCCAGCCTCTGGGTCTCGGCGTGCTCCCGGGACCTCTTGTTTATGAGGACCTGGGCGCAGAGCCTGTCCGCGTCCACGGGGTTCTCGGCGAAGAAGTACTCGAGCTGCTGCCGCAAAAACTCGTTCATGGCGTCGGCGATGAAGGTGTTGGTGATGGCCTTCTTCGTCTGGTTGGCGTAGGACGTCTGGGTGGAGAAGCTGCTGGTCACCAGGACCAGGCACTCCTCTATGTCGGAGAAGGAAATGCGCTTCTCGTTCTTGTTGTACTTGCCCGTATTGGCGAGCCGCCGGTCTATGGCGTAGGTGAAGGCGCTCTTCACGGCCTTCTCCGGGGAGCCTCCGTGCTCCAGCCAGCTGGAGTTGTGGTAGTACTGGAGCCTCTGGGAATCGTCGTCCACGGTCTTCGCCATGGTGAAGGCGATGTCCGCGATGAGCTTGTAGTCCTTCATGTCCTCGCGGTCCCTGCCCTTGGTGTCCAGGTGGAACTTCGCGATCTTGGTCTCCGCGTTCTCCCCGGCGATCTCGGACACGTAGTCCGTGATGCCGTTCTCGTAGTAGAACTCCTCAGTATCGAATCTACCGTTCGGCAGCTGCCATTTGAAGACGAAGCGGATGCCCGAGTTGACGAAGGCCTGCCTCTTCAGCATGCTCTCGTAGTACTCCCGTGGTATGTCTATGTCGGTAAAAACCTTGAGGTCCGGTCTCCATCTTATGACGGTGCCGGTCCTTTTCTCCTTCTTCTCGAGGGGACGCACCCTCAGCTTGGTGACGGCGTTGCCCTTCTTGAAGGAGATCTCCGACAGCTCGGCGCCGTTGTATGACTTCACCTCGAAGTATTCGCTGGAATACTGGGTGGCGCAGGCGCCCAGGCCGTTCAGGCCCAGGGAATACTCATAGGCCGATCCCTCGGAGTTGTTGTCGTACTTGCCGCCGGCGTACAGCTCCGCGTAGACCAGTTCCCAGTTCCATCTCTTTTCCTTCTCGTTCCATCCGAGGGGCACGCCGCGCCCGAAGTCCTCGATCTCTATGGATCTGTCCGAGAACGCGGTTATGTTTATGACGGTGCCGTAGCCTTCCCTGGCCTCGTCCACGGAGTTCGAGAGGATCTCGAAGACCGAATGCTCAGCCCCCTCGAGCCCGTCCGAGCCGAAGATGACGGCCGGTCTCTTCCTTACCCTGTCAGCGCCCTTGAGCGCGGTTATCGATTGATCGTTGTACTTTGGCGTACTGTTCTTCATCGAAAAAATCCACTCCAAATATCGTTTGCTTTCGCCTGTAATTTTACCATATCGCACCGCCCGGTGTCAAACTTCCGGGCCGCCATTTTCAGCCTTGAACACCGCCAGCCCGTAGGGTCCCAGACGGACAGAATCCGCCTTTTCCCCTGTCAGCATGTCGGTGTACGTCCTGCCCAGCCTGAGCTCCTCCGCCGGGGCGCCGTAATAGTTTCCGCAGAACAGGTACAGGTCATCCCCGCTCTCTCTGGTATGGGCCGTGACCCCCCGGGGAAGCCCGTTCCATTCCGGGACGTTGCCTTCTATCCCGGCCTCCTCCAGTATCAGGGAGAGCCATTCACCGGCGAAGGTCCCGTCGTCCCTGAAGGCCTGGTAGTACGCTGTGCCCTTCCCGTACCGGTTCTTCGTTGCGGCTGGCATGCCGGAATAATAGTCGGAGGCGTATTCGCATACGGTCTCGGCGCCCTCCGCGTGTATGACCTCGGCTACGTCCCTGACGGCGTACTCACTGCCCCTGAAGACGACCTTCCCGGTCTGGTGCGGGTACAGGACGTCGGTCTCCTCCCGGCGGATCCCGAAGACCTCCGAAAGCTCCCCTGCCGGGGTCTTCCCGGTCCAGCACAGGTCCGTCCCGTCCACGGTGCCGAGATGGTACGTGGCGAGAAGCGTCCCGCCGTTTTTCACATATCCCGCCAGGTTCTCCACGGTCTCACGGTCCGTCATGTAGAGCATGGGCGCTATGACCAGCCTGTACTTTCCGAGATCGTCCCGGGGATGCACCACGTCGCAGTTCACCGCCCGGCTCCACAGGGCGTAGTGGTATCCGTAGCATGTCTCTATGTATCTCTTGTCGTTCCTTATGAACCCCTGGCAGTCCTCCAGGGCCCAGCGGTTCTCCCAGTCAAGCAGTATGGCGCATTCCGCCCTGACTTCCGTCCCCGCGATCTCGCCGGTCTTTCCGAGTATCTCCCCGGTCCGGGCGACGGATCTGAACACCCTCGTGTCAGACGTGCCGTCGTGCCCCACCACTGCTCCGTGCATCTTTTCGGAGGAGCCCCTGCTCTTCCTCCACTGGAAATACTGGACACTGTCCGATCCGTGGGCCACGGCCTGGACGGACGACAGGACGTCCATTCCGGGCTTCTTCGGCTTGTTGTACTCCCGCCAGTTCACGAGGCTGGGAGTGCTCTCCATCAGGAAGAAGGGCCTGCCCTTCAGGCAGCGGTAGAAATCGTGCCAGAAGGCCGTCTCGGAGGCCGTCAAGGCGTCGTCGCCGGAATGCCAGAGGGGATATGAGTCCCACGAGGCGAAATCCAGGACGTCCCTGAATCTGAAATAGTCGAGGTCCCGGAAGTCGTACTGCATGTTGGTGGTCACGGGCAGGTCCGGGTTCTCCGCCTTCAGCGGAGCGGTCTCGCTCCTCATGAAGTCCACGGTCTGGCGGGTGACGAACCTCTTCCAGTCCAGGGTGAGCCCGTGGATGCTGGTATCGGAATATGCCGACGGGGACTCGATCTCCGAAAAGTCCCGGTAGGTATGGCTCCAGAACCTGGCCCAGTAGGCCCGGTTGAGCTCTTCTATGTCATTATGGTACTTTTCCCTCAGATATTCCCTGAAGGCCTCCTGGCACAGGGGACAGTGGCACTCGCCCCCGTATTCGTTGGATATGTGCCAGCCGATCACCGCCGGGTCCCGGGAATATCTCTTCGCCAGCTCCGTGTTTATGATCCTGACCTTCTCCCTGTATACCGGGGAGGTGTAGCAGTGGTTGTGCCTCTCCCCGAAGCGGATCCGGGTACCGTCCGGCCTCACCCGCAGCACTTCCGGATACTTAGCGGCGAGCCATCTGGGCCTGGCCCCCGATGGGGTGGCAAGGATCACCTTCCCGCCGTTCTTCCTTATCTTATCTATTATCTCGTCAAGGAACGAGAAGTCGAACCTTCCCTCCTCGGGCTCAAGCTCCGCCCAGGAGAAGATGCCGAGGGTCATCTCGTTGCACCCGGCCTCCTTCATGAGCCGCATGTCCTCGTCCCAGATCTCCTTTGTCTCCCTCCACTGCTCCGGATTGTAGTCCGCTCCGTGGACGAAACGCGGGAACGACGGGTTGACGTATCTTCTTCCGTTATCTTTATCCTGCATCTTTCGATCCGCTCCTCATTATGTAAAGATCACAGACAGCTGACAGGAACGGCACATCGCCCTCCCCGTCCGATTTAACATTTGATATTATTATAGCCGAAGCGGAGAAAAATACCAAGTCATTTCATGAAAAGCTTGATTACTGAAACCGTGCCGGAAGATCCTCTTCATCAAAAATCAGCCTTCTCCGGGCCTGTGAACAGTTTTTCCCTGACCACATCCGGGCTGTACCCGGATGCAGCCGTTGCAAGTCCCGTCCCGTTATGATATCATTTGTACGGAAGATCTGAAATATATCATATACGGAGGATGACATGGGAAGGATACTTAGAACGGCCCTGGCGGTCACGCTGCTCCTTTCGTTCGCGGGAGTGCCGGTGCTGCTTGCGGGCTGCGCCGGAAACGGTCAGGAAAGCTGTATACCGAAGTCAAAGATAGAGGGGAGCTCCCTTTATGTGAGAAAAGTGGAAAACATGCCGGAGGACTTCATCCTCGGCATGGACGCGTCCTGCGTGCCCGCTCTTGAGAACAGCGGGGTGAAGTACTATGACTTTGACGGGGAGGAGCAGGACGTCTACCGGACCCTCGCCGAGAACGGGGTGAACTATATCCGGGTGAGGATCTGGAACGACCCCTATGACGCGGAAGGCCGGGGGTACGGCGGCGGCAACTGCGACATAGACAACGCGGTGGCCATAGGAAAGAGGGCCACGCAGTACGGCATGAAGCTCCTCGTGAACTTCCACTATTCCGACTTCTGGGCGGATCCCGGCAAGCAGTATGCCCCGAAGGCCTGGAAGGATATGGAGATCGATGACAAGACCCAGGCACTGTACGACTACACGAAAGAGTCCCTTGAGAAGCTGAAGGAGGCCGGCGTGGATGTCGGCATGGTGCAGATCGGCAACGAGACCAACGGCACCTTCTGCGGGGAGAAGATCTGGTTCAACATGCAGTATCTCTTCTCTGCGGGCTCGAAGGCCGTCCGGGAGGTCTTCCCCGAAGCGAAGGTGGCTTTGCATTTCGCCAACCCCGAAAAGGTCACCAATTATCAGGAATACGCGAAGAAGCTCGCATATTACGACGTGGACTATGACGTGTTCGCCTCGTCCTACTATCCCTACTGGCACGGCACCCTCGACAATCTGGCACAGGTGCTGTCGGAAGTCGCGGAGACCTACGGCAAGCAGGTCATGGTCATGGAGACCTCCTACGCCTTCACTTCGGAGGACTCGGACTTCTCCGGCAACACCATCTCGGACGGGGGCAACGTGGCAAAGCCCTATCCCTACACTGTCCAGGGCCAGACCAATTCCGTGCGGGACGTGATCGACACCATAGTCAACAGGACGAAGAACGGCATAGGCGTGGTCTACTGGGAAGGGACCTGGATCACAGTCGGCACCGAATCCTGGGAGAAGAACAGCGAACTGTGGGAGAAGTACGGCTCCGGATGGGCCTCCAGCTACGCCTCGGAATACGATCCGAATGACGCCGGGAAATACTACGGCGGATGCGCCGTGGACAACCAGGCCTTCTTTGACGCCCAGGGAAGACCCCTCGAGTCCCTCAGACTGTTCAATCTCGTGAGATACGGAAACGAGACCGAGCTTCTGGCCGACGCCCTGGAGGATGTCAGCCTGACGGTCGACCTCAACGGCGACATAGAGCTGCCGGAGACTGTCAACGCCATCATGGCGGACTCGTCGAAGCAGCAGGTGCCGGTGGTGTGGGACATCTCGGAAGAAAAGATCGAAGCCATGAAGAGCGGCGGGGTCGCAAAATACACGGTCACCGGGGAGGCCGGGGGCATGAAGGCCGTCTGCTACGTCTCCATGGTCGAATTCAACTACCTGAAGAACAGCAGCTTCGAGGACGGGACCGACGACTTCTGGACCGTGAACGAGACGGGATCCGCGAACGAGCTGTATGTAGAGAAGAAGGGCACCGACTCCCTGACCGGGGAATGGCACTACCACTACTGGAGCGCCGCCCAGAACAGCGTGGAGTTCACCCTTGAGCAGACCGTGGAGGACCTGCGGGAAGGCACGTACAAGTTCTCGATCTCCATCATGGGAGGCGACAGCGGGACCTACGAGGTATACGCATACGCGAAGGTGAACGGCGAGACCGTCGGCACGGACGGCATGGACATCACCTCATACGGCAACTGGGACACCGGGACCGTCAGGGACATCGCCGTCAGAAGCGGCGACACCGTCACCGTGGGCATCTACGTGAAATGCTCCGGATCCGGCAGCGGCGCCTGGGGCAAGATAGACGACGCAATGCTCAATTCCCAGGCAGATCAGTGAGGCTTCACAAACTAAAAAATCACGATTTGGGATGTCCCGGTTTCAGGTCCGAAAGGCCTGGGACCGGGGCTTTTCTTTCATCCTTTTGCACAAATTGCCGGCTGGCATTTGGTGCATTACGCCAAAAAACGTTTTTTGTGTTGCAAATCTTCCATTAAAAATATATAATAAGCTCGTATTGAGGCGGATATATTTGTTCGCCTCATCGGACACTTTATTACAAATTCTTTTTTGGAGGATTTTATGACAAGAAAGCATGTATTTGTTGCTCTTCTGCTGGTAGTCGTCCTCTGCCTCGGCGTTCTCGCCGGATGCAACCAGGGCACACCTTCCGACACGAAGGACACAAAAGACACACAGGGCACACCTACCGAAGAGAAATCCTATGACATCGTCGTATGGGTCTCCGAGGTTTCCGGCGTGAAGGAACAGTTCGCTGAGCAGATCGAAAGATATGCTAAGGACAACGGCATCAAGATCAATGCAAGGATCGAAGGCGTTTCCGAAGGCGAATCCGCAACCCAGATGATCACAAGCGTCGAGGACGGCGCAGACCTGTTCTGCTTCGCTCAGGACCAGCTTGCCCGTCTCGTTCAGGCAGGCGCCCTCACCAAGCTGGGCGTCAAGGCAGGCGAAGCTGTTGAAGCAGCTAACTCCGCAGGTTCCGTAGCTTCCGCAAAAGTCGGCGGCGACCTCTACTGCTACCCGCTGACAGACGATAACGGCTACTTCATGTTCTATGACAAGTCCGTTATCCCGGAAGATCACATCAACAGCCTGGAAGACATCATCGCTGACTGCGAAGCCGCAGGCAGGAACTTCTCCTTCCAGATCAAAGGCACCGCATGGTACACCGCATCCTTCTTCTTCGGCACGGGCTGCGTGTCCGAATGGGAAACAGACGGTGACGGCAACTTCACATCCGTCAACGATACATTCAACAGCCCCGAAGGCATCATCGCCCTCAAGGGAATGCAGAAACTCCTGAAGTCCACCTGCTTCACCGAATCCGCAGCAGGCACGGCTGACTTCTCCGCAGCTATCCCGTCCGCAGTAGTCATCTCCGGTACATGGGACGTCAACACTGCTAAGGAAGCTCTCGGCGACAACTACGGCGTCGCAAAGCTCCCGTGCTTCACTGTAGACGGCACGACATACCAGCTCGGTTCATTCTCCGGCTGCAAGCTCCTCGGCATCAAGCCGCAGACAGATCCCGAAAAGACATCAGTGCTCCAGGGACTTGCCACATATCTGACAGGCAAGGACTGCCAGCTCGAGAGATTCGAGAAGTTCGGATGGGGCCCCTCCAACAAGGAAGCCCAGGAAAGCGACGCTGTAAAGGCTGACGCCGCTCTCGTTGCTCTTTCCGAGCAGAACGCATTCGCAGTTCCCCAGGGCCAGATCCACGGCTCATGGTGGAGCATAGCTCTGTCTCCCGTCGCAACGGCACAGACAGCAACCACAGACGAAGAACTCCAGGCAGCTCTTGATTCCTACAAGGCAGCCATCGACGGTCTCTTCTCACTCGACACATCCGGATACATCCTCGTGGGCGCTTGGAACGGCTGGTCCAACTCCGACGGCAACTACAGGATGCAGGAAGCTGACGGCGTATACACATACACCGTTACCGTCGAGCAGAGCGACTACATGGGCGGACGTATCGTGACCCCGGGCAACTGGGATTCCGACAAGGGTCTTGCTCAGGTAGTCTCCGGCGCTGAACTCCTCTCCGAGGACGGCGGTTCCGACAACAACATGGTGTTCCTTGAACCCGGAACATATGTTGTCACCTTCGACGAAGCCAAGATGGAGATCACTGTAGCTAAAGCTGAATAATACGGTCATCATCCTATCGAAAACAGGTTGCGGCTTTGCCGTAGCCTGTTTTTCGTACCTACATCCCAAAGGAAAAATCTAGTACAGAGGAGATGCCATCCCTGGGCCGGCGGCGCCGGTCCCGGACGGGCTGTATAATCAAATGAGAAACCTTACAGACCTGGAATATCTGCGGTTGTCGAAACCGCGAAAGATCCTGTATAAGGTTCTGCATTTCTTCGCCAGCATCCCTAAAGCCATCCTGAACTTCTTCAAGAAGATCTGGAGCGTGATCAAGAAATTCGGCCTGAAGATAAAGGACGAGGCCGTAGATATCTGGACCACGTTCGTCAAGGGTTCATGGCAGACGAAAGTGTCATATCTTATAATGGGATTCGGAAATATCGCCAGAGGTCAGATACTGCGCGGACTTCTGTTCCTGCTGTTCGAAGGTGTGTTCATCTTCTACATGATCATAGCAGGAGGCCACTGGCTGTCCAAGTTCGCGACCCTCGGGACCGAAGGCCTCCACACGGTATACGATGAGAAATACGACTCATACGTCACGGTGGCCGGGGACGATTCGTTCAAGATCCTGCTTTACGGCCTGCTCACCATACTGTTCATAATCGCTCTGGTGATCACCTGGCGCATGAACGTGAAGCAGAACAAGATCCTGGACCAGATACAGCGTTCCGGAAAGAAGATCAAGAGCGGGAAGGACGACATCAGATCCCTGGTGGACGACCAGTTCCACAAGACCATGCTCGCGCTTCCCCTTACCGGTATAATAGTGTTCACAGTCATACCGATCATCTTCATGATCCTGGTGTCGTTCACCAACTATGATGCCCAGCATGACGGCTATTCCAACCTGTTCACCTGGATAGGCCTGAACAACTTCAACGAACTGCTGTCATGGAACTCCGGCACTTCAGGCAACAACCTGTCCGCCGCCTTCGGCGAGATCCTGGCGTGGACGCTCATGTGGGCGTTCTTCGCCACGTTCACCAACTACTTCCTCGGCATGGTGGTCGCCATCATGATCAACAAGAAGGGCATCAAGCTGAAGAAGATCTGGAGAGGCTTCCTGGTGCTCACCATAGCCATTCCACAGTTCGTGTCCCTACTGTATGTATCAAAGATGTTCGCGGACAACGGCCTCATAAACGGGTTCCTGATGGACATGGGGTGGATCACCAAATCCATTCCCTTCTGGACGGATCCCACCCTCGCGAGGATCACCGTCATAGTGATAAACATCTGGATAGGCATCCCGTACCTGATGCTGATGGCAACGGGTATCCTGATGAACATCCCGCAGGACCTCTATGAGTCCTCAAGGATCGACGGCGCGAACGTATGGCAGCAGTACATGAAGATCACTCTCCCGTACATGCTGTTCGTCACCGCACCGTACCTGCTGACGAGCTTCATAGGTAACATCAACAACTTCAACGTCATTTACCTGCTGACAGGAGGCGGGCCCACCAACCCGGATCTGCTGACGAGCGGCGGATCCGCAGGCTCCACGGACCTCTTGATCACATGGCTGTTCAAGATAACGACCGGAGCCGAGAGCAACTACAAGCTGGCCGCCGTCATAGGTATCATGATATTCGTAGTCATAGCGGTGCTGTCGCTGATAGTGTACAACATCATCCCGTCGACGAAGAATGAGGAGGATTTCCAATGAACAACAAAGAAATCAACAACACTCCGAAGACCAAGAAACACATGGGCATGTCGACCAAGGGAAAGATCAGCAACACCATCATATACATCCTTCTGGTAGTGATAGTCATTATCTGGATACTTCCCTTCGTCTGCATATTCCTCGAATCCTTCCGCTGCGAGACCCAGGGCATGGCAGGATACGTCATCCCGAAGAAATGGGGCTTCGACAACTACGTAAGGCTCTTCACGGAGACCAACTTCCTCAGATGGTACGGCAACACCCTTCTCATAGCGGTGTGCACCGCCATACTCCAGACGGTGATAGTCCTCGCGATGAGCTATACGCTGTCCCGTCTCAGGTTCAAGGGCAGAAAGTTCCTCATGAACGCGATGCTGGTCCTGGGAATGTTCCCCGGGTTCCTCACGCTGATCGTGCTCTACAAGGTGCTTAGCGGGATGGGTCTCACCGGACCCGGAGCCGTGCCCGGACTGATCCTCGTCTACTGCGCATCGTCCGGTATGGGATACTATGTATCCAAAGGATACTTCGACACGATCCCGAAATCCCTCGACGAGGCCGCCCGGGTGGACGGAGCCACGAGATTCCAGATATTCAGGAAAGTGATAATGCCTCTTGCAAAGCCTATAGTCATCTATACGATACTGACCGCGTTCATGGCCCCCTGGGGAGACTTCATCTTCGCGAGGTACATCTCGCATGCAGTCAGCTCGGGATACAACGTGGCGGTCGGTTTGTGGAGCATGACCGAGAAGACATCGATCGGAACGTCGTATACGATGTTCTGCGCGGGCGGTGTTCTAGTAGCTATTCCGATTACCATACTGTTCATGGTACTCCAGAAATATTATGTTGAAGGCGTTACCGGCGGCGCTGTGAAAGGATAACGGATTATGGCAACAGTAAAACTAACTAACGTAGTAAAAGAATATGACAACCATGTCATAGCAGTCCATGACTTTAACCTTGAGATCAAGGACAAGGAGTTCGTGGTATTTGTCGGTCCGTCCGGATGCGGTAAGTCCACCACTCTCCGTATGATCGCGGGACTTGAGGAGATTTCCAGCGGTACCATCGAGATCGACGGAGAAGTCGTAAACGACCTTCAGCCGAAAGACAGGAACATCGCGATGGTGTTCCAGAACTACGCTCTGTATCCTCATCTCACGGTCTTTGAGAACATGGCCTTCAGCCTGAGGCTGAAACACGTGGACCAGGAGACGGTCTACAAGAAAGTAACTGAGGCAGCTGAGATCCTCGGCATCACCGACTATCTTCTCAGAAAGCCCCGCGCTCTCTCCGGCGGCCAGAGACAGCGTGTCGCCATCGGACGCGCGATGGTAAGAGACTCCAAGGTGTTCCTCATGGACGAGCCTCTGTCCAACCTGGACGCGAAGCTCCGTAACGCGATGCGCGCAGAGCTGATCCTCCTGAGGCAGAAACTCGACACCACCTTCGTGTATGTCACCCATGACCAGACCGAGGCCATGACCCTGGGCGACCGTATAGTCATCATGAAGGACGGCTACATCCAGCAGGTCGGGACTCCTACCGAAGTGTTCGAGAACCCGAAGAACCTGTTCGTCGCTGAATTCATCGGCGCTCCGAAGATGAACATCATGAAGGCTCATCTGGTCCGTCAGGGCAACGAGTACTATTCAGAGGTGTTCGGATCACGGATGCCCGTGGATCCCGGCCACACCCAGAAGCTTCTGGAGAAGGGGATCGACTCGAGAGAAGTGCTGCTCGGCATAAGACCTGAGCATGTCACCATCTGCGAAGGCCCGGCTCCGGACAACTTCCCCTGCACGATCGAAGTCAACGAGATGATGGGAAGCGAGCTCCATCTCCACGTAGATACGGAAGACGGATCCCGCCTCATCGTACGCACGCCCACCGTGACCCTGACGAATGAACAGAGGAGCCACCTCGTATACGGCGAAAAACTGTATGTGACGTTCCACGGCAAGGTGACGTACTTCTTCGATCCCGAGACGGAACTCAATCTCCTCAACTGATCGTTTCCGTTTCTGACAGATCATAAAGAATAATCGCCTGTATCCCGGACCAATCCGGGGTGCAGGCGATCTCTTTTTCGCATTATGACTGTGTTGCTCCGCTCTGGATGCTTAAAGCCTAATTATTCTCATCATCTGTCGTTACTACCCAATACCCACCATTGTCAGATCCCTCACGGTACATAGAGTTTCTTTGCTTCAGCAGATATATTGCTGTACGCACCTGCGTCACTGTTATCCCGAGGCTGTCTGCGATTTCTCTTCGTGAGATATATGGATTCTGTTTTATTATTTTAATCACTGCAGCCGCTCTTTTCTCTATTTCATCTGATTTTCTTGTATTTGGCTGTTTTTCTGGCTGTTTTTCTGGCTGTTTTTTCAAAACAGCCAGATCTTTCTCCCAGCCCTTTCCGCAGTGGCGATAAAACCTCACTGTAAACCCGTACGGCTCCCGCTTGAATTCATACCTTACTCCTGCCTGTTTACATGAAGCGGAAATCCTTTTAAGCCCCGTTGCGAAGCTTTCCATATCTTTTGAGTAGTAAAGAGTCCTTGCGATCAAAGGATTTCTGCGGATGGGTTTGAGTTCTTCATCCACAAACTGTTCCGGCTCAACATTTTCAGGGAAAATCCCCGGGCTGTATATATCGATGAAACTCTTGTAAATCGCTACTTCGACA
>JAEEGL015940484.1_pt1 | contig 22091 bp, 13 predicted proteins | sample 9134231 | NCBI WGS metagenome assembly JAEEGL01 (sample SAMN16246548, study PRJNA631951) | gut metagenome | biome: gut microbiome; feature: rumen; material: fiber-attached | host: Bos | place: Iran: Karaj | collected 2018-10 | reverse complement strand
GTTTTGCTCTATACTCCATGTGACAGCAAGAGTGCCGTTTCTGATAGCTACGTTGTTACCTGCTCCTGCGGTTATTCCAAATGTCTTTGTACCCGTTGTGTTGAAATATTTCTGTCCCGTTATGAATATATTTGTGATATTAAGCAGTGTATAAGTGATATACAAGGCGTTGGTCGGGTCATCAATATTACCCCATTTGAGCATGGCTTGCTTTAAGCTGAACGTTACAACATCGGATTGCCTTACATCAATCGTTCCACGAATGTCCGTTACAGGCAACCCAGCGAGATACGAAAGGATGGAAACGGGGCAGTCTGTCCACCCTACGCTTGCCGTGAACGAATATAGTGGTGCATTGTCATTGATACAACTATTCAAAAGGCTGTACGCATAGGTTCCTGCATCTCCCGAAATACTAAGGTTGCGCAGGTTCGCAAGACTTGCTATAGAGAAATCCAAGAGCGATGCAGGGGAAACCATCGACAGCGTTGAAATTGTAGATGGAAGGTATAGGTATTTCAACACCGATCCTTCGGGCGACCTCATTTCTGCTACGCCCTCGCTACCTCGGAGGTCTATTTTCTCGAGTCGGGTACACTTAGAAAGGTCAACAGCACCACGCAGGGTTGTGACACCGCGCACAACAAACTCCTTGATGTTCCTTGCACCCGAAATGGTTATACCGCCAGCATTGAACAAATTCGCATCCGTTCCGTTCGGGTTGATTGTAATCCTTTGCAGCTTTCTTCCCGTGAAATCAAACGTTCCTTGGTCTGACGACACGGCTATGTTCATGTCGCCTATCTCAAACAAATAGTTGATGCCACGGATGAATATACGGGAGTCGGACTGCGTTTGTATGGTCGGGTACTGGAATGGTGTGCCAGCAGGCACTCGCGTCCTACCTCCGTTGGCAGCAGCAGGGAAGTTACTTGAATCCGAACCGATACGTGGGTAGAGCCACTTGGCTGGTGTCAACGTAAAGTTGTACGTTGCACTTGTTCCCGTCCAAGACAAGCCGCCCGATGCCGAACTCGAACCTGCAAACTCTCCATATTCGCACCAGGATGAAATGTACATAATACGGTCAACAAGCCACTGGTATTCCGACCAACGCTGCGAGCCCACGGACTGCGTGATGGCCTGAACCGTACCATTCTCGTATTCGCCGTTTGCCTGTGCTATGGCAGCGTTCTCGTAAACCTTCTGCGCCTGCGCATTATATGCCACGGCAGGGAAGTAGTCCTGCGTACTTAGGAAGTAGTCCTCGTGGAAACCGATGACCGAACCCTTCGGTGTCTTCCCCTCTGGAGCCATTGATGTCATTGCCGCCATCATGCTGTACATCATTGTGGTCATCTCGGTAGCAAACGCCTCTTCAAGAAGGTTGTAAAAGCCCGATGATTCCCCCTGCCAGTAATACTCGCCCGATTGGTTCTTGTCATGCTCTTCAACGTAGTAAGGCTTGCGGTTCTGACCGAGGTTGTTCGTCTTAATCATCGTATCGAGGTCGTCCGCCTCGAAACGTATCTTCAACGTAACGGGGTCGGTGTAGTAATACGTATTCTTTGCTCGGTTGTCCGTTCCTGCGTAGAACTTGATGAAGCACGAATGGTACAAAGCATCGCTTACCTCGATATAGTTTGATGCGCGTGCTCTGAAATGTGCGCGTCGCATATCTTGGAACGTTTCGTTTGCACGATTGAATCTTGCCTCCGTATCAATCGTGCTTGGTGTAACTCCAAGGTCTTGGCAGAATGCGTTGTACTGCGTGAGAAGGTTCAGTTTCTCATACCTGCCGTTGGCAATCTTAGCCACACCAGCATCCACCCAAGTACCCGTAATGTTGTCGTAGCGGTAAAGGTCAAACTGACTGCTTCCTTGGCTGACATCGTTGACGGTTACCCAATAGAACTTGGTCGTGTCCACCGATGTGCTTGCACGCAGGCTTGACAGGTTTCCCGTGAACACATTCAAGCGTGAATAGTGGAGATACACGAAATTGAAGAACGCCTTATGCGCATTGATGGCTGCCGTGTTGGACGGGTGCTCCCCCGTTTCGTCTTCAGTTGTCTCACCAAATCCCAAACTAAGCTGCTTTACACCGTTGTAGTGCCATGCCTCACCATTGGTGGCATCCTGCTCGGGTGTAACGTAAGACACATCATCGTTCCAAGGAATCTGGAACAGGGCAAGGGGACGGTCGTTGTTCGCACCCTCAATCATCAGCATGTTACCCGTATTCTCCGAACCTTCCTTGAAACCGAACGTAGGCTTATCGCCCTTTCCTGCACCGAAGGTCATAAGGTACTTGAACACGATGGGAGAACCCTCTGTTTCACGATGGAAGAACAGGAACGGCTTCTCAAATACCGCATTACGCGCCTCAGGGTATTTGGTCATCTGCGACGGCTCGGTTATCGTGTTATTTGAAACCAGCCGCTTGAAGAGGTCGTTGAATATCCATGTCAAACCGAGCTTGTGCGATTGCATGGACGATGCGAAGTTTATCTTCCCGACAAGTTTCTTCGCCTTTGCCTCACCACTTTGTATCGCATACCCCTTACCTGTCGTAGGGTCGATGGTCTCGTCACGGGAAGTGAACACCGTATTGCTGTTAATCTTATACTGCTGGTTCCAGTCGTAATAGGTCATGGCGGTCGTTCCCTGCCCCGTTGCGGTAAGGTTTGTCAGCGTACCGCTATGTGCCTCGTCACCAACAATGTCTATATCCAATGTGACACCTTCCGTCTTTCCCTTGCCCTCCATGCCGTACTTAGGCAGGCGGCCTGTATGCAAGATGACGTTGTACTTTCCCGAACACTTGCTATAGTCAATATTCCCGTAGTCATCAAGAATGCTATTTGCATCGTTGAATGCTACTTTCTCAGCAATGGAGCCGAGCGATGCCTTATAGTTCTGCACAACGTCCTGTACTGAAAGCTGGCTTGACGAACCCTTGTAACAACGTATGCCGAATATGTCAATATCTGCCGAAGTGCTACCTATCCACATAGAAGCACCAGCCTCGGTAAAGCGGTCGCCATTCGTTGAGTTGTTTCCTGCCGTATAGAAGAACTCTCTCTCAATGATGCCGTTAAGGAAAATCCTTATAAGATTGAGCGGTGTTCCCGTCTGCGCACCCGTGATGTTGTATTGCACGTTCACGACAAGGTGCATTCTCCTGTCCTCTGCCCAGCTTACATTCTGGTCGTCAATGGCGGCACGGGCGGACGTGATGAGATACGCCTCGGTTGGTTTCAGCGTGAATCCTATCTGGTCGCTGTTGCTTGCCTTGATTGTAAAGATAGGCTCATCATCATCCACGATGCTGCTTGTGCGGAAATCCAGCTCGAACGTGGCATACTTGTCACGGTGCTCGCCACTTACGAAATCGGAGAACGGATTGTATTGTATCTTCAGTTTCCTGTTGGCAGGAATGTGCAAGGCACGCACTTTCTCGGCATCCAACGCTGTCGAGTTCACGTCCTTGTTTACTTCCATCCAACCATCGGTAACGAAATTGAATCCGTTGAACTCCGAGGTTACGGCAGTACCCGTCCTCGCATTGATGATTGTGTTCGGGTTCGCCTCCGCATTGTTCCTCGAGGATGGGTTGAGGTAGAAATCCGCACCTGCCTTCGGCTGGTTACTTGCCGAGTTACCGAACGTGAACGGAATCGGCTCTGCCAGTGCGTTTCCAAGCGAATCGGTTATGTGCATGTAAGCACCGAAAGCCTCTATCTCAGCATTCGGCAATTCTATACCTATCTGCGTAGTGAACGGATAAAGCGTTCCGTCAACAGCATTGTAAGTCCATTCGAGGTAGGTAGTAGTATTCTCTTCATCTTTCAAAGCGAAGTGAACCTCTATTTCTCCGCTACCTCCCGTATAGGCCGCCCAATCGAACAGCTTCACCTCAGTCCAGTTCTCATGTCTGCGGACAAAGTTGTTGACGGCCACAAACGGTGTGGAAAGATTCTGCCTGTTTACCATGAACTGGTTCTCTACCCATTCCGACTTGACGGTTTCGGACGAATACAACTGCGCCCTTACCGAATGCACACCATCGGCAAGAAGGGCATTGAGCATCGTCGGGTTGGTAAACACGAACTCCCTGCCCGTGCTGTCAATCGCCTCACCAAGGAAAATGTTACAAGCTGCCGCAATGGTCGAATCATCTGAATCCCACGCGAATTGTGCTGTAAAATCATCTCCCGTTCCTGTTCCAAACTCAAACCGTATATTCTTGCTGACAGCACCTCCGATACGATAGCGCAGGGAAAGTGTATCTCCCGTAAGTGGTGTTGCAAACGGATTGGCAAAGGACAGCGTAAGGTTTACCACGTTCAACGAGAACGCATTCCATATACTTGTTGCCTGCTCGCCCACGGCACGTATGCGGACATAGTTCATTCCTTCGTAAAGATACGGCTGTAGGCTTATCGGAGTCCAGTTTGTTTCATTTGCCTGTATCGTCACCTCTCCCCTTGTCTGCCACGAAACATTGGTGCTTAACCTCGTTTGTATTTGGATAGCAAGCGGTTCGTTATATGGCTCAGTTCCCTGACCGCTTGGATGAATGACCTGCGATGCACCCTTGACATTGATAGTCACATTGCTGTTCGGCTGAATCTGCGCAGGCGTTGATTGCAAGGATAGCGAAACCACGTATGCGTCGGAACCTTCTGCTGACGGGAGTACAGCGTATGTGAGCAGGTACTCTTGTCCTGCCTCTCCCCACTTGTCCTCGTCACTTAGTTGTCTCCATTCTTCATACAATTCTTCGCTTTCAAAACCCGCCATTACGTTCTGCAAGTCTTGGTTTATAACAACCTTGAAAGTGCCTATTGTCTGCTTTCCTGCCACCTCTCTTAGTTGTGCTTTCAAGAATCTCTCCACCTCTCCACGGTTCATGCCCCATTCGGCTCCTGCGGGAACGGGGGTGCTTGCGCCCTGTCCGCTGTAAGGTGTCACGCTACCTTGCGAGTTGTTCACTCCGCCCCAGTCATCATTGAGGTTCTGAAGCAGATTGCTGCCTTCTATTGTTATTTTCTTTGCCATATCCTATATCGTTTTGTTTTGTTACCATGCGTCTGATCGGAACCAGCCTTCCGACCTGAACCAAGCCGAGAAGTATTCCACAACGGCTTTGGTTATCATCATCAGTCTTCTTCTGAACTCACTCATAACTACTACGATGAAGATGAAGATGATTGGGAGGATCCTTCCCATCCTCCGTAAAGAGCCAGGTTATTCTGTATGCTTACCTGGTAGATGTTGCCGTCAGTCCATACAGGTTCTTCCAACCACGTTATACCATCTGGAAGGTTAAGGGTAAAGTTGGATCCGCTTACCTGGAACTGAAGCATATACTCGTTTGCATCGTTCGCTTCGCCTGCAATGAACGTGATGTTCAGCGACTGTACGCTACCCCATACGTTCAGGGCATTAGGCGATATGCTTACCGTAGTGGCGTTCTGCCGCACCAACTTCGGATTCTGGAAATCCGAATAGTAAGCAAACACCTGATAGGTCGTTCCTCCGTCAACGGAATAGTATATGCCATCGTCGCGACGCTGGAAACGTGGTGTCTCTCCAGCTGCTCTTACTCCTGTGTTCACGCCTCCTATATACCAATAGCCGTCCTGTCCGATCGTTGCAACCGCAGACAATGCAAGATACGCACGTACAGCTTCTGCAGTGACCTTGATTGCATGGTTGCCGTTTACACCTTCTGCACCGTGCAAAAGGAACTGATCAGAGTTTGCTATTGCAGAAGCCTGCGCAAACAATGCTAATAGCTCTGGTGATGTTACTGCCATATCTTTTCTTTCGTTTAGTTACTACAATAAAGTTCGTACCATGATGGGGATGCCGCAGAAGTATCCTTAACGAATATTCTTGGGCGATAGTCATCTGCCGTGAAAGGATTAGCCGCTTGTCCGTTACTTCTAACAACTGGCATACCGCGCAATTCATAGGCAACGCCACTCTTGCTAATAATCTTTATTTCGTCAGAAGAACCGCTTGTCAGCGTTAGATTTATAGTAGAGCTGTTGTTAAGGAACAGGACACCATCTTCTGCAAGTATTTCATAGTCCGATGATATGGTCTTGACCTTCTTAACCATCGGAATATACCCATACGAGGAATTGTATTGATAAATACCATTGTTATCCACCTTTATACGGTAGTTGCCATACCTTATCTCAGCGTTGTCTCCCGTTATACTGAAAGACTTGTTCGTACCCATGTTGACGAACAGCCCGTTTATACCGATTCGCGTACCTTGCGGAGTGGTTTGGTTGAAGCACATCTTTGCCGATGTGGTTATAGTTGCTGTGCTTGCAATTCCTCCGAAGGTGTCAGATGCGGTGTTGTCCTCGTTTACATCCTCTATCCATACATACACATGAGCATAGTAGGTTGCAGTTACGGGTATTACAGGCCCGTAGAACAACAAAGGAAGACTAAGTGTTGTGATGCTTCCACTTGCTGTCGCACCGCCAGTTGTCGTGTATATGGTGTTTCCGTTGCTTGTAACGAAACGAAGCTCATACCTTATCTTCTCGGGCAGACCGCTATCTGTTATCCTCATTGTGCTACCACCTGATGACACCGTGATGTAGAGCATTGTTTCAGTAGATGGCGATATAGGAGTTGAACTTGCGGATATGACAGCTCCCGCCTTCAATTCACCCATGCTGAGTACAATCGGTGTAGGCGTGAGGTCTATTCTGCTTGTCTGGCTCCCCTTCGTGGTCTGCTTTGCTGTTCCCGTTGCGTATGCGGTCTCATTGACGGGTTCATCGACTTCTCCCGCAACAACCTGAACACGAAGATTGTCAGAGGAATCGTACACCATCACACCCTCGTCTGCATTCTTTATCTCGACCAAGCCTTTGATATGCGCCTTGTCAGCGAACATCTGCCCGTCTTGCTGAACACGGAACGGGGCTATTGATGGGTTCTCGTTACCGGCCCATATACGAACGCTTTCATCCTCATGTGAGGCATCTGGAATCGCACCCGTCAGTCCGCCGACAATCTGATTACTGGAATTGTAGATCACAAGCTGGTTGGACGAACCGAACTTGAAATGGGCGTTCCGTGCGACTATGTAATTGAAGTATGCGGATGAAACATTTTCATCCACCGGCTCCCAGTTTGCTTCGTCAAGAGCAAAAGTTGTGGCAGAAGCCGGGTGTGTAACCTTACACTTGTACAACGCATATCCACTTGCCTTTGTCGGATCTTCTACACACATGAAGTCCACATAGCGAATGCCTTGTATGTTATCGGCGTTTTCATCGTTACGGTAAAGGAGATTGTTGTCGTGGGTGTACTGCTGGTACACACGCTCATGACAGCCTGTAAGGCCACGAGGACCCCGTAAGTCTTCCAATTGTTCTTGTGTAAAGTCCTCATATTCAAACGCATCACCGGTATCACCATCCTTTACAATATAAATCCTTTCCCTATCGTAAAGTTTGTTTGAATTTGCACCCGTTCCTTTTAAGAACAACGTTATGTATTGTTGTACTCCGTTAAGTAGTTGGGCAACGGGAATACCTGTCATCGACCCCGTCAGGTTAGACACATCGGAGCTGCCGTCTTTTGTATAACTAAGTGCAAGACCTTCCGTACTCATCTCCTCAGCCTGTGACACCATCGAAGTGTCAGATCCGACCGACTTCTTTACTTGAATCGAAAACGTTTGTTCGGTAAAGTTACCGTTGTCGCCGAGTTTATGGAAAATATCAACACTTGGCTGAAGTGAGTATATAACTGTCGAATTACCTGGGAATGACTTGTTAATTGAATATACAGCAGTGAGTTTGAAGTTCGCATTTGTCTTCAATGTCGCTTCAACCACAATCGTCGCACTAATCGCCCGTATATTTGACGGTGTGATCGTGCGCCCGCTACGAGTTGCGTCGATGTTATTACCTGTTACGGTATAATTAAAGTCATCAAAGGCATCCCTTCCACCTTCAACAACTATGATATCCGTTGTTTCATAAGATCCGATAACCGTTCCGCTGTCATCGCAATTGACAAAACTGTTATCGTTCGACAAATCAAGGATGTAAGGCGACGAACCGCTTTCGGTGTACTTGTTCCAAAGATGCACTGCGCCGAAGTTCTGCCAAACGCCATTTACCTTCTTTCTTTGTGCATAGAACTCGTACTTATACCCGACATTGCCACTTACACCTGTCGGTTCGTCCGTCCATTGCTGCGTTGCACCGACATTGTACGGGCAATAGTCATCTTCTTGGAATCCTTGATATGTCCGCTCGTCACGAATTGTCGGGGTCGCCATCCCATTGGGACTATCATTAATCCAAGAATCTTGCGTGAAGAATATATATTCAACACCCTTGCCGTCCTGACCGTCGGCCACAATGTCCTCGCATTCCTGATCAAGCAGGATCCATGTGCCAACACCATTCTCAACAAAGTACTGTCGCAGCCGGATCTCAATGCTGTCTGCATCGTCCCAGCTGAACTTGTTGCCGCTACCGTTGTCTGAACTTTCGCGTATCGCAACTCCGCTGCTATAACCGCTGATGTCAGTCCAGGTCGCTCCCTTGTCAAGCGAATACTGAAGACTGTAGTCTCCGTGCTGGGCAGGGGAATGAGAGGGTAGGGTAGTCATCAGGTGGCGGTCGTCCTTCTGTGTTGTCTTGTAGATATACACATTGAAGTGTGTCGGTGTATATGTGTCATCGTTTGCCTTGTAGCAGATGCTGTTAGGATTGAGTATGATCTCATGCTTGTCTATACCGTACAGCTTGCTGACGGTAAACAGGCGATTGTAGTAAGCATTCTGCCCGTGTTTGGTATAAAGGCACTTCACATTGATGCTGGCAGCATCATCTGCAACGGTCAGCAGGTTGATGGTTATCCATGGCTTTCCGTCAACGGTGGTCCATGCGTTTGCTATCTCGGCGGTGCAATTGGAGCATTCTATCTCCCATCCCTGCGTAAGCGTTCCTGAAGAGAACTTACCGTACTGCTGCTTGTTTGAGGAACGTGTAGAGCCCAGTACCGAACTACCGATGGTATCCTCACCGTCCATCAGGCACGCATGCACGACCGACAGCGTGGCAGCGACGACCGTTCCGTCTTCCGTGCAGGTAACGTTGTCGCTGTCGTTGTCAAGAACCACCTGAATACTGTTCTCTCCGTCAAGACCGTCAAGTACAACTGGTACGTCTTCAACGTCAAGCACCTCGATTACGTTCGACGGATCCAGCAGAGCTGATATGGTCGATAGCGTAGTGTCGGCCAGTTTGTACAGTTTGAACCTTACGCGGGTGTTGTCTGCGCTTACTGTCACACCGCTCACCGTACTGTATGCCTCCTCAGTACCTGCAACCTCCTGGTTGCTGGCGTTCATCGTGAACTTCTGCGTCGTAATGAACAGGCCATGTTTAGCATAGTCGGCAACAGCCACCGTGTAGTGCTTGTCATCAGTCGAGTCGCAACGCACGGAACAGGTGATGTTGTTTGTGTTCAGCACCTTCTGCTGGTTGGCATTGTAACCGGCGCAAACCTCTGCAGGATCGGTCAGCAACTGATAAACATTAGTGTCGGTCGATTTGTTGATGGTATGCCGCAGAGTGCGTTCGTAGGGCACTCCTGAATAGGTGGCCGTGCACGTAACATCAATATCAACCACCGGCGGGATGTCAACACCCATGGCCGTAAGCTGTATGCGGGCATATTTCTTTCCGTTTACAGTAATGATGTTCTTATTGTAGTAGATAGATGAAGTGGCAGGTCCTTGTGCAGGCGCGGAACCGCTTACCAACGTTACGCCTGTAGTAGCCGAAGACAGGCTTATGTTTGTTGCGCTCCCGATGTTCAGCATTTCATTGTTGTGCCACATCTTGAAATCGAAAACTATTGGAAGTCCAACATATGCCTGTGTCCTTGTGTTCCACGAAACACTGCTGAACTCATTGCTTATGTCTGCACCGACAAACGGTTCCGACTGGTGTTTGATTGTAACAGGGAACTGCTTGATTATAGAGGTATTGCCCTCGCAGTCGATCGTGAGGTTCACGAAACAGTTCTGCATGTCGCGCATGGAATCATAGTCGAAGTTCACATCGTCGGCCGTACCGGGTATGCCGTCCTTAATATTCTCGATCGACGTGATATATATCGTCGAGTTTTTCAATGAACAGGTGCATCGAACCGGTTCGGTATAGACCTTGAACTTACCAGGCCCTACAGTCTCATTCTCCCCGCATATCGTCAGCAACTGGTTGTTCTTGCGAACCGATATCGCGCTGTAAATACGGTAGTCGTATGGCACGTTATCGTTGACCTTATACAGACCGCCTATAACGTTTCCGACGTCATCAACGGTAATCACGTCAACATAGTCGCTGAAGTCCACATGATATGACGACAGCTGGTCAACGATGGTGTTGATCTGCTCCAGACGGCCTGACATATAGATATTGTTCAGGTATGCCGAGTAGCCTTCCATGTTAAGTCCGAAGACACTCAGGTTCGACAAATCACCGTACTGCGCACCGATGTTTTCTTTTGTGAACTCCCAGTTGTTTACGCCGGTCAGATAACGCTCATAGGTAAGTGTGGAATACCGGCTTTCCTGACGTTCAACATTGGTAAAGTTACCATAGCACACGAAGTGCATCATGGCACATGGTGCGTGCGATGCCGGGAATCTCACATCGTTCCTCAGCGCATAGCGGAACTCTCCGTTCGGCTTGTCGGAACCGGACAGTATCTGTGTTATCCTGAAATATGTCGTAAAGAATCCGGAGAACCGGAAATTACCGATGTAGTCGTCAAAGTCATCAGCATCGTTGTTTTCAAGCGTCATACCATCATGGAAGATACCCATACAGATGTCATCAACAGCAACCTTGCCGATCTCACCGTCTTCCAGGTGCAATTTGATAACACCCGTGTTCAGAATATTCCCTGATCCGTCTTTGTCGGGCGTAACGCTTTCTATGATACCGCCACCTGGAGCACGCCAGCGGTTACCCACCTGTATGCTGATACGGTTATATCTGAGCTCTGGAACTTCGAGGAACCTGCGAAGAGTCAATGATTCAAGCTCTGCATCCGCATTCCCGTCTATACGACCGCCGAAGCCTGTCGGGCCCGATGCGAAGTCCTCCCCGAACTGTACACCTCTTTCGTTGGTGAAACGGATCATGCCGGCTGCCACATCGTCATGTACCTTCGACACGAACAGTTCCTCACCGTATGCGGCCATGGTTCCCTTGATGGAATCCTCGTCGGCATCTCGGATGACAGGTATGCTGAAGGTGTGTTCCTCGCCGTCTATCGTAAATGTGATGGTCAATCCTGTAAGCGCAACATTGTTCAGATAGCTCACGAACTCCGGGTTCACAGTCTCGCTGATGGTGAACTGAGGATTCTGCGCACTTACCGTGGTCTGATAGGGAAGCCCATCACATTTTACGGTAATGATGGTTGCATCGGCTGTCACAATCTCCTCCGGTCCGTTACCGGTGCGTTTAAGAAGTGTGGCCACCAGCGGCAGAGTACCACGGAAAGCACCTGTGTAAGCGGCGATGAGCTGATACACCACATTCCCTGCAAGCGTCCAGCGGCAGCGGTAGGTAATAGCATCCTCGGCTCTGTAGCTCCAGATGGTCGGCTTGCTGAACTCGCCCCAATGGCCGATACGCTGATCGCCAGACTCTCCGGAATCTGCGGCCTCTCCTGATGAAGAACCGCTGCTTGAACCCTCCTGACGGATCCAGTCGCGATAGCTGCCGTATTCATAGTGGTAGGTGTCGTCGGTACCCTGCATCTCGTCCCACCATCCTTCAGGAACCCAGCCGTCCTGATTCTTGTTGGTGTCGATACCCAAAGCTGCACCCGGCGGATCCACCTCGCCTGCAGGGATGAGACGCGGAATGAGCTGCGTATTCTGACTGTTACCAGATTCTTCCGACGAATCAGAAGACTCCGTATCGCCGATAAAGGAAATAGCCTTCTCGCTACGCAGATAGATCCACTCACGCACCTTGCTGTCCTCGCCGTTGCGCACAAAGGCGATGGGAGTACGGTATATCTCCACCAAGGTAGGCTCGATACCGATGCTGTCGGAAGAAGAGCTGTCGGACATGTCTGCACTAATGCCCCTGCATATACGGACGTTGATGTTCTGCTGTGTCGTGAACACGCTGATGGGAATGGTGGCTTCGGCAATATCCGCAATGGCATTGTCGAAAGTCAGTGTTGTCCATTCGTCGGCATCGGCCATTGCGTACTGCACGACAAGATTCGCTGAATCGAGTTGCCCGCGAGTGAGCTTGAATACACTGCCTTTCTGGTCGGTGGCGCGAATACGCACCTTGATGCCATCGGCAGGGCTGTAGGCATCCGTAGTCGGGTCGTAGCTGACTATGGATGTTGACAGTTCCAGCTCGTACTTCTCAGCCGTCTCGGCCATGATGGTGACGGTGGCCGTTGCTATCGGAACGATGACTGCATCCTCATACCCTTCTTCGACGGAGCTGCTTGAATCAACGGAATCTTCCGAGCTGGCGGAAGAACCTGAGCTGCTTGATATTCCTGAACTTGACGATGAACTTGAACTGCTTGCACTATCCGATGAGCTTTCCACGTCATGTTCTGTGCCCCATGCAACAACAGTAAAGGTTGCCGAGACGGAACCGTTGAAATCGTCGTTGTCGTTGCGGGAATGGGAAAGGACAATGTTTCCTGTCCTTCCGAAGCCAAGTGCGCGGCCTTCCGGCGGCCATGACACATCGGCGCTTTCATCGCCAGTGTTGCGCTGAATGGTCCAGTGGTGGAACCTTTCAATATCGGTATCTGCCCAGCCCTCCACCAGACGGGCACGCAGTATAAGCTCTTTATTCCATGGCACATAGGGTGTAGGGCCTGCATCTTCGCCTTCAATGGAACAATCTATCTCAATGCGCAGAGGCATGTCGTCGGGATCGAGGTTCCACTCCGAATTGAACTGGTCGGTACCCAGGATGCCGGTATCATAATCCATGCTGCGCTCGCCACTTTCAGGAAGGGCCACCTCACCCAGTTTGATCCACCAGTATTTGTCGGTTGCACTGGCAATCTCCTCGGTGGCTGTCGCTGTATTCTTAGCAAGGCCGGTCCATGTAACGTATGGGTATTTGTCCTTCCACATTCCTTCCTCATACACTTTCGGAGCGAATACGAGATACCCGTCGCTCTTGTCTTCCTTGGCAAGGCGGGCGTAGATAGTGTAAGGCTTGGTGATATCGGCCAGACGACGGTTGCGACCTGCAAGCGTCCATTCCTGGTAGGTGTTGTCGGAGAAGTTAAGCTGCGCTATACCCTGACTATATACCTTTATCTTCGTACCCCTGGCCACAAAGACGGCCAGATCGTTGGCCGAGTTGTTGGCGTTGGGCGTGATGCTGATGGCTGACGGGAGCACATAGAATACGGGTGAGGTGCGGGGCATATCTTTTCCTGTAAAGTTTGAACGATAAAGTTTTACCGGAATATACAGCTTAACACGACATGCGTCAAGGGCAATGTAATGCCCTTGACCGGCTAAGCTCAATGGCGTATTTTTCGGATAGATAAAGCAACAATTACCCGCATGGAACATTTGTCTTTGGAAATTTTCAACCTTTCCGGCACGGACAGCAAGTACGCATCGCTGCCGGAGGACACAACCATCACTATCATCGACACGAGTGATATATTCGGGTCGGGAGATGTGTGGAGCTATAATTTCACTCTTAACGTAGAAGCTAATGCTCATATCTTCGGCAGTGCCGGCGACATTCACGGATCGCGGTTGCACGAACAAATCAACAAACGGCGTGCAAGACTATGGGTTGAGGGACTTCCGCTCTACCTGGGATACCTGAGACTTGATGACGAGGCGGAGGTGGACCGCGACGGCAACGTTGATGTAAGATTTGAGAGCGGACAGAAGACCTTTGACGAGATGATCGAAGGCACGAATGCCAGGGAAGTGAGCGTTGGTGACGTGGTGATTGGCGTTGCGCTCAACAGAAAGCGAATCATCGAGACAATCAGTCCGGGCTACCGCTTCAAGTTGGATGGTCTGGAACCCTATGCCGTAAAGGATTCAAGACTAAGGACGGTGTGCGAGAGTTTCTTCGACAAGAATATCGACGGGGCCAACAAATATAAATACACCCCATATTCGCAACGATGGCCTAAGCTGGTAAAAAGCCATGGAAAGGTATGGGACAGCTACGGCACAGAAAGAAACCTTGACTTTACGAACATACAGAGCCCATACGATGCCGGCCATACATTCTGCAACATCAACATCTGCTATCCCTTGAAGGTAAATGACAACGGGGAGGAAAAGGCGGCACGCGGATATACCATGCGGCTTGCACATGGCGACCCTACCACTCATGGCGGCGACAACCAGACGCGCTACAACAACGCGCCTAATTTCTATCTGCTGCACTTCATCAACCGTCTGTTCAAGGATCTGAAGATCTATGTTGAAGAGAACCAGGCTATGAACGTGGAGGATCTGCGCCGCGTGTTTATGCTGAACTACGGATGCTACTATGAGGAGATTGAAAACCGTGGGGACTATTTTGACAGCACTGCCCATAGAACACCTGAATCCATGCTGGGACGATACGGACAGTATTACATGCCGTTCCTGGACAAGGACGGGGAGAAATACATCACTAACAGCTGGATGAACGCAGGCGACCGGGCAGATCCTGAAAACGGGTTTGGTAACGCATCAGCAGGAAAGGTGCTTCTTCGGGATGTTGTCGTGCAGATAGGTGGTGAGACCGTTCTTCAGGTTGGATCTATAGAAGGGAAGGTGTATAGTTCCTGGTTCAACAAAGAAGGGGCGTTTGGTGATTACGACAGGGCCGACTTCCATCCTGCGCCATACCTGTACAGTGAAGAGAAAACCCTTGGAGCTTATTCAGCGTACCTTGCCTATGCAACAGGCGACAACTACCCGAAAGTGGAAATCAAGGAGATTATCGAGGCCATGAAGGCCATGTTCGGTGTGCGGTTCCTGTTCAGCGACGACTACAAACGTGTGCGCATCGTACTGCTGCGCAACATCTTCCGCAATACGGACGTGCAGAGAATCAACTGTGAGATTACGGATGATGATGTAAAACTGGAAAACGGTATTCGAGGTTTCCGCATGACATACGGAAAGGGAGAAGAAGACACCAGTTTCTACTACAAAGGCTTTAACGACCTGTTCCCAAGGGTTTCAAAGACATGGAAAGACACAAGCGATACGCACGACTATTCCCAATGGAAACTGGATGCTTCCTACGATGAAATCAAGCAGCATGTGTCGGCCATGAACAAGATATGCTATGTGACACCTGTCAACGGAAACGCATACGGCGTGAAAGTTGACGAGGAAGAGGATGTCCTCTACCCATCACTGTTTGAGTGGGCAGGATTCATGGATGCGGAAGACGGTGATTGTAGCCGTACCGAAGATGAGGGGAAAACAATCGAAGAGGTCCAGATCAACGCATCGCCTGTTATCATGAACGATGTAAACGATACTTACGCATCGTTATTTAACGGCGACATGAAAGCACCTACTACGATAAAGGCCGATGATAACGAAGGCGATGATGGGGCATACAATAATTCTGCTACGAAAATAGCCACTTTCGCCAGGATCACGACAGAAAGCGTTGACTTTAATCAAGGCGGTATTGATCCCGAGGATGGGCATGCGCGGACAGGCTTTACAGTCTCAGGCAAACTTGACGTATATAGTTGCGAAGGATTCCGCATACGTATGGAAGACAATTACGGCATCAGTAATGGAGGAACGCCGTTTGATGAAGCCGATCCGGGGCTGTGCTTCGGTATTATGCGTAGCAGCGGAGCCGACGCACATATATTCTATGACAAGGATGAAATCGAAAACGAGCACCCGATGAACGACTATTGGGAGGTTGTGCCGGGAAGCGGAGCCATTGACCACCCGGATACCTGCAACAGCTACGGCAACGAGTGGGACTACGACGGCAGCTTTACCATCACGCCGGCACAGGCACCTGCCAAGCTGGCCGAAATGTTTCCAAACAGCGACGCGCCCTTCAACGACCCTGTACTTGGCTACATCACTGGTACCATGTGGATATATATACGGGACAACTCCGGTAGGTCAACAAAGGTCCTGTTGGCAACCGAATACAGTGAGGCAGGTGTAACAGTCACGGGATCCGGGGATATACGCTATTTTGCAACCCTGACACTTGAAGAGCTTCAGGAATTAAGCCATAACAGCCGGCACATGATTGTAGAGGTTGACAGTAGCGACGAACGCGGAAGTACACTTGTGCAACTGTGCAAGTTGGCCTATGGTGGCGGTACTGAACCTATAACCATCGACAACGGTGTGGGGTCGCGATACGGAAGATTCTCACTGAAGCTGAGGGCCGAGAAACTGAACCCGTACTTTGACCCGTCGGCTGCAGAAAGCAGTTACAACCGACGATATCTCGCCATCACTAACGAGAACTTGCGGAAACGCGGACTGTGTGACCAGTTCTATAAAGAATACTCCTATTGGGTACGTAACGCACGCATCTTGAAACGAAACGTTAGTATGTCCCTCGCACAGCTGCTTGCCATTGACAAGACAAAACGTGTGGAGGTTGGCGACGTGATCGGATTCATCAAGAAGATGCAGATACCAGTCAACAACAAAACCGGACTTGGTATGGTATCCATGGAGATTATGTATATTTAAGAGTTGAAGAATTGAAGAATTGAAAAGTTGAAGTTATGGCAGTAACAGTATCTGGGATGTTCGGCAGTGGTCATACCTATTTCGCCGACTCTCCCGTTGTCATCGACATCAGCGGGCTCTATTGGGGAGCAAGCGTTACAAGTCCTTTTACCGTTGTGCGGGTCAAGGTAATATACAACGGCAATGTCGTTGGGGAATTTTATGCGGACACAGGCGGACAGACAAGCATCAGCTTTGACATCAGCTCAGCACTACGAGCTATATGGAGCGACTATAACTATAGTTCGGAATTAACGGCAGCGCAGGGCGGCACATCAGCATCCCTGCGTTCATACCGGTCATATTCGCTCGAAGTATATACAGAATACCTTGACAGCAATGACGGGGAGTTTACGCAGACCAGTTGCGGAACGTTCACCGGAGGACAGTGTGCTATAGGATGGCTTACGGAGGTGGAGCGTAGCAACATCGGAAACAAAGCCAATGCAGATGCCTCGCACTGGGAACACACAAACAACCGTAACGGCGATGCCAGCACGAAACCAAGCAGTTCTCCTGAGAGAGTAGGAAACACAAGCATAACATCTTATGTGGATGTGAGCAACAGCGGTACGACAAGCGCCTTCTATTTACCAAATGTCGTGCCTGCATCAGACAGTACTTCTCCACACGCACCTATTGTTCTCCGTGACAACATTCCGTATGTTGACTTCCTGTTCGTTAACCGGCGCGGGGCTATCGAGACATGTTCAGCCAGGATAAAGGAGGGAATGAACATCGACGTGGAATCACGGCAATACGCCCGTGTGGAACGACCATCGTTTAAACCATCGCGATCGCTCATGGCATTTGCCTCTGGTGGCAGAAGATCCTGGTCTATGTCGTCAGGATATCAGACACGGGAATGGGCAGAATGGTGGACGCTCGAATTTCTGATGGCAAAACAATGGTGGATGCGCTATCCAACAGATGACGCAAACGGTACTTTCGTGCCGGTCATCGTAGAAGCTGAAAAGAAGAGCATGAATATCTACGATCGTGTAAAGCAACAGATGCCACATGTTGACTTTACGGTGACACTGGCACTTGAAGGATAATGCCCTTGACTATTGAATAAGAATGATGTAATTTCGCAATAACAACATATCGTCAGCACATAACAGGAAATGAACGAAATCATGACAGACATCTGGCCGTTCCTTGTAACGGCCCTCTTCGGCGCAATCGGTTGGCAATGGAGGGAAAGCCACACTCTGAAAATACGAGTGGCGGTCCTTGAAAACACTGTTGAGAACCTACAGGGTACTCTCAGTAATATACAGAAACGGCAAGACTCGCAGTCCAGGAAACAAGACGACATCCTTGATCGTATAAGCACAATGGAATCGGAACTTCTTAAACAAATGGGAGGTATGGCTTCCAATATATCAGCACTATCTTCGGATGTGAAGGGATTACGTGAACTACTTGCTGTATCTGACATACCAAACAGACATTAGCGATGAACATGGGCGAACGGTTAAGAAGGACGGGGAGTGAGGCCCGCAAGCGGTGGAGCCAGAAGATGCCACGCTTCTTCCGGCAGCTTACCGTACTGTGTGCCTGCGTTGCAGGAACTGCATTCGGTGTCAATACGATGATGGTAATGGCAGGAGCCGTGGCGCACGAATGGTGGAACAATGTATATCCGTTGCTTATCGGCGTACCTACAGGTATGGCTATCGTATGCAAGCTGACAGTGGCAGGAGGTTACAAGGATATTGACCCTGACAAGCTAACGCAAGGTAACATCATACTTGGAGATGGATTCGGACACAAGAAGACGTGGCGTTCAGCGAATAAGGAAACGGAGGAGAATGAATAATCAACACAGAAATCAACATAAAAGCATGAGCGACATGCTACAATATTTTTGTCATTTAGTAAGTAAATGGTTAGATAGGTTAGTAGAGTAAGTTTTTAATTATTTTTTTTGGAAAGAAAAGACCGCCGTCCGTGAGGGTAGCGGTCTTTTGGGTTAGTCAAATCCGAACACTTTGCTCAGTTCGTCTTCCGTCCCGTCAGAAGAATCCATCTTGAGAAGATATTCAGGAATTTCAGCAGGTTCCAGCAAATAGGTCGGGATCCATGCTTCGTCAGGCACACCGCCTGGCGTGTCGTGAAAACGCAGAAGGTAATGCCCGTGGCGCTCGTCTATTCGCTCTCCTATGCGGTCGTGCCAACGGTCTGTCAGCTTCCGCACTGCCATGTAGAAGTCGTGCCGTTCCTCGTAGCCGTGCAGCAGATGGTCGCGAAGCGGAACACGGTCAATCGTGGAACTGACCTTGTAGAACTTTTTATCTTCCATTGGCTTTACTTTTTTGGTTCCACTCTTTGAAGTATCTACGCCCTTCCTTTTCGCCGAAAAACGAAATCAGGGTTTTCATCTTCTCTTTGTCGAGACACTTGCGGCAATAGGGATGGCTCGGGATGTCGGGGTCGAAGACCGGCCAGAATGCCACCGCCTGCTTACCGCAGATGCAGCACTTACAGTCGCTTGCTTTTACTTTGTCTGCCATAGCCTTATTCCTCCTTATTTTCCTCCTTTTAGTTTCGCATCAAGCATAGCAGCAAGTGCTTCTTCTCCACGCCCCATCTTAATCAACAGGTCTGCCACCTGTGTGTCAAAATTGCGGGACTGTACCACCAACAGAGCCACCAGCGCCAGGTGTTTGATTTGCGATGACTGGATAGTCGTTATCTCTATCACCTTGTCAATCATACCCTGCTCAGACCATCCACGCTCACGGAGTTGTGGTAAATTCTTCGTAAACTTTTCGCTCGACACGATCATGTCGAGGAGGTATTTCAGCAGGGCTGACTTATCCTTTAACAGGTTGATAATGTCAATATTTCCGTCCTTTATTTTTGGCATGGTTATAAATTTTATTGATTGTTAAAAATGCTCCAGTCTTTAGCGACGGAGTGGGGATAGTTGTCGAAGATGTCATGCAACTCTTTGTCGGTAAAGAGACGATGGGCGGGAGTGCCGCCGATGAAGTCGCGAAACGACTGTTTCCAATAGACCGTAGCGCGGCCTTCGGTGGCCACCATAACGTCCTGCACGAATGCCAGGCATTCGGCTGGGTCGTATGGTGGGAACACCGTACCGTCGATCGTGAAGCCGTTGCGGCATACCTTGGTGTTCTTCGTCATCAGACCGATCTTGAAGTGTTGGCAGCCGGCATTGAGTGCCTGTTGAATCATACGGAAGGACCGGCGAAATTCGATGACGGGCTCTATGGAGGCCCAGGTATGGAAACCTTGGCCATTGAGTTGTTCAATCGCGTAGATGCGTTGCTCGTTTGGCGATGCGTTGGGTTCCAGTTCGTCATGCCCCGTCAGCGTGAAGCCGATATTGAGAAGTTCTGCATAGGGTTCCTTCCATAGCATGATATTATTCTGCCACGAAATTACTTGCAATACAATATCTATAGACGGCACTGTCGGGCTGTCGGGCATACAACCCACACAGAAATTTGCATCCTTGGTGAGCAGCGTTACGGGTATGCTGTAGGTCATTGCGCTTGCGGCAATTTTAAACATCAAGTCACAGGTTTCAGGAACACAAGGATCAGAAGTAAACGTCATAAACAATCCACCGTCGCGGATAATCTCGCCTCGGTGTGCGATAATCTCGGTCATTGCTAAGTGAAAAGCATGCTCATCGTTGACGATGCCTTTCTTCAGCACGGGCTTGTTTTGCCCGAGATACTTTCCCGACGGTCCCGATTTCAGGTAGCAATACTTGCAGCCGTGTGAGCAGCCTATGTAGGGATTGACAGACCAACGTCCGTACTCTTCTGCATTGCCTTTGGGTTTGGATAGGATTTTCATTGTTTATTGGGTTTTATGGTTAAATTATTCCCATTCTCTCAAACTCCCGACGTAATTCAGCATACTTGCTATAGCGATCGGTAGATGAAAGCACGCGCACACCGTCGGAAGTGGAATATTGCGTGCAGCAATACTCACGCTTGCGCATCGTGGGAAGTCCACCTTCCGGTGTCGGAGCATTGAGGTTGTCACGCTTCGGATCACGATAGATGCCGTAGCTCTCACGCAGCAGCGTGTCGGGAACTTCCATGGTGACGCAACGCTCTGGGTAGGTGCATCCACTGAGCCAGTGAATTGCCTCGTCGGGATCTTCAGTGAAAAAACAGAATCCAACGGAGTCAGTCTTGTAACCACTCCGTGAGTGGTCGGTGGCGTTCATCAGCTTTGCGCCACTTATCAGGCAGTCGTATTCTGCCTCTGACATAAATCTGTGTACTATCATACTTTTATCCTTTTCGTTTGGTAAGTGATTACTTCAATGCTATCGGTCTTTCGCCAGAGTCTTATCCACCGGCGTGTCTTGGTGAGCAGCAGCGTGTAGAGCAGGTCGTGCGGATGTTCCGGCTCTACCACATGGAGAGCGAAGTTCTGCTTCAGGTAAGGCTCGCCTTCCTGACTTTTCCATCCGGCGTAAGCACGGATGCGCAGCACGGTTTCGGGAATGGCCTTGGCGACTTGTTCCTGCGGGTCATCGCCCTCTGATAGGGCGTGAAGCGCGGGCTGTGTGATATAGGCTTCGTGCTTATTGGGCATCACTTCGAGGAAGCCATTCTGTTCGTAGGTGCGCAGCATGCCGAAGTAGTCGAGCCACGGCTGCAGGTCAGTTGTCTTTGCCATTGTCGCGTGATTTAATGTGAATACCGAATGCTACGAGCGTGAACAGCTGCACTACCATCAGCACACACAGCATAACCTTGGCTGGCAACAGCCACACCAGGAGGGCGCATACTGCTACCATGAGCAGCAGCACCAGGAGATTAGAAATAATAATTTTTTTCATTGTTGTTTGTTTTTAAGTTTACTTCTTTCGGCGTGATTCTAACCACTCTTCAAATGTCGTTGAAGACACTATCCCACGGTCGGATTCTAAAGCCTTGTAGTGGATATACTCGCGGTAGAGCGAATTATCTGGGTCGCTCATGGGTCAGTCCTCCGTAAATTTATCCTTGTTCCTATGATACACCACCAGCCAGCCGATGTTGTCGATGGCACAGCACAAGCCCCAAATGAACATGGCTACTTTGAGCGAGGGCATGAACAGCAGGGCGCAGACGTAGCCTGCGATGCAGTAGATGCCGCACACCACGTCGTTGTTGTTGTCATAGACCTCGCGTTCGTGCTCGTTCCACAGCTTCGGACGGAAGGTCATCAGACACTTGCCGATGAACTCCGACACCAGCGTGCCGTAGAGCAGGCAGGCGATGGCCAG
>JAEEGL015726797.1_pt1 | contig 22091 bp, 20 predicted proteins | sample 9134231 | NCBI WGS metagenome assembly JAEEGL01 (sample SAMN16246548, study PRJNA631951) | gut metagenome | biome: gut microbiome; feature: rumen; material: fiber-attached | host: Bos | place: Iran: Karaj | collected 2018-10 | reverse complement strand
CATGCTCATCATCGCAAATAATAAGATAACTAAGATGCCGCCACCAGTAACAAATAACATGATCATAGTCTTTCCTTCCATCTTGTCAAGACGTTCTTTGTATTTTTGTTCACGGCTTTTATTTTGTAATGTTGATATAGTTCTTGAGAACATCATAAGTTGCTCATCTTTTCTTTCTTGAGAACCCAATCCAAGTCTATATAACAAACGCATCATACGCATAGAATCCCTAACAGGATATTCCTTAGCAAAATCCATATATGGATCAATTGATGAATCACCAGCTTCAATCTTGCTTACTAATCTTTGTAGACCAGGTTTAAAGATTTCTGGAGCAGATGCAATTGATTTAGATAATGCAACGGGAACTGTGTAATGTTGAATTAATATTTCCAAACTTTTTAAGTAATATGGAAGCATTAAATTAATGTTATGTAAATTAGCTTTATAATAATTTTTAAGTTGAATATATGGATATTTAAAGATTAAATAACCACCTGCAACTGCAATAAGTGCATATACAAACTTAAAATCACTCAAGAATAAGAAAATTAATGCTGCTATAGCAATAAGTCCATTTCTTACTCTATCGCCAAAAAGTTTATTTACATCAATATCGCCAGTTTTATATTTTATATTTAATAGGAATTCATAATCGTCTTCCATTAAAAATCTAAAATATGGTTCAGCTTCTTGTATAAATTTGTTAAAATCAACTCTTTTATTATACCATAATAAGAATAATACTAAAGCTACAATAATAATAAACATAATTCCTGTATTCATTATTCTTCACCTACATTCTCATTATAATATTTTTCACCACTTAGTATGAAATAAGTATTTAAAAGTACAACTACGTGTAATAATAATTGGATTAAAATACTATCAAGCATTTTGATATATGATTCTACTCCAATCATCATTTGTACTAACATAATCATTAAGTATAAAACAATACCGAATTGCAAGAATTTCTTATGGAAAGAAGCTCTATCCATTCTATCTCTATATACACCTTCAACTAATTGGTCGATATCTAAAGACATGTTTTCTAATGGTCCTGAAGCGTCTTTAGAACCTTCATTTGTAATTTGTAAGAATAATTGATGCATATTTCTTACCATGTAATAATCATATTTATTATTCATGTAAGCAAGTGAAGCATCGATAGAACCATTTTGCATAGCAAGGTCTATCATAACTTTAACATCACTTTTAACCGGGTCTTCTAAAACTCCAGATCTATATACACCTTCAATTGATTTAACAAAACTTTGTGTAGTTGCAAATTCCATAATAGTATTTGTTGTATACACTTGAATTTGCTCAAATATAAATTCACTATATAATCTTTTACTTCTTAAATAAGATAAATAAGGAATCGTTGATATTGCAAGTATCATATACAAAATACAATAAATTAAATTGTAGAAATATAGATATGATATTACAGCAGCACCAGCAGCAAATATAACTACTTGTAAGGTATATTCTTTAGTAGTATATTCCATACCCAAATCTTTAATCTTTTCACGGATTACTTTATATGAATATGGTGCGTATTTATCATACAATCCTTTTGTTTGTCTAACAATAAATTTGTAGACACTCTCTTTATTATTTCTTCTATATAATATTACAAATAATATTATAGCTGTAATAATAATAAATATAACTAAAGGTGACATTTTACCCCTCCTTACTAACTTTGTGTAGCGTCAATAACCACTGGCTTTACTACACCATTATTAGGCTCTAATGCCTCGCCATGGTTTATCACATTGAAATTCATACCTTTTGGAAGTTCAGGTACTTCATCATTTATTGTATTTGCTTCTTGAATTTTAGGAAGTTCTATTCCTTGAGCATCCAAATAATCAATTAGATATTTAGTAGGATTACTTCTAATCATTCTACCATCTAATGTTTTTCTATAAATTAAATGACTCTTTGGAATATTGTTTTCATCAACATAAAATTCTGTAATATCAGCAATTTCCCTTTTAAACTTCTTTGTTTCTTTATCTTGGTGTCCTCTTATACAAACACCTAATTGAATATATCTATATACAGTTGTTAAAAATTGATTAACATCTTGACTAGTTTCCATCAAACTATACATACGCATAGGAATTGACGCAGATTTATCAGCATGGATTGTTGATAAAATAAAGTGTCCAGATGAAATTGAGTTTCTTACAGCTGTAACAGCTTCAGCACTTCTGACCTCGGATAATAAGATCCATACAGGGTTTTGACGCATACAAGCAACCAATACATCGGAATAAGATGCAATGTTATTTGTCTTAAGTGTAACTATATCTCTATGTGGAAATATTCTATCCAAGTGAAGTTCTAATGTATCTTCAATTGTAATAATCTTTTCATTTTCAGGTATTTTAGATGCTAAATACTTAATAAATTCAGTTTTACCAGATCCAGTTTCACCACATGCAATGATATTGCAGTGTCCTTGAATACAAGTTATTAAAAAATCATGGATATCTTCAGTAATGTAATCCTCATTTAAAAGTTTTTGCTTTTCTAACCTGATTTTAGCAGGCGTCTTACGTATAACACATGCAATACCATTTCTAGATATTGAATCATGAATAAAGTTCATACGTAATTCTGCACTTTCACTATCGAGCATAGGATGAGCCATATTAAATGTCTTACCCATTGCATTGGCACATTGAAATGCCATTTTTTCCATAAATGCATTATCAATAGCAGGATTTTCTACACGAAAATTACCATTTGATAATGTTTTTAGATGTATTTGACCTTGGGAATAAGAAATATCCGTAACGTCATCGTTATCTAGATATTCCTTTAATGCACCAAAATCGACTTGTGAAAATATGTTATTATCCATATTATCACCAACTATTCTACATTAGTTTGATCATTAGTATTATTTTCTTCTAATTCTTCAGTAAGTAAATTAACTGTTCTAGATTCAATATAATTTTGAAGTTCTGTGATGTCTACTTGTAATTCACCTTCAACAGGGATAGTTCCTCCATGTGGTACTGGGAATAATTCAACACCAGCATTTTTTAAATATACTGCTTTTCTTAGTAAGATATGTAATCTTTCAGGTACACCAAATATTAAATATGATGGTGTTCTAGTTTCAGTAGCGTTTTCAAATACGTTTCTTCCTGATGAATCTTTAACTGCTAATACTTCTACGTTTTCTAATAATCTACCAACCATTAATTGACCATTGTCATCAACAGCTTTCATATAGATATCAATTACATTACCTGGGTAAATTGAGTTACCATAAGTCGATTCCATATTAACTGAGAATTGATATGGGATTTCTCCATCTTTAACTTCAGTAAATACTGAATCAGGTAATACTGATTTTTCAACTAATACATTCTTATAGAACATACTTCCAGCAGGAACAGTTGAATTTAAATTTGTATATTTTCCTATAATTTGAGTTGTATTTGTAAGTACATTTTCAGATACAGCTATTTTAGGAACTTTAATACGAGTGATCATATCACTTGTAACTTCTGTTCTAGGTTGAATTGTTGTTTTAGCAACAGGAACAGAAACTGGATTTACAGAACTATTAATTTGAGTTGTATAACCCCAATATAATAATCCTAAAATGATAATTACTGCTAGTACTGTAACAGTATTTTTGTTTGTTATAAATCTTTTTAAACCAATTAATAAATTATTCATATAATCTTCCCTTCTATCTTTTAATATGGTGTTTCTAATATCGCATCAAGCTGATTTATAATGTCAAAATTGACTGTATCACCGGATAAGTATTCAGCTCCTCCAGCAACACTGGCTACCCTTAAACTTACTTTTGGAGGTTCTTCATTGATATCGTAAAATGAAATTAAATAGCTTTTAGATAGTGAAGCATCCTCAGCAAATCTTCTTAAGAAGTTTTCAACAAACTTTTCTCTATCTATTCTAATAACTCCATGTTCACGATAAGCAATTAAATCGACAGCATCGATCATTGCTCCTTCAGTAGTTTCTTTAAGCAAATTGTAATTGTGTTCATCAGTATTAGTAATATCTTGGAATAAGTATATTAAGAATATACATGCAACACCAACTACTACTACGAACACGCCCCAAAACGCCTCTTTCATAAAAACCTCCTAATATCTACAACTTTCCCAGTTATTTACTGTTGCTCCGAAACAAGTTCCGCCATCTGGGTTCTTATCAGAGAAAGTGAAATAACCTTTATCTAAACCTTCGCTTAAGAATGTACTTGAACAGTGGTAGCCTTCTACACATTCCAAAGTAAAGTCGTTGTAATCATTTTTATGTTCCCTATTGTACTTTCTAATTGCTCTTACATTTCCTGAAGAAAGTACAAATTCGTACATAGGTTTTAATTGATATACTTTTTCTTTTGATACGCCTCTATTATTTTCTATGAATGCTTCAACATAGCTTTTAGCAATACCATTTACATAAGTAGTACCTTGCCAGTTAGAACCGTATACTCTTCCATAACCACTTTCACCTGGGAACGGATCATCAAGTGAAATAGGTCTATAAATAACATTAACGTCATTTAACTTTTTGCCTTCTTCAAAGAATCTTTGTCTTACCTCGTATGTACAGTGGTAAGCTAGATTACTAGACATTGTAAGACCGTTATAGACTGTACTTTGTCCAGGATCAACGATTCCATATTTATAAAATTTTTGATCACGTCCAAATAAGTTATCTGCGCCATTACTATAATAATAATCTAAGTAATAATCATATGTACCTTCTTTAGTACCATATTGAATAGGCAAATTACTTTGTTTTAAATCTTTAAATGCATATCCAGAATTATATACTTCTGCTAAAGTGTTATAAGATACACCATTTTTAGCAGCATATCTATATAAGTTAGCAGGTAATTCGTATTCATAAGACCTTTCTGTTACTTGTTCTACATTTGTATTAGTAGGATAGTATACATAATCGTAACCACATCTTGCGAAGTTTCCGTTACATCTATATGTTTTTATTCTGGCGTTTAATCCATAAACATCAGTGTTACCAAGTTTATATGTTGGATTACCAGCATAATCACTTGTTGACCAATTTTTACTTCCTGTAACAGTCGATCCATTGTAGAATACTGATGAAGAACTTACTTGTGATTTTGATGTAAGCTGATGTGCTTGTTTATAATATTTATCACTGTATACAAATGATACAGAAGGACTAAATTCATTATAAGTTCTTTGGAAGTTGTTACAATCTTTTATATTTTTAAGTACTACATTATCTCTATAACTTACGGCAGCTTCATAGTCTCTTTTTGCTTGATCAGCAGCTGCTCTTGCAGCGTTAATTTGTGATTGTCTTGTATTTCCGTAAGCATCTCCATCTGCTGTACAGTTTTCATTTTCACCAACTGTAGATTCAAATGATAAAGATCCGTTATAGTTATTACGACTAAACGTATCAAATGCGTAATAGCATCTTTTATATTTGACAGTTGAAGATTCTTGTGAAACTCTACACGTATCTAGATTAGGATCAAGCAAACCTGTATTAAATAGCATAGCACAGTGTGCTTCGGCAGCCTCTTTAGTATCAAAAGTAGTTAGCTTACGCTCATCATTTTGTGGTGGACGTAATCTCTTATTTGTATTATATACCGCCCATACTCCATTGTTTGAAGTTTGTGATTCTATGCTTTCATAAGGCCAAATGGCATGTACACCATTACCGCTTGAAGCATAGATAGCTTCTTTTTGTTGCCATATATCATACATCTCTTGAACTTCTTCATTTGCATTATAATAATCACTTTGGAATTTACCAATATTAATATATGCCTCATCTTTATCATCCGCATAACCTGTCTTACATGTTACTTTACCAGTCATCTTAACAGGTTGTACTGCTGTCATGCTATCAGTATAGTTATAGCTTGTTGCTATATAGAATCTACTTCCTGCATATACTTCAAAAGTATTCGGGAATGAAAAACTTACTGATTCAATACATGCAACTGTACAATATGGATTAGTTCCACTAAAAGTCGTATCACCATTAGGTGAATAATATTCACTTTCGTACGTACCAGCTGATGCGTTTTTATTACTAAATACACATTCCCAGTTTTCAGAATCAGCTACATATCCATACTGACCATTATCACAATCTTGTGCAAGTCCAATTTCAACTGGACATTCTGTAGAACTTGGAGGAGTAATCATATCGCCCATCCAAATTAATACTGTAGCAAAACCATAGTTATCATTAAGACTATTATGTACGTTTGCTGGTTTAGATGTAAATGAGCTCGCTGGTCTAAATCCTGCTAAGCTTACACCATTATAATTTTTATTTTGTGAAATATCGCTATCAATATAAGCTCCTAATGCTATATTTTTATAAATAGCGCTATTCCATACTGTTCCATTAGAATTTTTAATTTGGAATGCTTTATCATCAATAGTAGGATTATTAAGTAACATAAGTACTTCTGTACCAGTACCATAATAGTAACGTCTTATAAACGTACAATTACCATCTGGTGAATCCCAATAAAATTGAAATAGTGGTTCAATAATCAAATAATGATTTTCTACTACTTTCAAATCATTGAAACTAGTATAATTCATCATATAAAACATTGTTATTAAATCTTGTTTATTTGAATTATAAAATGAATTTATAAAATGTCTTTTTAATGAACTACCAGATAAATCAACATTATTAAGACCTGTCCATACATATCCACCAATAGTTGATGCACTTTCAACATATGTAATAGCGTTTCTTCCTACAAGTTCGCCACGCATAAGTTTACCATACGCATCACTATAATATTCTTTGCCATTAAATGGATTTAAGCTAACACTTTGCATGTTGCCACCAGATATTCCAGCAAACAAACTAGTGCCTCCAATATTTTGATATATATCAACACTTCTTGTGCCATCTAGTCTTTGACCATTAGCGTTTACAACAGATATTCTTATACCAATTCTTCGCCAATCACCAGAACCATTTTTACAAACATCAGTTGCAACGGAATGACCAGATGTACCAGATCCAGAACCGCCAACTTTTTCTTTGGCAATTATAGGACTAGCAAACAAAAGCATTGCAATTAAGGCTATCAATATTTTTTTCTTCATAAACGCCTCCTACCATTTAACCGAATTTCTTTTTCTTTGTTCTAACTCAATTATTATAAATGTACCAACCAAAATAATCATAATCAATACATAATATTTATAAATAAAAGTCATAACATAATCAAAAATGTTTTTTTCTTCTTTCTTTTCTTTTTCTTCAGGTATATTTTTTTTATCTAATTCATTTATTTTTTTTGTAAATTCTTCATAAGTTAATGTATTTCTACTCCACTTATTACATATTGCATAATTCTTACCTTCACATAAAGGGTCAAGATAATATTTATTATAATCAGGAAGATTCACATATTTAATAACTAAATACGAACTCATGCAATTTGCTTTAGTTGGATATATCTTATATTTAATATTTGATGAAGCAGGATATCCATTTATTGTAATTTCGCTTGTACCGTTATAGTAATAATATCTACCTGTAGTAGTATCTACTACGTAAAGCCTATCATTCATATTCGTTAACGTTACATTAAAATATGCATTACCTTCATATTCATAATAGTCGTATGAAGTTTGTATATTTGATGCCATTTTTCTTAAATCTGCTTGTTCATTATATCCACATGTATATGCCTTAGCAGATAAAGGAAGTAGTATTAATAATAACGTTAATATTATTTTTCCCTTCATACCCTAGCCTCCATTATATTATTATATCATATTTTTTCTTTATTTGAAACTATTATCTAACGCGATAAATATATTCCATATTTCTTATATTCAAATGTAAATATACTTCTTCCGCACTTTCCATTTCGTTTGGAACAATGATATATAAATTCTTTGTTAATTTAACTTTATCAGGATCTACCTTAGTTAAATTCACAACTCTTTTAGTCTCACCGTTTAGTTTATACTCAATACTTCCATATTTGTTTATAAGTTCATAGAAGTTTGATATTCCTACACCATCACTAAATGTTGTTTCATATGTTATTTTAAGTAAACTTTTATCTTTGTTAGTTGTAAGTGGTGCATAAATATATTCATATGAAGGTATTTTTCCTTCATTAATTTCCAAATCATAATTAATTCTAAAGCGTCTTGCTAAATCAAAATTAGTAATTTTAATTTCACTATCTTTTAAAATTGTTCTAGTTAAATCTAATGTATCATCAAAAGTTTCATTAGTAATATTATCTTTTTTATCTAAGTTCTTTGAAACAATTGGAACAGTTACATAAGTTGGAATTAAGTCTTTTCCTTTGATGCCAATTGAAGTAATGAATCTTAAAAACATATTTTCTTTTAAATATGCCGTTGGAACTTCGAATACTAATAAACGATAGTTTGTAGATTTACCAGCTAATTTTTCACCTGTATAAATAGAGCCTATGTCACTTATAAAATCTCTATATGTATTACTGTTTTTAAACTTGTGTTTACCAATATCAAGTTCTACATTAGCTGTTAAAAATCCTTTATCAATATTAACACCATTTTTAATCATCATTTTAATAATAACTAATGATATATCTTTATTTAAGTTAGGTAAGTCAGTTACATCATAACTTTTTCTTGTTGTATAACTATTTTTAATATTAAAAGTAAAGTTATTAATAACAAAGTTATTATTCATATTATAAGTTTTGCCTTTAATTACTGTTCCTAAATATATTGATGAACCAACAACTATTAGTAATACTGTAATAATGATATTAAATAATAATCTATTTTCTTTATATCTATATTTAAATTCTCTTACTTTAGAATTAAAGTTTCTTTTTATTTTATTTTTATCGAATGAAACACTTAATTCAAATTCTTCTGAATCTTCTTCAGAGATTTCTAATTCTTGTAAATCTTTACCGAAGTCAAATTCTTTAATATCAAATCCAACCGCTCTTACAAAGCTCTTAACAAGTGGATATATTTGCACGATAAGCGATATCGTAGTTAAGTCTCTTACCATCTTAACATATCTTACATCAACTAAATTAATTTCCAAATCAAGTAAAGTACCTTGTCCTAAGAAAAACATTACTAATGTGTATATATAAATTGCAATAGCAATCATATAAAAGGCATATGGTTTTTTCTTAACAATCATTACCCATAATAAAATTAAACTTATAACAAGTATTACTATTGGAAATAGAAATACTAAAAATGGATATGCTACTTTAGATGTGTTAGTACCTATTAATGCTACACCAGATGAAAAATACTCATTAAATACACTTAAGATATTTAAAGTTTTATATGTGATATACGCCATTAAAACAGTTAATATAGCATGTAATAACTTAAAGTTTTTAATTAAAAACGCATATGGTTTTCTTAGTATCATAGTTTCACCCCTACTATCTTACTATATATAGTATATAACAAATTGAGACAAAAAAAAAGACTAAAGTCTTTAATTTCTTAATTATTTTTAATATTTAAGGTACTTTTTTGCCAAATTATCTTTTAGATAACTCTACTAGTTTTTTCCAAAGTAATGGGCCCACTATTCCATTAATATCAAATCCATAATCTTTTTGGACTTTTTTAATTGATTTTTCTGTTAAATCATCAAATATTCCGTTTACTCTAACACCTGGAATAGATTTATCAAATCTACATATTGCAAGTAAAAATCTTTGTAATCTTTTAACGTCTTCACCACTAGCACCTTTTAAAAGAAAATAATCCGGATATAAATCATCAATATAATCTTCATAATCATTAGATTTTAATATTGAATCATAAGCATTTTGTAAAACAATAAAATCTTTATATGTAACGATACCTGTTACTGGTAAACCATATTTATTTTGAAAAGCTTTTACCATTGTAACGGTATTATCATTATATGTAGAATTAGTCTTAAGTCTTGGTATGTCATTATCTAAAAAAGCTAACGCATCTAAAAAGTAATGCAAATACTCCACTTCAATACCTGTATCGCCATACTTAAGTTCATCTGTATATAAAAACGTTGCTTCATCTAAAGATATTCCTTCTGAATATAAATCAGATAATTTCTTAACAGAAGTATAGACATATTTAATTTTATACCAAGTTGCTTTATCAACAACACCGGTGACAGGAAGAGAAAAAATTTCTTGAAACTTTTTAACAGCGTCTTCGGTTTCCTTATCATAAATACCTAAATCAGTATTAATTTTAGGAATAGCAGGATAATTTTTAGCTATTCTTTTTAAATCTCTTTGAATTGCTAATACAGGATTTCCTACACTACCTAAGGATATTTCCTTGCCAGGATAGCCCATAACGTTATCAGCAACAGGGGCATTATACCTGATATTAATATCATTTCCATAATAGTATTTAAGTATTTCTAAAGCTTTCTTTCCTTGATTTGCTAATGATACACTTCCCCATTGTGAAAGTCCATCACATGTAGTTACTCTACCATCACAGTATTTAGTAAAATAAGGTTGAATCTGACCTTCTTTATAAACATAGTTATTAAATATTTCTAAAACAATATCATCAATATTTTCATAAGTCGATCTATTTTCTTTATATGTTTGATCATATTTATATGATGAAGTTATATCAAAGTTATAACCTTTTGATCGATACCATTCATTATATATGCGATTCATTGCAAATGATATAATAGCATAGATATTTGCTTCGATTGCTTCTTTAGGCCATGTTGGATATATTTCTGATGCCGCCACATTAGATATATAGTCAGTAAACGGAATAGTTATATTTTTAGCAGCTTCATCAGGCTCACCTAAATGGACAGTTATATTGTTTGGTACAACAGGATATCTAATAGCCAATCATATCACCTGGTATAAACTTTATATTTTGTACAACACATACTCCTTCATATAAAGATACCTCATAATTTCCATTTAAGTTATCCTTAGATGCATTAATATCATATGTAATTTTAGCAGGTTTTATCATATTATCAGTATTTAGTTCTGGCGTTGGTAAAGAAATTTTTTCTATAACACCAGATGAATCTGTATACCCATCATAAAAAACTACTTTAATATTATCAATAATCTTTGATACAACTATATTTACATCTTTAATAGGCATTGCTTCATTAAAGGCATATACTCTTACTTTTAAATTACCTTTTTCAGGATTTTCTTTAATAAATTTATCGTATCCAGAAGTTTTCATAAACTCTTCATAACTCATAAATATTCCCCCTTTATAGTTTTAGTTTTTGACCTATACTTAATAAATTACTAGTTAAATTATTTTTACTTTTAATTTCATTAACCGTCTTATTATAAGATCTAGCTATTGAGTACAAGCTATCACCTTTCTTTACAGTATATATAATTTCACTAGTATCATCAGATCCAAAACATTCTTCTACTACTTCTACTCTAATCTTAAGATTCTGACCTATTGATAGGTTTGTATTACTAAGATTATTATCTTTAATTAATGTATCTATATTAACATTATTAGCTTTAGCAATACCATATAGCGTATCTCCTTTTTTAACTTGATAGTTTTTATAATTAGGTAATGTTACTTCACTATACTTTTCTGGTATTAACAATTCCTGATTTATTGATAAATTAGTACTTTTAAGATTATTTAAAGATACAAGATCATTAACAGTTGTATCATATCTTTTTGCTATCGAATACAAGCTGTCACCTTTTTTGACGATATACTTAAATGTACTATCTGGATTAGTACCAGTTTTAGTAGGTATAAGAATTCTTTGACCAACTTTTAAATTTTCTGGTTTAACGTTGTTTAAATTCATCAAATCATTTACTGATACACCGTACTGATTACTTATTCCATATAAAGTATCACCAAGTTTTACAATATAGGTTTGATTCATAATCCACCTCTATATAAATATATGAATTCAAATAAAAAAATGAACTATTTAGTTCATTTATAAACAAAAAAATGGTGCCGACTATAGGATTCGAACCTACGACCTACGCGTTACGAATGCGTTGCTCTACCAGCTAAGCTAAGTCGGCGGCTACCCCAGTTAGATTCGAACTAACGCTCACGGAGTCAGAGTCCGTAGCCTTACCACTTGGCCATGGGGTAATACATATTAATTTTACCACTTTTAAGTATAGAAAAAAAGTTATATTTCAAACTTTATTTTCTTTTTCTATATTTATCATATAAAGTACAACCATATACCGTTAAACGTTTTGTTTTAGCTTCTGTCTCACCATCTTCAGGTATACCTATTACTTGAACGCCATCAGTAATAAAATCATATTCATTAATCATACGCTTTTCATCATCAAGCATCTTATCGCATTCACAGATAGGTGCATAACAATCACGACACAAATGTCTTTTACCTTTTTCAAGTTCATAGATATTCTCTTTCAAAAGAATTTTTTCTTTTAAAGTACGCCTTGAAATAATATAAAAATTAGAATCTTTATTTATATCTATTTTTAATTCTGCCATTATATTATTCATAGTAATATTGCTATTTAATGATGAGTCTTCAAGCATCATAGCATATTTATGAATAGTACGCATGCCTCGATTACCAATTTTACTACTGTAATAATCTTCAATTACATCCATAGCTATTTTTTCAATAGCGTAATTAATAGTTTTATCACAAATCTTTTTTACCATTTTTAAATTCATATTAGTCTTATCATATTTATTTCTACAACTTGTATAGCTATCAATATATGTATAAACAAACTCAATTGCTTCTTCCATAGAATTAACTAACGCAAGTTTATTGTATAATTTTTCTAGCATTATATCAGCATCTTTAATAATTGCACGAATATCTTCTAACGCTTGCTTAGTATCAAGAATATCTTCTTTTTCATATTCTTGATTAGCTAGGAAATCAAAGCACTTAATCTTTGAAACTCCACTATCTCTTTCTAATTTAATGTCACGTGCTAATAATTTACCATTTGCTTTTCTTAAAATAATATTTTGCATAAAAGCCCCCTATTTTTAGAATATAAAACTTGAATATACATTCAAGTTTAAAAACAAAAGTGGTGCTTCTGAAGAGAATCGAACTCTTATGACCAAAGGCCACACGATTTTGAGTCGTGCGCGTCTACCAGTTCCGCCACAGAAGCATATCTAAATTATAACATATATTTTTTTAATTTTAAATAAAAAAATTAGTAATTATACTAATTTTCTTGATATTTTGATTCAAATAAATCTACTTCGTCATTATTAACTATTTCTTCTTCAACCTTAGGAAGTTCAGAAATATCAGTAAGACCAAAGTGATCTAAAAATTTATCAGTTGTTCCATAAATAATTGGTCTTCCGGCAAGTTCAGATCTGCCTTTTTCTTCAATAAGTCCTTTTAAAACTAATTTACGAATATTATAAGATGAATCTACACCTCTTATTTCATCAACTTGTGAACGTGTTAAAGGTTGATTATATGCAACGATTGCTAGTGTTTCTAATGCGGATGGTGTAAGTAAATCGCTATCAACATCGACCATTTTTTTATAATATTCTTTGTATTCTAATTTTGTAACTAATTTTAATGTATCTCCTGCTTTTTCTAATCTAATACCATGATTTTCTTTTTCAAACTCATCAGTTAGTTTTAAGATTAAAAAATTTAATTGTTCATCATTTATATCTAATATTTTTTTAGCTTCTGATAAAGTTAATCCTTCATCACCACTTATAAATAATAAACCTTCTAATATACCTTCCATAAATCACTTCCTCTTGCTAATATATAAATCTTTGAAGTTATCTTCTTGCTCTATTAATAATTCGCCATTTTTGGCCATAATAAGTATTGATAAGAATGTTACAACGATATAATTCTTAGTATAAACTTCAAATAATTCTTCAAATTTTACTTTGCCTTTTTTATCCAATATTTTATGAATTTCCGCACTTCTTTGATGTACTGAATATTCCTTATTAGTAATCTTAGTATTTAAAGGTTTTTCTAATTCTTTATTTTTTAAAAACATACTAAAGGCATTGGTAAGAGCATCTAAGTTAACCGCATCACTTAATTCAGGATTTAAATCAACACCTGTAATATTTAAAGAAGGGTCTTTACTATAAGACATGCTTCTTATATTTTCTAACTCTTGTAATTCTGGTGTTAAATTTTTATATGCCTCGTATTCAATTAATCTTTTGATAAGTTCTGCTTTAGGATCTTCTTCATAAGTATCTTCTAAAGCCTCTGGTTTTGGTAATAATGATCTTGATTTTATTTCTAAAAGTTCTGCTGCCATAACTAGATATTCACTTGCAACATCTAAATTCATTTGTTCTATTTTTTCAATATAATCTAAATATTGTTTAGTTATATCCTCAATATTGATATCCATTATATCAATATTAGACTGTTTGATTAAATGCAGAAGCAAATCTAATGGGCCTTCAAATTGGTCTAAGCTTATTATATAATCCATATTACCACCTATATAATTATACCATCTTTTAATTCTTATTCATAGAAATAGATTTAAAAATATCATATATTTTGTAATATTTATCGTTCCAAGTATTATTGATTTTACTTATTAGTGATTTTTTCGATATATTTATTTCATTTAAACATTCATAAGATATATACTTTAATTTATCAATGTCATTAGTATTTTTAATTTCATTTATAATAAAATTAAGAATTTTTCTTTGTTTTCTAGTAACAGTATACTTAAAATTATCTTTACATAAAAGCTCATAATCTAGATTAGATATAGGAAGTAAATCATAATTAGAAAGTATTTCTACCTCTTCATCAATTAACAAGCTCGATTTACCGATTACATTACCTTTTTCATCATATTTTATAGCCAAAGTTTCTTCATCATCTATGTATATCGCACATGTTAAGTAAGTTTTTTTATTAAATAATTTTGTCATATTCTTTATATTATCTATATTATTTAATTTATAATTATAATTCTTTATCTCATAAAATTGCTTATTGTTTATTCTAAATAGTGGAATTTTTTTAACATTTTCAATATTATCATCATTATTCCACTCATAAAAATCGATTAATGGATATGTAAAATTAAGTACTACATCATAGACGTAATTCATTTAATCATCCTTTCTAGTTAATATAATAGTCGATATTAAAATTATTATACCAATAATAAATATTAAACATTCTCCTCTTTTAAATATAAAACATATATATTCTTTTATATCATAGCCGATTTGTAATAAGTTTAAATACCCAATGATATATGTAGAACCTATAAGAGTTAATATATAGCCTAATATTAAAAAAAATAGATTCACCATAATATCACCCATAAAATTATACGCGATTATTGAGTTAAATATTTTCATTTGATATAATATATTTAGGTGATATGTATGAAACTTTTTTATAAAAAAGACGAAAGCTTTATATGTGAAAATTGTGGTGAAAAAGTAGAAAAACTAAATTATACGACAAGAGATCACTGCAATCACTGCTTATATTCTAAACACGTTGATATAAATCCTGGGGATAGGGCCAATGAATGCAAAGGATTGCTTAAACCTATTGGTATTGAAAAATATAAAGATACATATAAAATTATTTATAGATGTAAAAAATGCCATGAATTGCATAAGAATATCATGGCAAATGATGATAACATGGATAGAATTATTGAAATATCAAAAAATAACAGTTAATTAACTGTTATTTTATTTTTAATATGTTCCCGCACCTAATAAATCCATAATTTGAGGTAAGAAAATAATAAATAATGCAATTAAAGCACATAAAACAAATATAAAAGTTATATTCTTCTTTAAAGATGGATCTTTTCCATCTTTTTTAGTTTCTTTAACCTCTACTTTAGCTGCCTTTACTTCAGGTTTAACTTCTGCAGGTTTAACTTCTGGTTTAGCTTCCACAGGTTTAACCTCTGCTTCTACAGGTTCAGGTTTAACCTCTGCTTCTACTGGAGCTACAGGTTCAGATTTTACCTCTACCTCTTCTTTAACTGGTTCAGCAATATCTGGATTTTCAAATGCTGCTAGTAATTCGTCCTTTTCTTTTTCCATACTAATCCCTTCCTATCTTTATATTATTATATCAAATAACCAAAATAATACAAAATATATTTTTCTATTACTTGTCACTATTTGATAGTTTGTTTAAGAATTCTTCTTCGTTCCAAATAGTTATTCCTAATTCTTTAGCCTTATCATATTTACTACCTGGGTCTTCACCAACGATTACAATATCAGTCTTTTTAGAAACACTATTGGTAGTAATTCCACCAAGATTTTCAATTCTTTCTCTTGCTTCATCCCTTGTTATATTAGTTAATGACCCTGTTAAAACAAACGTCTTATTAGCAAAATTAGTGTCTAAGGTAACTTTTTGCCCTAAGTAATTCATATTAATGCCATAACTTTTTAATTTAGTTATAACTTCTTTATTCTTATCATCTTCAAAATAGTTTCTTATTGATAATGCAATAATATCACCAATATCTTTAATATTTAAAAGTTCTTCATAACTTGCATTCATTAAATTATCTAAACTATTATATTTAACCGCTAATAATTTAGCTGTTCTTTTACCAACATTAGGTATACCTAAAGCACATATAAGTCTTTCTAAAGAGTTAAATTTACTATTGTTAATACTTATAATCAAATTATCTACGCTTTTAGTACCATACCCTTCAAGCTCGCATAATTCTTCAGCATGCATATCAAGTTTATAAAAATCAGATACATCTTTGATATAGCCCATATTAAAGAAATCTTCAATTATTTCATCACCTAAGCCATCAATATTCATAGCATCTCTAGATGCAAAATATATTAGTGATTCTATCTTTCTAGCTGGGCAATGAACATTAGGGCAGAAGTGATGTGAATCTTTTTTGACTAATGAAGTTCCACATATAGGGCAGTTTTCAATCATTTCAAATGGTTTGCTATCTAATTTTCTTCGTTCTTTTTTTACATCTACTACTTCTGGTATAACATCTCCTGCTTTTCTAATAGATATAACGTCTCCTACTCTTATATCTTTATCTATGCAATAATCTTCATTATGTAACGTAGCTTTAGAAATTAGTGAACCTGCTACATGTACAGGGTCAAAAATAGCATTAGGTGTTATTTTACCAGTTCTTCCTACTGTAAATTTGATCTCTTTTAAAGTTGTTAATACTTCTTTAGCAGGAAATTTATATGCAATTCCCCATTTAGGAACACGTGATGTATAACCTATTTTTTCCTCATCTTGTAAATCATTTACTTTAAGTACTACACCATCAATTTCATAAGGTAAGGTATCTCTTATATTACCAAGTTTATCAATAGCGTCTATTACTTCATTTATATTAGACGCTAATTTATTAAGTTTATAATTAGTAACAAAGCCTAATTCTTTTAAGAAGTTTAAAGATTCAGCTTGTGTTTTTAAATTATAATCTTTAGGATTAGGAATAAAATATGCCATAAAGTCCAAATCCCTTTTAGCCGTTATTTTGCTATCTAATTGTCTAATTGATCCAGCAGCAGCGTTTCTAGGATTTGCAAATAAGCTTTCTTTATTCTTTTCTCTTTCAATATTAGCTTTAGCAAAGGCTTTCTTACTCATATAAATTTCGCCACGTACTTCAATTGTTATTGGTTTTGTAAGTCTAAGTGGTACTGACTTTATGGTACGAACATTAAGCGTTATATCTTCACCAGTAACCCCATCCCCACGTGTAGCAGCACGCACTAATACACCATTTTCATATAATAAAGACCCAGATAAGCCATCCATTTTAGGTTCTACGGTATATGTAGGATTTGAAACTACTTTTCTTATACGTTCATCAAATAAAACAACCTCATCTTCATTAAAAATATCATCAAATGAAAGCATTGGACTTTTATGTGTTACTTTATCAAATTTGGATAAAGCTTCACCACCAACTCTTAATGTAGGTGAATCATCTCTTTTTAAATCAGGATATTTATTTTCTAATACTAATAGCTCATTGTAAAAATCATCATATTCTTGATCTGTTATTGAAGGATTATCTAAAACATAATATTCATAACTTGCTTTATTTATCTTTTCTATAAGTTCATCTATACGTAATTTTACCTTATCTTGCATAATATCACCTATAATTATTATACCAAAAAACATCTAGTTTTAGTAGATGTTTACTTATCTTTATTTAATGCATTAAAGACAAATGCGAATATTAAAATGCCGATTAAGAATAAGCCCGTATATAAAATTACACTTTGATCATGATTTATCATAAATTCTTTAAAATTTTCAGACCATTCATTTAATTTACTCCATAAATCTAATATCATTTTATCACCTTCTTTATACTTTTATGTCCTTTAATTAAAGTCTTAATTCCATATGGATGTTTGAATGCAATAGTAATGATTGAATCTTTAATATCAACGACTACGCCTTCTTCATATATATCATGCATAACATGTTCACCAATTGTATATTCATCATCTGAACACGCATAATCTTTCTTTGTACCAACTTTTTTATCTGATATAAGCAAATCTTCATCAATTTCTTTAATAAATCTACTAACAGGATTTGCTCTCCTTTCACCAAATAAAAGTCTTTCTTTTGCATTAACAAGCCATAATTTATCACATGCTCTTGTAACTGCTACATAGAAAAGTCTTCGCTCTTCTTCAATATTACCTTCAAAAATAGAATTGTTATGTGGAAATATTCCTTCTTCTAACCCTACTACAAAAACATATTTAAATTCTAGTCCCTTAGCTGAATGAATTGTCATAAGCGTAACTGTATCAGGATTATTTTTATATTCTTCAACATCCGCTACTAAGCTTATTTCTTCTAAAAACTCTTCTAAAGATATTATACCGCGATCTTCTTCAAATTTCTTCGTAAATGACTTAAATTCTTCTAAGTTTTCTAATCTTATTTCAGAATCAACGCTATTTTCACTTAAAAGTTCACTTCTCATACCAGTTTTATCTAAAATTAAATCAACTAATTCAGTTAAAGTAATTGATTTAGATTCTTCTTCTATCTCAATAATTAGATTTTTAAAATCAAGTTCTTTGCCACTTTCGATAGTATCAAAAATACTTTTATTATTATCGTTTGCCAATTTAGTTAATTTATCAATCGTTTTAGCACCAATTCCCCTTTTTGGTTCATTGATAACTCTAAGCAAGCTTACATCATCATCATGATTATAGATAAGACGCAAATAAGCAATTAAGTCTTTAATTTCTTTTCTGTTATAGAAATAAACACTACCAATTACTTTATAAGGAATATTTTCTAAGACAAAAGCGTCACCTAATATTCTTGATTGCGCATTTGTTCTATATAAAACAGCAATATCTTCTCTGGATGAACCTTCATTAATTAATTTTTTAATTTCCGTAATAACATAGTTTGCTTCATCCATCTCATCTAATGCCGTATGATAGATTACTTTATCCCCTTCTACATTACTTGTCCATAAGTTTTTATCTTTTCTCTCACGATTATTTTTAATGACTGAGTTAGCAACATTTAAAATATTTTTAGTAGATCTATAGTTTTCTTCTAGCATTATTACTTTAGCGTCTTTATAATCATGTTCAAAATTTAATATATTCCTATAATTAGAACCTCTAAAACTATAAATACTTTGATCATTATCACCAACAACACAAATATTTTTATATTTAGCTGCTAACATTTTAGATAAAATATATTGAGCTTCATTAGTATCTTGATATTCATCTATTAAGACATACATAAACCTATCTTGATATTTTTTTAAAATATCGGGATTTTTCCTGAAAAGTTCAATTGGTTTTACTAATAAATCATCAAAATCTAAAGAGTTATTAGTAAGTAGTTTATCTTGATATTTATAATATACTAATGCCGCTAACTTAGTTTCTTCACTATTCGCATATCTTTCATATTCATTTGGAGATATAAGCTCATTTTTAGCACTGCTAATTAAGTTTCTAATCATCTTAGGATTATAATATTTTATGTCATAACCTAAATCTTTAATAATCTTTTTAATAATAGTCAAAGAATCATCAGAATCTAAAATCGTAAAATTAGCTTTATAACCTAATAAGTTATAGTTTTCTTTTACAATTAGCACACCTAGTGAATGGAATGTTGATATTTGAATATCATATGCTATAGAACCCAACATATTAAATATTCTTGTACGCATTTCTTTAGCTGCCTTGTTAGTAAAAGTTATTGCTAAAATATTTCTTGGTGGAATGCCACAAACATTAATTAAATATGCTACTTTAGTAGTTAATACCTTTGTTTTTCCAGATCCAGCACCAGCTAAAATTAATAGTGGACCTTCACTATTATTAACTGCTTCTAATTGTCTTTCATTTAAGTTAGTTAAATCCACTATTATCACCCATCTAATTATAGCATTTATAAACTCTTAAATAAAGCGAACAAACAAAAAAAGATAGTTATTTTAATCTACTATCTCCATTTGCATAATTAATTTCAATTCCATCTTGTATGTTATAGATAAAGACATTAAAACATATATCTCCGCATCTATCGTATACGGAACTAGCTTCTATTTGTACACCTTTTGCAACTAAATTATCACCATCATAAATTGGTGTAACACGATATAAAACATTTTTATTATTCTGTTTTATATATTTTGCTACAACGTTTTCAAAATCCAACATTCCTTTCGTATTCATCTGTCTAGTACAAGTTATTAAATTCCTTTTATTCGCATTTTCACCAGTTAATTGATAACCAATTAAATGACATCTATTATATAGATATTTACCATCTATAATATCATATTTAACCGTTTGCCATCCACTTGGTTTAATAGTACCTATACTTCCTCGTTCTTCCGTTGGCATCAAAGATTTATCGATATTTGCAAATGCTACTCCGGCTCTACCAAAAAAATCCAAGTCACTATATCTTTCAAATGTTAAAGTAGCATAATCTTCAGATGTAAAATTTGGTATATTATTATTAATAACAATATAATCATTTCCATTATAATCAGGAATATCACTTATCTCATATGATGGTACTTTATGTCCATACACAAAAAACATTGATACTCCTATAAATAAAATAATTATTATAAAATTTTCAAAACTTTTTTTCATAAACATCACTATATATATTTTAGCACCTTTTGAAGTAGCAAGTAAATAAGATGAGAATATAATAAAAAGAAAGGAGAATTTATGAAAGGTAAAATTATATATGCCATCATTATTCTAGTTTTATTTATAATAGGTGCCATATTTTTAAGTAAAAAAGATGAAAAGAAAATCAAAGTTGCTGAAGTTGCCCACAGCGTTTTCTATGCTCCACAATATGTTGCAGATAGCCTAGGCTATTTCAAAGAGGAAGGATTAGATGTTGAAATTATCTTAACTTCTGGAGCTGACAAAGTTACTGCAGCAGTTTTATCTGGTGATGTCGAAATAGGTTTTTGTGGTAGTGAAGCAACTATATACGTATATAACGGTGGTGAAAAAGATTATTTAATTAACTTTGCTGGGCTTACTAAAAAAGATGGTAGTTTCTTAGTTTCAAGAAAAAAAATCGATAATTTCAATTTAAAAATGTTAGAAGGAAGTTATTTAATCGGAGGTAGAAAAGCTGGCATGCCTGAAATGACTTTAGAATGGGCCTTAAAGAAGAATGGTGTTGATATAAATAAAGTGAATATTGATACTTCTATTGCTTTTGCAGCTATGCAAGGAGCATTCATAGGAGGTACTGGTGATTTTGTAACTTTATTTGAACCGAATGCTAGTGCAGTTGAAAAAGAAGGCCTAGGTTATGTAGTGGCATCAGTAGGTGAACTTGGTGGAACGGTGCCATATACAGCTTACAACGCTAAAAAAAGCTTTATTGAGAAAAATCCTGATATTATCAAAAAATTTAGAAAAGCTATTCAAAAAGGATTAGATTATGTTCATAATAACACCGATGAAGAAGTAGCTAAAGCCATGCTTAATCATTTTCCTGAT
>JAEEGL011325662.1_pt1 | contig 22092 bp, 21 predicted proteins | sample 9134231 | NCBI WGS metagenome assembly JAEEGL01 (sample SAMN16246548, study PRJNA631951) | gut metagenome | biome: gut microbiome; feature: rumen; material: fiber-attached | host: Bos | place: Iran: Karaj | collected 2018-10 | reverse complement strand
TTAATCGTCGGAACCAAAAGCAAAATGTCCTTATCTCATACCTAAGGGCACCAAAAACGCCAAATCTATCTCCCCTGCCGGTGTTGGTTTTTCATAAAAGTGGTGTGCTCTTGCTACTTCGGATTCCGAAGTTTCAAAGTTAGTTTTTTCTTCGCTTTAAAGCAAGACAAAGGCTAAAAGATTTCTCTACTTTTTTATCAACAATCTCAAAACCAACTTCTCATGAATTCCACCACAAACTTCGCCACCGTCGCCGCACTTTGGAAGGCCGACAAGAAACAGTATGTAAAAACCTCAACCTACGCAACCTACTGCCTGTTGGTGCGGTGCCACCTGGTGCCGGAGCTGGGCGGAAGGACCGACGTCACGGAGGAGGATGCGCAGGCGCTCGTGAACCGGAAACTGGCCGCCGGGCTCAGCCGGAAGACGGTGCGCGACATCGTCACGGTGCTCCGGATGATCCTGCGGTTCGCCGCCAGGCGCAACCTGATGCCGGCACGGCGGATCGAGGTCACCTTCCCCACTGAGCGCGAGAGGAGGGAGCCGGAGGTGCTGACGCTCGCCGACCAGCGGCGGCTGATGACCTACGTGCGCGAGCACTTCAGCTTCCGCAACCTGGGCATCTGCATCTGCCTGAGCGCGGGTCTGCGGATAGGGGAGGTGTGCGCCCTGCAGTGGGAGGATATCGACACCGCGTCGGGAGTCATCCGCGTGCGGAAGACGCTCCAGCGCATCTGGCTGGCGGACGGCAGCGAGAGGATCAACGCGCTCGTGCTGGACAGCCCCAAAACGCGCAACTCCATCCGGGAGGTGCCGATGACCCGCGAGCTGCTCGCCCTCGTGCGCCCGCTGAAGAAGGTGGTCCGGGGCGATTTCTTCGTGCTCACCAACGACGCCGCGCCGATGGAGCCCCGCACCTACCGCGCCTGGTTCGACCGTCTGCAGCGGCAGCTGGGCCTCCCGCGGATGCGCTTCCACGGCCTGCGGCACAGTTTCGCCACCCGCTGCATCGAGAGCCGCTGCGACTGCAAGACGGTGAGCGTGCTGCTCGGGCACTCCAGCGTCAGCACCACCCTCAACCTCTACGTACACCCCAACCTCGACCAGAAGCGCAAGTGCATCGACGCCATGGGGCGGTTGTGCAGGTAAGGGTTGAAATTATTTTCGATTTTTTCCTGCAGGTTTGCAAGAGTTTGCGATTTTTTACCGACCTTCGTAGGCTATAGTGAATTAGATATAGAATCTTAATAGTGTATATACCCATGGAAGCAAGTAAGAACGTACTCTATGAGGCTCCCTCCACAACCGTGGTGGAGGTGAAGACTGTAGGGATTGTGTGCACTTCCCCGTATGGAATGCAGGATTACCAGTTTGGCGGACTGGATGAAGGTTAGGAGGGCCGGAGTATGAGACAGAACACCAAATCAATGAAAGGAATCCTCACCGCCGTGCTGATAATAGCAGCACTTGCCACGGGGCAGAAGGCATGGGCATCCAACTGGACAATAACCCATTCCAACGGCAACTTTATCGTCACCCGCGACCAGAGCGGTTTCGCCGAGACGGTGAAATACCGAACGGTGAGCCTGTCGGCTATGGCGGGCAAGCACTTTCCCGAAAAGAGCGGGAGCCTTAGCTTTGGCATAAACGAGACGTCCAAGTCAATCAGTGTCGAGGAAACGGCATTGGCGGAAGTTCCGCTTCAGTATCGCTATTATGAAAACGACCGTTTATATTACAGATTCGAAGTGACCGATCAGGGGGGCGCCGTACTCGCCGACTATTCGCAGCAGATATGGATCGGCGACTTGAACGTCCCATATCATCTGGGCGCCAACTGGCTCAACGTGAGCACAATGAAGTGGCTTGCCTATTTTAACGAGGGTTCGCTCAGCAGCGGAAAGTCTTGCAAGTACTGGGACGTTTCATATACGCCTCCCTCCTCCGACGTTCAGACCAGCGGCACGCTTAATGGATATGTGCTTATTGACGACAGCTACGACTACTCCCAAAAGGCGGCGACAGTCAAGCCCGACGGCCTGTTCGTTGCAAACAGGGCGGCCGGATCCGGCGCCTACCATAAACTCATAGGTAACAAGCTATACGCCAGCGTTTATTTTACCGAGAAGGAACAGGACGACGGCTATGCCTACATCCAGATTCTGGCTGGCGACTCCAACGCCGCTTACGACGAGGGCTACGATCCCAACGGTGAGGTCAACACCCCCGTGAACAGCCTTTACAAGGCTTGCTTCGAGCTTAAAAAAGGCAGTGGCGCTTACAGCGGCGCCGGCAAGAATATTTTCCCCCATTCCGCAGACTGCCACAACCAAACCGAAGAATACCAACAACTGAATCAATCGAACGACTGCTCCGCATTTTATATGACGGACAGTTACCTATGGCAGCAGAAATTCCGTTCCGAATCCAACCGGGACGGCAACTTCAACAACGCGCTGGTGCTTGATCCGGACATTGGCGCCCTTACCATTCGCTTCGACTGCGGCGGCTCCAACGACGACACCTTCGGATACAAGGACCTCTACGTCCGTTGGGCCCTGGTCGACGACACGGCCCCGACCGTTCTCACAAGCGACATCGCCGTTTCGCCAGGTCTTTACACCAAGGGTAACCCGGTCACCGTCACCGTACCTTTCAGCGAACCGGTTATCGTTGAGCACGAAACCCTGTACGTTCTCAAAACCAGCTGGGGAGACCTCATCCTGGACCAGAATTGCAGCGGCTGCAACGTACTCTCGTTCACCGGAGACATAACCGCAGATGCAGGCACGGTTCTCAAAATCAACAGCCTCGAACTTCAAGCCATAGACAACATTGCCTCCAAGATTCCTATCAAGGACCTGATCGGCAATACATTCACCGGTACCATTTCCAAGACTTTCTCCAACGACGTCACCGTTGATGCGGTTTACACGCTCAGTTACTCCCTAAACGGCGGTAGCATAGCCGGAGGCAATCCTTCCAAGTATACCCCCAATAGCGACGAGTTCACCCTCGTCAACCCCACACGCACCGGTTATGTCTTCACAGGTTGGACAGGCACTGACCTCAACGGGGCGACGATGACCGTCACCGTCCCCGCAGGCTCGACCGGCAACCGCTCGTATTCGGCCACATGGACCCGCGGGGTTATTCCCGAGTGGGGTGGAAACGACGGCGCCAACGGCACTTCCGCACATCCTTTCATCATCAGCGACCCCGAAGGCCTCGTCCTGCTGAGCAACTTGACCGGCAGCAACGAGCACTTCTATAATTGCTACTTCAGGCTTGCCAACGATATCGACATGGAGGGTGTTGCCATGACTCCGATCGGCCTTGGCGATGCTACCAAATTCCAGGGTTATTTCTATGGCGAAAACCATGTAATACGTAACTTGACAATCAGCAGCACCAGCCGTGCCAACAATGGTCTCTTCGGCAATCTTGGCGGCACCGTAAAGGACCTTGTCATAGACAGTTCCTCTTTCAGCGGCAACGACTATGCCGGCGCCATCACAGCCTACAACAACGGTACCATACGCAACTGCTTTGTGCTGAACAGTTCCACTGCAGGCAGAAGCGACCGGGTTAGTGTCATCATGGGCATAAACTACGGCTCCGTAAGCGGTTGCCATTATCACAACTGCACGGTGAACGGCACTACCAAGAGCGATATGTATGTGGTTTCCGTACCGCAAGGAGCAACGGTCTCCGGCGACGCCACGTTCAGCTACGCAGGGATCAACTATTATCTTAAAAACACTGCGATTACGGTCGGCGCTGCCACGGGCTATACGGTTAGCGCCGTGAGCTATACGCCCGAGGGCGGGGAGGCCGTAGATGCGACCGACAATGGTGACGGGACATGGAGCTTTGCCTTCCCGGCGGCCGACGTGACTGTTTCGGCCACTGTCTCCCCTGCAGCATCGCTGAGCCTTACGGCCAACCTCGCCACAGTTCTTGGCGAAGACAAATACGTCACCACCTTCTACCACGGCACGCTGGATTATCAGCTGCCGGAGGGAGCCCTGGCCTACACGGCGTCGCTGGTTGGCGGCGAGGTCGTGTTCCACCGCATCGGCGAGAACAGCGACATCATCCCGCACGGGACGGCAGTTATCGTGGTGGCCGGCATAGCCGACGTCACCCTCACCGTGCTGAATTCCACCCCTGGCGTAACTGCTCACGCAGGCAATATCCTGGAGGGCTCCGACACGGAAATCGCCACGCCTTCGGGTAACGTGTATGTGCTGGGGGTCGCCGGAGAACCCGCCGCGTTGGGCTTCTTCAAGTACACAGGTGCCACCATTCCTGCCGGAAAGGCTTATTATGTTGCAGAATAGTATGAAAAAGAATATATTGTTGATCACGGCCCTGGCGGGCGCGATGGCATTTGCCGGTTGCCAGATAGTGGCGGAAGAAACTATCGGAACTATTCCTGAGAATTCCGATTCAAACTCCGTGTGGACACTGTCGATTCAGGCGACAAAAATCGACAGGCCGGAGACGAAGGGCCTCGAAATTGAAGGCGACGAGGCCACTACGACCGCTTTGAAATCCATCTGGAAGGACAATGAGCCGGTGAAAGTGTATCTGGGCACGGAATGCATCGGCACGCTCACTGCTACGCCGGACGGAGAGGATCCCCACAAGGCAACGCTTTCGGGCGAAGTCATCACTTCAGGCCTGGAAGTCGGTGTGTCCACCCTCACTCTGCTCACACCGCGCTCTGACTGGGACTACACCGGCCAGGCGGGAATACTGCTTTCCGAGAACAATTCCATCGAGAAGATGTATCATTACGCGGTGGCAACGGGTGTCCTGGTAACGGAAGTGGACGGCGAGCACGGCACCTTCGCAACGGCCGGAGCCACGTTCACCAACCAGCAGAGCATCTACCGTATGAGCTTCCGCTACCTGAATCCCGGAAGCACGAAACTGCCCATCACCGCCAAGTCGGTGACAATCACCAGCGCCGGTGGGCATCTGGTGCAGAGCCAGGCAGTGGACGGGACTTCTCTTGAGGAGGGTGCGATTTCCGTGACGCTGGGAACTGCATCGGCAGATCCGTTCTTCGTGGCCCTGCGCAACGGCGACGAGACCGACGCGGAGGACCTTACCTTCACGGTAATCGATACTGATGGCGTGACCTACCGCGGCTCCAAGACCATCCCGGCCGCGTTCAAGCCCAACGGCACCTTCGTGAGCATGAAGAACGCCACGCTCAACGACCGCCTCGGCGTGAGCCTGAACGCAACGGAAGTGGCAACGGTCTGGTAGTTATTTGCTTTCTCGCGGAGATTTCCTAATTTTGTTGCTGGGACCAATAGAGTATTCCTTATGTTTCAGTTAGAAAAGACAGTTTACGAGGCGCCTGAACTGGTAGTTCTGACACTGGGTACGAAACGTATCATATGCCAGAGCCAGGAGGTGGGGAACCTCGGCGGCATGCCCGGTTTCGGCAACGGCGGCGATCCATTTAATCCTTAAAAAACGGCAAGACCATGAAAGCATTAAGAACAATGATTGGAATGGCTGCCGTGACAATGGCCGTCATTGCCTGCAACGTAATTGAAGAAACAACCGTCCTCCCGCAGGAGCGGCTGGTGGAGTTCACAGCCACCATACTGCCCCCGGCCGCAACACGTAGCACCCTCAACGACAACGGAGACGGAAGCGCCGCAGCCTGCTGGGAAGTGGGAGACAAGATTTATCTGGAATATGAGCAGGTTGGCTCGGGCGGAGCCAGGACCGGAAAGGCGCCGGCCACTGTCAATACCGTCAATCCCTCTACCGGGGCCGCGACTATAACCGCCACTCTGATCAATCCGGAGAATAATGGGGCTGCTTTTATCGGCTACCCATTCACTCCGTACAATGAAGGAACCGCCGACAAGATTGACTTGATACAGGAGGGGACCCTGGCTGATATTATCCGCAACCATGTCCGGATGGAAGCATCCGGACAGCTACATATTAATGGAAATTCGGCATCCCTGATGTGGTATTCGGACATGGAAAACAAGGGCTGTATATGGAAGCTGGTCATAAAGAACGGCGGAAGTAATATAACCAGCAATGTCAAGAAGCTGAACATCCTGATCAATTCCTATGGCTATAACACTGTTTATTCAGTCGAAACGAGTGGCAAAAGTGCCATTTATGTGGCCCTGCCAGAAGTGTGGAGCGTCGGCATTACCATTTCCGCAGATACTAACAGTGCGTCGTATACCATGGAAGAAAAGCCCTACATCACTCTGGTAGCCGGTCAGATGTACACTTCCACGGTAACCCTTGATACCCGCAATTACCCTGTGAATCTGGCGGATGCGATTCCTGCAGATGTGGGGCGTCCGATAGGATCCGACGGCAAGATTTACAGGAATTGGAACCATGCTCAACAAAGCCTCGTAAATGAGCCGGTGGCAATGGTTGCCTTCGTGAAAACCAATGAGGAATATACAAACTGCGATCACGGGCTGGCCATTTCTTTGACCGAACCGGCACCTATACCCCTCTCTTGGTCAGATATTACTAATAGTGGCCAACATCTGTATGAAATGAACAATAACTCCGCCAACATGTACTACATCTCCGGTTATAATACCTGGCGCATTCCTTCCCTGACAGACTGGCAGCTCATGTTCAAGAGTTGTGGCGGAAACGATGGCACAAGCACCTTCACTCTTTTTGATGAGACTAATCCAAAACTGCTTGACGGCGAGTTATTCTTCGGTTGTGGATATTTGGGCACAATGATTAAGGCGCACGGGCATAGTGCAAAAGATTTCGAAGACGAAGCCTATTGGGCGCAAACGACTAGAATGGGCAATGTAGTCAAGGCTTATTACAATTTCACTGACAACAAGTTTTACGAAGAAGCTACCGGCAATGCCCAACACCTTTTCCGCCCCTGCTTCCCATTCTGAGTCCAGATCCCCGGCTTGCCGTCAAATCTGTCTCTGACAAAATGCCTTCCGGCCGAACGGTCATTCGAATCATCCCGGTTGTTGCGGTGCTTCTCCTGAACTGGAGCACCGCGGGAGCGCAGTTTTTCCAGAACGTCGACGAGTGGCTGAAGCAGCGGCAGGCGAAGCAGCCGTACGACACCACTTATATTTTCCGTCCACAGGAGCGCTGGATGGTGCGCGAGCGCAGCATGTTCAGCGGCGAGTCCATGACTCTGTACGCCAGGCAGGAAGATACCGAGTGCTCCCTGAAACTGGGCAGCGGCCTGCAGTTCCGCCAGTCCGTCGGCGTGGGCTATCGCAACGTGTCCCTGGACATAGGCTTCAACCCCTTCAAGAAGAGGAGAACCCTGGACATCGACCTGTCGACATATGGCAACCGCCTGAGTTTCAACGGGTATTTCTCGCTCGCCACGGGAATCGAAGGCACCGGTAAGGTGAACGGCACCGCCATCGAAATCCCCCTGAGCGCCATGGGCGGCACGCGTGGGCTTCTGGAATTCTGCTACGCGTTCAACGGACGCCGGTTCTCGATGCCCGCCGCCATCCTGCAGACCTACCGCCAGCGGAAGAGCGCCGGCAGCCTGCTCGCCCTGGCCAGCGCCCAGTTCTACGGAGTCGTGGCGACGGACAGTGCGCCCGCGAGCCTGCCTCTCAACAATGCGCTCACGGCGCTTCTGGGGCTCGGACTCGGCTACGGGTACAACTGGGTGCCGTCGGAGCACTGGCTCATCCACCTCTGCCTCACCGAGACAGTGGGCCTCCTGAACGAATCGCAGCTGAAGCTGAACGGGCAGGAGATGAATTTCACCGCCAAGGCCCCGGTGCTTGCGACCAACGGCAACATGGCGGTGTATTACTACTACAACATTTTTTATGTCGGCGTCCTCGCCCGCTACACGAACCGTATCCACATGGCGATCGGAGACGCCGACTTCTTCAACGGGTCCACAACTTCGGTGGCCCATCTTTCCGCGGGAATCCGCTTCTAGCGCTTCTTCTCGCCCAGCGCCGCCCAGCGGACGAACGGGATGCGGCGGATGATCTCGTAAATCAGCGGCGACAGGGCGAAGACCGCCACCGTGAGGATGGCGTACATCGCCACCGGAGGCAGCTGGGTGTACTGCTTCATCATGTAGCCCAGGCTGGCGATCACCAGATAATGGACGATGTAGAGTCCGAAGCTGGCTTTGGTCATGTAGCCGGCGAAGGCGGAGGTGCGGTCGAAGCGGGCCTTGAACCAGGCCATCATGGCGAGGCATGCCAGCCAGCCGTAGATGCAGTTGAGCGGGCTGCCTAGGTACTGCGGCGTGGTGTTGTCCTGGCCGAAGCCGGTGAAGACCAAGATGGCGCCGGCCACAACGGCGAGGGCCAGGAGCGTAACCCAGAAACGGCCCAGCACCTCCTGCACCGCGTCGTGGGCAAAGATGAAGTATCCCATCAGGAAGGGCACCAGATAGAACAGCGGCTTGTACAGGTTATACAGCCCGTCCAGCGATTCCGGCCTGGGATTCCGGATGAGGAGTTGCTCCGCCGCCCAGAACAGCACGCCGAGGAGGGCAAGAAAGACTATGCCCGCCTTGCCTCCGAAGGCCTTTCCGCAGGCCTCGTAGAGCTTGTTCTTCCCGTCCAGCTTGCGTACCGGCAGGAGGATCAGCGAGAACAGCCACAGGTCCTGGATGAACCAGAGAGGGCCGGTGCCGCTGATGGCCCACATGAAGTATTTGGCCACTACCGGCATGCCGTCGAACGTGCCGTCCTGCGCAGCCACGGCCGTATTGAAGTAGCCAACCATCCACTGGAACACCAGCAGGCCGATGGTGGCGGGCACCAGGAGCTTGCGCGTGCGGGCCTTGAACCAGGTCTTGCCGTCGTACTTCTCCAGGGCGTAGCGGGCGCTCACGCCGGCGAGGATGAACAGCAGCGGCATGAACCACGGATACAGGATGTACATGACGATATCCTGATACTGCTTGCACTCCGGATACGGGCCGAACCCGCCTATGCCGCCGAAGACGCCCTTATTGTTATAGAAATAGATGACGTGATAGAACAGCACCAGGAGCACGGTGACCCAGCGCAGATTGTCGATCCAGTGTTTTCTGGCAGTAGTCTCGGGCGCGCTCATTTGGGAAGGCCCTCCATCGCCTGGTCGATTGCATTCTGGAAGATCTCTGTCTTGAGCATCGCCATGCCTTTCTGGTCGCCCAGAACGATCAGGGCATCGCCCGGTTTGATGTCGTACAGCTTGCGGGCATCCTTAGGGATAACGACCTGGCCCTTATCCCCCACCTTCACTACTCCGAAGATGTATTTTCCGTCACTTTCTTGCATAATAGTTATACTTATAGGAAATTTCCCACAAATATAACAATTATTTTCTATTATGCATGAGCAGTAAGTAATCCACTATTTCATCACGAACAGCAGGTCGGCGCCGCCCTGGATGTCCTCGTAGCGGATGGTGGTGCCCTTGAGGCGCTCGCCGTTGAGGTAGACGGCCTTCACCCGCACGTGCTCCGGGCTCCAGTTCCGGGTGTGGACGTTCAGTTCGCCGCCGCCGGAGAGCCGCACGCGCACGCCGGGGAGGCAGGGCGAGCCGAGTTCGTACTCGTTGCCGCCGGGGCAGAGGGGGTAGAATCCCATGCAGTTGAAGATGTACCAGGCGCTCATCTGGCCGCAGTCGTCGTTGCCGCTGAGGGAGTCGGGCTTGTTGCCGTAGAAGTTGTCGGCCACGTACCGCACCCATTTCTGGCACTCCTGAGGCTTGCCCAGTTTGTTATAGAGGTACAGCACGTGGTGGCAGGGCTCGTTGCCGTGCCAGTAGCCGCCGATGCGCCCCCAGATGTCGTGCGCGCCGGGGATGTCGTCACTCATCTCCAGCTTGAATATGCCGTCCAGACGGTCGCAGAGGAACTTTTTGCCGGCGATCTCCATGTACCCTTCGAAGTCGTGCGGCACCGTCCAGGTGTACTGCATCGTGAAGCCCTCGGTGATGTCGCCCCATCCGTTCACGGATCCTGGGCCCTCGTAGGCTATCTCGGAGAACGGCGTACGCCAGTTGCCCTCTGAGTCGCGGCCGCGCATGTACTTGGTTTCGGAATCGACCAGGTTGCGCCAGTTGCGGCTGCGGGCCAGGAAGAACTCGTAGTCTTCTTCGTGCCCCAGCAGCTTAGCGGCCTGGGCGATGCACCAGTCGTCGTAGGCGTACTCGAGGGTCTTGGAGACGGATTCCTTTTCCTTGTCGAAGGGCACGTAGCCGAGCGCCGTGTACTCCGGCAGGCAGTCGTAGTGGGGGTTGGTGGCGGTGGTTTTCATGGCCTGGAACGCCCTCTCGTAGTCGAATCCCTTTACGCCCTTCATCATCATGTCCGCCAGCACGGAGACGGCGTGGTAGCCTATCATGCACCAGGTTTCGCCGCCGTAGAACGACCAGATGGGCAGCATGTGCTCGGTGCTCTTGTCGTAGTGCTCCAGCATGGAGTTGGCGAGGTCGGCCTGCAGGGGCTGGTTCACGAGGTTCAGCAGCGGATGGAAGGCGCGGTAGGTGTCCCAGAGCGAGAAGGTGGTGTAGTTGGTAAAGCCCTTCGCCAGTTCGATGTTGCCGTCGTGGGCCCGGAAGAGGCCGTCGGCGTCCTGGAACAGAAAGGGATGCAGCGCCGTGCGGTACACGCTCGTGTAGAAGGTTTCCTTCTGCTCGCGGGTGCAGGCGGGGTCGAGTTCGTAGCGCGCAAGTTCGTCTTCCCAGAGCCGCACCGCCTCGGCGCGCACGGCCTCGAAGTCTTTGCCGTCCAACTCCTCCAGGTTCAGGAGCGCCCCGTCGGTGCTGACGGCGGACACAGCCACCTTGATGCACACCCGCTGCCCCTCGAAGGTGGGGAACTTGACGCGGACCTTGAGCCCCGTGCCCCACGCCTCCATGCTGCTGCGGAAGCGGTTGGTGTTGTAAATCACCGGCTTGCCCTCCTTGAAGATACGCATGTCGGCGAAGGGTTTCTCGAAGCGCGCGGCGAAGTACACGTGCCTGTTGGGGTTCCAGCCGTTGACGAGCTTGGAGCCCACGATGGTGCGATCGTCCACCATGCGAACGGAGGACCAGATGCACTTCCAGCGGAGCGTGTGCCCCAGGTCGATGGTGACCGCGGAGGTGTCGCAGGCGGGGTAGGTGAAACGGAGGATGCCGCTGCGGGCCGCCGCCGTCATCTCCGCCCTCACTCCGTGGGCCGCCCCTCTCCTGTCCGCCCACACGCCGTGGTCCGGGAGCTCCACGCAGTAGTAGCCGGGGCTCGCCCACTCCGCGTCGTGGCTGAAGCGCGATTCGCCGTCGCCGGGGGTGAAGAGGAAGTCGCCCAGGTCGGGGATGCCGGTGCCGCTCAGGTGGGTGAGGCTGAAGCCCTGGATGGCGGGTTTGGTGTACTTGTAGCCGGCCGCCACGTCGTAGTCGTAGTCGTCGGTGTCGGGGCTGATCTGGATGCCGCCGAATGGAATCTGCGCCCCGGGATAGACATTGCCGAAGCCGGCGGTGCCGACGAACGGGTTGACGTACTGCGTGAGCTGGGCGCCCGCCGAAAAGCAGAGAAGCGCCGCCGCGATGGAGAGAACGGTCTTTTTCATAATCAAGCGCTAATTTAGCAATTCTCCGGGGAATATGCTATGGCCGCGGCGCACGGATACGGCTGTCAGGACTTCCTTCCGGCGCGGTAGAGCTGCCAGCTATTGAAGAGATTCTGCCAAATGGCATACAACCCACCGGCGATGGCGGTGACGGGAGTCATGTAGTGGTAGCCGAGCCAGATGAGGAAGCCGGTGTTCTTCTGCCCCAGCGACTGGCCGGCGGAAATACGTTCCTGCGCCGACGCCCCGGTTTGCTTGCCGAAGAAGAACTGCACCGCGCACGCCGCCAGCGACACCAGCACGATCATCGCCACCGCGCCCCAGGACAGGCCGCTCAACACCAGAGCACGCGTGGCCAGGACCATGGCCAGCGTGAGCCCGACGCCCCAGATATAGAACGCGTACCGGCTCAGCCGCATCATCAGCCGCTGCAGCCTGTGAGTAGTGTAGCGGATAATCCACGCCACCACCCCCGGCAGAATGAGCACCGGGAACACCCGCAGCGCGATGTGCCCCACGTACGCCCAGAAGCCCAGGTCCGCCGACGGCCGCACCAGCGGAATCACCATCGGGATGAAGAAAGTCGCCGCCACGTTCGACAGCATCACGTAACTCACCGTCCCCGCCAGCGAGCCGCCTAGCTTGTCGGTGATCACTCCAGCCGCCGACGCGGTAGGGCAGACGAGGCACAGCATCGCGCACTCCAGCAGGATGCGCAGATTCCCGGCCGGCAGGAACCACACCACCGCCGCCACAGCCAGGAACGACAGCTCCTGGAACAGCAGCGCCACTATGTGCCAGCGGTGCAGGCGGAAATCGTGCGGCGAGATCTTCACGAACTGGAAGAACAGCAGCAGGGCGATCACCCAGCGCTGCCCCTCCGACGCCACGGCGTGCAGGACAGGCCCCACAGGGCGCAGCGCGGGCACGGCCAGATAAATCAGATACGAACCGATTCCGAGGACAATAGCCCCCGGAAGCATCCAATCCTGTATGACACGCTCAGCCTTGCTCATGTAAACGGCTGCAAACATAATACATTTTTCTTATCTTTGCACGAACCAAACGATCAAACCAATGACAAAAAGACTAAACGACCAAGTTCTTTACATCGGCACCGACGACCTCGACATCGATCTCTTCGAAAGCCAGTACGTTGTACCAGAAGGCGTTTCATACAATTCATACATCATTCTCGACGAAAAGGTGGCGGTTCTCGACACCGCCGACGCCCGCAAGGGCGAGGAGTGGAAGGCCAACCTGGCCGAAGCCCTCGGCGGCCGCAAGCCCGACTATCTGGTGGCTCACCACCTGGAGCCCGACCACTCTGCGCTGATCGCATGGATGCTGCAGGCCTACCCCGAAACCACTCTCGTGGCGAGCGCCAAGGCCATCCAGATGCTGCCGCAGTTCTTCGAGGGCATAGCGCTCGAAGGCCGCACCCTCGCCGTGAAGGAGGGCGACACTCTCGAACTCGGCGCCCACAGCCTCCGCTTCATCGGGGCCCCCATGGTCCACTGGCCCGAGGTGCTCATGAGCTTCGACGCCGCCGACGGAGCGCTCTACAGCGCCGACGGATTCGGCAAGTTCGGAGCCCTCGGCAAATGCGGATTCTACGGACGCGACGACAGCGACTGGGCATGCGAGGCGCGCCGCTACTACTTTAACATCGTGGGCAAATACGGCGCTCAGGTGCAGTCGGTGCTCGGCAAGGCCGCCGGTCTCCCCATCCGCACCATCCGCCCGCTGCACGGCCCCATCCTCGAAGACGACCTCGGCTACTACCTGCATCTGTACGACGTCTGGAGCCGCTACGAGCCCGAAACCGACGGCGTATTCGTGGCCTGTGCCTCCATCCACGGCGGCACCCTCAAGGCGGCAGAAAAGCTGGCGGAGATACTGAAGGAGAAGGGAGCGCCCAAGGTGGTGCTCAGTGACCTCACCCGCAGCGACATCGCCGAAAACGTGGAGGACGCCTTCCGCTACCCCCGCATGGTGGTGGCCGCATCGTCGTACGACGCCGGCCTCTTCACCCCCATGTACGACTTCCTGCACCGCCTGCAGATCAAGGGATACTGCAAGCGAAAGGTGGCGGTGCTCGAGAACGGATCGTGGGCCCCGTCGGCCGCACGCGTGATGAAAGAGATGCTCGCCCAGATGAAGGAAGTGGAAGTCCGCGAGCCTGTAGTCACCATCCGCAGCCGCATGAAAGAAGCCGACATTCCGGCCCTCGAAGCCCTCGCGGATGCAATTCTGTCGTAATCCTTGATATTTATTCAGATTATTTTTTTATTTTTGCTCATTGAAACTTTTTTTAACAACCATTTTTATGAAAAAATTAATCGTTTCTGTCATTGCGGTTCTTGCTATCGCCATTTCCGCAAGCGCTGCCAACTACAAGGTTGACAACAACGCAATCGATGCCATCATCGACAACGCTACCGAGGTCGTCGCTCTCGAGATCGCTACTCCCGCAGCTGCAAACCTTCCTACCGTTGCCCCCAAGGAAGTGAACGTTACTACCGGTTTCCTTCTGAGCTGGCTCGTCGGCTGGTGCGGCGTACACCGTCACTATTTCGGCACCAAGCCCATCATGTGGCTCTTCTACACCATCACCGGTGGCGGCCTTGGCATCATCTGGAGCGTTGACACCATCCTCCTCTTCCTCGATGTCATCAAGGTTGGCGAAGGCTACGTGAACAAATTCATCAACAACGAGAAATTCATCGTGTGGCTTTAATAGCTAAGTCATACATTTTACCGCTGTTCCTTCTCCTTGCCGCCCTGCCGGCCGGCGCCCAGCGCAAAGTCTCGGCGGACGTTGAAGTAAAGACGGTAAACAACGGTAAATTAACAACTGTCACCAAGAGCGTCTATTGTACCAACAATGGACGCTTGGTGACTTTATTCAGGAACCCCTACACTTACTATGTGGTGTCGAACGCCAAAGGCGAGGTGCAGATCTACCGCCCCGACACCAACGAAATACTTCCGCAAACCGACAAGTCGCTGAGTTCCAACACCGAACTGGTGTCGCTGTTCATGCAGGGACGCATCGACGACCTGGGCCTTGGCTTCTTCGGATACAAGGTTACCGCCACCACGCGCGACGACGGCTACATCAAGAAGACCTTCACGGCCAACGACGTGCAGCTGCCCGTGGTGGACATAGTCTACGAAGACTATCTGCCAATCTACTGCGAATACACCGCGCCCGACGGCAAGCTGCTGAGCAAGAAGTATTTATCCGACTATCAGCGCTTCGGCCGCTTCATCCTTCCGTGCCGCACCACCGACATTCTGTACGGCGAGAAACGCGACTCGTCCGTCACGCGCATCCTTTATAAGAACGTCAAGGTAGACGTGGACGACCCCAACTTCAACTTCGAGGTGCCCGCCAACGCCAAGACGATGCCCACTCCGGAAGCGGCAAAATGAGACGCCCCGCGCTCATCATCATTCTGCTGCAGGCAATAATCCTTTCCGCAAATGCACAGAACGACATTCAGCAGATGCTGGATGCCGATTTTTCATCGTTGCAGATACGGGATCAGGCCCCGGATGGCGCCAACTCCTGCGAGAAGGCGCTGTATGAGGTTTACAAGCAGCTCACGGGGCGCGATTTCTTCGACCCGCCGAACTACATGTTCCTGCGCAAGGCGATCGACTCTCTGGGTTTCTTCCCCGGCGTGTTCGCCACCGTCGACCGCATCATGCGCGACAGCAAGCTGGGCACGGCAACCGTGAACCTCGACCCCGCCGACCCCTACGTCCACGAGGGCCCGGAGGCCTATCTGCCAGAGAAAAGGAGGAAGCGCGAATGAGGCTCAGGTGCATTGCAGCGGTGGTTCTCGCCCTGTGCGCGAGCGTCGGCGCCCGGGCCCAGAAATGGGCGTCGGACGACTACGACTTTGCCCTCTATCTCATCGACAACGAGCTCAAGCAGGACGCCAAGGCGCTGCTGAGCCAGGAATATCATCCATCCGACACCCTCAGCTTCCTGAGGGGCTGGACGCATTACCAGCTGAAGGAGCTCAAGGAGGCCTCGGAGTGGCTCGCCGCCGTGCCGGAAGACTCCCCCTTCCACGAGAAGGCGCTCTTTTATTCCACCGCCGTCTCCGCCCATCTGGGCGACTACAGCGCGCCCGTGGAGCCGCTGGAGGCATACCAGGGGCCCTACGCCGAGCTCAAGGGAGTGCAGCTCGCCGGCCTGGCGCTGCTGCGCGACGACCCGGCCGCCTTCAAGCGTGCGGCGGCCTCGTTCGGCTATTCCGACTTCACCATCGCCGAGGCCGAGGGCAAGCTCGACGAAATCTACAAATACCGCTTCGAGACCAAGGCCAAAAGCCCGCTGCTCGCGGCCGCCGCATCCGCAGTGGTTCCGGGCCTCGGAAAAGTGTACGCCGGCAACGTCGGGGAGGGTATCATCTCCTTCCTGGTGGTCGGCGCCCTGGGTGCGATTACCGCGGAACACTGGGTCAAGGACGGCCCCCAGAACTGGAAGACAATCGTTCCGGGCATAGCATGCGCCGGATTCTACATAGGAAACGTCTACGGCAGCTACATGTCCGTAAGCATCTGTAACGACAAGATACGAAATGCTCAGAACACGACTATTCTGTATAATATCCATATCCCTCTGCGCTCTGTTTTCAAGTAGGGCCCAGAGCCTGGAATCGCAGGCCGTCGCGTATGAGCGAATCATATACGACGGAGCGCCGCTGGACGAGGTGAACGCCGCCCTGTTCGGCAAGGCGGACTGCCTCATGCAGCTCGGGCGCTGGCGCGAGGCCTCCGAAACCCTCTCCCGCGTGCGGGTGTTCGCCCTGATGCCCGAGGAGCGCCAGAGCCTGCTGTACAAGCAGGAGCTGTGCTTCTTCCTGGGCGGAGAGTTCGGGCAGGCCGCTGCGCTCGTGACCGAGGTGGAGCCGGCCTCGCAGGAAATCCTGCTCCTGCACGCGCTCTCGCTGGCCTACGCCGGGGAGTACGACGAGTCGGAGATCTACGCCGCGCGCTATCTGAGCTGGGACGGCGAGAGTCCGCATCTGCCGGAACTGTTCCGGCTGTACGCCGGGCATCCGCAGCCCCGGAGCGAGGTGGCGTCGATTCTTATGTCGCTGGTGCCGCCGCTGGGGCATATGTACAACGGGGCGCCGGCAGAGGGGCTTCTGTCCGCAGGCCTCAACGCCGGAACGCTGGCGTTCACGGTGGCAAATCTGCTCGGAGGCTACTGGATTACCGGCATCGTGGGCGGAGCTATCGCGCTGAATTACACGGTGATGGGTAGCCAGGAGCGCAACGCCGCGCTGCTCGAAATGTATAAGCAAAACGCTCCTCTGGAGTTCGGCGACAGGCTGCGGGCGTTCCTTAAATCGGTATCGGGAAAATGACAAGGAAAGAGAGATACGAGGGCATAGTTGCCTGGTTCCACGAGCATGTGCCCGTGGCGCAGAGCGAACTGGATTTCGCCGACCCGTACCAGCTGATCGTGGCGGTGGTGCTGTCTGCACAGTGCACCGACAAGCGTGTAAACATGGTGACTCCGGAGCTTTTCAGGCACTACCCGACCGTGGAAAAGATGGCTGCGGCGGATGTGGAAGACATACGCGAACTGATCCGCTCGGTGTCGTATCCCAACAGCAAGGCGCAGCACCTCAAAGGGCTGGCGGAGAAGCTCGTCAGCGACTTCGGTGGCGTGGTGCCGGGAACGGTGGAGGAGCTGATGACGCTGCCCGGAGTAGGGCGCAAGACAGCCAACGTGGTGGCGTCCATCGTCTTCGACGAACCCGTGATAGCCGTTGACACCCACGTGTACCGGGTGAGCCGGCGGCTGGGGCTGTCGCGCGGCAAGACCCCGTACGACGTGGAGCGTGACCTGGAGAAGAACATCCCGGTGGAGCACCGCGCCGTGTCGCACCACTGGCTGATTCTGCACGGACGTTACACCTGCACCGCCCGCGCGCCGCACTGCGACTGCTGCGGCATACGCGAATGGTGCGCATGGTTTGACAGGAATGCCAAAGGTTAAGAACATAATCGCGGCCCTTCCGGAGCCGGAAACGATTGATATCGAGGCGCTTCGCGGCGCCCTCGCCGACGGGAGCGTGACGCTGGTGTGCGTGCTTGGGCCCACGGCGTCGGGCAAGACGCGCTACGCCGTGCAGCTGGCGCACGAGCTCGGGAAGGCCGAAATCATCTCCGCCGACTCGCGGCAGGTGTACCGCGGCATGGACATCGGCACCGGCAAGGACCTGGCGGAGTACGGCGACGTGCCGTACCACCTCATCGACATCGCAGAACCCGGCGACGGTTACAACGTCCACCGCTTCCAAGAAGACTTCAACGCCGCATACGAACTCGTCCGCAGCCGCGGCGCCGTGCCCATACTGTGCGGAGGAACGGGGCTGTATATCAGTGCGGTCACGGCCGGTTATGATTTCGAAACAAAAAAACCGCTGTCGGCGCCAACCGTCATGCCTGCTTCTTCCGTCATGCCCGGCCCGACCGGGCATCCCTTCGCCGCCAGCACGTTCTTCATCGGCACCCTCGTGAGCCGGGAGGTGCGCAACGCCCGCATCGACGCGAGGCTTGACGCCCGCCTGCAGGAGGGCATGGTGGACGAGATCCGCGGCCTGCTGAATAGCGGCGTACCGGCCTCCGTCCTGCTCGGCTACGGCCTTGAGTACAAGTTCGTTACGCAGTACTTGCTGGGCGAGCTGAGCTACGACCAGATGCGCGAGCACCTGGCCATTGCCATCCACCAGTTCGCCAAGCGCCAGATGACCTGGTTCCGCGGCATGGAACGCTCCGGCGTCCGCATCCACTGGGTGGAGCCTTAGGCCAAAGACAGATGCGTGGCGCGACCAAATGCGCGCATGCGAGACCAAAAGAGTGGTTAAAAAGCGCCTTTCACGCGCGTAGAACATTGTTTTTATTAAAAAAAAACAAATAACTTTGCGGTTTATAATCTTTACAGAATGAGATTTTTTAAAGCCGTCATCGCCCTGTTCCTGTTCTGCGCCCCGCTTGCCGCACAGAACCGGGCAGCCCAGAGGGACAGCACACAGAGAGTCCTGGACTCCCTCCGCGTCCGCTCATTTTCCCTTGGAACCAATCTAGCCTACTGGGGCAGCGCCACGCCCAATGTCCATTTCTGGCTTCCCGTCGGAGAACACATCACGCTGGGCATGACCGGTGGCCTCAAGCCCTGGCCTCGCTGGGCTCCCTGGGACAACGACGACCAGATCAACAGCAAATGGCGCCACTTTGCCATAGTGCCCAACCTCCGCTGGTGGCCAAAGGCCAACTACAGCGGCTTCTGGCTCGGAGCCGACCTGCTCTGGACGCACTACAACGTCGGAGGGGTCACGTTCCCCTTCGGCCTCTATCCGGAAGTGCGCCAGAACCGCCTCCAGGGCGATTTCCTCGGTCTCGGAATCAACCTCGGCCACTCCTGGTGGCTGACGAAGCACCTCAGGCTCGAAGCTGAAGTCGGCGCAGCCTTCGGATACAACACCGCCCATCGCTACGAATGCGCATGGTGCGGCGCCCTGCTCGGGAACGTCGCCGGCCCCGCAATAGTCCCCAAGCTCGGGCTCAACCTCGCCTACAACTTCTTCAGGCAGAAGAACAAGGGCGAAGAGATACAGACCGTCACCGCCCCCGTGGATACGCTCACGCCTCCCGCGTCCGTGAACCCGCCGGAGCAGTACCTGCCGTTCATGCCCGCCGTGGAGGACTGGAAGGGCGTTGCCGGCACGCTCGAGAAGAACCACCCCGTGCTCTGCCCGTCCAGCGAGTACAGGCCCTACACCCCCGACCGCATCCTGCGCAAGGAGGCGTCGCCGCTGTACGTGTTCTTCGAGCTGGACAAGTCGAGGCTCCTTCGTGAGTTCGACGAGCCCACCGCACGAGGCGAGGGCGCGCACCGCGACAACGGCCCCGTGCTCGACGAGATCATGGACATCACCTCCAAGATACTCGCCGACACCACCAGCATCGTCACCAAGATACAGATCATAGGCCTCGCCTCGGTGGAAGGCACGCCCAGGCACAACCAGGCGCTGTCCGACGCCCGTGCCCTGGCGCTCCAGCACTACATTCAGGACCGCCTGCACATCAGTGACGACATGTTCGACACAGTCGGAGGCGGAGCCGCCTGGTCCGAGTTCCGCGACGAGCTCGGCGACCTTGCCGCACAGGGCGGCGGCGCAGGTCTCTCCGAAGCCCAGGTCCGGAGCCTCATCGACATGATCGACTCCGAACCCGACGCCGCACGCAGGGCCGCAAAGCTCAAGAAATCGGCTCTTTACAAGACCCTCCGCGAGAATCTCCTGAGCGACCAGCGCAACTCCGGATACCTCCGCATCTACTACGATTACGTGCCCGACGACGGCGCCCGCCGCATCAACGAGGGCATCCGGCTCCTGGAGAGCAAGGATTACAGGGCCGCTCTCAGCACCCTGGAAGCTCTCAAGGACGATCCCCGCAGCCTGAACGCCTACGCCGTGGCCCTCTTCTACAACGGCCGCGAGACGGAGGCGCTGGAAATCCTGCGCAGGGCGGCCGCGACCGACGAGGCCGCTGCCCGCAACCTGCAGCAGCTTGAGCAGCACCTCGCACAGCGGAAGGCCTACGAGGACTACCTCAAGGATATGGAAGAATATGCACGCTTAAGATACGGCAGATAATGAAAAAGTTTTTGGGCATACTCGCAATCGCCGTTGCAAGCACGGCCTGCTGCCTCGTGGACGAAAACTTTTCCAACTGCCCCGACGATTACTCCATCGACTACGAGATGAGGCTCATCACCAACGTGCAGACGGAAATCAACACCGTGCTCGGGCTCGACGCCAACATCAAGGTCAGCGCGGCTCTGCGGCAATACCTGAAGGACATCTTCTCCGACTTCGCGCACGACGTGGACCTCTCGTTCTACGACTACAACGAACCCAGGCCCGTGCTGCAGCATTTCAGCGACATCATTGACGCAAACCAGACCAGCTACACCCTGCACCTGCCGGTACATGAATACATGCACCTGGCGGTCGCGAACATTGCCGACAACCATCTCGTGGATCTGGACAGCGAGCAGGCCTGCGGCACTTCGAGGCTGGTCCAGGAATTTCCCTCAGAAAACAACGTGATCGCCTCCCACAACACCGGACTGTTCACGGCGCGTCTTCCCATGCGCATCCTCGAGGGCGTCAACCAGGACTTCCTCGTCAGGCTTTACATGGCCAACTGCGCCACCGCGCTCGTCATAGACTACACCGGAGCGCCGGAAATCAGCGGCTTCAGCGCCTTCACCACGGGCTTCGCCGACTCCTTCAACATCGCCGACAGCACCTATACTTTCAACAGGAATCCGCTCGTGAAGGCCGACCACGTGGATGTGGAAGACAGTATCGAAGACTGCTACGTCACCGTGCAGTTCCCCTCAAAGGAGCCGGAACCGAAACCGGAAACAAAAGTGGTCGTCGAGACCGTTGACCCCTTCATCGCGCCCAATGCCGACGAGGCCCTCTGGGAGTGGCAGGTTTACATCACCCTGCCCGGAGGCTCCGTCACCTTGACGCGCCTGGGCCTGGTCCAGCCCCTTCGTGCCGGCCAGCTCAAGATTATCCGCATACACATAGGAGCGGACGGAAGCGCCATACCGTTCGACCCTTCGGTTGCCGCCAGCGTCCAGCTCGACTGGCATCAGGGATCCGATTACGACATACCTCTATAGAAACTACAATCAACTCGTTCCTGCCGGCTGGACGGTCAAATATGTCGGGATATTAAAAACGTATAAATTTGCAGTTTGTTGACACTACGGAATGAAACGTTTTGCAATAACTCTCTGCCTGGTGGCGGCCGCGGCCGCCTGTTCAAGGAACGCCCCAATTAATCGTCCCCTGGAACAGCGTGATACCGTATATACCCCGCGTGCGGCGATGCTCATTCATGCATACCAGCCACGCCGCGCCCTCGCCATTATAGATTCAGCGGTGATTGTCGGCAACGCAAGCCCTTTCCTGGCCGATTTCCTGCGCGCCAAGACTTATGCGGAGTCGGAGCTTGACCCCGGGAAAGACACCACCGTCAGCCTTTGCCTCGCCCTGCTGCAGAGCGACTCCACGAAAACCGACACCAAATCCGGCATTGACAATCGCTGCAATGTCCTGGATCTCCTTATCAGCATTTACAGAGGCAAGGGCGACTACTGCGAATGGCTCAAATATTCCAAGGAGCTGTCTGACCTGGAACATGCCTACGGAAACGAGAACGACGCCCTGCGCACGGACGCGGAGGTCGGCCTGATCATGACTTCGCTGGGATGGCGCGAAGAGGGCATGGAAAAGCTGGACAATGCAATAAACTCGCTCAAAGGGCATAAAAGCCTGGACAAGCTGGACGCCTTCATAGTCTGCACGAAGCGCAAAATCGCCCTTCTTGAATCTGAAAACGACTTCGAGGCGATTATCCCCCTGGCACAAAGCATACTCTCCGAACTCGACAGGTA
>JAEEGL010013024.1_pt1 | contig 22092 bp, 17 predicted proteins | sample 9134231 | NCBI WGS metagenome assembly JAEEGL01 (sample SAMN16246548, study PRJNA631951) | gut metagenome | biome: gut microbiome; feature: rumen; material: fiber-attached | host: Bos | place: Iran: Karaj | collected 2018-10 | reverse complement strand
GGCTATCCCATTTTCGGCAGCGTTACCACGTTGGATGCGGAAAACGTGGGGAGCACCGTGGCCACTCTCAAAGGTAATTATCAAATGTTATACAATGTGGACACTCACGGCTTCGAATACAAAAAGAACAGTGAGAGTAATTTCACTACTGTTACCACCACAGGTGAAGGACCTGTGTCGTACAATGTGAGTGGCCTACAGGGCGGCACAGCCTACACATATCGTTTCTTTGTGCAGAAAGACGGCGTTACCTACCGGGGTGTGGACAAGATATTCAATACCGTGCAGTGTTCGCTCAACGGTAATGTGGTTTCCAGCACTGCTACCCTGTGTGAGGGTGATACGGTCACTTACTCCATAACCCCCACATCTACGGGTGCATCCACCTACTCGTATGTGTGGAGTACAGGAGCACAAACCAATGCCATATCCGTCACGGATGATGCCACCTATACCGTTACGGTTACGGACAACTTCGGCTGCTCCATTGTGCGTAGCAAACAGATGACCCTCTATCCGGCGGCGGTGGCCTCCATTACGGGCAGCACGGTGATCTGCGGCAACATCGGCACCACGCTTACAGCCAATGGCGGCACCTACTATTCGTGGAACACGGGCTCGGCACAACGCACCATTACGGTGAGCCAGCCAGGCACCTACATCGCCACCGTGCAAACGGTTTATGGTTGTACCGCCAATGATACTGTGGAAGTGGTGGCCTTTGCTAATCCTGTCATAAACGGCAATACTATGTTCTGTTCGGGAGGTTATACCACACTCACGGCTGTTGGAGGCGAAAATTACCTGTGGTCCACAGGGGCAACTACGGCCTCTATTAATGTCAACACAGCGGGCAATTATTCCGTAACGGCTTCCACCAGTAACGGATGTTCGGGTAGTGCATCGGTTACGGTTATCCAAAACGAGGCAAGTGATGTAATCATTTCGGGCAACACTGTGATATGCAGCGGTATCGGCACCTCGCTCACCGCCTCATCAGGTACTGACTATCTCTGGTCAACGGGCGAAACCACCCAGTCCATCAATGTAAATAATCCTGGTGTATATTCTGTCACGGTTACAAACAACAATGGTTGTAGCAACTCCGCCACACAAACTGTATCGCTAATGGAACAGCCCACCATTTCGGGTAACAATCATATTTGTTCAGGACAGAGCACCACGCTGTCGGCCAGCGGTTCGGGAAGCTACGCGTGGAGCAACGGTGCCAGTAATTCGTTTATCACGGTAAACACGCCGGGCAATTACACGGTAACGGTCACCTTGCCTAACGGTTGTTCCTCATCCGCTTCTGTAAATGTTTCTGTAGGAACCACTCCTACTCCTGTCATTTTGGGTAACACTACTCTCTGCCAAGGCCAAAGCACCACCCTCACCGCCAACGGCGGTGTCTCCTACCTCTGGAGCGATGCCAGCACCAACAACAGCATCAATGTGAGCCAAAGTGGTACTTACATAGTGACAGCCACCAACGCGGAAGGTTGTTCAAACACAGCGAATGTTACGGTTACTGTTAACCCGCTGCCGAGTGTCAACATCAGCGGTAACAGCAGTTTCTGTCAGGGCGATAACGTCACCCTAACCGCAACAGGCGCAAGCACATATATGTGGAGCAACGCTTCCACCAATGCTTCCATAACCGTCAGCAATGCAGGCAACTACACCGTTACGGGCACGGACGCCAACGGCTGTAGCAATATTGCCACGAAGACGGTTTCCGTCAACCCGACCTACAACACCCCGCTTACGCACAGCATCTGCCAAGGCGAGAGCTACAACTTCTACGGACAAAACCTCACAACGGCTGGTACCTACACGCATACTCTACAGACCATAAACGGCTGTGATAGTGTGTTGACACTCACGTTGGCGGTGAAAAACCTGCCTACGCCCTCCATCACGGGCAATACCACCTTGTGCGAAGGCGAGACCACAACCCTCATCGCCAACGGAGGTACCTCTTACCTTTGGAGCAACGCCAGCACCAACAACAGCATCAATGTAACTCAGAGCGGTGTTTATACCGTAACTGCCACCAACGTGGAAGGCTGTTCTGCCACGGCGAATGTCACGGTAACAGTAAACTCATTGCCTACGGTAACAATTTCCGGCAATAGTACAATCTGCCAAGGTAGTAGCACCACACTGACGGCCACGGGAGCCAATACCTACAGTTGGTCCACCGGCGACTACACGGCTTCGGTTAGTATTAATGCGTTCGGCATCTACACCGTTACAGGGACCTCAGCGGAAGGCTGTAGCAATACCGCCAACGTCACCGTTCTCGTATCGCAACTGCCCGTCATCACCATCACGGGTGAGACGGACATCTGTGCGGGTGAGAGTACAACCCTCACGGCCAACGGCGGCGAGACCTACCTCTGGAGCAACGGTACCACGGATAATACCCTTACAGTCAGTACGGGGGGCATCTATCAAGTCATCGGTTACAACGCCGCAGGCTGCAGTGGCATGGCTGATGCGACGGTCAATGTTTGGCAGCCAGCCACCTCCGAATTCACCGTTGAATATCCTGAACCTTGCTACGAATGGAACGGGGAATCCTATTGCCAATCCGGCGACTATACCCAAACCCTGCAAACTATACATGGTTGCGATTCTGTGGTAACACTGCACTTGACGATAACCGTAGGCGTTGAGGATTATAACGGATTCGATTTAAGGGTATATCCGAATCCTACCACCAACATCGTCAATGTTGAATGTGAAACTTGGAAAGGGAAATTAGGTGATGTGATAATCCAATTGTACGATGTGTACGGAAAATTGATGGACATTATGACAGTGGCCAATGACAAAACCACCCAAATCGATCTGTCCCATTACGCCCCCGGTGTCTATTTCATCAAGGCAGTGGCCGATGGCAATGTGATGGGGGTAAGGAAGGTTGTGAAACAATAATCACATACCCCCGAAAACTTCAACGGGCACGGGATCTCGGTTCCGTGCCCTTTCTATTTTGCCAATATTTACGAGAACACCTTCATCAAGGCCTTTGTCACCGTTGGTTCCTCAATCTTCGACACCACGAACAATCGTTTGCCTAAATCCTTGAAGGAGGCCCCGAAATGGTAAAGTTGTTGTTGGTCTATGATTAAAAACCGGTCATGCACTTTCTCTATCTCTTTGATTGTAATGGGTGGGTATTGGCTGTTGTATTTGCTGAGGTCTGTTTGGAATTGATTCGTGATGCGCTCCGTATAAATGGTTGCGCTCACTTCTGCTTGCCGTTTGCTCAGCAGCAAAAGTACGCTTTCATCTATGTAGTTGTCAACAAGTTTGATGTTTTCTTTGGCACTTCGAATCAAATCCGCCACAAACACGTATGCATCGAATGTCTCACCATTAAAAAACAATCCGGCTTTAGGCGGCAGGGCTGTTTGTACTATATTATCTATCCGTTGGTTAATGTCCGAAATTTGCAAATCGTGTCTTATGATATGTTGTTCTATTTGAACCAAATGTGGATTCAAGGCATAACCGCGAAACATATACTCTTTAAGAACCCCACTCGCCCAATGCCGGAATTGTATGCCAGAAACGGTATTTACACGATACCCAATAGACAATATCATATCAAGATTATAGAAATCAATATATCGGTTCACCGTCCTATTACCTTCTTGACGAACTACTCGAATTTTTCGAGCAGTTGCCTTTATCTCCAGCTCCCGGATCTTGTAAATCTCTTTGATATGGTAAGTTACGGTATTCTCTTTTACGCCAAACAAAATCGCCATCTGGGCTTGAGACAGCCAAACCGTGTCATCTGCCACACGAACTTCAAGATTGATATTCTCCGCAACATGATAAATTACAACGTCCCCGTATTGTACTGTTCTCATAGGTTTTATGTTTCCCATAGTTCAAAATTTTATACCGTTGCAAAGATATGAAAATTTTGTAACACATTGAAATTCAATATGTTTTAACAAATAATAGTTAAATTGATGGAATAAGGTTGATTCGGTGCGGTCCTACACCATTTTTTCAGCACACACCATCCGCTTCCTCCCGTTGATGTCTTCCAACGACTGAAAATCAGCGTAGCCATGTGATAAAAACATTGCTTCCAATTCCTTGTGATAGCCCTCAAAGGTTTCGGCGTAAATCTTTCCGTGCGGGATCAAACAGTGTTTCCCGATTTGCGCCAGCGCTTCGTAAAACAGTAAAGGGTTTTCGTCGGGCACGAACAGTGCGCTGTGCGGTTCGTGCGCCACCACATTGCGATGCATGGTGCTCCGCAGCGCGGCAGGGATGTACGGCGGATTGCTCACCAGAATGTCAAAGCGCGTGTCGCCGAACGGTAAGTTCGTCGCATCTAACATGTCGTGCCGGGCAAATCGGATGGTCGCATGGTTGGCTTCCGCATTCGCGCGGGCGACGGCAAGGGCAGGTTCTGAGAGGTCGGTGGCGTGCACTTCCGCCTGTGGCAAATGCTTGGCCAGTGCGATGGCGATGCACCCGCTGCCGGTGCCCAAGTCCCAAATCCGTAGGGTGGGGGAGTGCTGGTGCGTGCGCACGATGAGGTCCACCAACTCCTCCGTTTCAGGTCGCGGAATCAGCACATCGGGGGTGACCTTCAGCGTGAGTCCGTAAAACTCCGCCTCGCCCAGCACTTGCTGCAGGGGTGTTCCCTGTTGCAACAGCGGTAGGTCTTGCGCCAGTTGCTGCTCCACTTGCGCCGGCAGCGCTTCATTGGCGCGCAACACCATCTCGTGCGCCGGCAGGGCCAAGCGCGCTTGCAGGTACGCCTTTGCAATTGCAGCCGCCTCATGTGCGTCATAAAGCGGCTGCAAAAGTTGTGTGATTCTATGAATGTGTTCCCGTATGGTCATCGCTTATCTGGCTGTGGCGGGGAAATCGCGCCATGCCCACTTATCTACCACAAACCCCTTTTTGAACAGGATGATACCCGGGTTGGAACGCACAGCATCGCGCACCATGAACGGGCCTTTCACCGGATCGATAGGATTGTGATAAACCGGGAAATCAAGCTTGTTGAGGGCCACAAATTTGTCAATATCCTCTTCGGATGAATTGGTGACCGCCACAAAGTCGATGTCTTTCTCGGCGCAGTCGGCGGCCAGTTGTTTGGCTTTCTCCACGCCTTTGAGGTTTGTTTCTGACAGGTCGTGCATGTACAACACATACAGATCGCGGTCGTTCTGCTTGCTGATCAACTCAAACGCATGGTCTGCGCCGTTCTCGTCCAGCATGTTGAAACCGTCAATCTTGGCGCGCACAATGTCTTTGATGATGCTGTCTTTACGATCCACATAGTCGAAATTCTCGTAGAAATCATCCTCTTTGGCCATCAGCTCGTCCTGCGTCAGCGTCATTTCCTGACCGTCGGCTTTGTTTTTGTAGATGAACATCACCTCTTTCTGGGCGGGTTGCTCAATGAAGGAGGTCACATCGTTGCCTTTCTTCCAGTCGGTGAAATCGATAGCCGGCAAGTGGCGGATGCAATGCAATTGGAAGAGCACTGCAATCAGGGCGAACAGGAAAATCAGGAACCATTGGATCCAGGAACCCAAACGGCTCTCGGGTATTCTCTTACGGAAAATGAACACAAGGATGGTCGGGATGATAATCACGACATTCTTGAGGAATGTCTGCAAATTCGACATCTTGACGGCTTGTCCGAAACAACCGCAGTCTTTCACCACACCGAAGTCGTGGATGCCATGCACCTCCAGATACTCAGCCACGGCGAGCCACAAGGTCAGGAAGAAGAAGAAGACCATGAAGAGCAGATATCCCCATGCGGCCAACAGCGGTTTTATGCGGAACAGCATCATGCAGCCCAGAATAAACTCGCAGGAGATGGCGCAAATGGCGGCAAACTGGGCCAGCGGATGCAGAAATCCCATGCCAAACGACACGAAATAGTCGTTCATGGTGATGCCGAAGTTCACCGGGTCCACCGCCTTGGTGAAACTTGAAAACAAAAACAAACATCCCAGCAAAATGCGGATGATCTTTAACCAAATAGGTTCCTTCTTTTTCATAATCTTCTAACCCTTAATTTTTAATAATACTCTTCTCCTCCTCTTCTACTCTTTTACTCTTTTACTCCTCTTTCTCTATCACCAACCGTATCAACGCAAACATCGAATAATTGATGATGTCGTAGTAATTGGCGTCCAACCCTTCCGAAATAATGGTGTTGCCGTTGTGGTCCTCGATGGACTTGATGCGGAAAAGTTTCATCAGGATGATGTCGTCCAGCGAACTGATGCGCATCTGGCGCCAGGCCTCGTCGTAGTCGTGGTTCTTGTTCATCATCAGGTCTTTAGCGGCTGTGATGTACTTTTTGTACAATTCCACGACTTTTTCCGGTTTCATCTCAATTTGTTCGGCGGTCTCGGCCACGCCCAGTTCCAGTTGGATCAAGGCCATGACGGAGTAGTTGACGATACCGATGAATTCCGGGATGATGCCTTCGGCAACCTTGGCCTCACCCTTTTCCTGGATGCTGCGGATGCGGTTGGCCTTGATGTAAATCTGGTCCGTCAGCGACGGCGTGCGCAGAATGCGCCACGCCGTGCCGTAGTCAATGGCTTTCTTGGAAAAGATATCCAGACATTGCCGGATGATTTCATCATATTGTTCGGAAGTGTTTGCCATTATTGTTTGATGAATTTGGAAGTTTTGGTCTGTTGGTTCTCCAATTGGGTCTTGATGAAGTAAACACCGCTGTTCAAGCGTGCCACATTGAGGTTGACCTGCATGTCGGCATTCACATTCACGGATTCAACCAAACGGCCGCTGAGGTCGTAGATGGTGATGTTGCGGATGGCTTCGCTGCTGCTAACGGTCAGTTGTCCGGATGTCGGGTTCGGATAAACAATGATGTTGGCGGTAGGGATGGAGTAGTCGCTGATGCCCACAAAATCATTGGTGTCTTGTGGTGCAAGAGTGCCGAATCCCGGGAAAACGACATTGTCAATCCAAGCGCAATCGCTGCCCGCATTCGTGGACCAGTCTTTGGTGTAGGCGAATTTGTATGTGTGGGTTCCAGCGCTTACAGGGAAAGAGACTTGCGACCAGTTCACGGTACCGGATTGCTCGTCCATGACAGCTCCGTCAATAGAGAAGGAGAATTTGTCATAACCTTGCTCGGAAGATACTTTTCTGAAGAAAGAGACATTTCCTGATTGGACGGAGTTGATGGTTATAGTCATTGTGGAAGATGTGTTGTTGCCAAGTCCGCTTGCTGAGCGGGCGCAGTAGGTGCCGGAGTACGGATTGCTGTCTGTGATTTCCCATGGTTTGTTGCTGTTGTTATTCCATGGAAAATCGGTGAAGTTGCCCGTTTCAAAGGTCTCCAGGGCATTTCCAGTTGTAAGGAAGATAGTGTCTTTCAAGTGTTTGTTGTTGTAAATCATATGATAAACCAACGGGATAATCGTGTTGTTGGGTACATCGTTGCCAATTTGAACAGTGAAAACATGGTTGGTGGTTTGTTCAGGTTGCAGCGAGTAAACGGAATATGAAGAGGAGGTTACAACCGCACCGGTGTAATTGGAGGTGAGGTCAACCAATCCTTGAACCAAGGTGGCGTGTCCGGCATTTTTGTTGACACAAGTAACGGTCACCAAGTCGCCAGGGGAGATGATGGATGCGCCGCCTGGAGCCTGCACGGAATAATCATCCAGCGTCAGTTTCGGAGCATTGATGGTTAGAGGTGTGGTCTTCGAGGAATGGGAGGTGCCCCAATAGACGATGGTGGTGAAGTTGGCCACAGTGCCGTCTTCAGCGTCAGCAGGCAAGACGGTTTGGAATGCGTTGCTGATGGTTCGGGTGGTGTTGGAGGCCAAATTGCCGATGAAGACAGAGTCCACAAGCATTTGCACACCTTGGGTGGTGGTGGTCAGTTTGGCGTAGGCACCAGTAGCATTGTCAACACCCAGGTTTTGCACGGTAAGATCCCAACTGATTGTGGATCCGTTGTTGGGTACGCTTACAGGTGAGAGTTCTAATCCGGAAGGGGAGAGGTAAGCGCCTTCCGGCACAATGACTTCCACGGTCTTGAAATATTGGATTCTGTTTTGCGCACCGATGGCCAACTCGTGCGGACCGGGCTCTGTCAGCGCTGCGAAAGTAAGGGTTGCGACACCTGAGGCGTTAGCATAAGAGGCGGCAATCAGTTCGTTGTTGCGCGTCAAGGCCACATATGCGTAAGGCACGGTCTGCACGGAATACGAAGTGGCTCCAACCACCATCACATCGGCGCAAGAAACGGTCATTTCACTGGGAATTCCAAGATACGGACGAAGTGACGGGTCTCCGAAAAGATGATAGATTTCCCAATAATATTTTTTGTCATCGGCGTCCGAATTGGATGATTGAACCGACAGGTTGCCACCTTGCATATAGGCACTCATTGAGAATGACCAAATGTTCGGGTCCTCATTGTGCGTATGGAAAATGCGGTCGTACGAGCCTAATTTGCTGGCATCGTAAGTGGGGTTGGCGGTGCAGTTGGCACGCGCGCCTACTGCCCAATAATAGTCTTGCGGCCAATAGGTGACTTCGGATCCGCCAATATAGGCGACAGCGCCTTTGTTGGCAGTGCGCAACAGTACTTCAGCGAAGCAGTCACTGGAATAGTTGAATTTTCCGGTGAGGCAGCAGTTGCCAATCATAACGCCATATTTGCCTTCGTTTTGCATAGCGCTCACTTGGCTGTTGCTGAAGGTGGGGTCCGACCATCCGTCCTCGCCTCCGTGGGCGGTATAGTTGGCCCAACCTACACCAGCGCCAATCTCACTGCGAATGGTGGCAGCTTGGCTGCTGCAGTTGTAATTGTGCTTAAAAACAGTGGTGTAGTCGTGGGTGGTGCTGTTAGGATTGATGTAGTTGTTGTAGATATAGTTGATTTGTCCGTCAGCATGAGTCGGTGCCCAGGAGGCATCCGAGCCAGCAATCAGGACGGCTTTGCCCAAATAGGAAGGGTCGCTCATGGTATATTGCTCGTACATCAAGGTCTTTTCAATCTGAGGGATAAGTTGTGACACATTTTGGGCGGAAAAACGACCGTAATAGCAGTCTGGCAGGTTGTCGCCTGTTGTCCAAGTGGCATAATAGAGGTCGGACACATGAGAGTTGTTCGTGTTGCAACTGAACGCCGGAAGCTGGGCCATATCACCAATCAACAACAGAAATGTCGGAGCGGGATTCTCGGGAGTAGCGTTGGTGTATTGTGACAAGATGTAGTTCTTGATCGAAGTGGTGGTTGTGCCCACTGCAGGATCATTGGTGTATGCCACTTCCACAATGTACCCGATGCGTTTTTTCCACTGGACAAATGCGTTGAGTTGCTCGTTGTTGGCAAACATGCTGTTGGCGATAATGAGATACTTGATGGGGGCTCCGGAAATTTCATTACGAGTGTCGTTCATGGGGTTGATGACGGCAGACGATCCTATCTGAAACGCAGGACTGCCGTATTTGCTCTTCATCTCATAAGTTCCCGGAATGTTGGCGTTCACATAAGTCACTTCCACATCTGCGGAGTGGCAAACGCGAATGCGGTTGGTGACAGGATTGTATTGTATCGGGGAAAAATAGATATTGGCCATAGTGATATCACGCATGGTGCCTATTTTCTCCACTCTAACCAAAGACTCTGTGTAGAAATCGTTGGTGCCATACACTTCGTTGTTGCGGTCGAAGGGCTTGTCACCCGTGTATGATTTCGGATAGTTGGTCTGAACGGGATATATTGGGTATAAAATACCTAAAGTGGCGGCATCGTATTCTTCATAGCGCGCATTGGTTACGGTTGCTATGACGGAGTCGCACAACGGGATTTCCAAAAGGTTGGAGAGAACAGGAAGTTGGGGGCATCCCACGATGTTGCTGGGGTTGAAGTCCGGCATAGATATTACGGAAAACATCCCTTGCGGAGTTTTGAGGACATCTACATTCGGAATGTCTGACTTGAAATTAAGGGAGACACTGTTGTAAGTGCTGCTGTGAATCGTGTAATTCTGCGCTTCTGCCAAGGTGGTGATAACCAATAGCAAGAAAAGGGAAAAGAATAATTTTTTCATTGTATGTAAGTTAATTTTTAATGATTCAAAAATAAGGCGGCAAAGATATAAAATAATACGAAAAATTTGCATTTTTATTTTACCTTTTTTGTACTTTTGCGCTTGCAAAAAAAATCCTACACAAATGGAACAGGAAATAGAAAAATGCGTCGAACTTTTGCGTGCCGGGAAAGTGATTCTTTACCCTACGGATACGGTTTGGGGAATCGGTTGCGATGCCACCAATGAGGATGCCATCATGAAAATTTATCACATCAAACAGCGGGATGAGAAGAAGAGTATGATTATCCTTCTGGATTCCGCTGAGCGTCTTCCGATGTATGTCCGGGAAATACCGCTGATTGCCTGGGACCTCATTCCCCATGTGTCTCGCCCCACTACCATCATCTATCCCACCGCGCAGAACCTTCCCGCCAAACTCGTTCACAACGATGGCACCATCGCCATCCGCATCGTCCAGCAGGAGTTCTGCAAGCGCCTGATCCGGGCGCTCGGCAAACCCATCATCTCCACTTCCGCGAATATCGCCTCACAACCCACTCCTCAAACCTTCTCCGATATTTCTCCAGAAGTCCTCCGAGCTATGGATTATGTTGTGCCACAACAGTTTGCCACCTCCTACGACTACAAACCCTCTCGTTTGATCAAGTTTTTGGATGACTATAATTTTACCGTTTTAAGAGATTAATAATGAAAGATATAGCTGTTTTTGCCGGTTCTTTCTCGCCGTTCACCAAAGGCCATGAGGATATCGTCCGGAAAATATTGCCCCTTTTTGAGAAAATTTACATTGCAATCGGACATAATTACAACAAAAAGGATGTTTTCTCCGTTGAACAACGTATGAAATGGATTGAACAGTTGTATTCAATGGAACCCAAAGTGGAGGTCGTCGCTTATGAGGGGCTTACGGTTGACCTTTGCGCGAAACTGGGCGCGGGTTATCTGGTCAGGGGCGTGCGCGGTGCCGCCGATTGCCAGCAAGAGCAGGAAATGTACCTGGTCAACAAACAGCTTGCCCCCAATGTGGAGACCCTTCTGGTGCCCGCATCCCCACAATGGATGTGCGTTTCCTCCACCATGGTGCGCGAATTGTGGCAACTGAAAGCCGACTACACCCCTTTTGTTTCCTACAAACTTCCTGAAATCTGATGATGCGCTTCCGGTTTGTTGTTTCCTGTGTGTTGTGCGCGCTGGCATCGCTGTTGCCGGTTGCTCTCCTGCGCGCCCAGAACCCGGTGACCATTACCGGAGACGCCCCTTTCGCCAAAAATGAGGAGATTCGCCTTCTGGTGTATGACGATTTGCTCAACAATATCCCCCATGAGGTGGCCTCCAGCAAAATAGACAAGAACGGCCGCTTCAAGCTCACTTATCCAACCAATACCATCTGCCAGGTGCAACTGGTCATCCGCACCACCAAGGCCGATTTCTTCGTCGCCCCTTTTCATGAATACAATTTTCATATTACAGTTGATACTGCCCTGTTCGGCATGATTAACCCTGAAAAATATGGCGGATTTCTCCAAATCACCACCGATGTCGTTGATACGGCCGACCTGAATGTCAAAATAAACCGTTTTACCCGCTATTTTGACAATGCGATGAATTATTACGGTTTCAAAATCACCTATGACCGTAACCAGGATGCGTGCGATACGCTGATGCGGTTGCTGGATGACAAATTCCATATTCAGTACAATCCTGACAACTTCTACTCTTCGTATGTGTACTATACCTGCGGATTGGTGGACAAATTATGCAAACCCAAAGAGGTCCGGTATCTGCATGATCGATACTTCAATAACAATGATGTGCTGTATGACAATCCGGCCTATATGATTTTGTTTAACAATTTCTATTCCAATTATTTGTATAATTCGAAATATATTTCCAAGGATTTGTTGACTCAGACGGTCAACGAAGACCCCGATTATTTGACATTGTTCAATGAGGCGGGGCGCGATCCAATGTTGGTGAACGACCGCTTCCGTGAGCTGGTTATCATACGCAGTCTCATCGATTTTTACAGTAATGAGGAATTTGACAGAGCCAATATTCTAACGCTGCTGAAATATATCCAAGACGCATCCCGTTTTCCCGAGCATGTCACATACGCGCGCAATGCGATACGCATGCTTTCGCCCGAGGCCGGTGAGAACACACGGATTTCTCTGCGTAATGAAAAAGGCAAGAAGACGGATTTTTCACAGTATGAAGGCAAGGAAATCTATATCCAAGTGTTTCAAAGTGACTGCATGGACTGCATAAGGGAAATGCTGATACTGAGTGAGTTGAATAAACAATATGGTGACAGGATACAGATAGTGAGTTTGAATGTGGATATGCGGAAATCGGATTATGAGCAGTTCTGTAAAACCTATAAGGATCGTTTTGATTGGCCGATATTGTATTTCAACGACAATTACAATTGGCTGATGATGAATTCCATAGAAACACTTCCGGACTATTTGATCGTAAACAGCGACGGTCTGGTGCTTCTCAGGGACGCGCCTGCTCCCGACAAAGGATTGTCCGATTACCTGCTCAGACGATTCCCACCGGAAGAGAATGATGATGGGAACCCGCTGTTTCAGAACAGAAGATAGGGACATTTTTGCCCGTTGATATCCATTTGATTTTTTTATTATTTTTGCCGATTCAAATCTAAACCCACAAAAGAATTTTTTGTCTTCTTGAAGCAGTTCCCGAGTGGTATTAAAAAGATTTTGCAAACAATTTAGTATAGATGATAATGAAGAAAATCGTTTTATTGATGACTGTTGTCCTGATGTGCGTCTCCTTGTCTGCCCAAGAGGTGGAAAAAGACAAACATCTGGCCAAACTGCCGTCCGTCGATATCCAGACCCTTGACGGCAAAGTGTTCAATACCGCTGACATCCAAAATGACGGCAAACCCGTGATTATCAGCTTGTGGGCCACTTGGTGCAAACCTTGCATCGCCGAATTGCTGGCTATTGCGGATGAGTATGAGGATTGGGTGGAGGAGACTGGCGTGAAGCTGTATGCGATCTCTATTGATGATGCCAAGACTTCCGCTCGTGTGGCGCCGTTTGTCAATGGAAAAGGATGGGATTACACCGTGCTTTTGGATGTGAATTCCGACTTCAAACGCGCCATGAATGTCAACGATGTGCCTTATATGTGCATTTTGAACGGAAAGGGCGAAATCGTTTGGCAGCACACTTCATACGCCCCCGGTAGTGAAGAGGAGGTTTATGAGGTGGTGAAAAGTTTGGTGAAAGAATAACGAAATTTGTATCGTATGAAAAAAATTCTACTCTTGCCAGTACTTTGTCTGCTGGCGCTTTCAACCTTTGCCCAGCATCAACTGGGCAATAGTCGTATCAGCGGCGATTTCGGTTTCAATGGCATGTACTATATCCCCGATTCGCTTATCGGGGCCGAGAAGGTGGATTCCAAGGTGCGAGGCAACGCCTTCCTCAATCTGTTGTACTCCAATGGTGGCTTTTCCGCTGGCGCGCGCTATGAGTTTTACATGTTCCCATTGATTGATTTTGAGAAAATCAACTACAAAGGACAAGGTATCCGCTATTTCTTTGCCGATTATAAGAACAAGTTCGTTCATGTAACGGCTGGTAACTACTATGAGCAATTCGGCAACGGTCTGGTGCTTCGCGCATATGAGGACCGCCAGCTGGGCATCGACAACAGTCTGTTGGGCGCCCGCGTGAAGGTGAACCCATACAAGGGAGTGACCATTAAAGGTGTTTGGGGCGTAGAACGGCTTAATTTTGATAGCTATCTCGGAAGAAAGGACTTTGTGCGCGGTTTGGATGCCGAAGTCTCTTTTAATGAGATGTTTGATAAAGTGCAGGAGGCCGGTTTCGTGGCCAGTGTAGGCGCTTCTTTTGTCAGTAAGTTTGAAAAAGCCGATACGGAAATTGAAACCACCCTCTATCCCGGTTCCGACAGCTCTGCCACGGGTGTTATCCCAGTTGACAAGATTCCTCAAAATGTGGCCACATGGGCCACTCGCATGAGCTTTGGGTACAAGGGTTTCCGTCTGGATGGCGAATTTGCCCAGAAGATGCAGGATCCCAATATCACCAATGATTTTATCTATAAAAAAGGAGATGCCCTCTTCCTGTCGGCCACCTATTCCATGAAAGGTCTTGGCGTGGCGGCCTCCTTCATCCGTGCCGACAATATGGATTTCCGCACCCAGCGTATGCAGAAAACCAATTCATTGCTCTATATCAACAACATACCGGCTATCAACCGCCAGTATTCCTATCAGCTTCTGGCCGACTACAGTTTCGCCTCCCAACCCAACAGCCAGATTGGCGTTCAGTTGCAGGTGAACTATCAGATTCCGAAGAAAACGAAACTCGGTGGCAAGTACGGCACCGACTTAACCTTCAATTTCTCCCGTTTCCACAATACAGACCAACAACCCGTGCCCATGGCTGAGTTGTACGGCACGATGACGGGCACCGAAGGTTACTCGTCCAGTTTCTTCAAATTTGGGCCCGATTTGCTCTATCAGGATATCGGATTTGAGATCAGTCACCGCTTCACCAAACAATGGAAATGGATTCTGGCCTATAACTATATCTCCTACAATCTGGAGAAACTGCAGGGTCATGAAGGTATGATGCGTGGCCATTTGGTGGCTTCTGATTTGCAGTGGAAAGTTACTTCCAAGCATTCTCTCCGTTTGGAATTGCAGCATCTGTACACCCGGGATGACGATGGTAGTTCTATATACGGCATGTTGGAATACGCCATTAGTCCCAAATGGTTTATTTCCGTGGGCGATGAATTCAATTACGGCAACCCCAATCCTCAGCACCGCCTGCACTACTTCAATATAGCGGGTGCTTTTGTGTGGAATACCACACGCATTGCGCTCAACTTCGGCAAAACGAAGGAGGGCATACTCTGCATTGGCGGCGTGTGTCGCGCTGTTCCGGCTTCCTATGGGGTAGGTTTGTCCGTGACGACCTCATTTTAATGCTTAATTTTTCTAAAAATGTTGAAAATGAAAAAGATAGTTGTTTTGACAATTGTAATAGGAACACTCCTTCTGGTTGGATGCGACCGGATAGAGGGACCTTACCTTATAACGGATCAGGATGAGACCTCTTATGTGGAATTCCCTGCCCTGGATGTCAGTACGGTTTACCGGAAAGTGCTGATTGAGGAATTTACCGGACATCGTTGCCAGAACTGCCCCACAGGGCATCAGAAATTGGAAGAACTGCATGAGCGTTTTGGAGACACGCTGGTCCCGGTGGGCATCCATTATGGCTCGTTGGCAGCCCCGAACGCGGTTGAGGGCTATCCGTATGACTTCCGTACAGAAATTGGTACCGCCATAGGTCAGGATTTCGCCATTGATGGTATTCCTACCGCTATCATCAACCGTGGGTATGCGGCTGGTGGTTATTCACCGGTACGCTGGCAGTCCAAGATCGAAGCGGTGGACCGCAGCACCCCATTAGCTGCCATTCAGCTCATTAACGAGTACGATGCCGCCAGTTCCATACTGACCGCCAACGCTAAGGTGACGATGCTGGTAGATTGTCCTAACCCGCTCCGCCTGGCACTCTATTTGGTGGAAGATGGGATTGTGAAACCGCAGTTGAATGGAACAGAGTATATAGCTGATTATGTGCACAACCATGTGCTCCGTGCCGGTTTCAACGGTATCTATGGCAAACTGCTGAATGGCGATGGCATTCTGAAGGTTGGTACAGGTTACACCTATGCTAAGAAGTTAAACTTTAAAGATAGCGACTGGAACCCTGCCAATTGTTCTGTCGTGGCCGTTCTCTACGATCGCACCGCCGGTGAAGTGTTGCAGGTGGAGGTGATGAAGGTGATGTGATGTAGAGGGGAAGTTGACGGTTAACCGTGGAGGTTCCGCCGCAAGCGGCGGAATAATGGCCGTAGAGATGCACGGCCGTGCATCCCATTTTATGGTGCCCCGCACATCATAGATTAATAAAAAATAACGCAAAAATGAAAATAACAGCAGTAGAACCGATAGGTATCAGTGAAACCAAAGCACAGGAGATTGCCTGCCAATTGGCCAAACATAATCTTGATTTCCAATGTTATAGAGACCGGAAAGAGGATGCCGCCACATTAGTGGAAAGAATGAAAGACGCTGACATTGTCATCGTTTCCAATATCAAAATCACCGCTGACATGTTGTCTCAGTGTCCGAATCTGAAAATGTTGGATGTGGCCTTTACGGGCTTGGACCACATTGATTTGGAATATTGTAAAGCGCACAATATCAAAGTGGTGAATGCTTCTGGTTATGCTACGGAGGGTGTGGCCGAGTTGGCCATCGGTTTGATGATTGATGTCTATCGCCATATTACCGTTTTGGACGCGGACACTCGAAACGGTGGCACGCGCAACAATTTCCTCGGGCGCGAGCTCCGGGGCAAGCGTGTGGGCATCGTGGGCACGGGTGCTATCGGCGCACGCACGGCCCAACTGATCCAGTGCTTCGGATGTGAGGTCTTGGCGTGGAGCCGGAGCCAGCGGCAAGAGGTGCTCGCGATGGGCGTTACATACCTGCCCTTGGAGGAACTGATGCGCACCAGCGACATCATCTCGCTGCATGTGCCGCTCACGGCGGAAACCCATCACCTGATTTCGCGCGAGTTGCTGGCCTTGTGCAAACCCACGGCAGTGCTCATCAACACGGCGCGTGGCAATGTGGTGGATATGGATGCGCTGGCAGAGGCCCTGAAAGATGGCCGCTTGGCCGGCGCCGGCATCGATGTGTTCGAGAAGGAACCGCCGCTCGCCACGAACCATCCGCTGCTGCATGCACCTAATTGCGTGGTTGTTCCTCATGTGGGCTACGCCACCCGCGAGGCCTTTGATGACCGTATCGATATTGTGATCAATAACATATATCGCGAACTGAATATTTCAAATTCATAACCTCAACGGTTGGAGACGCGTGAACCCGCGTCTCTGCTAAACCTTAAACTTTCATGATCCAAATCAACAAACTCTCGGTTAACTTCACGGGCGATTTTCTGTTTCGCGACATCTCTTTTGTGGCGGGCGACCGCGACCGCATCGGCTTGGTAGGCCATAACGGGGCGGGTAAATCCACATTGCTGAAAATCATCCATCGTGAGATGGAACCCGCATCCGGCACCATGGTCATTACCACGGGTTATAAAACCGGATATTTGCCACAGGAATTGGCCGAGACTTCTTACAAAACAGTGTGGGAAGAGACCATGTCAGCGTTTGTGGAAGTGAAACAGTTGGAAAGCAAAATTCAGCGTCTCACGCGAGAGTTGTCGGAACGAACGGATTATGAATCAGAAGAATATGCGCAGCTGGCGCAGCAGTTGTCGGATGCCAACGACCGGCACCAGCATTTGGGCGGCAATATGATTGAAGGAGAGGCGGAGAAGGTGCTTGCGGGCATGGGCTTCAAACGCACCGATTTCCAACGCCCCATGGCCGAGTTCAGTAACGGTTGGCAGATGCGCGTTTGTTTGAGTAAAATATTGCTCCAAAAACCTGAAATCGTGTTGCTGGACGAGCCCACCAACCACCTGGACATTGAGTCCATCCAGTGGTTGGAAGACTATCTGGCCAATTATGACGGTTGTGTGATCCTTGTTTCCCACGACCGCGCGTTTTTGGACCGCGTGACCAACCGGACCGTGGAAATCACCTGCGGCACTATTCAGGACTACAAATGCAGTTATTCGCAATATGTGGAGCAGCGGTTGGAACGCATTGAGCACCAGCAAGCCGCATACGAAAACCAGCAGCAGCAGATAGCGCAGATTGAGCGGTTTATTGAGAGGTTCCGCTACAAAGCCACCAAGGCGCGGCAGGTGCAGAGCCGCATTAAGATGCTGGAGAAGATGGATAGGGTGGAGATTGATGATTATGATTCTTCCTCCATTACATTCAAATTTCCTCCAGCGCCGCATTCAGGTCGTATGGTGGTGGATGCCAAGCAGTTGTCGTTAGGATACGGGGAGCTGAATGTGTTGGACAAGATTGACTTCCATCTGGAGCGCGGCGAGCGCGTGGCGTTTGTGGGGCGCAATGGCGAAGGCAAGTCCACTATGGTGAAAGCCATTGTGGGGGAACTGGCCCCGCAGGGCGGGCAACTGGAACTGGGTTACCAGGTGGTGATTGGCTATTATGCCCAGAACCAGGCGAAGCTTTTAAATCCGGAAAAGACTGTGTTTGAGACCATTGACGATGTGGCTGTGGGCGACATCCGTCCTAAGATAAGAACCATCCTCGGCAGTTTCTTGTTTGATACGGAAGCCACCGAGAAGAAAGTGAAAGTGCTCTCTGGCGGCGAGAAAGCTCGTTTGGCTTTGGCCAAATTGTTGCTTTCGCCTTTTAATCTGCTTATACTTGACGAGCCCACCAACCATTTGGACATGCCCTCCAAGGATGTGCTCAAAAACGCCTTGTTGCAGTATGAGGGCAGTTTGATTTTAGTCTCCCACGACCGTGATTTCTTGCAAGGACTATCCACCAAAACCTACGAGTTCAAGGACAAGCAGTTGCGTGGCTACACGGGCGATGTCTATGACTTCTTACAGCAGCGTAAAATTGAGACACTCAATGAGTTGCAGCGCAATGTGTCGGTTTCCTCCAATGGTGGGGTGAAGACTGTTTCCAGCAACAAAGAAAGTTATGAGCAGCGTAAGGCACAGGAGGCGGCTGACCGTAGGAAAAAGAACCGTATGCGTAAATTGGAAGACGAGATTGAGCAGTTGCAGCAACAGGTGGCTGAGATAGAAGAAAAGTTGGAACAACCCGACCAGTATTCTGCCGAAATCAGTTCCGGAGAACTCTATAGGGCTTATGATGTTGCCAAGCAACAATTGGAGGAGAAGGAAATGGAGTGGCTGGAATTGAGCGAGTAGGGGAGGCGACTCGGTGTTATGTGACAGAATGTTTTTTCTTGAATAGTTCTTATGTCCCTGTCCTTAAAACATATAATTCTGATTTATTTGGCCATCAATGTTGTCGCTTTTTTTGTGTATGGCATTGATAAATGGAAGTCGCAGCACAATCGCTGGCGCATTCCGGAGAGTGTGTTGTTGGGTTTGGCAGCCGTCGGCGGCAGTGTCGGGGCGTGGTTGGGGATGCAGGCGTGGCGTCACAAAACCCAGCACAAGAAGTTCAAGTATGGCGTGCCGGCGATATTCGTAGTGCAGGTGGCGTTAGCAGTGTGGTGGCTGGCGAGGTGAATTTACATGCTGCTGGCCCGCTTTTTGGCGCAGTGGGATTGTATTTTTGTCGCGTAATTTAAAACGACAAGATTATGAAAGCACAAAGCAAATTCTACATGGACTGCCATCTGGCGGGTCGCAAGTATCATGACACAGACCTGGTGTGGGACCGTCTGCGCATTGGAATGCCGCTGCGCCTGGAGCGCGAGGCCGACAACCGCTACGACCCCGAGGCCGTGCAGGTGATCCTCAACAGCGATGGCGAGGATTTTCTCCTCGGTTACATTCCCCGCGGCGAAAACCAGCGCATCGCTCCCTTCTTCGATATGGGGCACGACAACCTCTTCGACTGTCGCATCAACCGTATCAACCCGGAAGCCCATCCGGAGGAGCAGGTGCAACTGACGGTGAGGATAAAGCCGAAAATGGATGAGATTGATTATGTTTACCGCAAAAATGAAATAACAGTCAAAAAACGTAAATAAATGTTAGGAGCAATTATAGGCGATATCGTAGGCAGCCGGTGGGAGTTCAATCCCACCAACGACTACAATTTTGAACTTTTTTCAGACATGAACGATTTCACCGACGACACCATCTGTACCATAGCGGTGGCCGACGCATTGTTGCACGATTCAGAAGATTTCGGTACTTATCTTCACACCTGGTGCCGGCGCTACCCACATCCCAAGGGTGGATATGGAGGAAGATTCGCTCAGTGGATAGTAAGCGACCGCCCAAAACCCTATGGTAGCTGGGGAAACGGTTCTGCCATGAGGGTAAGCCCAGTGGCGTGGGCCAATACCGACAGCTACGATGTTTTGAGACTTGCGGAACTGTCGGCCGCGTGTACGCACAACCACGAAATAGGCATCAAGGGCGCGCAGGCTGTAGCCCTCGCTATCCATGATTGTTTGGTAATGCATCAATCGTATGACCAAATAGGACCTGATGATATCATGAATCATGGACTGAAACGGGCTATTAACCATTTTGGGCGATCAATAGATTTTAAGTTGGAAGATGTGCAGAACCATTTTGATGAAACATGCGCAGGAACAGTACCAGTGGCCTTTTGGATCATCAGCCAAAGTCATTCTTTTGAGGATGCTATCCGCCGAGCAGTGAGTTTGGGTGCCGATGCCGATACATTGGGTGCCATCGTAGGCAGTATGGCAGAAGCCATCTGGGGTATCCCCGAGTGGATGAAAAAGAAAGCCATGGCGTACTTGCCGAAAGAAATGAGCGCGGTATTGTCAGCCTTCTGCAAGAAATGTAATTGGAAGCATACCAAACGCTTAAAGAAGAAAGCTGAAATTGAAAAAGAACATTTTATGGCGCTTATGCGATGGAAACTTGGACTGGGAGACTTCAACAAAGTGGCAGCAGGAGATAATCCGCTGCCTGACAAATCTAAAACAGCCACCGCTGCTGATTGGAAAACCGAGCCGATGCCTGTTGATTCTAAAATAGTGTCTGATTTGTCATTAAATTTCAAGATCCCAGCAGAGGCCATGAAAATACTCCGCAGAGGGCATATTCCGGAAGTGCAGGAAGATCACTGGTTTATGTACTGCGACCGTGCGTATATCCGCTATTATCGAAGTTGGACGGGTATGTGCGTTTTTGAAGCCCATTTCAGAAAAGAAGGAGAATGCTATCTTGTTGACAACCTAAAGATAAACCACGGCATAGGAGGATTTGGTGTCAACGGAGATGCTGCTGGCGCTGCCCTTTTCTACTACCTCGTAATTGCAGAATCCGGTGGAGATGCCGAGAATGCCTGGCAGAATTATCTCAAAATGTGGAAAAAGGGATTTGATGAATGATTTTGAAAAAAAGAATCAAAGAATGTTTTGATATCCAATAATGTGTGTTTTACCGTACCGACACCTCACTCCTGTCACTGATCTTCCGCACCAACCCCGTGATACACCAGCTCACAAAGCATATAGCCAGTAGCAGCAGCACTTTCGGGAGCATGGGAAAGAATGCTGGGAAGGACGCCCCAATGGAGGTGGTATGCGTAAGTAACAGCCATTGCGGGTGTGACATCACGAGCACGATGCCGATGGCGCCCGTGACGATGCCCGAGATGAACACGGCCACCATCATCCGACGGTAACGCTTCGTCTGCGCCTCACGATACCGTTTCGCGTATTCCGCCGCCTCTAACTTCTTGGAAAGCTGCGTCATATATTCGTTTCGGTCGCCCATGTCCGGCTGGTACTGGGCGAAAAGGTCTTCTATGGTGGTCTTCTCTTTCATCGTTCCAAAATTTGTCTAAGTTTAACTCTTCCTCTCGAAAGCTGCTGTTTCACAGCCAATTGGGAACTTCCCGTGATTTTCGCAATTTCCTTCACGGAGTATCCGCTGATATAGAACAACAGGATGGCGCTCTTCTCCTTCAGCGGCAGCGTGCCGATAGCTTCGTACAGCTCCTGGTATTGGAAGGCGTCATCGGCATGCGGACCGCCCGGCATCTGCTCCGCCGCGTCCAAGTCCGTCCGGCGGTTCCAGCCCAACCGTTGGTGGTCAAGGAAGGTGTTGTAGGCGATCCTGAACAGCCATGTGGCGAACTTGGCCCGCTCCACGAACCGCTCCATCGCGATGTACGCCTTAACCATCGCCTCCTGTGCGATGTCCTCCGCCTCCATCAGGTCGCCCTCACACAGGGCAAGCAGGAATCTCCGCAAAGACTCCTGCTCCTCCGAAATCAAGGCTATGAATTGTTCTCGTGTCATTCGGAG
>JAEEGL012742431.1_pt1 | contig 22093 bp, 15 predicted proteins | sample 9134231 | NCBI WGS metagenome assembly JAEEGL01 (sample SAMN16246548, study PRJNA631951) | gut metagenome | biome: gut microbiome; feature: rumen; material: fiber-attached | host: Bos | place: Iran: Karaj | collected 2018-10 | reverse complement strand
TCCCAGCTGCATCGTCGGCGGCGTCTGCATCGCCCTGTACGGCTTCATCGCAGTCAGCGGCCTCAAGATGCTGCAGCCTGTTGACCTGAACGACAACCGCAACCTGTTCGTGGTCGCTGCCATCCTGGTTCCCGGCATCGGCGGTCTGACCCTGAACTTCGGCGCTGTCACCATCTCCGCTATCGCGACCGGCCTGATCCTGGGCATCATCATCAATGTGATCTTCAACCGCCGCGCTGCGAACGAGAAGGCCGCGTAAGACATTCAAAGCAATAAAACAGGCAGGGTCATGTACCCTGCCTTTTCGATTAGCTTTCTGCCTTCTGCAGAACAAGCACATCGTAGTCTTTTAGATCAATCACACCGTGGCATCTCCTGCCACTCAGCAAATCCACATATTGCTCAGACAGAATAATACTTTGAGGCGTTCCTGAGTAGTTTTGTAGGAAAACTGTATCGCCACGGCGAGTTGCCACTGTCCCATGGGGAAGCACTTCGCTAATGGCAGTACTTAGTCTCAACTCATCAATCAACAAATCATAAATCATCTGAAGGCCCGATTTTTCCACCTTTGCCGCCAGATAATATGCCATGCCCTTCCCAAATCTATTGCGCGTCAGACAGGGCTGTCCGGCATAAAAATCATTTGCATATACACCAAGCGTTTCTGCAGAAAAAACATCCGATAACGCGCATAATTCATGGATATCATAACTTCGGCCATCCGACATCTTAAGCCCCTGTTTATCCTGTGGATAGAGGGCATCCAGATCAGTATTCTGCAGTCCAAGTACATCGATTAATCCATGCGGTGTACCATTCTGGAAAGCAAGGTCATATTCATCTACGATTCCGGAAAAATACGTCATCAGCAGTGTTCCGCCGGACTCCACATACCGGCGGATCTTCTCTTCAATCCCGTTTCGCATCATGAACAGCATCGGTGCAACAACCAGTTTATAACCGGTTAAATCAGTGCATTCTCTCATATCCTGAAAATCTACCTGTATGCCCTTTTCCCACAGGCAGGAATAATGTTCGCAGACTGTCTCCAAATACTGCATATTTCCACGTTGTCCTGTCTGCACACAATCAATTGCCCAGCTGTTGTTCCAGTCAAAAAGAATGCAGACTTCCGCTTTTCCGTGTTTCTGCTCATAAATAGGCTGAATCTTCTCCAGCGCCTCTCCCACCTGTGCGACATCACGGAAAACACGTGTATCACTTCGCCCATCATGGTCCACGACCGCCCCATGGAATGTTTCCACACCGCCGCGGCCTTTTCGCCATTGGAAATACATCACGCTCTGAGATCCATGCGCGACTGCCTGCATAGCCGACAGTAAATGCATGCCAGGGCGTTTCAGTTTATTGGTGGTATGCCAATTCACCTGTGAAGGAGTAGACTCCATCAGAATAAACGGCTGCTTTTTCAGCGAGCGCATCAGATCATGGTGCATTGCGATATATCCGGCAGTCGCGACATCATCTCCTGAATGCCACTTGGGATATGAGTCCCAGGAAACCACATCCATCCCTTCGGCCAGATCGAAATAATCATAATCCTTGAAAGCTTCCATCAGGTTGGCAGTACACTTGAGTGTGGGATCCACTGCATGCACCGCGTCCCTTTCTGCCATCATAAACGTCTTACACTGATATGTGTTGAAACGCCGCCAGTCAACCCACATTGACGTATTGCTGAATTCGCCGACAGAAGAGGGCGCTTCAATCTGCGACCATTCTGTATAACGAAGGTTCCAAAATGCGGTCCACCAGGCATGGTTCAGGGTTTCAAGTGTGCCATACTTGCGTTTGAGCCAGCTACGCCATTCATTCTGGCACAACTCGCAGCGGCATTCCCCGGAATACTCATTGCTTAAATGCCATAAGATCACTGCCGGATGCTTTGCATAGCGCTCTGCCAGCTTTGTATCAATCCTTTGTACAAAACTGCGGTATACAGGACTGCTTAGGCAGTGATTATGCCGCTCACCATATAGCATGCGCTGCATTTTTTCATTGACGCGCAGCACCTCCGGATACTTCTGCGCCATCCAGGCAGGCCGAGCTGCAGAAGGCGTAGCCAGCACGACATGAATGCCGCCCTTCCAAAGGCGATCAATGATCTGGTCCAGCCATCCAAACTCGAACCTGCCTTCTTCAGGCTCCATTAGCGTCCAGGAAAAAATACCCACTGATACCGCATTGACATGCGCTTTATGCATCAGCTCGATATCCTCTTTCAGTACGTCCGGCCTGTCAAGCCACTGGTCAGGATTATAATCGCCTCCATGCAGGAATAGAGGAAAGCGTGGGCTCAGGCTCATATTTGCACCTACCTTCTGCTTTATTTTATCATCATCCATCAATGATGGTGTACGCTCATGATCAATCACTAATTGTAGTCAAAAGCTCTACTTAACTCGTCCGGAACTTGCATTCTGGTAAACATAGATTATACTCCGAAAAGACATCTTGCACGGGTTATTAAGGCCTTAAAGTTCAGTGCAGCTACCTTTAACACAACGTTATGAAGTAAAAACCCGTATCATAGTTTCTATTAGTCGCTTCCAGCAAGAGAATCTGATGATTGCTGTGAAGACCGTAATTTAATCATTGCGTTGCTAAACAATGGAGTGTCATATAAGCCGAACGCTTCGGCTGAATGTTCATCATCCGTTAAATGCAGCATCACGCAATCTCCCAAAGTAGCTTTTAGCATCAGACTGTTGTCTCGGGGGGAAACAGCTCTATCATTCAAACCCTGCGCAATGACGATTGGAATATTGGGTAAAAGTTCTGGGTGATTTGCCGGGTTATATGGTGTAATACGTTGAAGGAGCTCATCCCCGCAGAGACCGCCCCAGGCATTTTGCATGCTTTTGAGATGAATGCCGCTTGACATATCCCATATTGGAAATATGCCCATCAGTAAAGCTACCCTGTCAGGATATGTCTGAGCAAAGCGAAACATGACACACCCACCCGCGGATGACGCCCACAGCGCTGCCTTATGATAGACATGGTAATTCTTCTCAATGTACTCATATGATTTATCCAATATGTACAATCCTCGAGGAGTGCCATATGTATCCGGCCCCATATCACAGGCAACAAAACAAAAACCAGCATTAATTGCGATGTCACGTTGACGCGCGTAAAAGGGAACATCACGGTATGAAAGTGCACAGCGACCGCTACCATGACAGGCCAATACCCAGGATAAACGACCTGAAACGGCATTGTCAGGCATTGCCACATAAATGCCGTCTTCATATGACTCGATCATTCAATTTTCTCCTTCACACTATCCACGACCGCACGTACTTTTACCAAATCACCGGGTTCCAGTGGATACCCCAACTGAACACTGTCCACACCGCATAACCCTTTCAATGAGAGAGCGGCCTTAATTGCCTGAGAAAACAACGTGGAACTGGATAAACCACCGTGCAGCACTGTAAACAGCCCCATCAGTTTATTCACTTCGAGCTGATACCGCGCAGCTTTTTCTATCTCACCGGCACGTCCGGCAGCATATAGATTCAGGAACAATTTGGGCTTAACAGCACTCAGGGCGTTGAGCATTTCCATTCCGAGCAGCGCAGCATAAGCTGAAACGCCTTCACCACCACATAAAATAGCGAAATTCTTGTGTATACCCAACGCAGTAAGCTGCAACATGCGGCCAGGGTCATTATGTGTATCTTTGATACCAATGATCCGTTCATGAGATGCGAGTGTTTTTAGCAGATCCACGCTTACACGGTTAGGCAACCGCGTCATATGATTGTATATCAATAATGGCAAAGGGCTTTGATCCGCAATGGTAAAAAAGTAATCTTTCAGTTCATCCTGAGAATACTCGTGGAACTGAGGTGGCATACTCACAATTACATCTGCGCCGGCATCAGCCATAAGACGCGCATCACGAAGAACGCTCTCTATGTTATGTTCAGAGCAGTTCGCCAGAATAGACAGTCGGGCTGCCGATTTTTTTGCTGCTACTTCAACCAGGTTCGCGCGATCTTTGGCAGACAATGCGAATACTTCGCCTGTAGAAGATGGTACAAGCAATCCGCGGATTCCGGAAGCAGCATAATAATCTACCAAATGCTCCATGGCATTAAAATCCAGCGAACGATCCTTATTAACAGGCGTAACCGAAGCTGTCAGCACACCTCGCAAAAGGTCAGAAATCAATCTCTACTTCCTCCCTACATTGTTCAATGAGTTCGTCCACACAGAAACTGTATTGCACAATATCAGGCTTACGGACAATGCTCGGATCCGCAGGTGTAGGACATGTTTCATAATCAATCACCCGAAGCATCTTTTTTTGTCCTGTTTCATCCAGATACAAATTCGCATAATGCCCATCCTGAGTATCCGCTACCGGATCATCCAATCTGAACCGCGCAAGGATTTCAAAAGAATCTGGGTCAAATATAAACAGATCGAGCGCCATTCTCATGCCTTCATTGGTATGTATGAACTGACGTGTGATCAATAACAGCTTTCCATTATACTGGTACAGGCGCGGCCGTCCCACCTGTGAAAAATCACAGCGTGTAGCGCGGCAATCTCGCATACGCAATAATTTAAAAGACTTGTCTAGCATCACCAGGCAGGCCGGTGAATTGGCATCGTCGCTAGCGTTTCCTCTATGCCTTGCCGATTCGCCGCGTGTAAACAGTACAAATCCTTCTTTTGTCGCAACCAGTGTACTTTCATTGAACCTTAGCTTTAACGACTCTGTCAGGTTTGCTTCAAACCGCCAGCTAAAACCATTATTATCCGAAGAAATCACATGGACCTGACGATCATTTTTACTTCCATTCAAATATGGAAATGTCATAGCCAGCATATATATGAGCCCATTGCGCTCACAGAAATTAAGAGGATAACCATATTCTACACCATCAATAATACCTACCTTTTGCGATGGTCCGTAAGTATTACCTCCGTCCACTGAGCGCCGCATTTCCATCCCGGTGCGTTTTGATCTCTCTGTCCGGGACTGCATGTCAACATACACACATATATCGCCATTTGGCATTTGAGCATATTCACCCATCTGGGGAATGAAATTCTTATCTTCCCAAAGCGTCTGTCTATGCACAATGCATTGAGATGGCACATCAAACATCAGTTGGCTCAAGCGTACATCTGTATCTGCAGGATCCCATCCATGGCTAACACCGTCTTTATATACGACCAGAAGGGTGTTCCTGTCCCGGTGCAGAATGGCTGGAAAGGCATAATAACGTGTATATTTCGTTAACGCTGTCGAACACAACCGCAGAATTTCACGACGACGCGGATGGATGACGCCGTAGTATTCCATATTAGGTCATTCCTTTCCGGCACCAACAAGGTACGAACCCTTGCACGAAACCAGTCACAGTTAATACTCTTTCTGAGGGGTAAGCATACTACAGCACATAAAGAAGTAGACATTGTTTACACATTATGAGCCTTCCCATACACAAATAGCTGGACACCTTTAGATACACCAAAAAGCTGGATATGTATCGGAGAGCACAGCTGCTTGTAAACTCATCCGTGAAAAGATTTTCATCTAACCGACAATGCCGGTTTTATCAATGCTTTCCGTAAATTTCCGCTGCATAATCACAAACAGAGCGATCAGAGGCAATATAGTCAGCACGCAGGCCGCCTGCATCTGTACTACAACAGAATACGGGTCCTTATACACTTCATGTCCTACTGAGCGCAGCAAGCTCTGAAGCGTGCCCAGCGACATCGCCAGTGTCTGGGAATCCGTAAAATACATGGATGCCGTATAATACTCATTCCAGTACCATACAACGGAGAAAAGGATCGTCGTCACAAAAGCGGGACCCGCGCACGGGACCATGATTCGAATAAACGTTCTGAAGGCTGAACAACCGTCAATTGCCGCAGCGTCCTCCAGTTCTACGGGCATACTCCGGAAAAACTGGCGGAATATGAAAATAAACAGCCCCGACCGCAGTCCTTGCCCCACCAGCGCAGGAATGTAATAGACAGCATGAGTATCAAGCAGATTAACAGTCAAAGGTTTATCGCCTATGAGACGTCCAATCTGCCCCAATCCGAAAAAGTCAAAGCTTCTGTACTGAACATACATCGGAATAGATATGAGCTGTGAGGGAATCAGCAGACTGAAGATCACCATTCCGAAGAACAGTTTTTTCATAGGGAAATTAAACCGCGCAAATCCATAGCCTACCATCGCACAGACAAACACGTGGATAATGGTGGAAAAAGCAGTGATTTGCGTTGTCTCTCTGAGTACTTTCGGATATTCGATCAATTCCCAGACATACCGATAATTTTCCAGTGTCCAGTTGCGTGGTATCCAGATTACAGTCGGATCATATAAGTCCTTTGCTTCACGCAGGGATACTGAAAACATATAGATAATCGGATACAGCACTACAAAGCACATCATGAGCAAAAACAGCAGCCGGAAAAAGCTCACGCCCAGGCCCGACACCGTGTGGGATAAAACTCTCCCATCCAGGTGCCGGTTGGTCTTTTCATGATCTGTCCTTTTCATGCATCCACCTCAGTCTACCGTATAGACAATTCGCTTGTTAATGATGATATAAACAATACCGACCAGAATGCCTACCACCAGGAAATAAAGCCATGCCATCGCACTGGAATAACTGAATTCCAGTTTTTGCGCAAAACCCAGGATATATTGTAAAACCCCATTATTGTAGTCGATAAATCTGTCAATGATAGAGTAGACTGCATTCAGCACCATGATCGGTGAAAGCATTGGGAAAGTGATCTTCCAAAACGATTCCCAGGCCGTTGCCCCTTCTATCTTAGCCGCCTCATAAAGTGTCGGAGATATTCCCATGATGCCTGAAATGAAAAGCAGGATCTGCAAGCCTGACTGCCAGCTCAAGTCGAATACGCCATTGACTATGCCCATTAACAGATTAATGAGGCTGGTATTCATGCCAAGCTTAATCAGGACTGTATCAATACCATTCGTCTGGAACAGCATAGAAGCGCGAGCTCCGGACAAAACCGATGAAGAAAGCACATCTCCATTCATGATCGAGAGAATCAGGCCGCTGCCACAGATGACAGGCAGGAAAAACACAGACCTGAAAAAAGTGCGTCCGCGGAACTTGCCAGAAAGAATCACTGCCATCATGAGCGAAAATGCAAGAATGATAATCACCTGGGGAATCATTCCGCCTACTTCTTCTGTGAGCGAACGCACGAAATTGGAGTCAATAAACAGTGCCCTGAAATAATAACTGAAACCGATATATTCGGTATTCATACCAAACTCAGCAATGGTCGTCTTACTGACTGAATACACCAGTGATGTGACCACCGAGCGAATGAATATCCCGCAGAAACCGATCAGCCAGGGCAAGACAAAAAGCAGTCCTGTTCGAGAACGCCTCCCGGCAAGACCTTTATGCTTCTTCTGTGCGCCTATCATTTGCTTCCCTCCTTTCCTACGAGCCAGCCTGCTGCAGGAATATTGATCCCGTTCAGGGAAGCAGGACTACTGCCAAAGTTAACATAAATCTGTATGCCGTTCTCAAAAGCAGACACGGATACATCCTCTGCAAGCCACTCAAAACTGACAAGCCGTGAATAATCTGTCTGTTTGCGAGCGGCCTCTACCTGTTCGGCAGCTTCTCTGATCCTGGGCATCCAGAAATCAGACTGTGCACTGAAAAGGTTATTGAGATCTGTGTCGATCAGCATCTCTGCGTTACCAGTGATCAGCTTGTAATGCAGTGCTTCTCCAGCTGCAATGGCATGCAGCACAGCAACTTCCGGTTCGCTGCTGAGGTTGACTGCCTCTCCAGCATAGCCAACTATTCCTCCATAGACCATCTGCAGAAATGGTATCGTTGCATCCATCACATCATATCCGCTGGATGCTGCAGGAATATCTGTTAGATAATCCGCATATTTCAAAGCATAAGCATTGGGATGGGCAAGAGTCAATTCATAGTCCGCAGCCAGAATCCCCAGTGCATCCTCTACTGCATTCCTGGTCTGTTCCGGATATGCCTTATTTGATCCATAACTGCCATACTGGGTATTGGCAACTGTCGACAGCGCTACGCCTTGCACGTTATGCTTTGCCAATTCAGAAACCATTCTCTGGGCATATGTTTTCAATAATGCCGGATGCAGCAGATATCCACGATCATCTTCATCCCGCATACGGGTGCCATACAGAAAACGGTACTGGAACGCCGGAGATCCGGCAAGGGATATCGCGGAATCCCGAATCGGGATCAGGCCGTTTCCACTCTTCTTAAAATGAGCCAGCTCAAGGGCAAGGTTAACAGTATCACCATTAGCCGCAGCAGCTGCCTGAATATCATCCCAGTCTCTCCAGCTGTTGCCCACTGCCCAGGAAAGCCTTGTGTCCATGCGCTCACGGACCGCATCTTTTGCCCAGGAATCAATCTGCAGACGTATGCCTCCGGTAATATCACCGCGCAATGCAGAATACATGCTTCCGATGTCCTGCAATGCGGAGAGCTGGCAGATACGACTGACTGGTATCCCCAGGAAGGATTCTCTGCGTACAGATGCGGCATAGGCATCCACATAAACTGTCGTATTATCCCGATGTTCCAAAAGTCCGCCCTCAGTGAGCAGGTAATCGCGGAAGCAAGCAGCCATTCCGTTGTAGTCTGCTTCTTCTCCTTCAAGGAAATAGAAGCGCTGCTGTATATCCGACAGTTCAATTTCCTTGTCCTGATATAATGTGATCACTTGTCCCATATGGCTGTCGGCATCCAAGATATAGCTGTCTCTGTATCGGAGCCTATATTCCGCACCTGCTGTCGCATATGAGGAGTCACGATAATTAGGCACCGCAATCAGCGTTGCCGAATCCTGTCCCGCCGTAATAATGGACAAGAATGCCCCGCTGCTGCTCTTCAGTCCGAATACAGGCAAGGATGCATAATAGGTCTCCGCCTGGGCAAACATACGTGTAACAGAAGCGTTCTCACCATACACAGCGGCTTTGTATTCCTGAACGTTACCCTTGCCGTTATTAAAATACATCAAAGCTCCCTGTCCATCGGGGACAAAGATATATCCCTCGTCCGACGCAGCTCCGCAGCCGAAATTCGGCAGCAGGCGTATGGAGCTCAGAATATAACGCTCCTTCTTTTCTTCCTTAATCTCCCCTGTGATTACGTGTACATTCAGATATCCGTTATCAAGAACGATTTCCACAGGAATCGTCAGTTCACCATCTTTGAAGGTATAATCTGCGCGGAATCCATTCTCTATCCCGTGCAGTGAAAATGTGTTCTTGTTTACGCTCGCTGCCTGACTGTTCTTTTTTATATTCTCACTTTTCTCAAGATCAATATACTCGATAATCAGAGAAGAGACCATTTCAGTCTTGAATACGCCACGAGCCCAATCATCCGCGCCCTCAGGAGGATTCGCATACCAACATGCTCCTGACGGTGTTTCCACGTAGAAATTCCCATCTGAAGGACGCAGGAACAGCTTCATCCCTGCCTGTTCCGCCTGCAGTATAAACTCCCGTTCTGCGCTCTTTCCACAGGGTATTTCATCTCCGGGCACTGCGCCTTGCCCATACTGAAGCGCGGGCAGCCTGATGCTTAATCCACCGATTATTCCAAGTCGGAACAGAAGCGTAACGATCAGCGCGCACAGAACCGCCGCCAGTATGAGGTAGATGATCCGTCTAATCTTTTTCATGTCTCTCCCCCTCACCTGCGCAGCAGCAATTCCATATAGATTGTTTCGGCAAATAGGATCACCTGTTGCAGAAGTCCGAAGAACAGCACCAGCAAAAACAGCACGAATACGATCCCGGCTGCTGTCAGAAGTACAGCAAGCAGGCCCTTCTGCAGAGTATACTCATGGATCGTCAGCATCGCTGCCATGAACAGAAAGATGCCATACAGCAAAGCAAACAACTCAATAATCTTTAGAAAAGTGCCCTCCTCTATGATTATAAAATGACTGATAACGGCACACAGGAGCCGTGCAATAATCCACGGGATCAACGCATAGGAAACAGCACAGAATATCTCCCGCAGTCTTCCTTTTCCGTCCATCAGTGTTGTCACTGCCCAGTTAACAACCGTAAACAGCAGATATAGTCCGATTGTCGCACCAAACGTATAAAGAATATTGACTTCTTTCAGATTGTTATAATTAAACTTAAAGTTTGTTTCAAAGAGTGTCAGAACTTCCACCGCATACCACGAAAGCAGGATAATGCATGTGGGCAGCAGCGGCCAGATCTTATAGTACTTCATCTCATATAATTCGGATGAGGGTGAACCCAGAACCTTCAGGATCCTTTTCCAGGAGCTCATGCATCTTCCCCCCTTCCGCCATCAGGTTTGCGATGACGGCGGATTTTCCCTGTTATGACCGCCGCTGCCGCAAGAACTGCCAGTACGGTAAATACTGCCGGAAAGACTTTTCTTGCTACTTCCATCCTGTATTCGTCAAAGGCACGTGAATACCCCTTCCGGTCATACCCAAGTTCGAAATAATGCATTGCTTCTTTATACTTACCTTCCTCATACAATGCTTTCCCAATCCCGGTATATGCCAGCTCACTGTTGACGTTCCAACGCGATACCTCTTCCCAAAGCTCGCGTGCCTGCTGATAAAGACCATCCATGTACAGCAGGATAGCATTCTCTACCAACTCGCCATAATGCGTACGCTCAAAGACGGTTATACTGTTTTTCTCATGATCCAGCACGAGTACTCTCTGACCAAGCGTATCCAAAGCGATCGGGTAATCAAATGTCCCAAGCTGATTCCCGCTTCCACCGAAGACACTCAACAAATGACACTCCTGGTCATATACGAATACCCGCCCGCGCGTACGGTCCAGTGCATAGAATATCTCATTGTCATGTATCGCAAGGTCAACAAAACGGCTGTCCTGGAGCTGTCCCAGATAAACCGCCCGTTCCAGATCACCAAAGTCACCTGTCTGTGAAACAACATTGCGCGTATAGCTGATCAGAACATTATCTCCCAGGGAGTTCAGCTTACTGATCTCCTTGTAGGTATTCTGGCTCTCATTGGTACATGTATAGATAAAGTTATCTTTATCTATATCAAAAGCCGCGAACTGAACCGGCACATAGCGTGCCATGCTGTCCACTTGTTCCTGTGTAAGCAGCTGTTTCCAAACATAGTCCCTCAGAACGCCCGCAGTAACGACCACATTATTGGCACCATAAAAACCAAGGAAATTGCTATGGCTGTCATACATCACTGCTCCAAGGTATATTCCAAGAGGCAGTACAAAAACCGTACCCAACTGATTGACGATGACCTTGTTCGGTTTATATGCCGTCGTTTCCTCGAGCAGGTCCGACTCCGGCCGCCCATACTCACGCACAAGACAGCTCTCATGGTCCAGCACGACTACCCTGCCCTCATCCGGAAGGCAGACATAGAGCATTCCTTCATCATCCACAAACAAGCCTGTCGGATTCACCAGCGGCGTTGTGCTTCCATCCTCTACAAACGAGGATACCTCACGCAGTAGATTAAAATCATCATCAAGGACCACGATACGGTTGTTTCCTGAGTCTGAAAGATAAATCAGCTGCTCATGCCACACAAAAATATCGGTCGGATTCTTAAGGGCAGTGCCTGCATCATTGAGTGTAACCGTTCTGGCCGGCAAATAACTCTGCGGTGCCGGAACACTCCTGCCCCACGCATCATAGTTATATCCCGAATAAGAGACTTCTGACACAGCCGTCTGATAAACGCAGCATAGTACGAGGAGGAAAATCAACAGTCTTTTCATCTCTGATTCTCTCCCCTCATTCCTTAATGCCCGCAGAGGCCATCGTCTGTACGACAGACGACTGCCCGATGATAAACAGGATGATAGGCGGAAGCATCAGCACTACCGCAGCGGCCGAGCCTACGCCGGCACGCGCAATCGTGCCTGAAGAAACGATCTGCGACAGCATGATCGGAAGTGTGCGCAGGGTCTCCTTGAAAACAAACTGTCCTGCACTCGTATTATTCCATACGGCTTGGAACGTAAAGATGACCAGAGTCATCCAGGCGGGCTTCACTACAGGCATTACAATGCGGAAAAGAATACCAAACTCGCTGCATCCATCGATCCTGGCTGCTTCGATCAACGCATTCGGCAGAGGCTCCATGAACTGCTTCATGAGGAACACGCCCAAGGTTGTGCCAAGCGTCGGAAGAATAAGTGCCCAATAGGTATCGATCATATGGAGCTTTGCAATCACCAGGTACTGCGGCAGGAAAGTAACAGCCGGGACAAAGAGCAGTGCCGTTACGATCGTACTGAAGATACCGGTACGACCGGGGAACCGGTTTTTCGCCAATGGATATGCGCACATGGCAGAAATGACCACCATCGCAGCAGTCGTCACAACGGTCGTGAAAATGCTGTTGAACAGGTATTTCCCGAAGGGCACCCAGCTGTTTGCGCACATCACGATCAGGTCGGTAAAATTGTCCCATGTCGGATTGACCACATAGAAACGCGGCGGGAAGATAAACAATTCATCAAAAGGCTTAAACGCATTAACTACCGCATATACCAGCGGCAGCGCCAAAAGCATGCCGGAAAAAGCCAGCACAACTAAGACCAGGAAGTTTCCTGCCCTGGATCGGGTCTGGCGTCCTACGCCAACCGTATTGCCTGAGCCGCTGCTTCTCACTTTTCTCATATGCTTTTTCTCCTCAGCGACCAACACGATTCAGCGCAAAAGTAACAAGCTTGTTTGCTGCATACATCAGTGCAAACAAGAAACAGGCCAGTGCGCATGCATAGCCCATCTCAAAGCGCACCGTTCCATAGTCCATTATATGAGTAACAAGTGTTTCTGCTGCATACTGTGTGGACGGGAATCCTGCGAGGCGTACAGACACATCCGCCACAGAGAAAGATGCCACGATCTGCATGACCGCACCGAACAGGAGCTGCGGTTTCATGACAGGCAACGTAATATACCACAGTTCCTGGAACCGGTTATGCACACCGTCCACAAGCCCGGCCTCAAACAGCGTATGATCAACGCTCTGAAGACCGGCAATGAAGGATAGGAAACCTGTGCCCAGACTCATCCATAGCTGCACGAAGATCACTACGCCCAGAATATACTGTGGATCCGTCAGCCACCCCAAAGGCTCCCGAAGAAGACTGATTCTCATCATCAGTCCGTTAAGCAGTCCATAGGAGTCGGAGCTGAAAATGAAGCTCCATACCGTGAAAGCAGGGCCAGACAATACCGGCGCATAGAAGACCAGCGTCACGACAGCACGTACTTTAGGCCGCAATTCATTGATCAGCCATGCGAACATGAAACAGAGCACATAACTGATCGGCCCAGTCACCAAAGCAAATACCATGGTGTTTCTGATGGCAATGAGGAAAACATCATCATCAAAAAACATCCGCAGATAGTTATCCCATCCCACAAAAACAGGCGGTCTGAAGATATTGAAATTCGTGAAGCTAATCACCACAGAATATAGAATGGGAATCAGTGTGAACAGAGCAAACAGGATAAGGAATGGCGCCATAAGCACATAGTTCTGCCAGTTCTTGCGGACTTCCCTCATCGTATGCGACTTGATCACTTTGATTCACCTCCGTTCTGCGGGAGTGTGAACTCGTTACGCTTGCGTTCAAGCTCCTCATTGATCTGCTTGGTCCAGTAGTTCAATGTCTCACGCACATTAGCTTGGTCGTTATATACTTCCTTGAAAGCATTATCAATGTTTCGTGATACATAATAACTCCCGGGCAGTTCAGGCAATTCTTCGACGCATCGCCACTGTTCCATGATGATCTCAAGTTCCGCACCAGACCAGCGCATGCTCTGCATGGCTTTCACATTTGCGGGATTATAGCGCCCTGCAGGCCCCAGTACATTCTCGATCTGCTGTCCATAGGCGACCTGTGTCTCGCTCTTGTTCCACCAGCGCAAGAATTCCCAGCTGGCTTCTGCTTCCTTTGTATTTGCAAGAATCATTCCCGCTGTTCCGGATGCCGCCGTCGCACGGCTGACCATTCCGTCGCTGCGTACTGTCCCCGGGATCAGAGCCATCTTCCATAGATTGCGGATATCCGGCGCGGCAGTTTTGAGCTGGCTGTAAAAAGTATAGTTTGTTATTACCAGCGGCATCTCCCCGGAGCGGAAACGGTTGAAATCATTCTTGTAGAGCGGAAAGCCGTACTGCGTATACAAAGATGTCCACAGCTTAAATGCTGCCAGCGCTTCCGGCGTATCCAAGGTCGTAGTCATTCTGTCCTCAGTATACAGTCCTATCCCACGCTGCAGAAGAAGCGTTGGAAACAGCGTCGAACCGCCTACTCCTGTCGATACGGACTGATATGCATCCAAAGAGACATAGGGCAGGCCTATATTCATATTATTGCGATGCAGTATCTCCGCAACGGCAAGCAGTTCATCCCATGTTTCAGGCGCTGCAATGCCCAGTTCCTCAAATACGTCTGTCCGATAGAACATGACATAGAAGTTCTGGGTATTGGGCAATCCCCAGTAATGTTCATTCCAATAAAACGGAGTCATCGCCCCTGTCATGTACTCTGAGATCAGTTCATCAAATCCCTCAAATTCATCAAGCGCAAGTACTGCCCCGCGCAGCGCGTAATTCACTGGATCGCCGCGTCCAAGCATAATCGTCACATCCGGACCTGCGTCCGCCATGGCCGCCTGCATCAACCCAGTCTGCACGATCGAGAGATTCACACCGATTCCTGTCAGCGGTGTGAAGGACGAATCAATCAGCTCCTTGAGAACTTCTGCCTGATCCCGGCCGGAAGCGATCCATACATCGATAACCGTATCCCCTTCTCCCGCATTGCCGACTGTTTCATAATCCGTACTGAAGGAGCCGACTACCGCTTTAGCCTGATAACCCAGGTTTTCAAAAAAGCTCGAAGTCATTCTCGGAATATCTTTGCCAGCAGGAGAGATATAGATCAGATCCAGCTGCAGGCTCTGTTTGCAGACCAGCTGCATCCATGTACTGATCGTAACAATATTATCGCGGAATGCAGTCAACCGGCTCGGAATCGTTCCGGGACGGGCAATAAAGCTCTCCAGCTGTTCTGCAAGACGTACCAGAGAAGCCGCCTCCGTTCCGCTGAAGCCGGTCATCTGCTGCACCTGTGCTTCTACGTTCCGCAGCTCAGCTGCAAGTATACGCATACTATCCATCAAGCCTGGGATCGCATCCTGAAGGAAATAATCCCGATACAGGTCCGGTGTAGTACTCGTAATCATAATGATGCGCCGGTACATCGTATTCAAGTCATTTACCACCGAATCAACACGTGCCATAAGCGGAGCCATATCCCCTGTGGTCGGTGTCATCGTTATGGTATGTGTTCCCTGAGTCAGCCAGATTTCAAATGGTGTATCCCCACCGAGACAAGATACCTGCCAAGATACGCCATATGGGAATGCGATTTGTTTGAGCTCACCAAAGATCGTTTCACCATCAATCTGAACTCTGCGGTAGACAAGCATGCCCCTCAGGTTGTTCTGCCGGAAGCGGAGCGTTATATTGTACAATCCGTCTGCAGGGACATCGAATGACCAGGTAATCGTTTGATCTGCCGTTGCCCAGTTCTCACCGCCGATTGTATTCAGGCGTTTTGCCACCGGATCAGAAGGAGAAGTCATCGGATCAGATCGGTCAGGGATCGGATAGAGCATCGTCGAGGTTTTGTTCAAAGCATGTTCTGCTTCGATGATTATCGTCTCAGCACCGGCCGGTTTACCCGTATTTCCGGCACTGTATTCTGCATAACTTATTGGCTCCGCTGCGTTATAGAAACGCAGTGATGCAATCGCCATTGGTTTGCGTATTGCAGTCAGCGTCAGCATATGCTCGCCCGCTTCAAGGGCAAACAGATAACTGCCATTGACATACCCGTTGATATCATATAGATCGCTGGTCTGCCAGCCAAATATCTCCTGCTGCGAAGGCCGAAGATCGTTTCCCATCCTGTCCCTGGCAAAGTCATCTGTTTCGTCCTGGAACAAGCGGGTAAAGTGCAGCTGCTGCGCTTCAAGGAATGGCACTTCACCATCGAGACGCAGTTCATACTCAGGCGGATTCTCGTCTCCAGGAAACGCATAATAGTCTATCGCAAGAGCGTACCTCCCACTTTCCGCTGCTGTAAATGTCCAGCTGATGCTGCCCTGTTCTTTCTCCCAGCACATGGCTTCCCTGCCGTCAACAATTTGGATACTGTACGCTGTGTCATCATCCGGTATGCCTTCCGGCCCGTAGAGCAATATCTCATCAGAAGGGCAGCTCATAGCAGCATACTGCTCATTATATGCCGCATAGCTTCCGCTACGGTATGCGAAGATATACTGGTTTTCCTGCGCCGAAGCATTGCAAAACACCACTGCCGTCAGCAGTATTGTGCAAAGGATCAGATACCAGCAAATGCTCGTTCTCCGCATTCCGCAGCCTCCTTTCTGAATAAATACGAGGGTCGGCACAGGTGCCGCACGAAGCCTCTCTGCGCCGACCCTGATTTCCCTAATGGATTGACAGGGATTATTCGGCTTTCAGCTCAGCCAGTTCCATATGGCTGATGGTGAAGTCGCCAGCCCAGGAGACCAACTGAACATCACCCTCGGCAACGTACATATCATGATACTCCGTAGTTTCTGCTGTAGGCAGGTCTGCTTCCATGACTACTTCGTCATTCAGAGCAACTGCGACATGATTACCCTTCACAGTCAGCTTAAGCTCATATGTCGTGCCAGCTGCAAACTCAACCGGATAGTAGGCAAATGCGGGATCGAGCGCTTCGCCTTTTACAATACGCAGGCCGGAGGCACCTTCGCCGTGTGCAGAGCCGAACAGCAACAGCTGATACTGATTCCATTCATTTTCATCGCCGGCGCAGCGGAAGCATACACGGTCCATATTCCATGCGGTAAGAGCCGGTGTATAGTCAAAGCACAGTTCAAAGTCAGCAACCTTTTTCTGAAGGATGAGCCAGCTGTTGGTATATCCGTCTCCGCTGAAGTCCGCATTGCGTCCAGCCACACGCACACCGTTCTCAACCTCAGTGATATTGCCGGATTCTGCTGCGATAAAGGGCAGCAGGTCATAGACGCCATTCTCGTCAGCTACAGGAGCATTCTTCTCAACTGCAGGTTCTTCGGGCTTCTCCTCTGCAGGTGCCAGTTCGACTTCCGTTGCAGGCAGTTCTTTTACTTCCATATGTGTCATGACAAAGTCGCCAGCCCAGGAGACCACCTGGAAATCGCCTGCTGCAATGAACGCATCATGATACTCAGCGCCTTCAACCGCAGGAAGATCTACGTCAATGATCAGTTCGTCATTCATGCAGACCTTAACATTCTTGCCGGCTACCACAACCTTGAATTCATAAGTCGTGCCAGGCACAAAATTGACCGCATAATACCCGAACGCAGGATCCAGTGCCTCGCCCTTGACGACGCGCACACCGGAAGCGCCATCACCAAACTGATCTCCGAACAGAAGCAGCTGGTACTGATTCCACTCATTCTCGTCACCGGCGCAGCGGAAGCAGATACGATCCATGTTCCAGCCGGTCAGCTGCGGCGTATAATCAAACGTCAGTTCAAAGTCAGCAACCTTCTTCTGAAGGATGAGCCAGCTGTTGGTATAAGCATCCCCGCTGAAATCCGCATTGCGTCCCGCTACGCGCACGCCATTCTCAATCGCAGAGATATTGCCGGCTTCTGCAGTGATCAAGGGCAGCAGGTCAACAGGTTCAGCCAGGATAGCTTCTTCAGCAGCTTCTCCGGCAGGAACCTCTTCAGCAGCTTCTGCCTTAGGCTCGTCATAGGAAACAATGGCAAGATCGTCGATGTCGAAGTTCGCGCCCCATGCACAGAATCCGAAAACACCTTCCGGACGGAGGTCTTCTTCATCAGTATACTCGACGCAGAGTGCATCGTCCACGTAAACCTTGATATTTGTATCACGGGCTTCTACGCGGATATTATACCATGTTCCGTTCTCAAACCAGAAATCCTGGTTCTCAACCAGTGCATCGTTTTCAGATTTGCGGTTTATATTGCTCTTGATCGCAAATACACCGCGCCACTCCCAGATATTGAACAGATAGCTCTCATTCTCGTAGCCTGCACCGCCCTGATCGCCTACGGCGCGGAATACGACCTTCATCCAGTTCCAGTCAGGGTTCTTGATAAAGGGACGTACCCGGGCGCAGAAATCGAAATTGCGGAGTTCCGGGCCAAAGGCAACTTGAACATATCCGTTCTCAGCATCGCCTGTATGCGTGACAACATGAAGATACTTGTTACCCTCTTCTTCTGCAAGCTCAATAAAGCACGCTGGCTCGCAGTTGTCTGTCAGCGCCACATCATAGACGCCGTCTTCAAAGTCTTCAGCGTACTCAAGCCCCTCAGGTGCTTCTGCAAGTGCAAAGCAGCAGAGCGCCATCAAGCACAAGATGACTGCCAGAAGTTTTTTCATGATGATACCTTCTTTCTTATAATTTACCCATTTCATATGGGTTATGCTCTTGGTGAACCCGTTGATCCTCACTTTTTGAACTGATAGCGGACGAAAATCATTTTCGCAAAGCCTTCTGAAGAATCAGAATCCGGGATATTATTCACAAAATAAGCAGTCTGCCCGTCTGCTGCAGCAAAGATCGCATGGCTGTATCCACCGTTCCCTCTGCGGTAATTCTTGGGCAGGAACCATTCCTTCCAAGCATCCGGAGCGCCCAGGCAATCGTTCATGTAAACAATGTTCCCCTTATTCTGTGACGGCGTCTGAAAGACCGCTGTCATGAGCAGCAATCCATTCTTGCCATAATCCGGCAGATACGCGATATACGGGGCCGAACCCGGAACAGCATCTTTATTTGTCACTACCTTTATTCCGGGATCTGTCGAATCGCCCCAGTGGATGCCGTCCGTCGAAAAGCGGTAATGAACCGGATTTCCGTAATCGGGGTCTGTCTCACTGCATATCTCATAGGTCATAATGAATCGACCGTCATTCATCTTCGCGACAGTCGGCATGCCGGGACGCAGCACACGGTCGTCCAGGGCGACGATATCGATCGTTTCTCCCCAGTTCACACCGTCCTCTGAGATCTTCATGACGAGCTTTTGGCTATGGACCTCATGATCACTGCAGTCCGAGTAGTAGCAAGCAAGCCGCCCATCAGGCAGCACCATCAGGAAGGGCTCCCAGACGCCTGTATCTTCTCCGCCGGCAACAACGACAGAGCTGTACTGCTCCCAGGTCTGGCCGATATCATAACTGCGGTATACTCGAAGTGCCGTTGTCTTTTTGTGCGCGGCATCAATGGAGCATGCCGCAAGCAGCAGGGTTCCCTCAGGCATATCTCCTACCTGCGACGGGAGTTCGTAAAGGAATGGCTCAAATTCGGACTGAATCGAAGCCGCCTTTTCCCTTACAGTCGTGATCATCTCCCAGGTGGAACCGCCATCATGACTAATGTGGATATTGTACCCAGGTTTCTCAACACGCAGCCCGGAAGTCAGGCATTCATATGTAGCAATCAGCGTACCGTTGAAATCTCCTGAATGCTGAAGCTCGATGATCCGCGTATAGCTGATTCCGGGCGACCAGTACATTTCATCATAATCAACAGTCGCCACCGTAACATGCTCACCGTCTTTGGGATTCGCATAACAACAAGACATAAGCAGCACCGCAACAAGAGCCATTATTATTCCTTTTCGCACCACTGTGCTTCCCATCCTTTGCCAAGATCCGGCTATACCCATGTTATTGGGGCTCATATGCGCCGTTAGCCTGGTTGATTGATTCCTGCAGCAGAGGATAATGCTCTTCCATCACTGTCTGCCAGGGCAGTTCAAACTGCGTAATCTTGGAGGTCAGATCCCAGAAACCGAACGTATCATCTCCCCAGGTACCAACACCCGCATAGCGCGGCAGAAGCAGAGTGAAGTATTCAGGATCATTCATGTGCTTGCGCAGTTCTTTGATGTCATCCGGCCACTCGATGTACGTATTGCCAGTGCTCTCTACCAGTTCTTTGGCAAGGTCCGGATTCTCCGCTACAACACGGCAGCATGCAAGATACGCCAGAGCACCGTTCAGATTCTTAGCATCCTTTCCGATCCAGTACTGATCTACGCGCCCTTGGGCAAAATGCTCCTCAGTATTATCCATCTTCGGCGCAGGCGCGACCCCGACGCGTCCGTCCAGGATATCCTCATAGAAATTCCCCATAACCCAGCGTTCACCAAGCATCATCACGGCATTCTTTGCCGTGAAGCAGCTGATGTCCTCCTGGGACATCAGGCGTGTATCATCTCCGGCAGAGCTGGTATTGTAGAGAAAATCAAAGTACTCAGCAAGCGCAGGTGAACGCAGGTTATTGCTGTACAGACCGGTTTCTGCATCATAGTTTACAAAATCCTCTCCGCAGATGGAGAAAGAATAAATGGGATGCAGCACAAGGCCATATATATCGATGACTCCGTCGCGGTCCTCGTCCAGCGTCAGGTCTTTCATGAGCTCGCGCATCGTGGAGAAAGTCCATTCTCCTGCTTCATACAGATCCATCGGGGTGTCAAGTCCCTGATCCTCGAAATAGCTCGTCCAGTAATAGATATAATTGTTGTTATACATTTCGCCGGTCGGGAATGTATAATACTCTCCCTTGTATGCATATGCATCTGCCGCCGATTTCAGTCCGGCGTAGAGCGGATTATCAAAGTCGAGATATTCAGATACGTTCGCCACGATATCGTTCGTGATGAAGCCCGGGAACTCCTGATTGCGGAATTTGATCAGATCCGGAGCATTATTGGCAAGTCGCAGGTTTGCTGCTTTAGAGGGCAACTCTGCATAGGTCGTTCGAATGACTTTCAGCTTGCATCCATAGATGCGCTGCATCAGAAGATTTGCAGAGTCTTTATCCATATTCTTCTGGTTATCCCACGTAAGGTAATTCACTACATCGCTTGAGATTTCCAGATCGGGAAGTCCGTAAGGCAGTCCTTCCGCATGAACCGCAACAGTGGGAACCATCAGCAGCAGAGAAAGCATGAAAACAGTCAGAAGCATAAGAGAACGTCTTTTCATGAGAAACCTCCTTCACCCTTCATCCGGGCCTTTCATAAACAACATCAGCGGTACAAGTGATTCAAAAGGTAATACATCAGTCAGAAAATCTTGAAATTGACAGCAGGAATTTCTTGTTCTTCCTTGAAAAACATACATTAAGACATTTTCAGGAGATGAAATCCGTGAACGGAATGACACCCATTTACTCTGCGCTTGACAACCTGATCGAAGATTTTTATCTTCTCAGCCATATTTCGACAACGTTCTTTGACGCTGCTACGCTTCAGCCGGTCATTATGAGCAGCGGATTTGGAAACGAGTTCTGCAAGCGTCTCTGGGAGAATTCCGATATCCAGGCACGCTGTGAGCAATGTGACCGCGCCGCTCTGCAGATAGCAAGCACAAATAATCAATTGTATTGCTATTCATGTCACGCAGGCCTGCGCGAATGCATATCTCCGGTTTTTTACAATGAGACTCTGCTTGGCCATTTCATGTACGGTCAGATGCGCTCCGACGAAGATACAGAAGAAAACCGGCAAAAGCGCTTTACGTTGTATCAGGATTTCCATCTGGATCCTGATGAAATGGAGCGGCTTTATCAGGATACCGCAGTCATGGATAAAACCCAGCTTACGTCTGTCAGTCATATTATGTCATCACTGGCTCAGCATACTTTTCTCAGCTGCATGTTGGGTGATAACGACGCTCCCCTTGCTACTCGCCTCCTCTTATATATTAACCTGAACCATCGTTCTGCTATCACTACGGATACGGCCTGTAAATTCTTTGGAATCAGCAAATCCAAGCTGCAGCATACGATTCAGACAGAACTCAGCAGTTCTTTTGTAAAACTTGTGAATCAGCAGCGTGTTGAAACTGTCTGCCTCTGCCTGCAAAAAGGAATGTCGATATCCGAGTCAGC